>ENA-OQVM01000227-OQVM01000227.1-marine-metagenome-genome-assembly--contig:-NODE-227-length-93706-cov-5.622596_pt1 | contig 93706 bp, 116 predicted proteins | sample MGYA00237776_ERZ505498 | MGnify/ENA primary metagenome ERZ505498 (study PRJEB26159, sample SAMN06265151) | marine metagenome | isolation source: Helgoland LTER site | place: Germany:Helgoland, sampling... | reverse complement strand
ACGAAGGTCTACGTTTTGCTATCCGCGAAGGCGGCCGCACCGTTGGTGCTGGCGTTGTCGCGAAAATCATCGAGTAACGGATTGTATCGCAAGAACCTCGAGCAATAGCTCGAGGGGACTGCATTTTTAAGGTCGAAGGCTATGGAACAACAAAACATTCGAATTCGCCTGAAGGCGTTTGATCACCGGGTTCTGGATCAGTCCGCCCGCGAGATCGTTAATACGGCTCAGCGGACCGGTGCCAATGTTCGTGGCCCGATCCCTTTGCCAACACGGATTGAAAAGTTCACGGTATTGCGCTCGCCGCACGTGAACAAGAAATCCCGTGAGCAATTTGAAATCCGGACCCACAAACGGGTTCTCGACATTGTCGACCCGACACCACAAACCGTTGACGCGCTGATGAAGCTCGATCTTGCGGCTGGTGTCGACGTCGAGATCAAACTCTGAGGACAGAATTATGCGGACCGGTTTAATCGCAAAGAAAATGGGCATGACCCGTATTTTCACAGACGCGGGTGTTCACATCCCTGTGACGGTATTGGCCCTTGATGAAGTTCAAGTTGTTGCACAACGTAATGTTGAGCGTGACGGCTATACAGCTCTTCAGCTCGGCTACGGCAAAGCGAAGGTAAAGCGTGTTTCTAAAGCAATGCGCGGCCACTTTGCTAAAGCTAAAGTCGAGCCAAAAAAGAAGCTTGTTGAATTCCGCGTTTCCGAGGACAACCTCGTTGACGTAGGCGCCGAGATCGGTGCCAACCACTTCGTTACGGGTCAGTATATTGATGCTGCTGGTATCACGAATGGTAAGGGTTTTGCGGGTGCTATGAAGCGCCACGGTTTTGGTGGTCTTCGCGCAACACACGGCGTTTCGATCAGTCACCGTTCGCACGGTTCGACAGGTCAGTGTCAGGACCCTGGTAAGGTGTTCAAGGGCAAGAAAATGGCCGGCCAAATGGGTAACAAGCGTCGCACACAACAAAACTTGGTTGTTGCAGCAATTGATGCCGAGCGCGGGTTAATACTTGTTCAAGGTGCTGTACCTGGTTCAAAAGGTGGATACATCTACTTGAAGGACGCTGTTAAATTGCCTCCTCACGCAGATCTGCCTTATCCAGCTGGCCTCAAGGCTGACGTATCAGCTTCTGATGAAGGTTTGGTTGTTGCTGAGGATATCGGTCCAGATGTAGCGGCTGAAGATGCTGCTATCGCTGAAGATGCAGCGAAAATAGACGGCGACAACGCCGCAACTGAGAACAAGGAATAAGACCATGAAACTAGACGTGGTCAGTCTCGACAACAAAAAGTCCGGTTCGATTGATCTGGATGATGCAGTGTTCGGCCTCGAAGCCCGTAAGGACTTATTGGCACGTGCCGTTAAGTATCAATTGGCGAAGCGTCGTTCTGGTAACCACCAGACGAAGGGTCGCTCTGATGTGAGCGCGACGAACGCGAAGCCATTTAAGCAAAAAGGCACAGGTCGTGCGCGTCAGGGTACACGTGTTGCACCTCAGATGCGCGGTGGTGGTATCGTTTTCGGTCCGCATACACGTGATCACAGCCACGGCTTGCAGAAAAAAGTTCGTAAGTTGGCTCTAGCAACTGCACTTAGCGCCAAGTGCGCTGAAGGCAAGCTGGTCATTCTTGACGAAGCTAAGATGAGCGTTCCTAAGACATCTGAGCTTGTTAAGAAGCTTGCGACTTTAGGTTGGGGGCGCACTTTGGTTATCGACGGTGAATCAATCGACGAAAACTTCGCCCGCGCTGCTCGGAATATCGTCGGTATCGACGTTCTGCCTACAGCTGGTGCAAATGTATATGACATCCTGCGCCGCGACACGCTTGTGTTGACTAAGGGCGCCGTTGAAAAGTTGGTGGAGCGCCTGAAATGAACCGCTATAGCCCAGTAAATTTCCAGCCGAGCAAAGAGCGTATTTTTGAGCTTATTCGTCGCCCACTGGTAACAGAAAAGACAACCCTTATGTCCGAGCACAATCAGGTTGCTTTTGAAGTACCACTTGATGCAAACAAACATGAGATCAAGACGGCTGTACAAGAGCTGTTCAAGGTCAAGGTAACGGCTGTTAATACGTTGCGCCAAAAAGGTAAGACCAAGCGTTTTCGCGGTCAGCCTGGTCGTCGCAGTGATTACAAGAAAGCCGTAGTGACGTTAGCCGAGGGTGACTCAATTGATGTCACCACTGGCGTCTGACGGGGGATAGAGAACAATGGCTCTTAAAAAGTACAAACCAGATACACCCGGTCAGCGCGGCCTCGTACTCGTAGACCGTTCCCAGTTGTGGAAAGGTGGACCGATAAAGTCTCTGACTGAAGGTCTTCGTAAGAAGGGTGGACGTAACAACCAAGGCCATATTACGGCTCGCCGTATTGGTGGTGGTCACAAGCGTCGTTACCGTTCGATCGACTTCAAGCGGACGAAAATGGATATGTTCGGTACAGTTGAACGGATTGAATACGATCCTAACCGTACGGCATTCATCGCGCTGATTAAGTATTCTGATGATGAGTTATCATACATCATTGCACCACAGCGTTTGAACGTTGGTGATAAGGTTGTTTCCGGTAAAACGGGCGTCGACATTAAGCCAGGCAACGCAATGCCAATGGCGGCAATGCCGGTCGGAACGATCATTCATAACGTAGAGATGAAGCCCGGTAAAGGTGGCCAAATGGCTCGCTCAGCTGGAACGTACGCTCAGATTATTGGTAAGGACCAGGGATACGCGCAGCTCCGTTTGAGCTCTGGCGAGATCCGCTTGGTACGCTCCGAGTGCATGGCCACGGTTGGTGCAGTTTCCAACCCTGATCAGCAAAACATCAACTTGGGTAAAGCGGGCCGTAAGCGCTGGCTCGGTAAACGCCCAGCGGTTCGCGGTGTTGCCATGAACCCGGTCGATCACCCTCATGGTGGTGGTGAAGGTAGAACTTCTGGTGGTCGCCATCCGGTGACTCCATGGGGTAAGCCGACCAAAGGTAAAAAGACGCGCAGCAACAAGAAGACGGATCGGCTCATTATGCGTAGCCGGCACGTCCGCAAGAAATAAAGGGAGGGCGGAACAGTGCCACGCTCCGTTTGGAAAGGTCCGTTTATCGACGGTTATCTGCTCAAGAAGGCAGAAGATGCTCGTTCATCAGGTCGTACAACGGTTATCAAGATCTGGTCGCGTCGTTCGACCATTCTGCCGCAATTCGTTGGACTTACGTTCGGCGTTTATAACGGCCAGAAGTTCATACCAGTTAATGTAACTGAAGATATGATCGGTCATAAGTTTGGCGAATTTTCTCCGACGCGTACCTATTATGGTCACGGTGTCGACAAGAAGACGAAGAGGGCCTGATCATGGGTAAAAAAGCTTTAGAACGTCAGTTAAAAGACGATGAGGCAATGGCATTTGCCAAGCACATCCGTGTCGGACCTCGTAAATTAAACCTGGTTGCTCAAAGCATTCGTGGTTTGGATTGCGGTAAGGCTTTGTCTCAGTTGACGTTCTCGCGTCGCCGAGTTGCTCTTGATGTTAAAAAGTTGCTCGAAAGTGCAATTGCTAACGCCGAGAACAACCATCAGTTAGACGTAGATCGGCTTTATGTTTCTGAAGCCAGTGTCGGTAAGGCGCTTGTGATGAAACGTTTCCGTGCTCGTGCACGTGGTCGTACTGGGCGCATTGAAAAGCCATTTAGTAATATGCGCTTAATTGTTCGCGAACGTGAGGAGACGGCGTAATGGGTCAGAAAGTCAATCCAATCAGCATTCGCCTTGGCATCAACCGTACGTGGGATTCACGTTGGTACGCTGAAGCAAATTATGGCCAGCTCTTACACGAAGATATTAGCATCCGCGCATTCTTACGTAAGAAATTGGCTGCAGCCGGCGTATCTAAAATTGTTATTGAGCGCCCTGCAAAGAAAGCACGTGTGACTATTCACACTGCGCGTCCAGGTGTCGTTATTGGCCGTAAAGGTCAGGACATCGAAGTACTTCGCCGCGAGATTGCTGCAATGACAACTGCTGATGTGCATTTGAACATTGTTGAAATCCGTAAGCCTGAAGTCGATGCGCAGCTTGTTGCTGAAAACGTTGCACAGCAGATGGAGCGTCGAGTTTCGATCCGTCGCGCTATGAAGCGTGCAGTTCAGTCCGCAATGCGGATGGGTGCTGAAGGCATTCGAATTAACTGTGCTGGCCGTCTTGGTGGTGCTGAGATCGCACGTTTGCAGTGGTATCGCGAAGGTCGCGTTCCACTTCATACACTTCGGGCTAACATTGATTATGGTGAGGCACGTGCGCTCACAACGTATGGCATCTGTGGCGTTAAGATTTGGATCTATAAGGGCGAAATTCTAGCTCATGATCCAATGGCCATGGAGAAGCTGCAACTTGAGCAGCAGCCGCAGCGTTAAGCGGACGGGATAAGAGGAAAGAGCGATGCTGTCTCCAAAAAGAACGAAATACCGTAAGGCATTTAAAGGTCGTATCCACGGCATGGCCAAAGGCGGTACAGATTTGAACTTCGGTGCATATGGTTTGAAGGCGTTACAGCCTGAGCGGATTACTGCTCGTCAAATCGAAGCTGCACGTCGTGCAATGACCAGGCACATGAAGCGTGCTGGTCGTGTGTGGATCCGGATTTTTCCAGATTTGCCTGTCACGAATAAGCCTGCCGAGGTTCGTCAAGGAAAAGGTAAGGGTTCGGTTGAGTATTGGGTTGCTCGAGTTAAGCCGGGTCGGATTATGTTCGAAATTGATGGTGTGCCTTTAGATGTTGCTAAACGCGCCTTCGAACTTGCTGCAGCTAAGCTGCCGATTAAGACGCGCATCGTTACGCGTCAGGGTGGAGAGGGTTAATCAAATGAAAGCTGCTGATGTCCGCACAAAGACTGATGACGAGTTGAAGGATCAACTCGCCGACCTGCGTAAGGAATCGTTTAACTTACGTTTCCAAGCTGCTTCAGGCCAGTTAGAAAAAACATCGCAAATGCGGCATGTTCGCCGTGATATTGCTCGGATCAAGACCATTCTCGGTGAGCGTGTTGCCACCGCAGAAGCGCAAGGGTAAGGAACGACATCATGCCAAAACGCGTCATGCAAGGCGTCGTTGTAAGCGACAAGCAAGACAAGACAGTCACCGTATTGGTGGAACGTCGGGTTATGCATCCGCTCTACAAAAAGTACGTCAAGAAATCGAAAAAGTACGCGGCTCACGACGAAATGAACGTTGTGAAGACAGGCGATAAAGTGTTCATCCGTGAATGCCGTCCGTTGTCGAAGCGTAAAACTTGGGAAGTTGTGGCCGACGGCGCTTAAGCGCTAAGGCCTTAGTAAAGGAACTGGAAAGATGATTCAGGCAGAATCAAACCTAGAGGTCGCTGACAATTCAGGCGCCAAAAGGGTCCAGTGCATCAAAGTGCTGGGCGGTTCGAAGCGTAGGTACGCTTCGGTCGGCGATGTTATCGTTGTCTCTGTTAAAGACGCCATCCCGCGTGGTCGCGTTAAAAAAGGCGACGTCATGCAGGCTGTTGTTGTACGCACGGCTAAGGATATCAATCGCAAAGACGGTACGGCTATTCGTTTCGATAGTAACGCCGCTGTGTTGATTAACAAACAAGGCGAGCCAGTTGGCACGCGTATCTTCGGCCCGGTCACACGTGAACTTCGTGCCAAGAAATACATGAAGATAATTTCTTTGGCACCGGAGGTGTTGTGATGGCGCAGAAAATCAAAAAAGGCGACCGTGTTATCGTTCTTACGGGACGTGACAAAGGTAAGGTCGGCGAAGTCGTGAAGATGGCTCCGGAAGCAAATCGGGCTGTTGTTCAAGGCGTCAACATTGTGAAGCGCCATACAGCGGCGTCGAATAATTCGGCTGGTGGGATCATCGAGAAGGAAGCAACTATTCACGTTTCCAATATCGCCCATGTAGACCCGAAGGACGACAAAGCAACGCGCGTCGGATTTAAAACCCTCGAAGACGGTCAGAAAGTTCGCTTTGCGAAACGTTCTGGCGACGTCATCGACGCATAAGCGAGTGGAGAGCAAACAATGACCCCGCGCTTACACGAAATTTACAATAACGAGATTGTCCCAAGCATGACATCCGAGTTCAATTACTCGAACCGGTTAGAAGTGCCTCGTTTGGAAAAGATCGTTATCAACATGGGTGTTGGTGAAGCCAGCCAGGACAAGAAAAAGATGGACGGCGCGTTAGCTGACTTGACTGCAATTGCTGGCCAAAAACCTATCGTCACGTATGCCAAGAAGTCGATTGCTGGCTTTAAGCTCCGTGAAGAGATGATGGTCGGCTGCAAAGTCACCATGCGTCGCACCCGTATGTTCGAATTTCTGGATCGTCTCGTGACGATTACTTTGCCACGCGTCCGCGATTTCCGCGGTCTTAATGGCAAGAGCTTTGATGGCAATGGTAACTATGCCATGGGCATCAAAGAGCAGATCGTTTTCCCTGAGGTTGACTACGATAAAGTCGATCAAATCCGGGGTATGGATATCGTAATTTGTACGACCGCTAAGACAGATGCTGAAGCTTTAGCATTGTTGAAAGCGTTCAACCTGCCGTTTTCGAAATAAGCGGCAAGAGGAGAAAAGCGTAATGGCTAAGAAAAGCGCAGTTGAACGAGATAAGAAACGGGTCAAGTTGGCTAAGCAGTACGGGGGACGTCGTGAACGTCTTAAGGCCGCCGCCAAAGATCCTGAATTATCTCCAGAAGATCGCTTTAACGCCCGTTTAAAGTTGGCAGCGTTGCCACGTAACGCAGCACCAACTCGCCAACGTCTGCGGTGCGAACTCACTGGCCGTCCGCGCGGTAATTATAGAAAATTTCGGCTTTGTCGTATCAAGTTCCGGGAATTGGCCTCTCATGGCCAGATCCCGGGCGTGGTCAAGTCAAGCTGGTAAGGGAGAGACGACGATGTCGATGACAGACCCTCTCGGTGATATGCTGACTCGTATTCGTAACGGGCAACAAGCTCGTAAAAGCACGGTAAAGTGCCCTGCTTCACGATTACGTTCAAATGTCCTGGAAGTCCTCAAGCGCGAAGGTTTTATTCGCGGTTATGACCAACAAGATATTAGTGCAGGCATCACTGAGCTGAATATTGAATTGAAATACCACGAAGGTGATCCGGTTATCCGCCACCTGAGCCGGGTTTCTAAGCCAGGACGTCGGGTTTATTCCGGCGTCAGTGACCTGACCCGTGTTTATAACGGTCTCGGTATCTCCATCCTCTCAACACCACGTGGTGTTTTGTCGGATGCGGAAGCAAGAGCCCAGAACGTTGGTGGAGAGGTTCTCTGCGAAGTCTTCTAAAGACTTATGCAGGACCAAACGAGGATTGAGCTATGTCGCGAGTAGGAAGTAACCCAGTAACCGTCCCAGATGGCGTAACCGTTGAAATGAGCGGTAATATTGTGACGGCCAAGGGCAAACTTGGTGAGTTATCTGTCACATTGACGGATGACGTTAAAGTAGAGCAAGCAGACGGATCCGTAACGGTGACTCCTCTGGCAAAGCACAAGCGTGCACGTCAGATGTGGGGCACAGCACGGAGCCTGATCGACGGCCTAGTGATCGGTGTGTCGGAAGGGTTTACCCGCAAGCTGGAAATCAACGGTGTTGGTTATCGTGCTGCTGTGCAGGGTAAGGAAGTTGTTCTTCAGCTTGGTTTTAGCCATGAAGTTCGCTATGCGATCCCAGAGGGCATCAAGATTGAAGCACCTGAACAAACCCAGTTGGTCATTAGCGGTGCTGATAAGCAACGTGTTGGTCAAGTGGCTGCGGAGATACGCGCTTACCGTCCGCCTGAGCCTTACAAAGGCAAGGGTGTGAAGTATAGCGACGAGTATGTCCTCCGTAAGGAAGGGAAGAAGAAGTAATCATGTCGAATGCAAGAATCCTCTTCAAACGTCGTACAATGCGCACACGCGCACGCCTACAACGCTTGGCTACTGGTCGGCCACGTCTTTCCGTGTTCCGCTCAGGCAAACATATATATGCGCAAATTATCGATGATAAAACAGGCACAACTTTGGCTGCTGCGTCATCACTCGATAAAGATCTGCGCGGCTCGCTTAAAACTGGTGCAAACATCGATGCGGCTTCTGAAGTCGGAAAGTTGGTTGCCAAGCGTGCGACAGAAAAGGGCGTCAACGAGGTCTTGTTTGACCGTGGCGGTTTCAAATATCACGGGCGCGTTAAAGCGCTTGCAGAAGGTGCCCGCGAGGGTGGCCTGAGCTTCTAGGAGAGCGAAGAATGGCAGATAACAAATCATCGGATCGTGGCGGTAAAGGCGGCCAGCGCGGTCGTGGCCGAGATCGCGATAACAACCGTAATGACGACGGTGATGAAATCGTAGACAAGCTGGTACACATCAATCGTGTTGCCAAGGTTGTTAAGGGTGGTCGTCGTTTCTCATTTGCAGCGCTTGTCGTTGTAGGTGACGGCAAGGGTCGTGTTGGTTATGGAACAGGTAAGGCACGCGAAGTGCCTGAAGCGATCCGTAAAGCAACAGACTCGGCTAAGAAATCAATGATCCGTGTTCCATTGCGTGAAGGTCGTACACTACATCACGACGTCAACGGTCGCTTTGGTGCAGGTAAAGTTGTTCTTCGCTCAGCGCCTCCAGGTACTGGTATTATTGCCGGTGGTCCGATGCGCGCTGTATTCGAGACAATGGGTGTTGCAGACGTTGTTTGTAAGTCAAACGGCACGCAGAACCCACATAATATGATTAAGGCCACATTTGAAGGACTTAAACTTCTTCAATCACCGCGCTCAGTTGCGTCGCGTCGTGGTCTTAAAGTTGGTGAGATCGTTGCCCGTCGCGGCGAGATCGCTGGCGCTGAATAATAGGATCGGAACCAGAAATGGCTGATAAAACCAAGACCGTTACGGTCACTCAGATTAAGAGTGCAATTGGACGTCGTAACGACCAACGCGAAACATTGCGTGGTCTTAAGCTGAACAAGATGCACAGATCAAGCACACTGGAAGACACACCGTCTATTCGTGGCATGATTGATAAAGTTAAGCACCTGCTTAGGGTTGAGGAAAAAGCCTAACAGGCTTACTTCCTAATAATAGGGCGATGGCCGGGTATTTTATTACTTGGCACGCAAAAGGATTTTGGCGATGCGATTAAACGAAATCAGAGATAACGCTGGCGCGACAAAGAATAGAAAGCGCGTAGGCCGTGGTATTGGTTCTGGTACTGGTAAAACATCTGGTGCTGGTCAAAAAGGCCAGAAATCACGAAGCGGTGTTTCGCTTTTGGGGTTTGAAGGCGGTCAAATGCCTTTGTACCGTCGTTTGCCTAAGCGCGGTTTTAACAACCCATTCAGCAAGAACTTTGCTGAACTAACAACGGGCAAGCTTCAAAAGGCAATTGATGCCGGCAAGATCGATGCTAAAGGCACGATTACAGCCGTTGTGCTTTTGGCTGCTGGCGCTGTCCGCAAGTCCAAAGATGGCGTTCGTTTGCTTAATAAAGGCGAACTTACATCTAAGGTTCAGCTGGATATCACTTATGCCTCTAAAGGCGCCATCGAAGCCGTCGAAAAGGCTGGTGGTTCTGTGACTGTCGCAGAGAAAAAAGTACGTGTCGTTGGCAAAGGTCGTCGTCGTGAGCGTGTTTCTGCTGAGCGTCGCGCGAAGTACGAAGCACAACGCGGTGATGGCGAAGTTACTGTTAACGAGACTGTTGAGGAAGATTAATTCGGGATGGCTTCTGCCGCTGAACAACTCGCATCCAACGTCAATTTCGGCGCTTTCTCTAAAGCGACGGAACTGAAGAAGCGCATCTGGTTCACACTAGGTGCGCTCATCGTCTATCGCCTTGGTACGTTTGTGCCAATTCCAGGTGTAGACCCTTCAATTCTGCAAGATCTGTTTAATCAGACCGGCGGCGGCATCTTGGGCATGTTCGACATGTTCGCGGGTGGCGCATTGTCGCGGATGACGATTTTTGCGTTGAATATCATGCCGTACATCTCGGCTTCTATCATCATGCAGCTCATGACGGCTGTTTCGCCGAAGTTTGAAGCGATGAAGAAGGAAGGCGAGAGCGGCCGAAAGAAGATTAACCAGTATACTCGGTTCTTGACCCTGGCGATTTGTATTCTTCAGGCCTATGGCATTGCTGTTGGCCTTGAGAGTATGCAATCCGGTGGGTCTGTGGCCGTTTCTGATCCTGGCATGTTCTTCCGTGCAACTGTTGTCATTACACTGACAGGCGGTACGATGTTCCTGATGTGGCTGGGTGAGCAAATCACCGCACGCGGCGTTGGTAACGGCATTTCGTTGATCATTTTCGCAGGTATTGTGGCAGAACTTCCAACTGCATTAGCAGGGACTTTGGAACTCGGTCGTACAGGTGCACTTTCAACAGCAATCATCATTGGCATGTTCGCAATGGCGATTGTAGTCATCTTCGCGATTGTCTTCGTTGAGCGTGCTCAGCGTCGTATCCTGATCCAATACCCTAAGCGCCAGCGCGGCAATAAGATGATGGGTGGCGATACATCGCACCTGCCTCTAAAGGTCAACACTGCAGGCGTTATTCCACCTATTTTTGCTAGCTCTATGTTATTGCTGCCAATCACGATCATTCAGTTCTCTGCGGGTTCAGGCCCTGAGTGGATGAATACGGTTGCGGCTTACATGGGGCGTGGTCAACCTGCCTATCTGATTACCTACATCGGTATGATTGTGTTCTTCGCATTCTTCTATACTGCCGTTGTGTTTAACCCTGCTGAGACAGCTGATAATCTCAAGAAATACGGTGGCTTTGTGCCCGGTATTCGTCCAGGTAAGAACACGGCTGATTATCTAGATTGGGTTTTGACACGTTTGACAGTTGTTGGTGCCGGTTATCTTGCGATCTTGTGCTTGCTTCCAGAGATCCTGATTTCCAGATGGTCAGTCCCATTCTACTTTGGCGGAACCAGTTTGTTGATTGTTGTTACGGTGACGATGGATACCGTGAGCCAGGTTCAATCTCATTTGCTGGCTCATCAGTATGAAGGTTTGATCAAGAAGTCTAAACTTCGGGGAAAGAAAGCATGATCATCATTCTTTTGGGACCACCAGGTGCTGGTAAAGGGACGCAATGTGAGCGTCTTGTTGAGAAGTACAACATTGTACAGCTCTCAACAGGTGACATGCTGCGTGCAGCTGTTGCAGCTGGAACCGAGATGGGCCTTAAAGCAAAAGATGTGATGGATAGTGGTGCACTGGTTTCTGACGAGATCGTTGTTGGCATCATTGCTGACCGTATCGAAGAAGAAGATTGCAAAAACGGATTTATCCTTGATGGCTTCCCGCGCACAGTTGCGCAGGCTGAAGCTTTGGATGGCATGCTTGCTGAAAAGGGCCTGAACCTTGAAGCAGTTTTTAGCATGGAAGTCGACGAGGCGGCATTGTTCGCCCGAATCGAAAAGCGTGCTGCCGAAACTGGTGGTGCACGAAGTGATGATAACGCCGAAACGCTAAAGAAGCGTCTTGAAGTTTATCACGAGCAGACAGCGCCTATTATCCCCTATTATCGGGACAAAGGTGCGATGAAGACGGTCGATGGCATGCAAGGGATTGATGATGTTTCAAAATCCCTGTTTGCCATTTTGGATTAACAAAGGTATTTGAATGAAAATTAGGGCCACATAAGTTGACTCGGTGGCGAGGATGAATATAATCCGCGCTCTTCAACCAACTGCGGCATTTGTTTTCGACCCAAATTTAAGGAGTACCCGCATTGGCGCGTATTGCTGGTATAAATATCCCGACAGGTAAACGTACTGTTATTGCGTTGACTTATATTCATGGGATCGGCCGTACAACGGCTATTAAAATCTGCGCGGCTTGTGGCATTGCTGACGAGCGTCGCGTAAATGAACTCTCAGAAGACGAAATCACACGTATTCGTGATATGGTCGACCAGGATTACACCGTAGAAGGTGAACTGCGTCGTGATATTGCAATGAATATTAAGCGCCTGATGGATTTAGGTTGTTATCGTGGATTGCGTCATCGTCGTGGACTGCCTGTACGCGGTCAACGAACACACACTAACGCACGTACTCGCAAGGGCCCTTCAAAGGCTATTGCCGGTAAGAAGAAAGCTTAAGGGCGGAACATCATGGCCAAAGCAGCAACAACGCGTTCAAAACGTCGCGAACGTAAAAATATCGCGGCAGGTATCGCACACGTCAATTCGACGTTTAATAACACGATCATTACGATCACTGATGCCCAGGGCAATTCTATTGCATGGTCATCGGCTGGTGCACAGGGCTTTAAGGGGTCTCGTAAATCGACTCCTTATGCCGCACAGGTCGCTGGTGAAGTTGTTGGTCGTGCCGCCATGGAGCATGGGATGAAGACCTTAGAAGTTCAGGTCAAAGGCCCTGGTTCCGGACGTGAATCTGCACTGCGTGCTTTGCAGTCTGTTGGATTCAGCATTACAGCTATTCGCGACGTGACGCCGATCCCGCATAATGGGTGTCGTCCTAGAAAGCGTCGTCGGGTCTAAGACCCATTTCGTCCAGGATTATTTACCTGGGCGATGTTCATTTCGGGTGATTTTAAACACATTGTTTGATTTTTGCCCGAGCCGTAAACTAGGCGTCGCCCTTCCGCTTAAAGGACGAGGTCATCATTTGTGAGCGCGAGGTTCCTGAAGTGCTTCAGAAAAATTGGCAAGAATTGATCAAACCATCGAAACTCGAAGTTGTACCTGGTACGCTTGTTGGGCGTCAGGCGACTATTGTCGCTGAGCCGCTTGAGCGTGGCTTCGGTCTGACGTTAGGGAATGCGCTACGTCGTATTCTTTTATCTTCATTACAGGGTGCTGCTGTAACGTCGATTCAAATTGATAGCGTTTTGCACGAGTTCTCATCTATCGCCGGCGTTCGTGAAGACGTCACCGACATCGTACTTAATATCAAGTCTTTGGGCTTGCGGATGATGGCTGAAGGCCCAAAGCGTATGACGCTGAAGGCAAGCGGTCCTGGTGAAGTGACGGCGAGAATGATTGAAACCGGTCCAGACATCGAAGTCATGGAGCCGGATCTCATAATTTGCCACCTTGATAAAGGTGCAACGCTGAGCATGGAGCTAACCGTTGAAAACGGTAAGGGCTATGTCGCTGCGACGCAGAACCGTCCAGACGATAGCCCAATCGGTCTTATTCCGATCGATGCTGTTTTCTCGCCTGTTCGTAAGGTTGCTTACAAAGTTGAGAACACACGTGTCGGACAAGAAACCGATTACGATAAGCTTTTCCTCGAAGTGACAACAAATGGTGCTGTAACGCCTGAAGATGCAGTAGCTTTGGCTGCACGTATTCTTCAAGACCAGCTCCAGTTGTTCATCAACTTTGATGAGCCTTCAGGTGAAGTCGTTGAAGAGCGTAGTGATGAGCTGCCGTTCAACCGTAACTTGCTTCGTAAGGTCGATGAGCTTGAGCTATCCGTTCGTTCGGCGAACTGCCTTAAGAACGACAACATCATTTACATCGGTGATCTGGTTCAAAAAACAGAAGCAGATATGCTCCGTACGCCAAACTTTGGCCGCAAATCTTTGAACGAGATCAAAGAAGTGCTGTCTCAGATGGGCTTGCATCTCGGTATGGAAATTGCTGAGTGGCCACCTGAGAACATCGAAGACATGGCTAAGAAGCTAGAAGATCCGTTCTGATCTTATGTGTTAAGTGACCGGACGGTGTCCAATGTGGCACCGGTCCCAATTAGATTATAAATAGATGACCTGCGGGTAAAATGGCACGCGTAGGCAATAGTTAAGGAGCCTGATATGAGACATGGTAACGGTTACCGTAAACTGAATCGTACACCGTCGCATCGTAAATCAATGTTTTCGAACATGACTGCGTCGCTTTTGTTGCACGAACAAATCAAGACAACACTGCCTAAGGCTAAAGAATTACGTCGCTTCGTAGACAGAATGATTTCTTTGGGTAAGAAAGGCACATTGCATGATCGTCGTCGTGCTTTTGCATTCCTTCGTGACGAAGCTGTTGTCGCTAAGTTGTTCTCAACATTGGCTGAGCGTTATGCTGACCGTCCAGGCGGCTATGCACGCGTTCTTAAGGCGGGTTTCCGTCATGGTGATAGCGCGCCAATGGCTTTCATCGAACTCGTTGATCGCGATCCGGATGCTAAGGGTGCTGCCGATAAGGCGCGCGTCGAAGCTGAGGCCGAGATGGACGACGCAGAAGCATAAAGCTTTTGAAATATGATTTCGAAACGGCGTCCTTCGGGGTGCCGTTTTCGTTTGTGCTTTTCCTCTACAAGAACCTCCCATTAAGACTGCAAAACGTATCGACATCATTTGTCGAACGGCCTATCTAATGTGCATGCGTATATTTTCACTATCCTTGTGCCTTGTGGTGGCACTGTTGGCACCGACGGGCGTACATAGTGACCAGAGGGCCGTGCCGCAAAGTGAGTTGCAGGTACAGCTGTCGTATGCGCCGTTGGTTGAGCAAGCTGCACCCGCAGTTGTAAACATCTACACGCAGAAAATCGTCACAAACCGTCAGACGATACCGCTTTTCAATGATCCGTTCTTTAAGCGATTTTTTGGTGAGCTTGAACCACAACTCAATCGTCCGCGACGTGAACAGCAGAATTCACTAGGTTCTGGCGTTATCGTGCGCTCTGACGGCATGATCGTGACGAATCAGCATGTCATTGAAGGTGCTGATAAGGTTGTCGTCGTACTGGCCGATAAACGCGAATTTGAGGCCAAGCTCGTTGTGTCGGACGAAAAGACGGATCTTTCCGTACTGAAAATTGATCCGGGTGGCGAAGACTTGCCAACGTTGTCTTTGAGAGACTCAGACGAATTGAAAGTCGGCGACCTTGTGCTCGCTATCGGCAACCCGTTTGGTGTTGGGCAGACAGTGACAAGTGGTATCGTCTCGGCCCTTGCGCGCTCTATCGGTAGCCAGACCGAATTAAAGTCGTTCATTCAAACAGATGCTGCGATCAATCCAGGGAACTCTGGTGGCGCGCTTTTGTCGATGGATGGAAAGCTGGTCGGTGTGAATACGTCTATTTTTTCAAAAAGTGGTGGATCGCACGGTATTGGTTTTGCAATCCCATCAAATATGGTGCGCGCCGTTATTAATGGATTGGCAGAGGATGGTCGGATTATTCGACCTTGGCTAGGTGCCTATGGGCAGGCTGTGACGTCTGATATTGCGCTATCTTTGGGGATGAGGTTGCCGCAAGGGGTAATCATCAATCAGGTGCACGAGCGCGGCTCAGCCGGGCTTGGTGGTTTGCAGGCTGGTGACGTGATCCTCGCTGTCAATGGTCACGAGATTGTCAGTCCTGATGATCTGGATTATCGGATAGCAACGTTGCCGGTTGGCGATCAGGCGGTCCTTCGCGTGCTCCGCGGTAATCAAGTTCTCGCCTTAACCGTTAATCTTAATCCTGCACCAGATAAGCCAGCGCCGGATATCACCGAGATAGAAGGGCGAACACCGCTTTCAGGTGCAGTTGTCGGTAACCTTTCACCCGCACTTGCGGATGAATACAACATTAATCCGTTTGGCAACGGCGTTGTGATACTTCGTATTCGCCGAGGCAGTGCTGCGAACCGTCTTGATTTCAGGCCTGGTGACATTGTCCGCTTGATCAACAACCAGCTCATCCAAAACGTAGACGATCTGCAAGGGTCCCTTGGTGGGCAGACGAATGAAGAGTGGCGAATTCGTATTGAACGCAACGGTAAGGGCCTGGATTTTGTCTTCCGAGGATGACGGTACTAGATTTAATATCTAAGACTATTCAGAGCAGTAATTGACCTTCTGATTGATGCTCTAAATGATCTCATCCTCATCAAACATCGGCTCAGCGTTGTTATGCTCGGTAATGTGCTTTTCAATGGCGCTAGATGGTTCGCTGTCTGGGATAGCTATATGAAACAGTGCATCACCCTCATTTATCACCGGTAAATTCGTGCGTCCAATAATCACGCCCGTTGTTTCTGCAGTGATTTCAAACTCTCTTTCGCCGAAAGGGTCCGAGACAATCCCGAGTACATCACCTTTGGTGACGCTTTCGCCGGTTCTTTTAAAAGACCGCATCAAGCCACCTGCAGGCGCGCGCAGCCATGAACTGGATGATGACAGGACTGAATTGCGCATAGTCTTGGTTGCCCGTTTAGGGGGCGTCATTTCAAGCGCAGCCATCACCCGAAGGATTCCCGAAACGCCGACGTGCGCTGAGAGTTCGTCAAACCGCAATCCTTCCCCAGCTTCGTATAAGAGCATGTCGACACCAAGGGTTTGAGCGAATTGGCGTAACGATCCTTCGCGTAGCTTCGACTTAATGATAACGGGCGCACCAAATGCTTTTGCCAGTTCCATGGTTTTCTCTTGTAAAGCAGAGACACGAATTTGTGGCATGTTGATACGGTGTACCGCTGCTGAATTAAGATCGATCCCAAAATTAGCGCGTTCAACGATCTCTTTTCGAAAGAGATGCGCCAACCGACTGGCTAGCGAGCCGCGATCTGTGCCTGGAAAGGATCTGTTCAAATCACGGCGATCTGGCAAATAACGAGAATGGTTCAGAAATCCTATTGAGTTGACGATTGGAATAACAAGCAAAGTGCCTTTGATACGATCAAGTTGCGGAGCGCGTAACAATCTACGCGCGATCTCAACGCCAATGATTTCATCGCCGTGAATGGCTGCGCTGATAAAAAGCGTCGGTCCTGGTCGGCGGCCGTGGATAACGTGAACGGACATCGTGACAGGTGTGTGATCCGATAAGACACTCACAGGAAGGTCCACTGTCCGACGCGTACCGCTTGGAGTCTTGAATGCACCAATTATAAATGGTGATTGGTCTTTCATCATCCCTTACCTTTGGTTTTTGTTTTCCCTTTGACCGCATTGGCCTCGAGAAACTCAATAATTTTTCCAGCAACATCGATGCCGGTTGCATTTTCAATACCCTGAAGGCCTGGCGAAGAATTTACTTCCATGACGACCGGTCCATCATTGGCACGAAGCATATCGACACCACAGACATTCAGCCCCATAGACTTGGCGGCACGAACGGCCGTAGATCGCTCTTTAGGGGTGCTTTTAATCATCTCGGCACTGCCGCCAAGGTGAAGGTTCGAGCTGAAATCGTCCGCGGCTCCATTACGTTTCATGGCGGCAATCACTTTACCGCCGACAACCAGAGCGCGGATATCTGTCCCACCGGCTTCTTTAATAAATTCTTGAACTAATATGTTTACCTTGGTACTTCGGAACGCTTCGATCACTGACCTTGCTGAACGGTTTGTATCTGCAAGCACTACACCAATGCCGTGATCCCATCATTAATGTTGTTCGAATAACTATGCGAAGTTCAGGCACGCCACTGGTATTTTTAATCATGCGTTCGTCAATTATGGGCGCTTCAAGTCTGTATGATCTTGGCTGGCTTTTAATAGGAAAGTAAAACCTGACCCACATTGAGCCGTCGCGTTCAAAAACCTCTTGGTTTTCAGCATGCAACGCAGAGGTTCTGGCACTGGTGTCGATTTTGGCGGGCATGCCCAAAACACCAAAATCAGGTAGGCCGATGATCTCTCGCCAGCCGATGATAAACGGTGGTTTATATTTTTTTACGTTACGTTTCTTTTGCGGCAAATCTTTGTTCATGGATTTGCCCGTCACTGACGCGCCGGTAGTTCGTAAATGCGTTCGCAGACATGACGACATAGAACGTATTTAAATCTATGAGTACATAACCACGCTCAAGTAAGGCGCGTCCGAGGACTTGTATGTCGTTCTCATAAAGCCTTTTACGGTTCGCGAGTTTACGAAGAAGCTTATCAGAAATCCGATAGCGCCCGGCTTTTTTACCACCATAGTCCTGATCATAAAAAAGAGCCATTTTTTAGACGGTTAAATCAACCAATTGCATATAGTTTTTCATAATTTTATGGTTTATAAAAAAAATTAATTTATCTAAAGACAAATTTTTATAACAAAATGAATTGATGAGTATGTAGAATACACATCAGCGAGGCTTGTCCAAGTCCATCAAATTCTTCTTCTTAATGATGTTTGTGTACGCGGTTTTTATTTGTATATGCGTTTTTTACATTTACACCGTGTGCCGGTACATTATCTGCAAACTTAATCTGATAAGCGGGAGGACGTGTTCATGAGCGGACAGGACATAACAATTAAATCAAATGATTGTGGCGCATTTTCAGGATACCTGGCATTGCCCGAAGGTGGTTCAGGCCCCGGTGTCGTTGTGATCCAGGAAATCTTTGGCGTAAACGCTGTTATGCGCGGTATCACGGATGAATGGGCGGCAGCAGGGTACGTGGCGCTTTGTCCTGATTTGTTTTGGCGCCAAGAGCCAGACATCCAAATTACGGATCAATCCGAAGCCGAATGGGCTCGTGCGTTTGAGCTGTTTGGCGGCTTTGATCTTGATAAGGGTGTCGATGACTTGAATGCAACGATAGAACATCTGCGGACGCTGGACGGGTGCAGTGGCAAAGTTGGTTCTGTTGGCTTTTGCTTAGGTGGGCGTTTGGCTTTCTTGACCGCAACACGGACCAAAATCGATGCTGCTTTAGGCTATTATGGTGTGATGCTTGAAGAGCATACAGATGAAGTGCTTAAGGCACCTTTGATGCTGCATATCGCAACTGAGGACGGTTTCGTACCTAAAGAAAATCAAGCCAAAGTTCATGCGGCATTAGATGGCAACGACATGGCGACACTGCATGACTATGAAGGCAATGATCATGCGTTCGCACGCCAAGGCGGGGAGCATTATGATCAAGCCGCAGCAGACCTTGCCAAAAGCCGCAGCGTAGAATTCTTTTCCAAGCACTTAAGCTAAGAGGGGTAAGGTACGTCCGGTGAGTACGTTATTTGAAGCCGACGCGCCCAGACCGCTTGCAGACAGGTTACGTCCAGCAACGCTTAGTGATGTCGTAGGACAAGATCATATCCTTGGTCCTGAGGGGCCTCTGCATCGCATGATTACCTCTGGTAAACTTGCGTCAGTGGTGTTCTGGGGGCCGCCCGGCACAGGCAAGACAACGATTGCTCGCCTATTGGCTCAAGAGACATGGATGGCATTTGCGCCACTTTCTGCTGTGTTCTCAGGTGTCGCGGATGTGCGGAAAGCTGTTGAAGAGGCAAAGCGTAAGCGTCAAATGGGGCAGGGAACGCTTCTGTTCGTTGACGAAATACATCGCTTTAATCGTGCTCAACAGGATGGCTTCTTACCTTTTGTTGAAGACGGCACTATTGTTCTGATTGGCGCAACCACAGAAAATCCATCGTTTGAGCTGAATGCTGCGCTGTTGTCACGTGCTCAGGTGCTTGTCTTGCGCCGTCTTGATGATGATGCCCTTGAAGAGCTTCTCCAGCGGGTTGAGGCAGCAGAGGGGCGGCCAATGCTGGTTGATGCGGATGCGCGCACAGCATTGCGGGCAATGGCAGATGGTGACGGCCGGTATCTGCTTAATATGGCAGATATCCTGATGGGCTTGGCTGAGGATGAAACACCGCTGACACCCGAACGTCTTGCTGAGGCCGTTCAAAGCCGGCAACCCCTTTATGATAAAGGACAGGATGCTCACTACAATCTCATATCCGCGCTCCACAAGTCTTTGCGCGGGTCGGATGCAGATGCGGCGCTTTATTGGTATGCGCGAATGCTCGGCGGTGGGGAGGATCCCAGGTATATCGCACGGCGCCTTGTGCGCTTTGCTTCTGAGGACATAGGGTTGGCTGACCCGAATGCTCTGACGCAGTCTGTGGCCGCTTGGGAGGCCTATGAGCGCCTGGGTTCACCCGAGGGTGAACTCGCTCTGGTGCAATGTATCTTGTATTTAGCGACAGCCCCCAAATCGAATGCTGCGTACAAAGCAGAGAAAGCAGCAAAAAGACTGGCAAAGGAAACTGGATCTTTGATGCCGCCAGCACATATTCTCAATGCGCCAACCAAATTGATGAAAGATATCGGGTACGGCAGCGGATACGCATATGACCACGATGCCGAAGATAGATTTTCAGGGCAAAACTATTTCCCTGACGACCTTAGGCGGCCAAATATATACCAGCCACGGGACACAGGTTTTGAACGGGAGATTGCAAAGCGCCTGCAATACTGGGATACACTGCGCTCAAAGCGGATGAAGGATGATAAGGCGTGAACGCTAGCATGGTTATGTATGTCGCATTAGGCGGGGCCCTCGGCGCCGTCGGGCGCTATGGCGTAATGTCAGCTATGACGTCGTTTGCGGGCATTGGGTTTCCGTATGGCACATTAACCGTAAATATCGTCGGTTCATTCATTCTTGGTGCTTTTATCGAAGTTTCAGCACTGGCTTGGTCTCCTAGCCCTGAACTACGCACCATGATCGTCATTGGCATTCTTGGCGCATTTACAACGTTTTCAACATTCTCTCTGGACGTCGTAACGATGATGACGCACGGAGAAACCGGGGCAGCATTGATATACGTCGCAACATCAGTTCTGTTGAGTATCGGCGCACTTTGGGCTGGCATGGCGATAACTAAGGTACTTCTGACATGAGTGGCGTACGCAATGAGGTTGTTGAAGATGGCGATGACGATCAGCGACTTGACCGTTGGTTAAGAAGCCGGTTCCCAGCACTCAAACAAGGTAAGCTTCAAAAATTACTGCGGACGGGACAGGTTCGAGTAGATGGTGCCCGGGCCAAGGCAAATGACCGGGTCAGCACAGGTCAAACAATCCGGATTCCTCCGAATATCAATGAAGAGATACCGCTTAGTCAGGCCGCCATTGTTGGTGGCATGGATATTGAGCAAGCCGGACGTTTAGGTGATGAGTTGAAAGAGCGGATTATCTACATCGATGATGAGATGATTGCCATCAACAAACCACCTGGGCTTGCTGTTCAGGGCGGCTCAAAGACGGAAACCCATGTGGACGGGGCGCTGGATCGCCTGAAAATGGGAAGCAAAGAGCGTCCACGATTGGTTCACCGGCTTGATAAAGATACAAGTGGCGTGTTGGTGTTGGCGCGGACGCGAAAGTCAGCTGCGAAGCTGGCGAAAGCTTTTCAGATGCGCGAAACCCGAAAAATATATTGGGCTGTTGTGATTGGTAAGCCGCCTCATGAAGGCGGAAATATTGATGCGCCATTAGCTAAGCACCCCGGTGCACGGGGTGAAATGGTTCAAGTTGATGAGGATCAGGGGAAATCGGCCCGCACACGTTTTCGCATTATTGATAATGCTGGAAAATCCATGTCGTGGCTGGAACTCGAACCATTGACGGGACGGACCCACCAATTGCGCGTCCATTGTCAGTTGATGGGAAACCCAATTTTGGGCGATGGCAAATATGGCTCGATTGAGACCCACAATGACGAATATGAAGGGTCGGTATTCGAAGTTGGTATCGAACGTCGGCTCCACCTTCATGCACGTTCTCTGCATATTCCAAGGCAGGGGAAGCAAATGATAGAGATCACAGCGCCCCTGCCAAAGCATATGCTAGACACATGGCGAACACTCGGTTTTGACCCAGATGACGAACAAGCTCAACCGTTTGACCTATAAAAGTTCAATGCTTGCCCTATTGCATGCCGGGTGTACGGTAGATACCCTTGGGGGGAATGCTGTAAAAGTGCTGGTTAACTAGCACTTGGCTTCCTTTGTCATATGAATGGACGCCTGTCTCTTGTTCTGATCAGGTGCGACATTTGAGATTTAGAGTGAGCTCTTGCGCTTGTTGCTTGTAGAAGATAACGAACGCTTTGCAGCGTTTGTCAAAGAAGGTCTCGAAGCAGGTGGTTTTACTGTCGACGTTGTCTATAACGCCGAAGATGTTGATGCTGCCGTAGATACAGTCGATTACGATGCAATCGTCCTGGATCTTGGCTTGCCGGACATGGATGGCATAGATGTTTTAAAGAAATAGCGAGAGGATGGGCATTTAACGCCTGTACTCATTCTCACAGCACGTGATGCTGTAGAGGACCGGGTTAAAGGCCTGAACGCTGGTTCTGATGATTACATGCTGAAACCATTTGCAATGGAAGAACTCTTGGCGCGGGTACGTGCTCTATTGCGCCGCCCAGGTGGTGTTCTCGGAACGGTCTTGAGTGAAGGCAATATCGAGTTTGATACGACCGCACGCGAAGTTCGTGTAAATGAAAAGACAACATCTGTCTCCAGACGTGAAATGGATGTTTTAGAGCAACTATTACGCCGTAAAGGGCGCGTTGTTCCAAAAGATGTGTTAGAAGATAAGATATATGGGTTTGATGAGGAGGTGTCCTCAAACTCCGTTGAAGTACATGTGTCCAGGTTACGCAAGCGTCTCCAAGGTGCTGGCGCCAACGTGACTGTGCATACGATCCGGGGTGTAGGGTATCTCCTTTCAGGAGAGGACGCTTAGTATGACCGAAGGCAAGTTGCCCTCTTTCGACGCAGAATCACTGATGTCTTTGGTACGTCAGAAATCTGTAGAAAGCCGCACACAACTAACGCAAATCATTATTGATTTGTTCGATCATCAGTCTGCTGTACTGAGCGAACGTCAGCGCACGTTGATGTTTAGTATTCTGCAAAGCATCATCAATGAAATTGAAGTCTCTGTGCGCCAGGCTGTCGCTGGGCGTTTAGCACTCATGGATGATGTGCCGAGGGATATCATATCCAAACTCGCAAACGATGAAATCAGAGTCGCATTCCCTGTGCTGTCGAAATCGGGGATTTACGTGACACGGATTTAATTGAAGTGATCAAGCTTCGAACGGAAGAGCACATGCTTGCGGTCACAATGCGGCAAAGTGTTTCAGAAAAGGTCTCCGATGAACTCGTTGAGACCAATCGTGAGCCTGTGATTATCTCATTATTGAAAAATACAAATGCGAAGATCTCAGCCAATACAATGGAATATCTTGTTGAGCAGTTGCGATGAGTCGATAGCTTCCAAGAACCGATCGTTCACAGAGATGATCTTTCACCTGCGTTGGCGCAGCGCATGTTCCTTTGGGTATCAGCCGCACTGCGCGAGCATATCGTTGCGAGTTTCAAACTCGACAAAGGTACAGTTGATGAAATGCTTGAGTAGATTTCAAAAGAAGAGGTTGCTGCATCCAGACACGGGCAGAAGACGAAAGTTTCTGAGCTCGTCGATGTTTTAAAAGAAGAAGGACTGGTCACGGTAGAAATGCTGACCACCGCACTTCGTGAGGGCGAAGTCCCACTTTTTATTGCACTGTTCGCAAAAGTATCAAAATTAAGGGAATACCTTATTCAGCGATTGGTGTTTGAGCCCGGCGGGGAGGGGCTTGCGATCGCATGCCGTGCTATCGGCATGTCTGAAAAGGAGTTCATTCAACTCTATGAGTACTGCCATCTTGCAAAAGCTGGCACGAAAGAAGAGGTCGATGCGCAGATGCCTGTCCTGCGGTCGTTTTATTCAAACACACCACGTAAGGCCGCTGTCGATGTTCTCAGAACATGGCATCGAGGCTCTGATTATCTGAGTGCATTACGTGAATTGGAAACACGCTTGAAAGATCATGACGGAGCGTAAACCAAGAAATTGGCCATCTATCTTGGGCTCGCAAGAAGAGCGCGCCACGGCGGCGTTCCGTCGTCTCGAAGATATGACGCGTCTTATCTCCGACTGGGTTTGGGAGACGGACAGTGACGGCTGCATAACCTACGTTTCTGAGCGAATTGTTGACCGCCTTGGATTGCATCCCGTTCAAGTAATTGGAAAAACATTTGCGGAATTTGGCGCATTTTCCTCAAAAGATGGCAAAACTTTGCCTTTACCTGATTTTAAAAGACCATTTCGTGATGTGAGTTTTGAAGCCGCAGGCCATGACGGAGGGCTGCGCTACTTTGCTGTATCTGGATTGCCACGGTTCAGCGACAAGGAAGAAAATTTTACTGGCGCGATAGGTATTGCTAAAGATGTAACGAACCTTGTTCGTGTCGAGCGTGCGAATGTTCAGCTGGCAGATGCCATCGAAGTCCTGTCAGGTTAATTCGCCCTTTATAATGAAGAAGACAAACTCGTCATCTCCAATGCGTGGTTACGCCAACTGAACAAACACCTAACAGATGTTATGGAGCCTGGCAGCGATTTTGAAGCATTGCTCCGTGCTGAAGTCGAAAATGGGCGCTATCCGGAAGCCGAAGAAGATACTGAAGGCTGGATACAGCGTCGCTTGGCCAGACGTAAGCAAACGAGTGGGCCATTTGAGATTGAAACTGAAGGCAGCCGTTGGCTCTATGTAGATGAAAAGCGTCTTGCGGATGGTGGTATCGTTATGATGGCACGCGATATTACTGAGATGAAGCGCGCGATGGATGCCTTGAGAGATAGTGCAGCCAAGCACCGTGAATTTGCTGCAAATGTTGTGTATAAGATTCGCACGCCCTTGGCCGTTTTGCGGGCTAATCTGGATAATCTAAATTCAAGTGACGAGGTTGTCGCCTTACGTGTTGAAGTCGATACCTTGGCGCGCATGGTTGAGCAGCTATTGACCCTGACGCGTTATAAAAACTTTGTCATTCCCAGAAACGGTATCAGCGACGTGTATGATGTTACCGTCAATGTTGTCAGTAGTCTCGCGCCGATTGCTATTAAAGAAGGCCGGTCACTGGAGTTAGAGAGCGATAGCGGCCCCATCAACGTCCATGGCGACTCTGGCGCCCTTGAGCATGCCATCAGGAACTTGATCGAGAATGCGATTAAGTATTCAGCGTGTGGTTCATCTGTGGTTATTCGTCTTGAGCAGGAACCCGCTTCTATTCGTATTTCTGATCAGGGCCGTGGCATTGCGACTGAAGATCGTGTGCACTTGTTTGAGAAATTTGCGCAGAGTGACCGCCGTGGTGCAGGGGCTGGGTTGGGCCTTAATATCGTTAAAACTATTGTCGACTTGCACGGTGCAGGAATCACCGTTGGCCACAGTGGTTCCGGTGGGGCTGAATTTATGGTGACATTCCCCGCATTTGACGAGCGTCGTATGCGCTCGATGAAGATATAGATAATCCCTTACCGTCAGGTACGCGTCAGCTTTTTCCGATAATCTCTTCATGCTGCATCAAATGATGCCGCACCTTTATGCCGTCAGGTCTTGATGGTTTGAGGACAGTTCTATTGCCGCGCCTGAACATGTGTTCAGTGACGGTTACACTCTCCCTTTAGGTCGCCTTATGGCGGCCCTTTTTTTGATGTAATGCGATCAAAGAAAAACGCCGGACCTAAGGGCCCGGCGCTCATCAACTCAAGATCGTGTTTGGCGGATTAACGCGTAAACGTGATCGTAACGCGACGGTTACGTGCTTCTTTCGTACCGTCTTTCGTCATAACTTCTGGAGCAGCTTCGCCAGAGTCCATACGCTTGACGCTGTCGTGCGCAATGCCCTCAGCCATCAGCGCATTACCAACAGCAGCTGCACGTGCACGTGACAGACCTTTGTTGTAATCGTCGCTACCAGCTTTATCAGTGTGACCTGTGACAACAAGGCCACCAGCTTCAGCTTCCATAGCAGCTTTAGCAGCTTCTTTGATCACCGCTGCGCCTGTAGCGCTTAGGTCAAAGCTGTCAAAGTCGAAGTAAACTGTGTAAGGCGCAGGAAGATCCATCATCTTCTTCATCGGCGCCTTAGCTTCCATTGCAGGACGCATGCCTTCAACTTTAGCAAGTGCTTCGTTGAAGCCATTCATGCAAGCTGCAACATCTTTAGGATTGTCATTCTCTTCTTGCTCTTGAATCCAGCAATCAAACAAAGCTTGTGCACGAGCTGATTCCTTAGGAGCATAATCTTTGCTACCTGCAAGCAGAGAAGCGCGAAGTGCCTGACGGGCAGCTTCTAGATCCCAGCGAGCGTCGCCAGTGATGTCGCGCTCTTTGATTTCCTGTGGCTGAACGTCGTCGCCATTGGCAGCAGCAAGTGCCTTATTGTTGAAGTAGTGAGCATCTTCCATGTCCCACTCTTCAGCTTCTGCCATTGCAAGTGCAATATACTCTTGCTGGAGAGCGCCATTGAATGCGCTGCCCTTGTTCGCCATTGATTTAGTTGCTTCGATATTTGGACCACCAGCACAAGCCGCAAGAAGCGGAAGAAGTGCAATGGCCAACGTGAATTTAAAAAACTTCATTTTTAGTCCCCAAAATAGTTGGTAAATTTGATCTATCTTTAAAAACAGGCGACACTCACTAAGTAATCGCGCCGTTTAATGGCATTATGCCATCTGCTGTAATAGATCCGCGTGGGTACTGTCCCTCGAATAACTCAGAGCCTCTAATACAGAAACTCTCTCCCCAAAAAGAAAATATGCAGGTATTCTTAAACGATACCCATCTGTTAATCTTTGTTGACTTCTATTTTGCCTGTCATACCCCCCTTGAATCAAGCATCATCACGCGTTGAAGTCATCTAATGACATCGTTATGGTGCGAAAAGTGACATTTAGAAGCATTTTGAGTTGGAGTCTGGTTTGAAGACGAATATACGGCTTGCAGTATTTGACTGCGATGGCACCCTTGTTGATAGCCAGCATATGATCAATTCTTGCATGATTGATGCTTTTGAAAGCGTTAAGCTGGCACCACCGCCTTTATCTGAAGTTCGGCGGATTGTCGGACTTCCACTGGCAGGCGCTATTCGCGTGTTGTGTGGTAATGATGAAGCTGCACCTGTGGATGAGATGGTGAAGGCCTATTCAAACTCATGGCAGTCGATGCGCCTTAAGGGAGATCTTAGCGAGCCTTTATATGAAGGCATCCCTGCTTTGTTAGAAGCCTTGCGCGATGATGGGTGGACGCTTGGTGTTGCCACTGGGAAATCAATGCGAGGCTTAGAGGCGACTTTGGCGCATCATGACCTCGCTAGCCATTTTGTAACACTTCAGACAGCCGACAAGGCGCGGGGTAAACCAGACCCGCAAATGTTACATTTTGCGATGGGCGAAGCAGGGGCTGATGCAGAAAACTCGGTCATGATAGGTGACACGACCTTCGATATTGAAATGGCCAACGCGGCCAGTGTTCGTGCACTTGGTGTGGCGTGGGGGTATCATGCGCCTACAGAATTAATGACGGCAGGTGCCGAAACTGTGGCTGAAGAAGTCTCAGATTTACTCAGCATTTTAAAAAGTTAGAGTAGACGATCTCATGGGTAAGTGGATCAAGATATTTGGTGGATTGGTGGTCGTGTTGGTTGGCGTTGTTGTCGCTGGCGTCGCAATTCTCAGTTCTATGGATTTCAAAGAATACAAAGGTTTGATTGCGGAACAGGCAAAGAGCGCCACGGGACGTGACCTTCAGATTGCGGGTGATCTTAATCTTGAGATCTCACTGAATCCGGCAATTGCCGTTGATGGTGTGACATTCGCGAATGCGGATTGGGGCTCAAAGCCCGCGATGTTGACGGTTGAGCGCTTCGCCGCTGAAGTTGCCCTTATTCCTTTGTTGAGTGGTCAGGTGGTTGTGAACCGCTTGCTCGTCGAAGGTGTCGATCTATTGGCTGAAACCAACAAAGACGGCGTTGGAAACTGGGAATTCTCAGCAGGCGAGAAAGCACCTGCATCCGAGAGTGGTGGCGGTGGTGCATTACCATCGATTGATAAAGTGGTTATGCGCGACATCAAGGTGACATACAAAGATGGCGTGACGGGCGAAGAACATCGCGTCGCATTGGATGAAATGACAGCCGCTGCAGGTTCAATTGATACGCCTGTGGTTATCGCCGCAAAAGGTAGCCTCAACGAAAAAATATTTGAAGTCTTTGGCAAGCTTGGCTCCGTCGCACAAATTACATCTGCAGATGGTGTCTATCCGGTCAATATCGAGGCCGAGACATTAGGCGTTGTTACGTCATACATTGGTACGCTTGGTACGCCTGGTGGCAATGTTTCTGCTGAAGGTCAGCTTAAAGTTGCGATTGCGTCCTTGAAAACGACGTTGTCAGAAGCAGCAGCACTCGTGCCTGCACTTGAGGACGTGCCTGAAATCAAAGCTGACAAGATTGATTTGTCGGCTCAGGTTTCATTCGATGGCAAGACGGCTTCACTTGGCGGTATGACTTTGCTTGCGGGTAAAACCGATTTGGCAGGTAACGTGAAAGCAATCTTGGGTGGTCGCCCGAACATAGAGGCGTCCCTGACATCCAACCTGATTGATCTCGATGAGCTTCTGCCGGCATCTGAAGAAAAGGCAGCACCTGCACCTGCAACAAAGCCTGCAGATGGACGTGTATTCCCGAACGATCCTTTGCCACTTGATGGCTTAAAAGCTGTAGACGCGAAACTTTCGTTCGATGGAAAGAAGATCATTGTTCAGGGCAATCAAATCGAAGATGCATCGGTTCGGTTAACGCTTAAGGGCGGCAACCTTCAGGTATCCACGCTTTCTGCGTTGGTTACTGGTACGCAAGTATCGGGCAGCGTTGGCTTGAATGGTGCGGCTGCTGTGCCGGGCCTTGTGGCCAAGCTTAGTGCCGCCGGCCTTGATTATGGCGAGCTGCTCAAGCAACGCGGCATGACGGATATTGCAAAGGGTAAACTTGATGCCAATGTTGATATCAACGGAGCAGGGGGCTCAGTGCGGGCCATTATGGCGAGCTTGAATGGTGGCCTGTTTGTAAAAACAGAGAATGGTCGCATCGATAGCAGCGCACTGAATATTGTCTCATCCGATGTGATGTCTGTATTTCCGGGCTTTAATTCCAAGGACGATAAGACGCTTAAATGTGCTGTCATTAACTTTGATATTAAAGACGGTATCGCCAGTGCGAAGTCTATCGTTGTTGAAACGGGCGGTCTCTCAGCCATTGGGGTTGGTACTGCGGACCTGCGTGAAGAGAAGCTTAACCTCCTCATCGATCCACGTGCCAAGCAAGCCAGTCTTGCGAGTGCTGCTATTGTCCCTGTTGCAATTACCGGGACGTTCCTGACGCCTGAATGGTCGTTGGATAAAGGTGCGTTATTGGCAAATACGGCTGGTACGGTTGCCAAAGGTGCAGCGGCGGTTGCAACAATGGGATTGTCCTTACTTGTTGAAAGTGTCGCGAAGCGGGCTGTTGGTACTGTTGATAAGACGGATTACTGCACCCCTGCACTTGCGGGTAAGAAAGTTGTGCCGGGTCAAGTGGCGGAAGTTAAAACTGACGATACGTCAGGATCAAGCCAGCCAGCGCCACAAGAGAAAAAACAGGAAACGGGTGCCGATGCAGTTGTCGACAGTGTTCCTAAAGGTTTAAAATCATTGTTTGGAAACTAATCAGTGACTGACGAAAAAACGGCTAAACTGCGAAAGCGGTTCTATATGGATGTGAGCGTCTCGCCGGAAGGCGAGGCGTTTAACGTTCTGTTGGATGAGCGTACCGTAAAGACGCCGGGCAAGGTTCCATTGGCGTTAAAAACCCGTGAACTCGCTAACGGGGTTGCTGAAGAATGGAACGCCCAGGGTGAAAAGATTAACCCGCTTTCGATGCCACTGACGCAAATTGCGTGTACTGCCATTGACCGTGTCGGGCCTCATCGGGACGAGACAGAAGTGCTTGTTGCGAAATTCGCCGAATTAGACTTGGTTTGTTACCATGCAGAGGCGCCCATCGATTTAGTGAAGCGCCAACACGATGCATGGCAACCGCCTCTTGACTGGCTTGCATCTGAATATGGGATCAAGCTGACAACGACGGCAGCATTGATCGCCGTCCCTCAACCCGACGAATCTCTTACGAAATTCAAAGAGCTTGTGGCGTCATTCGATGATCACGAATTGGCAGCTTTTGCTGTTTTGGCCCAGGCTATGGGGTCTGTCGTGCTGGGCCTAAGCGTAACACGCGGGTTCATGACAGGCGAAGATGCGGTGGCTGCTGCGCAAATTGACGAGACATTTCAGTTTGAGCTATGGGGTTCAGACCGCGAAGCAGAGCAACGATTACGTGATCTTAGGGATGAGGTTTTCGATGCTGAACGATACCTCACCTTGCACTGCAGCAAAATATCAGAGACATTCTGAGCATACGTTAATTTGTCGAAAGGTGAAGATTATGCAGGAAATCATTGCTGAACTCGAAGAGCGCAGGAAACGTGCGCGCCTTGGTGGCGGACAAAAGCGTATTGATTCACAACATTCTAAAGGCAAATTGACAGCGCGCGAGCGGATCGATGTATTCCTGGACGAAGGGTCGTTCGAAGAATGGGATATGTTTGTCGAGCATCGCTGTACCGAATTTGGCATGCAGGACACCTCAACACCGGGTGATGGCGTCGTCACGGGATATGGCACTGTTAACGGTCGTCAGGTCTTTGTTTATTCGCAGGACTTCACTGTATTCGGTGGATCCCTTTCAGAAAGCCATGCCAACAAGATTTGTAAGGTTATGGATCAAGCCATGAAAGTTGGGGCACCTGTTATTGGTCTCAACGATTCAGGCGGTGCCCGTATTCAAGAGGGCGTCGACAGCTTGGCCGGATATGCGGAAGTCTTTCAGCGTAATGTCCTCGCATCAGGCGTCGTGCCGCAGATTTCAATGATCATGGGGCCGTGCGCCGGTGGTGCTGTGTACTCGCCGTCGATGACTGACTTCATCTTTATGGTTGAATATACCAGTTACATGTTTGTTACAGGCCCTGACGTGGTCAAAACAGTCACCCACGAGACGGTGACTGCGGAAGAACTTGGTGGTGCGACGACGCACACAACCAAGTCAGGCGTTGCGGACCGAGCCTTTGCAAACGACATGGAAGCGCTTTTGTATCTGCGTAGGTTTGTTGACTTCTTGCCGCTCAGCAACCGTGAACAGCCGCCTGAGCGCCCGACGCCTGATCCGCATGACCGGATTGAGATGTCCTTGGATACGCTCATCCCGGACAATCCAAACAAGCCTTACGATATGAAAGAACTCATCACCAAAGTCGTCGACGAGGGTGATTTCTTTGAGCTGCAGCCAAACTATGCCGGTAATATCCTGATTGGATTTGCGCGTATGGAAGGGTCTACCGTTGGCGTGGTGGCGAACCAGCCAATGGTGTTGGCTGGGTGCCTTGATATCGAATCTTCAATCAAAGCAGCACGGTTCGTGCGGTTCTGTGATTGTTTCAATATTCCGATCATGACGTTTGTTGATGTGCCGGGCTTCTTGCCGGGCACCAGTCAGGAATTCAATGGCATCATCAAGCATGGTGCGAAACTCTTGTTTGCTTACGCCGAAGCCACAGTGCCGAAGGTGACCGTGATTACGCGGAAAGCTTACGGCGGCGCCTATGACGTGATGAGCTCAAAGCATCTGCGCGGTGACGTAAACTTTGCGTGGCCAACAGCTGAAATCGCTGTGATGGGCCCTAAAGGCGCTGTTGAAATCATCTTCCGTTCAGATCTTGGCGATGATGAAAAGATCGCCAAGCGCACTGAAGAATATCGCACACGCTTTGCCAATCCTTTTATCGCGGGCGCACGCGGCTTCATTGATGATGTGATTATGCCGTATTCGACACGTAAACGATTGTGCAAATCACTGCGCATGCTGAAAAACAAGGACCTCGAAAACCCTTGGAAGAAGCACGATAACATTCCTTTGTAGAGGTGCGGAATGCGATATTGGTTAAGCGTTCTAGTTCTGACTTTTGCTATTTCAAGTTCGGCTGATACATCCGGGCTCGAGCCCGATGTGTGTGTGACGCAAGCCACGACAGTAGAAATGATCCAATGTGCGGATTGGCATTATAAACAGGCCGATCGTTGGCTTAATCAGGTCTACAAAAATCAATCCAAGTATAAGGATGCACCGGCGAAGAAACTCCTTCGCGATGCGCAGCGTGCGTGGATCAAATTTCGGGATGCTGAATGCCAATCACAAAGAGACGCCGGCAGAGGCGGGACGATTGTACCTCTTTTTGAAATTGGCTGCCTAACATCAATGACAGAAAATAGAGCGCGCGCCTTATCAACACCTCAGGGCTTTGAGGATCATGTCAGAGTTCAGATGCTGGAAAAGCCTGGCTCATCGATCATTGGTAATTTTAAGTGTGATGGACAGATTCGGGACGCGCATATCGGCTTGGTAGCGATATCCCCAACGCATGAGACGTTTGTTCGTGCCAGACTGGAAATCGGGAATGAAAGTCTTGAATGGCAGATTGGTGGTGATCGGCAAGATGCGTTTTGCGGTTCTGATCTGACGCTCAGCGCAATCCCAAATCCAGAACGTCCAATGTGTCCGGCACTTAAGATTGATGATGGTATGTGTGACGCATTCTTTATGGGGTGGGATGACGCGAAAAAAGCATTCACCTGGACACGAAACTAACGCCCAATAACACCCCGTCATGAACGTATATCTATCTGGCATTTCTGGACTCCGGCCTTCGCCGGGGTGACGACATATTCTTACAAACTAAATCCGTCATTCCGACGCAGGCCGGAATCCAGTGATACGAATAAATCTAGAGAGTTTGTTGCTTAGTCTTCAAGCACCATCAACACAACGTCGCCGCCGTGCTTGATGAGTGGGTGTGGGACGACTGCGGCGCGTTTACGCTCTTTGAAGCCTTCACGCTTGTATAGGCGGCATGCGGCTTCGTTCTCGACGAAGCAGATGAGGCTGATCTTTTTAACACCTTCGGCACGCGCACGCTTATAGGCGTAATCCAGCAGACGTGTACCTACGCCAGCACCCCTAAATTTATCGAACAAGGCCAATCCTGAGATATTTAGGCTACGAGGCTCTTCGAGTTCTGCGTAAGGACGTAGCACAGGATCAATGTCGTCTGGGACATTCCCCACATCATCACCAATGACATACGCATGAAGCATGCCGACAGTTTCGCCATCGATCTCGGCAATGTCGCAGTTCTGGTAAGAAAATTTAACATCCTCACGCCCATAACGCTTGGTGCCGATCTCAATCAGCTCAAGTCCTTCAAATTCAGGACCTTCAAGCTGGTTCCATACGTAATCAGCTACGCCTTCGGAGGAGATTTGAAAAAGTTCAGCAATGACACGCGCGTCAGCGCGTGTTGCTGGCCTAAATGAAACATCATTGGCCGCCATGGTTATCCCTCCAGTATAGGTGTACGCGTCGTTATTATGATAACGCGGGTGCGTAAAAACCCATTATCCAATGATCTAAATGCCGTTGCTTGAAGGTATTGTAAAGGAAAACGCGCGCGCCTACCAAGCCCTATATCAGGTATTATCGCTGCCATCTGGTATGCGTGGACCGACTTGTGTGGTAATCGGTCCATAATGCTCAATCCGGCGGTGACGGGCGAAATCGAATACTGTGGATTTACCGAACTTAGTATCATCCAGATCGATTTCAGCAACGATGACTTCATCATCCTCACCTTTTGTCATCGCGATGATCTCGCCTGCGGGTGAAATAATGCAGCTTTCGGCAAACATATGATGACCGTCCTCATTGCCGGATTTGGCAGATGCGGCGACGAACGTTGAATTCTGATAGGCGCCGGCTTGAAGGCTGAGGCGATTATGGAATTTGCGTTGTTCTAGCGTTTCTGACGCATCCTGAGAGTTCTCAGACGGCGTATTATAGCCAATCATTACCAGTTCAACGCCTTGTAGGCCCATCAGGCGAAATGTCTCGGGCCAGCGGCGATCATTGCAAATGCACATGCCCATGTTGCCGCCCATCGTGTTCCATACAGGGAACCCGAGATTGCCGGGTAAGAAGTATCGTTTTTCCAAATGCTGAAACTTACGACTTGGATCAAATTCGTCATGACCAGGCAGGTGAATTTTCCGGTACTTGCCTACGATGTTGCCAGATTTATCAACGAGGATAGACGTGTTGAAATGCTGTCCCTCAGGTGTGAGTTCGCCATATCCTAGACAGAATCCAACACCGCGTCGCTTTGCCATATCAAACAACGGCTTCGTTGCTGCATTTGGCATCTCACGTTCAAACCATTCGTCCATCTCAGCCCGGTCTTCAGCATAGTGGCGAGGGAAGAAAGTGGTCAGGGCAATCTCGGTAAAGACAACGATGTCAGCGCCATTGTCTGCTGCTTCATCGAGCATCTTACAAAGGCGGGCGACATTTGCCTGACGAGAGTCGCTAAGTTGAACTGCGCCGGATTGTGCGACGGCGAGAATGAGGGGACGAGTCATGGTTTATGCTGCCGAGTCAAAAATTGCACGATTACGGTCTTGGGCCTTCGCGGTATAAAGGGAGCGATCCGCCCGGTCTAGAATCTCTTCAATGCGGATATCGCGTCCTTCTGCACACGCGATACCAATACTAATTGTGGACGTCAAATCACCTTTTTCGCTTTTAACAATACTTTCGGCAACACTTTTATGAAGACGTTCAGCAATGATCTTGGACATTTCTTCCTTGACACCAGGCAGGATCACAGAAAACTCTTCACCGCCATAGCGCCCGACAACGTCGGTCTTTCTAAAAATCTTGCGACAATTATCAGCGAGATCACGCAATACATCATCGCCAATAGCGTGTCCGTATGTATCGTTGATCTTTTTAAAATAGTCCGCATCAATCATCATGACGCTCACAACATGACCTTCGCGTTTTGCGCGTTCTTCTTCGTGGTTGGCGAGGGTGAAGAATTCGCGGCGATTAATCAGACCGGTCAGTTCGTCGCGTGTCGCCATTTCAATCAGGCGTTTCTCGAAAGCTTTGCGCTCGGTGATATCCTTATAAAGGGTTATCACGCCACCGCCTGGAATAGAGTTCGCGCGTACGCTTAAGATACGGCCGCCTTCGAGTTCACGCTCAAAGAATTGCGGTTTTCCTTCTCGGGACGCATCAAGCTGCTGCATCAACAATGAACCAGGATCAACGATGCCATTGTCGGAAGTTCGCTCAATCAGCTCATTTAACGCAACACCAACACCCACATCACTGTCCGAAAGACCGAGATTGTTGCAGCTTGCGTATTGTATAGTATCAGCTAGTAATTACTGTAAATAATCGTAATGCCTTCAGACAAACGATCGAGACTTTCAACAATAAGGTCCCAATTGCGTTGTTTGATAATATCTTGATTCTGTCCCAACGTGTTTCCTATTCTGTAAAAGTGCTTGTTGAGATGTTTGTGACGTATGTTCACACGCGTTTTGGAGTGAATTAGGTTCAGCGCACGACTTAATTATTAGAATACAGAAATTTTCGTAAAATCCAAGTTTTTGAAGACGATCTAGCCATGTTGTGTTCATGAATTCGAAAAATGAAGCAAACCCACAGCTTATAATTGTCATTGCGATGCTTTGGGCAACTGCAGGGTCATTTCTTTTCACAATCATGTGGGTTCTACCAAAGTTAGCGGGGAGCTCGGTCCCGCCTATGTAGATCGGTTTTTTCCATTATGCAGCGGGGGCAATTTTTATCGCACCGTTCTTTGTTTCTGATATGCGATTGCCCGCAGCTACAACGTCTCACCCCAAACAACCACGCCTAATGGGTATGCATATTTTACGGGCAGCGTGTGGCGTCTCATCATTGGTTTTTGGTGCCTATGCCGTCACAAGAATCCCTTTGGCGAATGTTCAGGCCATCGCAATGACAAACGGCGTCTTTACAGTGTTGTTTGCATCGATATTCCTTAAGGAACATGTGGGTTGGCGAGAAGTGCTCTCGGGCTCTGTCGCGTTGGGCGGTGCGGTGCTTGTGGCAGGGCCTGGTTCTGCAGGTGCTGCAGGGTGGGCATTGCTTGGTGTGTTAGCAGCCTTTGCTCAGGCCATTACCTGGGGTGCTGAGGTGGTTTTCCTCAAGGCAACGGCGACCCGCGACCGCGCCAGCCGTATTCTGTTCATCGTTAATGTCGCTGCATCGGTGATGGTGTTGGCCACAGGCGTTTGGTTTTGGGAAAGCCTTATGATTGAGGTCATTCTTTTGGTTGCTGCGATGGGGCTGATCGCGATTTTGGGACAAATCTGCAATATTCGCGCGTTTCGTTTGACCAGTGCGACTAATCTCGTGCCAGTACGATATTCTGGAATCGTTTTTGTGGCCATCTTCGGTATATTGTTTTTTGATGAGTGGCCGGGTCTTATGGTGATCGTTGGCGCAGCCATGATCGTTGGTGGCGCAATGTGGTTGGCATTGTCCCGTGACTAAACTGAGACTATGTAAACGTTAAGCCGTTAAATCCATCAGGAGAATAAAGCTTTGCACGACACAGAATCTGATCGTGAAGATCAAGCCCATGCACGTGCACTTCAACGTCAGCGTGGCCTTGCACTCCATTTCGCCGGATACATCATTGTTGTCAGCGGCTTGTTTGCCGTCAATTTCCTGTGGCTAAAAGGTGAGCCTTGGTTTGTCCTGCCAATGGTCGGTTGGGGGAGTGTTCTGGCGCTTCACGTGGCCCGGGTCATAGGTTTGTTCAACGGCTTGTTTGGCAATAAATAATCGACTTTTGTTCGCGGTTGTAAAAAACCTCGAAACCTTGCTCGCGAAATCGTAAAACTTAAGTCGGAATTACCGGGGTAGGGAAGAAACATGTTCAAAAAAATCCTAATCGCTAACCGTGGTGAGATTGCTTGTCGGGTCATCAAGACAGCCCGTGCCATGGGAATCTCAACAGTTGCTGTATACTCAGACGCAGATCGAGATGCGCTGCATGTTCAGATGGCTGACGAAGCCGTGCATATTGGACCTGCGCCAACAGCCGAGAGTTATCTCGTCATCGATAATATTCTGAGAGCGATTAAGGACACTGGTGCTGAAGCTGTGCATCCGGGGTATGGCTTCTTGTCTGAAAATACTCATTTCGCCCAAGCGCTTGAAAAAGCGGGCGTTGCGTTTATCGGTCCTGGCCCAAAAGCCATCACAGCGATGGGCGACAAGATCGAATCCAAAAAACTTGCGAATGCGGCAAAGGTATCAACCGTACCAGGGCATCCAGATGCCATCGCTGATGCGGATGAAGCCGTTAAAATTTCAGACATGGTTGGCTACCCGGTTATGCTTAAAGCATCAGCGGGTGGTGGCGGAAAGGGTATGCGTATTGCCTGGAATGCCGAAGAGGCGCGCGATGGATTTATCCGTGCGACAAACGAAGCCAAGTCGTCGTTCGGTGACGACCGTGTGTTTGTTGAGAAATTTATAGAAGACCCGCGCCATATCGAAATTCAGATCATTGCCGATAAGCATGGCAACACGATCTATCTTGGCGAGCGCGAATGCTCTATTCAGCGCCGCCATCAAAAAGTGATCGAAGAAGCGCCATCACCTTTCCTTGACGATAAAACTCGGAAAGCCATGGGCGAAGAAGCGGTCTCGCTGGCCGCTGCCGTTGATTATCATTCAGCGGGTACCGTTGAGTTTATTGTCGATAAAAATAAGAATTTCTTCTTTCTGGAAATGAACACACGTTTACAGGTTGAGCATCCTGTCACAGAATACATTACCGGACTTGATCTGGTTGAGTTGATGATCCGCGTCGCTGACGGTGAAGAGCTTCCGTTCAAACAAGAAGATGTCACGTTAACCGGCTGGTCAATGGAAAGCCGGATTTATGCCGAAGATCCATTCCGGAACTTTATGCCATCGATTGGCCGACTGATTAAATACCGCCCACCCGTTGAAGAAGAGGGTGCCGTGCGTGTTGATACCGGCGTCTATGAAGGCGGCGAGATTTCGATGTACTACGATCCGATGATCGCCAAGCTGGTGACGTACGGCAAAGACCGTGCTGAGGCGACAAAGAATATGCGCCAGGCTTTGGATGAGTTTTATATTAAAGGTGTGCAGCACAACATTCCATTCCTGAATGCCTTGGTGTCACATCAACGCTTTATCGATGGTGAATTAACGACAAACTTTATCGCTGAAGAATATCCCGAGGGCTTTAACCCAACGGATACAGTGCCAAAGGATACAAAAATCTTCGCAGCTGTTGCAGGCCTTATGCATACCGCTTATCAGGCGCGGGCTGCGCAAATATCTGGTCAGCAACGCGGCCATAATCGTCAGGTCTCATCTGATTGGGTCGTGATATTTGGTGATAATAATTATCATGTCACTGTTGGTGATGCGGAAAGCGGACACGTTGAACTAAACGTAGATGGAACAGAGTTTGTTATTTCGACGGACTGGCAGTTAGGTGATCCATTATTCCGAGCCGAGATCGCAGGCGAGCAGATCTGCTTCCAAGTTACACGCACGACTGTGTCGTACTCAATTTCGCAAGGTGGGTTCCAAGCTGATGCATGGGTGCTGTCGCCGCATGTTGCCGAACTGAACAAGCTGATGCTTGAGAAAGAAGCACCGGACACGTCGAAGCTTTTATTATCACCAATGCCTGGCTTATTGGTTTCCGTTGCTGTTACCGAAGGCCAGGAAGTGAAGGCTGGTGAAGAGTTGTGCGTTGTTGAAGCGATGAAGATGGAGAATGTTCTTCGTGCTGAAAAAGACACGACTGTCACGGTGGTTAAGGCTGAGGCTGGCGCCAGCTTGATGGTTGATCAAATCATTATGGAATTTGAATAATCTGTCGTGTCGATGCGGACTGTTCATGTCTTTGTTGAAGGTCGTGTGCAGGGCGTGTGGTACCGGGGATGGACAGCACGTGAAGCTGTATCGCTAAGTCTTTCTGGCTGGGTGCGTAATTTATTGGATGGCCGTGTCGAAGCTGTATTCTCTGGCGACATTACTGACGTCGATGTGATGCTCAAGAAAGTGCATGCCGGACCACCTTTGGCACGCGTCGATGCCGTGCATATTGAAGATATTGAAACACCAATACTCAACGGGTTTGAAAAACGCCCAACCGCATAATTCTCAGGAGAATACGATGAAGCCCATTCAACGAAGCCTGGATTATGTTAGCCGATATGGCATGTCGAACCCGATATTTTTGGCACCTATGGCAGGTGCGTGTCCGGCAAAATTATCGGCAGAAGTTGCGAATGCAGGTGGTGCCGGTTCATGTGGTGCGCTGCTTATGTCGCCATCTCAAATTGAAGCGTGGGCCGCTGATTTTCGTGCAGCATCCGATGGTGCTTTTCAGTTTAATCTTTGGGTACCGGATGCCGACCCCATTCGTGATCCTGATCATGAAGCCAAGGTGCGAGAATATTTATGCACATGGGGCAGTGATGTGCCTGCGGATGCAGGGGATGCAAAGCCATTGGATTTTGCGGAACAATGCGCAGCGATCATCGCGACGAAGCCACCCATTTTCTCATCGGTCATGGGATTATTCCCACCTAATATCGCAGCCGACCTCAAGGCGTCAGGGATCGATTGGTTGGCCAGTGTCACCAGTGTCGACGAGGCGCGTCAGGCAGAAGCAGCGGGCGCAGATGCTATCCTTGTTCAAGGTATGGAAGCAGGGGGGCACCGCGCTTACTTCGATCCGATAGATGCAAATGATCGGTTGATTGGTTTGGTTAGTTTGCTGCCTGCTGTCATTGATGCGGTGAAGCTGCCCGTGATTGCTGCGGGTGGTATTTCGGACGGCCGAGGCGTCGCCGCGGCATTGTGTCTGGGCGCGTCTGCTGTTGCTATTGGCACAGGTTTTCTGCGCACGCCTGAAGCTGGTATTCCAAGTGCCTGGGCTGATGGAATCGGGGCGAGTACGCCTGAAGATACCATCATATCAAAAATTTTTTCTGGCAGGCTGGGTCGCAGCCTCGCCACAGATTATGCGCGCGCGGCAACGTCTGTTGATGCGCCTAACCCAGCTCCGTATCCGGTGCAACGTGGGCTGACGCAAACAATGCGAACTGATGGTGCAAAGCAAAATGAACTGGCACGTATTCAGGCATGGGCAGGGCAGTCATCTGGATTGGCGAAGGCTGAACCAGCGGGCGCATTATTAAAATCAATATGGCAGGATGCCACTTCACTATTGGACTAGGGGCTCGTTATGGCACAAGAAAAAGATCTGTATTTCGAAGACTTCACCGTTGGCCGCAAGATTGTAAGTTCTGGGATGACATTAACGGAATCGCAAATTCTTGATTTTGCGATTGCCTGGGATCCTCAGCCTTTTCATATCGATGTTGAGGCCGCGAACTCTGGCCCGTATGACGGCTTGATCTCGAGCGGCTTTCACACAATGTGTGTCGCGTTTCGATTGATCCATGCGACAGGATATCTTGAGGTCGCGTCAATGGGCTCGCCTGGAATTGATGAGTTGCGTTGGATGCTTGCAGTCCGCCCGAACGATACATTGAAAGTTGTTGGTGAAGTACTCGAACAAAAACCATCTTCGTCAAAACCAGATCGTGGCATGGCGCGGATTAAATACACCGTCACCAATCAGGTCGACGATGACGTAATGAGTTTCATCACCATTCACATTTTTCGGAAACGCCCATAAAAAAATCTCCTCTCCCTGGGGAGAGGGCAAGGGTGAGGGGTCGTTGTCTAAAATGAAAGAAGAGGATGGGGCGTTACTTACGTCCAAAAACCTCTTCGAAAGTTTCTTTAAGTACACTGTCGACATCGGTCGTTGTGGCGGTAATCCCTGAATCCCAAAGCGACGTGACGCCGTGTTCGGCAATGCCGCAGGGAACGATGCTATCGAAATGCTCGAGGTCTGGTTCCACATTGATGGCAATGCCATGGAAAGAAACCCAGCGACGAATGCGCACACCAATCGCGGCGATTTTATCTTCGCGGGATGCAGGATTGGAAGGCGCGCCCCGGCGAACCCATATGCCGACACGACCTTCGCGTCGCTCACCAATCACATTGAACTGCATTAATGATCGGATCACCCATTCTTCGAGGTCATGTACATAGCATCTGACGTCAGACCCGCGATTTTTTAAATTCATCATCACGTATGCAACCCGCTGACCTGGTCCGTGATAGGTGTAGCGACCTCCACGTCCGGTTTTGTAGACGGGGAATCGCGTATGATCGAGAAGCTCATCATCAGCGGCACTGGTGCCTGCTGTATAAAGCGGGGGATGTTCTAGCAACCAGACGGTTTCTGGGGCGGTGCCTGTATAGATGTCGGCGGCGCGTTGTTCCATAAATTCAATCGCGTCCGGGTAATCAACAGGGCTGTCACTGATCCGCCATTCAATGTCTTGAAGGCCATTCGTTGTGCTGCCCGAGGGGTTTTCTGCATCATCCATAGTGATTTTATGAGCGAGGCTTCGGCTCATCGCAAGGGGGATTAATATATTTTTGGACGATTGATCTTAAAGGTACTGAATTTAGGCGTTTTTTTAGGCTCAAAGAGGCCTATAAGTTGCCTTGACCGTGTCGGTTTGAGCTGATACTTCAACCCGCAGTGCGGTCGTGGCGGAACTGGTAGACGCGCAGCGTTGAGGTCGCTGTCCTGTAACAGGGGTGGAAGTTCGAGTCTTCTCGACCGCACCAAGAATTTAGCGATGACGATAAAGTCTTCAACCGGGAGTTAGGCGAGTTTCAGCCAAGCTTCCGGTTTTTTGCATTTTGAAAGTATCGTGAATATAAACTAACAAATGCATCATATGTCATAATTTGAATAGAAATATATCCATATTTACTCGCATTAAATTAATTAATATGTCAGATTTTTTGATGAGTGTAAGTGAGGTTGTTTTGAAGTGATGGTTTTGAGTTTTTATAGAATACATCCTTGCTAAATGTTTATCTGATAAAGCTCAGGAAGATCGAATTCTTGTTCATGTTTTACATCAGCTGTAGGCGTATTTTTTCCCCTTGTCAGGTCATATATGTCGTCATGACTTGTATGCTTCTTTCGAGCTGTAATGCTGTAAAAAACAATGAATATTCTGAGCAAGAAGTTGGCCGATCCTTTGCTATCAGTTTTGGAACGTTGCTCGATACTCAGGAGATAAAAATAAATGGTGAAGGCACTATTTATGGGGAAACCGGCGGTGCCTTAGCTGTTGGTGTTGCTGGATCTTTTGTCGGATCGGGGAATGGTTCGCTTGCTGGAATTGCAGTGGGTTTAATTATTGGTACAGTTCTCGGTGTATCTGCAGAGGAATTGATACGTGACAGAAAGGGGCTTGAGCACACGGTGAAATTAGACAGTGGTATTATCCTCGCCATAATTCAGGAAATTTCAGATGACATCGAAAAACTAAGCGCAGGAGATCGTGTTTCTGTAAAAAAATTCGCGTGATTATCAGCGTGTACTTTCACTCAATAAATTGCCGCAAGGTGTAATCAGTTAGTAGAGATTTATGAATAAATTAAATCAAATTTTTATTCCTTTTTTAGTTGTTGCGGTTTCGGGGTGTAGCGCTTTTGTTAATGTTCCTAATGTTGAATACACGGCGCAAAAAGACGTTAAATTAATTCCTGGAAAATACGCAGCATATATTCAGAGTGGAGGGTAGAAAATGCAGGCTGAAGCTCGGCGTTTAGAGTGTAGTGCCTGGAAAGTAGAACTGGACTTAAACGATGTCTATGTCACAGGTTTAAAAAAAAGCATTTGAGAGCAACTTTCAGTCAATCACATTTCTAGAGAAGCCTCTTTCAAAAGATGATCTTCTAGAACAAGGCTTCAATAAGCAATTTGTCGTTCAGCAAGGGAATACTTCTGCAAAATTTGATATCATACCAGCATTGGTTCTCAAATTACGGGTCAAAGTGGATATGAGTTTAACCGCAATTACAGCAATTATCGATAGATATGAGAAGGTTCAGCAAGATACGATTGCAGGGATCCAATCTAGGCTGGGTGAAGCAGGGTATAGTTGCAAAGACCCAAAACCTTTTGCGGAGGCAGCAAACGCAGTGGTCAAATCTGTTATTACTCGGATAGTCAGCACTGTTAGATAAAGAATAAAAGCGCCATAACACAGAAAATACATTCATCATTAATCGAATATTCTCGTTGTACATTAGTTCGATCGATAGCCATTGACGATTGATTTCATATAGAATTAATCACTTCATGCTTAGCCGGTTTTTAAGTGTCGTGATTTGTAAATCTAAGCAATTGTAGATAAAGGATACTTTTGTGTTTGCTGGTAACTATGTTGTTTGCTATCCCATGCTATATAATACCAATTTTTCTAAGCCTGAAAAGGCGATTAAGGAGAACTGCGAAAAGACGTTAACGGGTCATAATATGGATGATAGACGCAGCGTAAATTCTCGCTGACTTGAAACATTCATTGCTGTTCATTGACCCGCCTTTTGGCGGGTTTTGTTTTTGATAATGTGACATTATATCTTACGTGCATCGGGGGCATTGTGGTCGAGAACGATATCAAAGAGCCAGAGACCGGCAACGCCGCAGCTGACGCGGAAGCTGCTGAGGATGCTCAGGATTTAGAGGCCCTCGTTGTTGAATCAATTGATGCCGAAGACAGTGTCCGTGTCCACGATATCGTTGATGAACTCCACTACGCCGATCTTGCTGATTTAATTGAACGTCTGAGCAAAGATGATCGCGATGCCCTGGTCAAAACTATTGGCGTTGAGCTTGATCCTGAAGTCCTTTCAGAACTTGACGAAACCATCCGTGAGCACGTCTTTGAGATCATTGGTGACGCACAAGTCGCCAACGCCATTGCTGAAGTAGATAGTGATGATGCGGTGATGATGCTCGAGGAAATGGACGAGGACCGTCAAAAGCAGGTCCTTGAACAAATTCCCGACGAAGAGCGCACACTGATTGAGGAAAGCCTTAGTTACCCTGAGGACAGTGCTGGTCGTTTGATGCAGCGCGAAGTGGTCACCGTGCCGAGTCATTGGAATAACGGGCAATACATCGACTTTATGCGTCGGATGGCGGATGGAGACGAAGACGAGTTACCAAGTATTTTTTATGACATTTTTGTTGTTGATGTACGTCATCATCCCGTTGGTGCGGTTTCGCTGAGTAATGTGCTCAGGACCCGGCGTCAGGTTCCTGTCACGGACATGATGGCCGAAGATATGCACGTCATTGATGTGATGACAGACCAGGAAGACATCGCGTTCCTGTTCCGCCAAAGAGACTTGGTGTCGGCACCGGTGATTGATCCGGATGGCCGGCTTGTTGGTGCCATCACGATTGATGACGTTGTTGACGTTATTCATGAAGAGCATGAAGAAGACATCATGCGCCTCGGTGGTGTGAGCGAAGACGACTTGTACCAGGCTGCCATCACGACAACGCGTGCTCGGTTTAGCTGGCTGGTCGTTAATTTGCTGACGGCGATTTTAGCATCAGTTGTGATTGGCCTGTTTGATGCGACGATACAGCAAGCCGTGGCCCTCGCGGTCTTAATGCCGATTGTCGCCTCGATGGGCGGGAATGCGGGGACGCAGACACTTACTGTGACCGTGCGTGCATTAGCGACGAAGGAATTGACCAGTACGAACGCCGCCCGCGTGATTACCAAGGAAGTCATCGTTGGATGTTTCAATGGCGTTGTGTTTGCGGTTTTGAGTGGACTTTTTGTCTGGTTTTGGTTTGAAAGTCAGATGCTTGGCATTGTGATCGCATCAGCGATGGTGATTAACATGATCATTGCCGGTTTTGCAGGGACGACGATTCCCATCATGTTGGAGCGGGCAGGCGCAGACCCTGCGATTGCCTCAAGCGTGTTCTTAACGACTGTCACGGACGTCGTTGGATTCTTTGCATTTTTAGGCCTAGCCACACTTATTTTGCTCTAAAACGGCAGAAAACCTCAATCGGTCTTTACGTAAACGTAACCCTCGCTTAGCATTTGCAGATGAGTGAGGCATTGGGTATTGCAGATCTGGCGCGCGAGTTCGACGTAACGACGCGCACCGTTCGATTCTACGAAGATAAAGGATTATTGGCTCCAGCCCGTGAAGGCCAACGTCGCATTTATAGTGCGCGCGATAGGGTGCGCCTGCGATTGATAATGCGCGGTAAGCGCCTTGGGCTTTCACTGGACGAGATCGCAAGTCTGCTTGATCTTTATGACGTCGATCCGAGTGAAGTCACTCAACTTACACATTTCGTCGGCGTGATCCGCGACCGAAAATCTGTTCTTCAAGGGCAGAAATGTGACATTGAAGAGTCTCTCGCTGAAATGGATCGTCTCGAGGCACAGTGCGTTAAACTGCTGTCAGAAAAACAAACAACATCATAAACATTGAGAATTTAAGGAGAATAAGCGTGGCTGTTTCGCCGAATAAAAAAGTTGTCGTTGCTGGTTTGGGTGCCGTTGGTTTGCCAGTTGCTGAATGGTTAAGTGAAGGTGTCGATGGGTTCGATCTTGTCGGGGTATCTGGCAGTACAAAAGAACGCGCTGCGGATAAAGTTAAAGACTTCAAAAATCCACCACCGGTTTATGATCTCGATGAACTGGTTGGCCTTGCAGACATCATTGTTGAAGCTTTGCCGCCTGCGAAATTTTTTGATCTTGCCATTCCTGCTGTTGAACAGGGAAAAATTCTGGTGGCCGTGACTGTGACCAGGTTGCTTGAGCAACCCGAATTGGTTGATCGTGCACGAGAGACGGGTGCGAGAATTATTGTGCCGACAGGTGCTCTGGCGGGCTTCGATGCTGTGAATGCGGCATCCAAAGGCACAATCAATTCTCTTGTAATGTTAACACGTAAGCCGCCTCAGGGTTTGGTCAAAGCACCATTTGTTGTAGAGCAGGGGATTGATTTATCGAACCTGTCCGAACCTCTTTGCCTTTATAATGGCACTGTGCGTGACGCTGCTGCGAAGTTCCCTGCCAACGTAAATGTTGCTGTTGCACTAAGTTTGGCTGGCCCAGGTCCGGATAACACATCTTACGAAATTTGGGCGGACCCTGCTGTCGAACGAAACACACACACTGTCAAATTGGATAGTGATTCGACGACCCTAGAATTCACAATTGCCGGTGTGCCAACGGAAGAAAATCCCGCTACGGGTAAGTTGACGCCGCTTGCTGTGATGGCAACGCTCGAAGGTTTGGTATCACCACTTAAGATTGGTACATAAGGTCGTATGAGATGACGGAGAGCGAGGGACTCACTATAAGCGATCCGAATGATCAGGATCATATTCGTGTCTCCTTTGCTCGTCTTTCTTTGATTGAACCTTGATGCGTATCGTCGGCTAACCGTTCCAATATAATGTTTTGAGGTCAGCGTGTTGAGCAGCCTGAATTTTACTGGTGTTTTGTTAATCGGGTTTGGCGGATTGCTGGTCGCAATGGCTGTTTCTATTTGTGCCGTATCATTATTGCACAAGAGACTTGCTGAGAAACTTGAAAGTTGGATTTGTGGAGGTTGGAGCGTCATCGACGCTTGGCCGAATGATGATGTATTCAAATGTGCCATAACGTGGCTTGATCATTTCATCAATAAAGCCGTCTCTAAAATGATTTTGGATTATGAGCGCTCGCCAATATTTGGCGCCATCGCTACAACAATATTTATTGTTATTCTGCCACTCGCTGCATTAGCGAACACGCTGCAGGGCGGCTCGCCGTTTATGTTGTATTGCTATGGCTTTATTTGTTTGGGAGTTGTCTATCAGCTGTTTACAGCAGAGATCAGGTTTAACGCCGCCATACGTTCGGCTATGGCTGGCATATCTGCTTTTTTACTGGTTTTTGCATTGCCGTATTATGCGGCATGGTCACTGACTGAGTATTTGATGAACCAGTCGATCTTATTGAGCGTTGTTGCAAGTGTTCTTGTGGCAAACGTTCTTTATGCAGGGACTGCAGGTTTAGGGGCGTTAGTCCGCACAGGCAACAGAACTGGCGAGTTGCCAGATTTAGAAAGATTTCTCGCGTACCTGTTGTTCGCAATTTCTGTTTTTTATGTTCTGTACTGGTTTATCGTATTTGCGGGCAGTGTCGCCTATGATGATATTTATCAAATGCATGATCTGCGATCTTTGCTTGTGAGTGTCGGATGTGGCTCTCTTTCTTTTGCACTCATTAAGTTGCTTGTTGATCGCATCATAGATCAGACAATGATTGGTCTTCGACTTGCACGAAGTTTAGGTGTGATTGTTATATTGATCGTGTCTTCTTTGGTGATTTTTTATGGGTCATATGAAGTCGGAACATTTCATTCTGAGACAGCCCGACAGTGGCTTGCACATATTCCGGTTGTGCCGGCTTTTGCTATCGCCGTTATGCTTGGCACGGCAATGATTGGGCATTTGGTTTGCCTTTCTCATGGCTTTTCTCAAAGGATAAATAAACACCCCTTATTAGCCACAAACCTTTTGATTGGATCGATTGGGGGGCTCGTCATGTTGGTGGGTATCGGGATAAGATAGAACTCTGACGTAAGTTGACGTTAACGTTAACGTCAATTAAGTTGTTTAGGCTATTAATACAGGAGCCGGCGTGCCTTTCCGTCGACGAGAAAAGCAATGATCCGAAATGAATATCCCACATTAGATTTTGGTCTTGGCGAAGACGCCGATATGCTCAGGCAATCTGTGAGTGGCTTTGCTGCGGATGAAATTGCTCCGCGCGCGGCTGATATTGATCGAGACAATGATTTTCCAAAAGACTTATGGCGTAAGATGGGCGACATGGGTCTGCTTGGCATTACAGCTGCCGACGAGTACGGCGGGGCGGGGATGGGCTACCTTGAGCATTGTGTGGCCATGGAAGAGATCAGCCGTGCTTCTGCCTCAGTAGGGCTTAGTTATGGCGCGCATTCAAACTTGTGCGTCAATCAGATTAATCGCAACGGCAACATAGATCAAAAAGACCGCTATCTCTCAAAGCTCATCAGTGGAGAACATGTCGGCGCCTTGGCGATGAGTGAGCCGGGTGCTGGTTCAGATGTTGTCGGTATGCGGCTTCGTGCGGAAAAAAAAGGCGACCGTTATGTGCTCAGCGGCAACAAGATGTGGATCACAAACGGACCCGATGCAGATACCTATGTAATTTATGCAAAAACCGATATGGATGCGGGACCCAAGGGGATTACCGCATTTCTGGTTGAGCGTGGGTTTGGTGGATTTAGTCAGGCGCAGAAACTCGATAAGCTCGGGATGCGTGGATCAAACACATGCGAGTTAGTCTTCGAAGATGTCGAAGTTCCCGAAGAGAATATTCTTGGTGGCTTGGGTAAGGGCGTCAACGTACTGATGAGTGGTCTGGACTATGAGCGCGCAGTGTTGGCAGCAGGACCTCTTGGTATTATGCAAGCTTGTATGGACGAGGTTGTTCCTTACCTGCACGAACGAAAGCAGTTTGGAAAACCTATTGGTGAATTCCAGTTAATGCAGGGCAAATTGGCCGACATGTACACAACAATGAACGCATCCAAGGCTTATGTTTATGCGGTTGCGCGTGCATGTGATGCAGGACGAACGACACGAAAAGATGCTGCCGGTGCTATTTTGTATGCCGCTGAAAAAGCCACGTGGATGACACTTGAAGCGATCCAATGTCTAGGTGGGATGGGGTATATAAACGACACACCAACGGGCCGTTTATTACGCGACGCGAAGCTATACGAAATTGGCGCGGGAACGTCTGAAATCCGCCGCTGGCTGATTGGCCGTGAACTTTTTGAAGAGACGTCTTGAGTGGTTCTTAAATATAATAACGAGGTATCGAATGTCTGAACATGGTGGCGGTGGAGACGGTGGCCCCGTATTCATAGACGTTTACGGAACGTCGAAACGACTTGGTCTTGAACTTCCCAATAAAGATAATGGCTCTCATGGTTTTGAAGGCCCCCATCCTGATGGCCCATTTTGGCTGCGCACCTTAAAAGGCGAAGTCCCATTATGGGTTGTTTTCTGGGGTGGCTTTTTTTGTGGGCATGGCATTGTGCTTGCGCTCTCGGTTGCTGTCATGCTGGTCGGTGTGATCATGGGGATCTCCATGGATCCAGAGCGCAATGCTGAATCATTAATTGCAGCAAAAGTTATTATTGGTGTGATGGGCACATTGATGACTGTGTTCGGTACTTGGGCTGTGATCTCGGTGTGGCGCTGTGCCAAGCATGCAGAAAAACCTAAGTGGGCCATCGCAGCGCGTAGCATTGTTGTTGCTTATGTATGTGTTTGGTCATTTACGATTTGGGAAATTCTAGCCTAACAAAGTTTGTTAAATTCAGGAGATATCTATGCACGAAGATCCAATTGTTATTGTTGGCGCCGCCCGGACTCCAATGGGAGGATTCCAGGGAAGTTTAAGCGATATGACGGCACCGGAACTCGGTGGTGCTGCGATCAAGGCGGCAGTCGAACGTGCCGGGTGCAAGCCTGAAGATATCGAAGATGTCGTAATGGGCTTGTGTCTTTTTGCAGGTCTTAAACAAGCACCTGCCAGGCAGGCTGCGCATAATGCGGGTCTGCCGTGGAGCACAGGATGCACGACGTTATCCAAGATGTGTGGCTCCGCCATGAAGGCAACGATGCTGGCACATGATAATATTCTAGCAGGCTCGCATGACGTCATGGTAGCGGGCGGCATGGAGAGTATGACCAACGCGCCGTACATTTTACCCAAAGCACGTAAAGGCTATCGACTGGGGCATGGGGATCAGGTGAAAGACCACATGTTCATTGATGGTCTTGAAGATGCCTATGATGAAGGCAGGTTGATGGGGACGTTCGCTGAGGATACAGCGCAGCATTATCAGTTCACGCGCGAGCAACAGGATGATTTCGCAATCGAGAGTCTCAACCGTGCGAAGAAGGCGATCGAAGACGGCACCTTCAAAAGCGAGATTGAGTCCGTTACATTCTCAACCCGCAAAGGTGATGTGACCGTCGACAGTGACGAGCAACCTTACAACGCGAACATCGATAAAATTCCAACATTGAAACCTGCATTCCGAAAAGGTGGCACAGTGACGCCTGCGAACTCATCGTCGATTTCAGATGGCGGTGCAGCGCTGGTTCTGATGAAACGTTCAGAGGCTGAGAAGCGCGGTCTGACTCCACTCGCAGTCATCCGTGCACATGCAACGCATGCAAATGAACCGGCATGGTTTACAACGGCCCCCGTTGGTTCCATCGAGAAAGTCTTGAGCAAAGCCGGTTGGGAAAAAGACGATGTTGATTTATTTGAAATCAATGAGGCCTTTGCAGTGGTTACGATGGCGGCAATGCGGGAACTGGATATTCCTCATGACAAGGTCAACGTACATGGCGGTGCTTGTGCACTCGGGCATCCGGTCGGCGCATCAGGTGCACGTATCATCGTGACGCTGATGAATGCGTTGCAAAAGTACGATCTTAAAAAAGGCGTCGCATCATTGTGTATTGGTGGTGGCGAAGCAACGGCTGTTGCCATTGAAAGATTGAACTGATGTCGCGACGTTTAATCTCGTCCGGATCTGAGTTCGAAAAAACGATTGGGTATTCTCGCGCCGTTGTCGACGGTGAATGGGTATTCGTTTCTGGTACGACAGGATTTGATTATGCCGCAGGCACGATCTCTGAAGATGTTGCAGAACAAACCCGACAATCTTTGCGCAATATTGATGCCGCGCTTATCGAAGCCGGTGCATCCATGGCTGACATTGTGCGCGCCAAATATATCATAACAGATCGTGGTGATTGGCCGGTTGTGAGCGCCGAGCTGGGAAATGTGTTTGGAGATATACGACCTGCTGCGACAGCAATTATTGCAGGGCTCGTTGATCCAAGTATGAAAGTTGAAATTCAAGTTACTGCAAAATGCTAAACCACGGAGATATAAATGCCAACAGTATTAATTACCGGTGCCAATCGCGGCCTCGGTCTCGAGTTTGTAAAACAATACGCAGCTGACGGCTGGACGGTGATCGGGACATGTCGGAATCCGATTGGTGTCGGCGAGTTGGCCGAGATCGAAGGCGATGTTTCTGTCTATGGTCTCGACGTTATGAATACACCGTCAGTGACGCGATTTGTTGAAGACCTTAAAGGTCGGCCCATCGATGTTTTGATCAATAACGCAGGCATCTATGGCCCAAAGCCAGTCAAAGCTGCAGACTTAACGATCGAAGACTGGACGCCGGTCATACAAACAAATGCGATGGCACCTTTGTTCATGTCACGTGCGCTTTTACCAAACGTGCAGGCAAGTGAACGGAAAATGATCGTCAATATTTCCTCGATCATGGCATCGATTGAACAAGGCTCAGGCCCTAGCGAATATATTTATCGGTCATCAAAAACAGCCTTGAACATGGTCATGGCGTGTTATGCTGAAGAGATCTCAGAGACAGGTGTGGGCGTTGTGCTTTTCCATCCAGGCTGGGTGCAGACCGAAATGGGCGGGCCAAATGCTACGATGACACCTACGGAAAGCATCACTCATTTGCGTGCCTCGATTGAGAAACTAACATTTGCCGATACCGGCACGTTTAAGAATTATGACGGCACATCGTTGCCTTGGTAAGAATAACCGAGATCTAAATATGGAACTCAATGAAGAACAAGTGATGATCCGGGACACGGCGCGGGAGTATGCCCGTGAACGCTTGGCACCCGGTGCCGGAGAGCGTGATCGCAATGCGACGTTCCCAAGTGATCAACTCGCTGAGATGGCGGCGCTTGGCTTCTTAGGGATGCTGACACCCGCGTCTTGGGGGGGGGCGGAAACTGGGATGATTGCGCACGCCTTGGCGTTGGAAGAAATCGCGTCTGGTGATGGGGCTATTTCTACCATCATGAGTGTGCACAATGGCGTTGGCCAAAAACCAATTCTTGATTTCGGTTCTGACGCACTGAAGGAACGTTTTTTAAAACCGCTGGCTGAAGGTGAAATGCTCGGTGCATTTGCACTGACAGAACCGCAAGCGGGATCAGATGCGTCGGCGATCCGCACCATAGCAAAACGTGATGGCAATCATTTCGTTTTGAACGGTACCAAACAATTCATCACGTCGGGTAAGTATGCAGACCTTGTTGTGGTGTTTGCTGTGACGGATCCGGACGCAGGTAAAAAAGGTATTTCGGCTTTTGTTGTTCCAACGAATATGGATGGCTATGAAGTCTCAAGTATTGAAAAGAAAATGGGACAACGAAGTTCTGACACTGTGCAGATCACATTCAACGATTGCCGTCTGACACCTGATCTTTTGTTAGGTCAGGAAGGGCAGGGCTATGGCATCGCGCTTTCAAACCTTGAAGGTGGGCGTATTGGCATCGCAGCACAAAGTGTTGGCATGGCACGCGCCGCGCTTGAGGTTGCTGTTGCTTATGCCAAGGAACGGGTGAGCTTTGGCAAGGCCATTATGGAGCATCAGGCCGTGGGCCATAGGCTTGCGGACATGGCGACGGAAATTGAAGCTGCGCGGTTAATGTATCTGAATGCAGCGCGTCTTCGTGAAGCGGGGCAACCATGTTTGAAAGAAGCATCGATGGCAAAACTGTTCGCCTCTGAAATGGCAGAACGGGTATGTTCTGGTGCAATCCAAACCCTTGGCGGGTACGGTTATGTCGAAGACTTCCCCCTTGAGCGGATTTATCGCGACGTTCGCGTCTGTCAAATTTATGAAGGTACAAGTGACGTGCAGCGCATGGTTATTGCGCGGGCCGTTGCCAATGAAAACTAGGAGAATACATGTCTGATCCAGTCGAGTTCTATTTTGATTTTTCATCCCCATACGCATACTTCGCCGCGCATAAAATCGATGAGATGGTTGAAGGGTTTGGACGCGAAGTGGTCTGGAAGCCGATGATGCTGGGTGCCGCGTTGAAGGAAACGGGTGGGCTACCGCTGACGCAATATCCAATTAAAGGAGATTACTGTCGTAGCGATTGGGCACGCCTTGCACGCTTTCAGGAATTGCCATGGTCGATGCCTGCAAACTTCCCCATAGCAACGCTTGCTGCCGCCCGTGCGTTCTATTGGATTGATGATCAAGACCTAGCCAAGGCGAAGGCTTTTGCATGGGATTGTTTCCTTAAGTTTTATGGCGAAGGAGAGGACATCTCCTCGCCGAAAAGTGTCGCAGCTATTGCCGTAAAACATGGGCTCGCGGAAGATGATGTGATCTCGGCGATTGCAGATGATACGGTAAAGCAACGTGTAAAAGATGAGACCACAGCAGCTGTGGCTAAGGGGGTCTTTGGATCACCTTTTATTATTGTTGATGGTGAACAATTCTGGGGCGCTGATCGACTTTGGATGGTAAAGCGCTGGCTCCGTGCCGGTGGTTGGTAAACGATAAAGGAATTAAGATGAAGCTCAAAAAAGGTATTAAAGATCTGGTTGCTGATGCTGAAAAAGTCGTCACAACGATTTCATTGGATGACGCTATTGCAAAGCATGGTGGTGATGATCTGGTCTTTGTTGATGTGCGTGATGTACGCGAACTCGAACGTGATGGATATATCCCGGGTGCATTCCACGCACCACGTGGGATGATCGAATTCTGGGTCGATCCAGACAGCCCGTATTTTAAAGATGTGTTTGGTCATGATGATAAAACATATGTGCTTTACTGTGCTGCGGCATGGCGTTCCGCTTTGACGGCAAAGACATTGAACGACATGGGCATGACAAACGTCGTGCAGTTCGCCGACGGTTTTAAAGCATGGAAAGAAGCTGGTGGCTCTGTTGCAGAGAAAAGCCCCAAGGACGCCTAAGACGAAACGAAAGCAGACATATGACCGCGATCCGTTCATCGATAGATACCAAGGGCAGTGCGTTTGAAAGCAATGAGGATGCCGTGCGGGCATTGCTTGATGACTTGTCTGAGAAGTTGGCGCGTATCAAGCAAGGTGGCGGGCCTGAGGCGCAGGCAAAGCATGAGGCACGCGGTAAATTGCCTGTACGTGAACGCATCCGCAATCTCGTTGATCCCGGTGCACCATTTCTCGAGTTCTCTCAGTTCGCTGCGTATGAGGTTTATGGTGATGATGTGCCTGCAGGCGGGATCATCACCGGTATCGGCCCGGTTGAAGGTGTTGAGTGTGTCATCGTCGCGAATGATGCGACGGTAAAGGGCGGAACGTATTATCCGCTGACCGTAAAGAAGCACCTTCGCGCACAAGAAATTGCGAGAGAGAATAATTTGCCGTGTATCTATCTGGTGGATAGCGGTGGTGCATTTCTGCCGCGTCAGGATGAGGTGTTCCCAGATAAAGAACACTTTGGGCGTATCTTCTTTAATCAGGCGAATATGTCCGCGGCAGGTATTCCACAAATCGCTGTCGTGATGGGGTCTTGTACGGCAGGCGGGGCCTATGTCCCAGCAATGTGTGATGAAAGCATCATCGTTGAGAACCAGGGTACGATCTTTTTAGGCGGGCCGCCACTTGTGAAGGCAGCGACGGGTGAAGAAGTATCTGCTGAAGACTTGGGCGGTGCGGCGGTTCATTCAAAGATATCGGGTGTCACGGACCACATGGCCCGTCATGACCTGCATGCCTTACAATTAGCACGACGTGCTATTCGTAACTTAAATCGAGTTAAGAAGGTCAATATTGATCTACGTGAGCCTGTTGATCCGCTCTATGATCCATCACAATTGGCAGGTATTGCACCGGTCGATTTGCGAAAACCATTCGATGTTCGCGAGATTATTGCGCGCATTGTCGATGGATCTGAGTTCGATGAGTTTAAGAAACTATACGGCGAGACGCTGGTGACCGGGTTCGCGAGAATTCACGGGTATCCTGTCGGCATTGTCGCGAACAACGGCATTCTGTTTTCTGAGAGTGCGCTTAAAGGCGCTCACTTTATTGAGCTATGTGCGAAGCGTAAAATTCCACTGGTGTTCTTACAAAACATTGCTGGCTTCATGGTTGGTAAAAAGTACGAGCAGGGTGGTATCGCCAAAGATGGTGCAAAGATGGTGATGGCAGTGGCTTGCGCGAATGTGCCAAAGTTTACGGTCGTTATCGGTGGCAGTTTTGGTGCTGGAAACTATTCCATGTGTGGTCGAGCATACTCGCCACGGTTTTTGTGGCTCTGGCCGAATTCACGGATTTCAGTCATGGGCGGCGAGCAGGCGGCAAATGTACTGGCAACCGTTCGCGCCGATGGCATGAAAGCGCGTGGCAAGAAATGGACAAAGAAGGATGGAGAGGCTTTTAAAGCACCTATCCTGGAACAATACGAACATCAGGGACATCCGTACTATGCGAGTGCACGTCTTTGGGATGATGGTATCATTGATCCAACGCAAACAAGAACAGTGTTGGGTCTTGGATTGTCGGCGGCGTTAAATGCGCCAATCGAAGAGACGACGTTCGGCATCTTCCGAATGTAACGTAGACGAGATGGAGGCAGAGAGGTGGCAAAAAAAACAACAGCACCAATAATCACAGAAATTTCTGGCCACGCCGTTGCGACAATCACGTTACGCCGACCAGATATTCATAACGCATTCGATGATGAGTTGATTGAACGATTGCGCCGAGAATTACAGTGTCTGGAAAATGATCCCGTTATCCGGGTTGTTGTCATCGCGGCCGAGGGTAAAAGTTTCTCTGCGGGGGCCGATCTCAACTGGATGAAGCGCATGGCTGAGAATGACCGCGTTGCAAATCAGGAAGATGCCAAAAACTTAGGGAAGTTGATGGCGACGTTGCATCGGATGCGACAGCCGACCGTGGCCCTTGTTCAAGGACCTGCTTATGGTGGTGGTGTCGGCCTCGTCGCTGCATGTGACATTGCAATCGCTTCCGAGGATGCAATGTTCTGTCTTTCTGAAGTTCGCTTAGGACTCATCCCTGCTGTTATTGGACCTTATGTGGTCAATGCAATCGGTGAACGCCAAGCCACAAGATACATGATGACCGCTGAGAAATTCTCTGCACATGAAGCACAACGTATTGGTCTGGTTCACGATGTTGTGCCGGCAGACGTGCTGTTAGACCGTCGCAATGAAGTCGTTGATGATCTCTTAAGGGGCGGACCCAATGCATTGGCGGAAGTTAAAAACCTGATTTCATATATCACCAAGTCAGCAACACAAGACGAGAAGGTTGTCCGCGATACAGCAGGGCACATTGCCCGCGTCCGCGCGACGGATGAAGGTCAGGAAGGTATCTCTGCGTTCCTTGATAAGCGCAAAGCGAAATGGGTAAGAGATTAACGTGACAGCTATCCGTCGACTACTTATCGCGAACCGTGGTGAAATCGCCTGTCGCGTTATCGCGTCTGCACAGGCGATGGGCATAGAGACGGTTGCTGTTTATTCAGATGCTGACAAAAATGCACGACACGTGCGTATGGCAGATCAGGCGGTTCGCGTCGGCCCGGGACCTGCGTCAGAAAGTTATCTATTGAGCGATGTTATTTTGGACGCGGCACGCAAAACCGAAAGCGATGCGATCCATCCGGGGTATGGCTTCTTGTCAGAGAATGCAAAGTTTGCTGAAGCGGTTCAAAAGGCGGGAATGATTTTTATTGGCCCGTCGGCAAAAGCAATCCGCTCCATGGGATCGAAAAGTGCATCGAAAGCATTGATGCAAAAGGCAGGGGTGCCGCTTGTTCCCGGTTATCACGGCGCGAAACAAGACAATAAAATCCTTAGCGATGCGGCTCATGAAATTAGCTTCCCGGTTTTGGTGAAAGCATCTGCCGGCGGCGGCGGCAAGGGGATGCGGATTGTTAAAGTCGCAGATGATTTAAATGCTGCCATCGATGGTGCAAAACGTGAAGCTCTGGCATCGTTCGGTGATGACCGGATGATGATTGAAAAATATCTGACCAAGTCACGTCACGTAGAAGTGCAAGTCTTCGGCGATCAACATGGGAATTACGTTCACCTGTTTGAGCGTGACTGCTCACTTCAACGTCGCCACCAAAAAGTCATTGAAGAAGCACCTGCACCGGGTATGACGCCAGCCCTACGCCAAGCCATGGGTGAGGCGGCAGTGAATGCCGCACGTGCCGTTGATTACGTCGGGGCAGGGACTGTTGAGTTCCTGCTGGCTGGTAAAGATTTTTACTTCATCGAAATGAATACCCGGTTGCAGGTCGAGCATCCTGTCACTGAAGCCATCACCGGGCAGGACCTGGTTCAATGGCAATTGCGCGTCGCAGCGGGTGAAGCACTCCCTTGTCAACAAGATGATTTGACGATCAATGGCCATGCGTTTGAAGCGCGGCTTTATGCTGAAGATCCAGACAAGGGGTATTTGCCGCAAACCGGTACGCTACATCATTTGAAGTTTCCAGATGATGCCAGTGCACGTATCGATACCGGCGTTGAACCCGGAGATAGCGTTAGCGTTTTTTATGACCCGATGATCGCAAAGATCATTGTTCATGGAAGCGATCGAGCGGATGCGCTGGGGAAACTTCAACGCGCACTTATTGGAACTGAGATCGGCGGGCTTGAGACCAATCTGGATTTCCTGCTGGGTATTACCGAAACCCCTCAATTTCAAAAATCCCGCATTGATACAAGTTGGCTTGATCGTCTAAAGGCTCCTAAGGGTAGGTGGCGGCGTGTGCAAAAGTCTACGTCTGAGGCCACGGCGATTGCTGCACTCCATGTGATTGCCAAGCGCGGTAATACGGCATGCCTGCGTGCAGCAAGGTCAGAAGATCCTTTCTCGCCCTGGTTTCGCACCGATGGCTGGCACTCGATTGACCTCGGCCATCAAGATGTTCGGTTGAGCGATATCGCTGACACCGATGCGCAGCATTTGGTGACCGCAACGGCCCATCCTGAAGGCGGGTATGATTTCTTGGTAGATGATACGCCCGTTCGCGCGCAGTTGTTGGATGATGGCGATGTGGTCATTGACGATGTGCGGTTCGCAGCAAATGTTGTTTCGATCAATAATCAGATAACCGTATTCATTCGCGACTTACGCTATGTATTCTCTTTCATTGATCCTGCATCTGAAGGCATTGATAACACGGTCACTGATGGTGATTTAACAGCGCCAATGCCGGGCAAGATTACGGCTGTGTTTGTGAAAGCTGGTGACAAAGTTGAACGTGGCGCGCCGTTGATTGTTCTTGAGGCAATGAAAATGGAACATACTATTACTGCGCCAGCTAAAGGCCAGGTGACCGAAGTCAGATATAAAGCTGGTGATCAGGTTGAAGACGGTGAACCCCTTGTTGTGTTTGAAGCCAGTTAGGTTGCCAGGATGAAACTTCCAACTCATGTCAGGATTGTCGATGTTGGCCCGCGTGACGGTCTGCAAAACCAATCTGAAATCGTTCCTCTGGATGCCAAGATCAAACTTGTAGAGATGCTTGCTGATGCAGGGGTGCCATCGGTTGAAGCCGGTGCGTTCGTGTCACCAAAATGGGTGCCGCAAATGGCAGACACTGCAGACGTGATGCGAAAGATTACGCGTAAACCTGGCGTGTCATATCCTGTACTTGTCCCAAACATGAAGGGCTATGAAGCCGCGCGTGATTCGGGCTGCGAGGAAGTTGCTATTTTTGGTGCCGCGTCCGAGACGTTTTCTGAAAAGAATATCAATTGTAGCATTGCAGAAAGTTTGAACCAATTTGCGCCAGTTGCCGAGGCCGCCATTGCGGATGGCATTCGGGTGCGGGGATATATCTCCTGCGTTCTCGGTTGTCCTTATGAAGGCAATGTAAGCCCTGAGGCTGTCGTCAATGTCGCCCGCGCTTTAGATGGAATGGGATGCTACGAAGTGTCGCTTGGCGATACCATTGGCACGGGTACACCCGGCAAAGCACAAGATATGATTGCGGCTGTGGCTAAAGATATTCCGACAGACCGTCTCGGTGCGCATTTCCATAATACTTATGGGCAGGCATTGGTAAATCTTTTGGCGGTGATGCAAATGGGTGTCGCCGTCATTGATACTGCCGTCGCAGGACTTGGTGGATGCCCCTATGCCAAAGGTGCATCTGGCAACGTTGCGACTGAGGATGTTTTGTACATGCTGGATGGTTTAGGTATTGAGACTGGGATTGATATGGATAAACTGCTGGCAGCGAGTCGTTTTATCTCAACAACCATTGGGCGCGCGCCGGCATCGAAGGTCGGGTTGGTCAAGCTTGGGGCAGACATCACGTCGTGACTGTAAATATCATCAAACTCTGTGTTGGCATCGAAGATGTTGAGCATTTAGCTGACGTGCAAAAGCAACGTTTGGCGATGAAAAAAAAGACTGGTGAAAAACCGGAATTGATTCATGTAACGCGTGCATTCCCGCGTCGCGCTGCAGAAGTTCTTGATGGTGGATCAATTTATTGGGTTATTAAGGGCTCAATCAGGCTCCGCCAAGAGATTATTGATCTGCGCGAAACGGTCAATCAGGCCGGTAAACTTGCTTGTGCCATTGTCTATAAAAAGCAACATATTTTGACTGAACCCCGGGCTTTCCGCCCGTTTCAGGGGTGGCGCTACATGCTAGTAGCAGACGCGCCGCGTGATCTTAAGGATGTAGGGGTAGGGGCGGAGGAATTGCCGGACGATATGGCCGACGAACTTCGTGCACTCGGACTTTTGTAATTAATAGGCGATATTGTCACGTGATTGTGTGATTGTTACTATGCTATGAGTAGCACTACGCGAATAGGATCCAAAATTTATATGGCCAACGACGAGCTAGAAATTATCAATCCACCGAACACGCTCAAGAGTAAAGTGCGTGAGGGTGGTCCAGGTGCTGTTGATCTTGAAAAGCTTGAGCGTGCCGAGAACGTTATCGCTGCTATGGCTGATAGTTATCTCGAGTGGGTCCAAGAGGATCTCGTGAAGATCGAAGCTGCATATAATGTTCTTAAAGATGCAACAGGCGACGGTAATGCCGAGGCTGAAAAGATCTTCCAGGTTGCTCATGACATCAAAGGCCAGGGTGGCAGCTTTGGATATGATTTAATGACTGTAATTGCGAACGAGTTATGTCGTTTGTTTGAACGCCAGGACAATTACGGTGCCGCTGAAGCACAAGCAATTAAAGTGCATGTAGATGCGATGAAGCTTGTGATTTAGAATAAAATGAAGGGTGATGGCGGTGCAAATGGTCAAGCTCTTGTTGATGGCATCCGCCGCGTTGGCGGCAAGCTGGCGACTCAAACTAGGCTCTTCCTACGCCACCCCATCAAGATAATTTATTGAGTACATCCGCAAGGTTCTTCACTGTGCGATCAATGTTGTGCAGCTTATCAAGGCCGAACAACCCGAGGCGGAAGGTTTTGAAATCTTCTGGCTCGTCACACATGAGGGGGACACCCCCAGCGATTTGCATACCTAGCTGTGCAAACTTCTTTCCGTTTTGAATGTCGGCGTTGTCCGTGTAACTCACAACAACACTTGGTGCCTGAAAGCCTTCGGCGGCGACACTTCTGAAACCTTTGCTGAGTGTCAGGGCACGGACTTGTTTGCCAAGCTCCCACTGTTCGGCATAAACCTTGTCGAGCCCGTAGGCTTCGGTTTCCTTCATAACGTCGCGTAATTTCGTCAACGCGTCTGTTGGCATCGTTGCGTGATAGGCATGGCCGCCATTTTCATACGCTTCCATGATCTGCATCCATTTTTTGAGATCACAGGCAAAGCTTGAGCTTGTTGTCGCATCGATGCGTTCGCGGGCATTGGCGCTGAACATCACCAAGCCACCGCAAGGTGTTGAACTCCAGCCCTTCTGTGGTGCGCTGATGAGAACATCGGCACCAACAGATTTCATGTCGACCCAGACCGTTCCGGATGCAATGCAATCGAGGACAAGCATGCCGCCGACTTCATGCAAGGCTTCAGCCATAGCTTTGATATAATCGTCAGGTAGGATAATTCCGGCGGCGGTTTCTACGTGTGCCGCAAATACGAGGTCAGGCTTTTCCGCGCGAATAGAGGCAACAACCTCATCAATAGGGGCGGGGGCAAATGCCGCTTGGTTACCTTGCTCAACAAGACGTGCTTTATGGACGATCTCGGCAGAAGGAATCTTCCCGGCTTCAAATATCTGGCTCCAACGATAACTAAACCAGCCATTACGGACGACGAGGCATTTCTTGTCAGTAGCAAATTGTCGGGCAACCGCTTCCATCCCGTATGTGCCGCCGCCAGGGATGATTGCCGTGGCTTCTGCGTTGTAGACTTTTTTGAGGGTGCCTGAGATATCGCGCATGACATCTTGGAATGAGCCAGACATATGGTTCAGAGAGCGGTCCGTAAATACGACCGAATATTCAAGAAGGCCATCGGGATCGACACTGGAAATTGGATTGCTCATGAGTTTTCTCCACCACAAAAAAATGAATGAATTGCCTGTTATGCTGGCTTATTAATTGCACACGTTAAGAGAATTTGCCCCACACGGGTGTGTGGTCAGACGGCTTTTCTTTGCCGCGCGGCGTCTTATCAATGCCAACAGACTCTAACAGATCAGCGGCCTCGGGGGATAATAATAAATGGTCAATGCGCACGCCATTATCTTTTTGCCATGCCCCGCGCTGATAATCCCAATAGGAATACAGGTGAGGGTCAGAAACCATGGTGCGGAAGGCTTCGGTGTATCCCATGTTGAGGATTTGGCGGAACCGGGCGCGGCTTTCGGGACGGCATAGGGCGTCATCAGCGAAGGCAACCGGATCATAGACATCATCGTCGTTTGGAATGATGTTGTAATCACCACCAAGGATAACAGGGATGTTCTGGCTTAGTAAGTCTTCTGCATGTGCAACAAGGCGGTCCATCCAGCCAAGTTTATAGGTGAATTTCTCGTGGTCGCCGCCATTCTCGTCGCGTGTCGGGTTACCGTTCGGTAAATAAATCGCTGCGACACGAAAGCCACATGTGTCGGCTTCAATATAGCGTGCCTGTTCATCATCTTCGTCACCCGGTAGGCGGCGATGGTGTATTTCTATGGGCTGCTTGGAGAGGATCGCGACCCCGTTATAGGTCTTTTGACCGACAGTTTCGACATGATAGCCAGAGGCTTCGATTTCCATGCGCGGAAAAGTATCGTCGGTGGTTTTCAATTCCTGCAACAGTGCAACGTCGGGAGAGAATTTCTCCAGCCATTCCAGAACACGGGGCAGGCGGGCTTTGATGGAATTTACATTCCATGTGGCGATGACAGTCATAAATCAGATGTCCGAGTTAGACAGAGAAGGATGCGCCGCAGCCACAGCTGGACGTCGCATTCGGATTGTCGATCTGGAAGAATGCAGCACCAAGCTCATCCTTAAATTCAACTTTGCAGCCGTCCAAGAACCCAAGCGAGACTCCGTCGGTTACAACGGCCATGCCATTGTGTTCAAACGTCACGTCGTCTTCGTTGGTTTTATCGACTAGGTCAAAGGCATACTGAAAGCCAGAGCAACCACCGCCATTGACGGTGACACGCAGCATCAATCCATCATTTCCTTGAATCTCGCGCAGCTTGGCAATCCGTGCCGCCGCTGTATCTGATACAACCAGATTTTGCTCAGTTGTTTGTGTTCCGTCCGGCATATTCAACTCCTAGAGCAAAACCTGAGAAAATGATTACATTTTCGAAAGTGGTTTTGCGGTACTATCATTCAGCAAGAGCAATGACGATGATCCAAACATGATCGAAATTGCTCAAGTGCCCAGCATTATTATCGCGCCAAGTCCTGCTTAGGCGATATAATTATATGTAGTCTACTAGATTTCGCTGTCAATCGCACGTTTTAGGTCATCAAATTTCACCTGCCGCCAAATTCTGCATCTGGACCTTTCATAGCCATCAATGAAGCTATTGGCGGAGAAGTTAGAAAAGGTATGATGGTGGTGATGATAAAATTAATTGCACGTATAGGTATTGTGGCTCTTTTGACGTGTGTCAGCGCTTTTGGCGCGATGGCTGATGACAATTATGTCTATCCACCAGGCGCGGAACCTTTCGACTATGGCGACGATTTTTCTCCTGAGTTATTGAAATCTAACCCGTATAACGAGGTCGACGTGCCAGATTTCTCTTTAACGAGTGCCTATAATGATTTTATGGGAACTTATTTGGATCCTGATCCTATTGAAGCGGTCAACGGTCTCAGAATGTTTGTACTAGAAAAGCGTCTTGATAGAGTTAGTGAGAATTTGGATTGGGCGATTGCGCAGGGATGTAATAAGGATTTCACAGACCTTTTTCAACGTGCCATCGACTGGGGTGATCATATTTGGCACAGCGATGGGTATTATGTGTGGGCACAATCAAAAATTGAAGAAGATATGAGCCTGCATGAAAGCCATAAACGGGTTAAACGGACATTAGAGTATGTTGCAATAAAGAAAGAATACGCGCCAGCAGAGTATGATTATGCATTAAAAAATTATTTTAATCCTGAATCAAAATCATATAACCCGTTGACGGGAAAATATCGTTTATCCGAAACTGCCGACAAAGGGTTCGAGCCTGCGCTGCAACAACTCCTTGAGCGTCACCTCACCGGACACGCACTCGAGAAGGACTTGGGTGCTGCGTATTATTAGCTAAAACGTGGCGAGCAATTTAGTTTTGATTTGACACCGTGGCTGTCCCGCATCGAACAGCAAGTATCCGAGCAGGACCGCACTTGGGCGGATAAGATTTTAACGGAAGGGCGTTATCCGCACGAACCTGATTTTTACTACCGATAAGGTTTGTTCTTCTAATTATCTCTCTTGCAGTTTTTCCAATCTTTTAGTGCATCATCGTATTCCTTTTGTGCTTTTTCCATTGCGGTTTTCATTTCTGCTTTCAAAGCTTTAAAGTGCTTAAATTCAGCATTTAATTTTGCAAGTTTTTGCTTGTACTCATTGTACTTTTCTCCCCGATTTATGACGTTCACAGCTATATCAATAATTTTGGAGCTCGATTTACCTTTAGGTTTTTGACCTGGCTTCTTGAACGTGTCGTTGTTGGCGCGATCTGGGAGTTTAATATTGTCCGATTGGGCTATTAAGAACTCATCTTTAAGAGCCTGAATTTTCTCTTCAGTAAGCCTGACATTTTGCTCTGCTTCGGAATATGCACTATTGGCATCATTTAATGCCTGACTGGCAGCATAAAGTTTTGCATACAAGCTCCCGCATGGACCGCTATAGGGGTTTTTCTTACCATCGTCCTCACCCGGTTTCTCCAGTTTCTATGGTGGATGCTGATCCCCCGGTGGTTTTGGCGTGATATCATCTGGTTCTTCTGGATCATCCTGACCCGGGTCGGGCGGTGTCGTTGGCTCATCCGGGTCGTCTTGGCCGGGGTCACTTAGTGTTTCGGAGGTCAGCTGTTGTGCTCGGGCATCAAGGGATTGGCGCAATGCTGTATCCGTCTCGCCACCCGGTTTCATAACCCCGTCAACGGTCAACGCGTTCTGGGTTTGAAACACCTTGATGGCATTCTCCAGCCCGACATTTTTGACCACGGCATCCTGTTGACGGTTCCGGAGTGCATAAATGCCCTTTGCGACAAGTTAACCAATCGCGGTGCCAACATCATCGACACGATTCGGCTGCTTGAGGCCAACGGCTTTTTTCAACGGTTTCGGGGGCAGGGGGGTGAACGCGGTCTTTGCTGATGCCTATGCAGGTGCAGGTGCTGATGCCTTCGGCTTTTTAGGAAAGGGCTCAGACCAAGCTATGGCGTCCTGTTCTATGTTATCCGCATTGTCGGTACGCAACGGATTATTGGCCGTTCGTCTTGCCGCCAATGTTTTGTCCAGTTGGGTTGCGGTTTCTCCTGCAGGTTTTATGACACCGTCTTTGGTCAGGCCATTATCTTTTTGAAACGTCTTGATGCCGTTGAAAAGTTCTTCGTCAGGGTATTCTGTCATGCCAAACGAGGGAGCTTCATAGTATCCAAGCGAACCAAGGGCGCGCTTGGTATTCAATGTGTCGTCTGGGTCGGCCGCACTATTGCTGGCCAGAGTTTGATTGAGATTAAACATACCGATCATTTCGGTCTCCTGAGTTATCGATGAAAACAATCGCTCAAGAGATGACACGCATCACGGGCGCACCCCTCGAACGAACCTGATTTCGAACACGGGCTTACCCACGCCAAAGGGCATGGGGTATCCGCAATCTCTTTCTCAAAAACGTCGTTATCTAGTTCGTCAGTGTTGCCCGGCTCCTGATGGGCATCATTTACACTCTCAATTTTGCGACTGTCTGACATACGCTGCGTAAGGTAGACGCTCTCGTATTTAGGTCCGAATTTTCCAACTCCCTTTATCCAAGGTACTGAAGGCATAGCTTCAAGCTCACGATATATCTGTGCTTGTTCTTTTAAACGCCTGATATGTTCGAAAATCAGCACAACGTTTGAGGGCGTGCGCAGGGACTTCAAAGTCCAGGGTTGCCGTCTTTCAATGCTGTCAAAGTCACGCCTATGCGCAGCTTCTAATAGTTGGAATGGTTCCGGTGATTTATGTCCTAACCAGCGACTTTATCATGACAGCCCCGGCTCCGGCTCGGAATATGACCTTATATCTTGCACTATTATATAATATAAATATTAAAAATACAACCAAAGAGTTATTGTGTAACTATCCTTTATCCTTCATTGCCCGTCGCTTTGGCGTCGGTTACGTTGAGGGATGGATGAAACTTTACTCGTAGACCCAATGCCAGTTGAGCGCCCGGCGATGAAACCATATGCGTGTCGCTCGGCCGATAGTCGTGGCCGCTTACATGATGAACCTGAAAGCAAGACGCGGGGGGCATTTCAGCGCGACCGCGACCGGATTATCCACTCGGCAGCGTTCCGTCGTCTTGAATATAAAACTCAAGTATTCGTCAATCATGAGGGCGACTCATATCGTACCCGATTGACCCATAGTCTTGAGGTCTCGCAGATCGCCCGGTCCGTTTGTCGGTACCTGGGTTTGAACGAAGACTTGGGCGAAACCTTGGCACTGGCCCATGACTTAGGTCATCCGCCTTTTGGTCATGCTGGCGAAGATGCTTTAAAAGAGATGATGGCACCTTTTGGTGGGTTTGATCATAACGCGCAATCGCTTCGCGTCGTCACCAAGCTTGAAGCACGCTATGCTGATTTTGATGGGCTTAACCTGACATGGGAAACGCTTGAGGGTGTCGTGAAGCACAATGGTCCTTTGGTGAAAGAGGGTGTGCGCGAAGAAGATCTCCCCCGTGGTATCCTCGATTATGTCTCATCACAGGACCTTGAGCTTTCGACCTATGCAAGCGCAGAGGCGCAGGTTGCTGCGATTGCCGACGATATTGCCTATAATAACCACGATATTGATGACGGTCTCAGGGCAGGGTTGTTCACGATTGATGATCTGGTGGATGTGCCTTTGGTCGGGCCGGTGTTCCATGAGGTGCGTAAGCTTTATCCCGATCTGGACATGTCCCGAACCATCCACGAGTCCGTGCGCCGTCTGATTGGTGCCATGGTTCAGGATTTATTGCGAGTGACGCAGTCACGAATTGATGCCGCTTCGCCTGCTACTGCGGCGGATATTCGTGCACTCAATGAGCCTGTGGCACAGTTCTCAGAAAATATGCGTGCCAACGACAAAGCGCTGAAATCGTTTTTGTTCGAGAATATGTACCGTCATTACAAGCTAAACCGTATGACATCCAAGGGACGTCGGGTCGTTAAGGACCTTTTTCAGCTCTTGTTGGCTGAGCCTGAATGCCTGCCAACAGAATGGCGGGTGCAAGCAGGCAAACCCGGATCACGAGAGACAGCTGAGCTTGTCTGCGATTATATTGCGGATATGACAGACCGTTTGGCGCTCGATGAGCATCGCCGCCTTTTTGATCTGCAATCTCGCACGTCCTAGAGCGTCACTATTTGTCACAAGAAATTTCTGGACGTCATCAGTTGCCAGCATAATTATCCGGTTTACAAATTCGGGTTAATTTGGGGTGTTTAGGTGATAGTATTATGAAGAAAATTCTTATTGGCTTGGCTGTCGTTGTCTTGCTTGCTGTTGTTGGTGGCTATTTTATGTTTTCCAATCTGGGCAGCATTATCAAAGCGGCAATTGAAGATTACGGTTCTGATGCGACGCAAGCTACAGTTTCATTAGATAGCGTCGATCTTGATATTATATCGGGCAAAGCTGGGCTCAACGGTTTTATTGTCGGTAATCCAAATGGATTTGCGACAGAGAGCGCGTTTAAGTTGGGCTCGATTGCTGTGCAAATTGATCCTGCCAGCATCAATTCTGATACGATCCTGATCAAATCTGTGATGATCACCAATCCAAAGGTGACGTATGAGCTTTTCGAAGGGAACGCTAATGTTGATGCGATCCAAAAGAACGTCGATACATACGCTAAGAAATTTGGTGCCGGTGGCTCTCCTTCATCATCGGGTGGTGAAGAGAAGAAAGTGATCATTAAAAAAATTAGTCATTACCGGCGGTGAAGTCGCTGTTTCTGCTGATTTCCTTGGTGGAAAAGAGATAGGGTCCAAATTGCCAACCATCACATTGACGGACATTGGCAAGGACTCAGGCGGGGCGACACCTGCTGAAGTTATTCAAAAGGTCATCGATAGCATGACCACAGGTATTACGTCATCGATTGGTACGCTTGATCTGGATGGGCTTGCCAAGGGCGCAACTGACCAGGCCAAGAAGGCTCTTGAAGGTGTAACGTCGGGTGCCGGTGCTGCAGGTGATGCGGCTTCTGGAACCGTTGATGATGCGACGAAGAAAATTAAAGGTCTGTTTGGTAACTAAGCAGGCTGAATTTTAAGGTATTTTGCCCTGCGACTCGACGCGTGTTTTCGAGTGGCTTAGATATCAGAGACGGCATCGCATGTTTGCGGTGCCGTTTTTGTATGTGTGCTATTCGTTTATGGGCCTGCTATTTGGACCGGGATGGCCGTTTAGGCAGCAATCCCTTGCATGAAGGCGCATACGCCTGTTACTCACGACCTTTAAAGATACTATAATACTAGCGATTCGGCGAGTGACTGCCGATTGACGATCAAGGAGTGTGCACGATGGCGCTGTCCGCAGATTCTGGCATGAAAGTGTCGGCAAGCGACCCAATGAACAACGAACCAGATGATGACGTTGGAGATACCGCGCGTGGCGGTGGATCAACGCTCAAGGTTCTTGGTATACTTGTCTGTGTGGTTATTTTGCTGGCCGGCCTTTGGATGGGTTTCGGCGATCGTGTCATGACTATGTTTGGTGCGGCGGAAAGTGATGTACCTGTTATTGCAGTAGACCCTGCACCTATTAAAATTCGCCCAGAAAGCCCGGGTGGTATGCAAGTGCCGAACCAGGGCCGCCTCGTCTATGGGGTTGTTGATGGGTCGAGTGCCCAGCCGCGTGTTGAGAGATTGCTGCCGTCACCTGAAAAGCCCGTTGCCGTTGATGAAGTTCTTAAACGTAGCGTACCTAAAGCAAGTGAAGTGGCGAGTGCAAACGCGCCGCGCGGTACTGCCGACGTAAATCCTTCAGCGCCTGTACGCCTAACACCATCACTGCCGAGCGCTGAGGATGTTACTAAGATGGCGCCACCAGCGCCTGCACCAGCACCTCAGAAGAATGCCACAGCTTCGCCTGCACCAGCGCCCATTATCGCTGCACCAGCGCCACCACCCGTGCCTAAAGCGGCACCACAGGCTGTCGCACCACCTAAGGCACCTGAGCCGAAAGCAACACAGACAGCTCGTGCGACGCCCGTACCAGCAGCGCCGACGACCGATCTTGAAAAGTCATATCGTGTTCAGCTGGCAGCGTCTCGAACTGAGAGCGCAGTGCGGTCAGAATGGGATCGCCTACGCCGTCGACACATTGACCTGCTGGGCGAGTTGAACTTACAGGTTATGCGCATTGATCTTGGTGGCACCAAAGGTGTTTTCTACAGATTGCGTGCAGGGCCGTTGGTCAATTCTGCCTCAGCAAAGGCTCTTTGCGAGCGTTTAAAGCAACGTAAACTCGGCTGCCTGGTCGTAAAGCCTGGCGCTTAATGCCTGCTGTCACTCAATCGATCCCAAAAGCGGTTATCTTTGGGTGTTCAGGATTAACCCTGACGGCAGAAGAAACGGCTTTTTTTGCCGACTCAAATCCTCTTGGGTTTATCCTGTTTGCGCGGAATTGTAAGTCTCCAGGCCAGGTTGCATCATTGGTTCAGGCATTACGCGCCTCTGTAGATAGAGACGATGCGCCTGTGATGATTGATCAGGAAGGGGGGCGGGTTCAGCGCTTAGGCCCTCCACATTGGAAAAAACGCCCGGCTCAGGGCATGTTTGCGAAGATCGCCGGTGAAGATCTATCGGTCGCCGTCGAAGCCGCTCGTCTCAATGCACAATTGATTGCAGAAGACCTGATTGCTCTAGGGATTGATGTGAATTGCCTGCCGTTACTGGATGTTCCCGTACCAGGTGCGCACGATATCATTGGTAACCGTGCATTCGGGAACGATCCCGAACTCATCGCAACTTTGGGTGCAGCGGTTATTGAAGGATTAGCGCTCGGTGGGGTCATGCCCGTAATAAAACATATTCCAGGTCATGGGCGTTCTATGGCGGATAGCCACTTGAGCTTACCCCGCGTGGACGCATCTATTGATGATTTGCGTAAAACCGACTTTGCGCCGTTTAAAAACCTGAATGGCGCGCCCTGGGGCATGACTGCGCATATTGTTTACGAAGCGTTGGATGCTGAGCAACCTGCGACATTATCCAAGACAGTCATATCAGACGTTATTCGTGATGAAATTGGCTTCCAGGGGTTCTTGGTTTCTGATGATGTAAATATGAAGGCACTAACAGGCAGTATTGCTGAAAACTCTATCCGTGCGCTCGATGCTGGATGTGACGCTGTTTTGCATTGTAATGGCGAGCTGAACGAAATGATCACTGTCGCCGCAGAATTGCCTGAATTGGATGCGAAGGCTCTGGAGCGGTTTAAAAAAGCGAAGAGCCATCAACCTGCGAAATCTGATGTTGATGTCGATGCACTTGAGGTCATGTTTGATCGCGTGACAGCCAAGTGGCGAAACTGGGCTTAAGCACGCCTAAAGGACGTTTATGGATATTGATTACATCACTGTTGGTTACACGATCTCCGTATGGGCGATACCGATCCTTTTAGCGATCACATTGCACGAGGCGGCGCATGGCTGGGCCGCGATGAAACTTGGTGACCCGACAGTCAAAGAGCTTGGACGGGTTTCATTCAATCCACTCAGGCATATCGATCCTTACGGCACAATTATCATCCCATGCATGCTATTGCTGGCGAGTGGGGGAAAGATGATGTTCAGATTCGCAAAGCCCGTTCCTGTCAATTTTAGTCGGCTCAATAGCCCGCGGCGGGATATGATTTTAGTGGCTGCAGCTGGGCCAGCAATGAACCTGATCTTGGCAACGATTGCGGCGGCAGGATTTTATAGCTTGTTCTATCTTGACGGCGATGTTCGCGAGTGGGTGGCCTATAATCTTGGAAATGCATTGTGGATCAATGCCTTATTGGCAGTATTTAACATGTTACCTATACCGCCTTCAGATGGTGGCCGGGTCGCCGTCGGTTTGTTACCGTGGTCGATCGGGCGTTATTTGGTGAAGCTCGAACGAACCAGTATTTTCATTATTCTTGGCGCCATCTTTTTACTGCCGTGGATCGGTGGCATAATTGGGCTTGATTTAGACGTTTCTGGATGGCTAGTCATCGCGCCGGCAAGCTATATCCAAGATCTGATACTTGCCTTGGTAGGGCTTGGTTGATGAAAGGCACCCGACTGTAATGGCCGAAATCTTAGAATTTGACCTGAGTCCCGTCGACACTGAAGACGATGCGGGCCCCGTTGTGGGCTCGTTTGTTGTCGATCTTGATGGATTTGAAGGACCGATTGATGTGTTATTGCAGCTGGCACGAGATCAAAAGGTTGATCTCGTCCATATCTCAATCTTGCAGCTTGCCGATCAATATCTAGGCTTTGTTGCAGAAGCCAGAAAGCATAACCTTGAATTAGCTGCTGATTACCTCGTGATGGCGGCTTGGCTTGCCTTCTTGAAGTCTCGCTTGCTGCTCCCTGATATGACCACCGAAGAAGAGCCAAGCGGCGAAGAGATGGCCTCGGCGCTGCAATACCAATTACGCCGTTTGCAGGCGATGCAGAATTCTGGACAAGCCCTTATCGACCGCCTGCGTCTCGGCAGGGATTTCATGGGGCGCGGACAACCCGAGCGCTTCAAACCACGTGAAGTCGAAATTCTTGATGCGACGTTGTACGACCTGTTGAAAGCCTATGGTGATCAACAACGCCGTAAAAATGCACATGAGCCGATGCAAATCGAAGTCTTCGAAATTTATACAGTTGAAGATGCCTTGATGCGGTTGCGCAGGTTGGTTGGTGGAACGCCCGATTGGCAAAACCTTTGGTCGTTTTTACCAGATGATCTAAAGGGCGCGTTGCTGACAAGGTCGGCCGTGGCATCGACGTTTGCGGCAAGCTTGGAAATGGCGAAAGAAGGTAAGGTTTCGATCCGTCAATCGGGATCGTTTGGCCCTATCTTCTTACAAGGACAACAACATTCAAGGGCCTCTACTGAGCCTGAATAACTAATGGAACCATCTATGGTCGAACACGCGAACGATGATGAATTAGCTGAAGCCGCTGCACACGAAACGGAAACAGAAGAAGCTGCCGAGATGGAAGTGGCTGAAGCTGAGGGTATGACAGAAGCTGCTGATGTGGACGCTGATGACACCGAAGAGGTCGTTGAGGCTGAAGCCGATGATGTAGACGGTGATGACGCTTTTGAGGCCACTGGTGACGACGAGCCAACCGTCGATCCTGAGACCTGGAATAAGTATCTCAAGATCATGGAGGCTTTGCTCTTTGCATCTGCTGAACCGTTGACTGAGCGCGTTCTTGCGAACCGGTTACCAGAGGACGCGGATATTAAAGGTCTGCTTAAGGCGCTGCGTCTGATTTATGCGGATCGTGGCGTCAATCTTGTACGATCAGGGGCATCGTGGGCATTCCGGACATCTCCTGAATTAGCGGATTACCTGAATAAAGAAGTTGAAGTTGCCCGTAAACTCAGCCGCGCAGCGATCGAAACACTTGCTATTGTTGGGTATCACCAACCTGTAACGCGTGCTGAGATCGAGGAAATTCGTGGTGTGAGTATTTCCAAAGGTACGCTCGACGTGCTGATGGAGGAAGAATGGATCAAACCTCGTGGACGTCGTCAGACACCTGGACGTCCTTTGCAATGGGGAACAACGGACTCGTTCCTTGATCACTTTGGTCTCGAGACGATCCGTGAGCTCCCTGGCGTCGACGAATTGAAGGCTGCTGGCTTGATTGACGCATCGCCTGCAATCAATGCTTACCGCGCCACGGCGGACATGTTCGGCGTGAACGAAGAAGACGATGAAACCGGTGATGAAGAGGACACTCTGCCCAAGGATGCATTGAGCGAGGTTAATGAAGAACCTGCCGAGCCGCTTGATCCTGATGATGGACGTGGGTAACTGTTTTTACCTCTGATCTGTACAACACTGCTATTGCACTGGCTTAGCGATAAAAACCTTGCAATATCGGGGCTTAACCGCAAATCTACGGCTCTCAGGAGGGGACGGCGCTTAAGGGCGCCGTTGTCATGTTTCAAAAGGAATGCGCTGTTGGATAAAACGGCACTGGGCAATAGAAAATTTTATAAGACAGCGAATGGGATAGTTTCATATGGGCGCGTTTAGTATTTGGCATTGGCTTATCGTTCTAGTGGTAGTCTTGGTGCTCTTTGGTGGTGGCGGTAAAATCTCTCGTCTTATGGGCGATTTCGGTAAAGGTCTGAAATCCTTCAAAAAAGGCATGAAGGAAGAGGACGCTGGGACCGAAGAAGAATCTGATACAACCGAGAAGAAAAAGCTCGATTCAGACGCAGCAGAAACTGTTGCTGCGCGCGGTGAAGAAAAAGACAAAGCCGCCGGTAGCTGATTCATCGCCGGCTCCTATGTGGGCCGGCATTTTCGTTTAGTGTTTGATGAGGTCAACCGCCATGTTCGATATCGGCTGGCAGGAATTATTCCTTGTTGCGGTTGCGGCGCTGATTGTTGTCGGCCCTAAGGATTTACCGCGTGCTTTAAAAACTGTGACCGGTGCTATCCGCAAGGTCAAAGGCATGGCGCGTGATTTCCAAGGTGGCCTGGACGACATTGTCCGCGAAACCGAGCTTGCTGATATGCGTAATGAGATTGAGGCCCAAACGGGTGGTGATCTCCGCAAATCCATTGAAAATTCAATTGATCCTGATGGCGACCTTTCGCGTGAAATGAATGACATGCGTAGCTTTGAAGGCGATCTTACCAATGCCACGGAAGATTTCTCGAAAGATATTAATAAAGTCGAAGAAGACGCCAAGGCCGAAGATGATGCCAAGGTAGGGCTTCCTGACCCCAACGAAGCGATGACGTTTACACCGCCTGAACCAGAGACAGTTGCCGAGCCTCCGCCTGAGAAGGCAAAAGAGCCTGCGTCCGTCAACGATCAAGACAAGAAGGACGCTTAGCGGTGGCAAAAGACGACAATATTGGCGATCAGTCAAAAATGCCGTTGCTTGAGCATCTGATTGAACTTCGGACGCGCTTGTTATGGTCGGTCATAGCGCTCGTCATTTTGTTTATGATCTGCTTTTACTTCTCTGCTCAGATTTACGGGTTTTTAGTCCAACCCCTTGCTGATGTCTTCTATGAGAGTGGCCGTGAACGTCGATTGATCTTTACGGCGCTGCATGAAGCCTTCTTCACTTACGTTAAAGTGTCTTTCTTTGCAGCGATGTTTATTGGTTTCCCATTCATCGCAGCGCAAATCTGGATGTTCATCGCACCCGGTCTTTATAAGCATGAGAAGTCGGCATTCTTGCCGTTCCTTGTCGCGACGCCGATCTTGTTCTTTTCTGGTGGCGCGCTGGTTTATTATTATGTCCTTCCGGTCGCATGGGAGTTCTTTATTGGCTTCGAAACAGTTGGTGGTGATGACCAATTAGCGATCCAATTGGAAGCCAAAGTTAACGAATATCTCTCGTTGGTGATGCGGTTGATTTTTGCATTCGGTATTAGCTTCGAATTGCCGGTCGTCCTGACACTAATGGCGCGGGCGGGCCTTGTTACGGCTGACGGTTTGGCTGCAAAGCGCAAGTACGCAATTGTTTGTGCATTTATTGCAGCAGCTATTTTGACGCCTCCCGATCCGGTTAGTCAGATCGGTTTGGCTATTCCTATTATTATTCTCTACGAAATCTCAATCATTGCGGCGCGCATGACAGAAAAGAAACGTGCCCAACGCCTTGATGATGAAGAGGATGATGGGACGGCGAATTAATGTGCAGGTTTGTTTCTAATACGTGCCATTAATCGCCCATCAACCGCAATTAATCCGACCAAAATCAAGGCCATGCCGAAGTAATGTCGGACTGCCAATTCCTCATCTAGAAATACTGTGCCCAAAAAAATCGCAGTAAGCGGGACGAGAAGGGTGACCAATGCTGCATTCACGGCACCCGCTGACACGAGCACCCGGAAATAGATCAGATATGCGAGCGCTGTCGATGCAACAGCTAGGGATACAATCGCCCCAATCGTTTCAGTGCCGGGCATTGTCAGTGTCCATGGTTGATCAAAGAACATGACAATCGGGATCATCATGATCGTTGTTGCTGATAATTGACCCAACGCACCAATACTGGGGTGATCCCAAGTGTTCTGTAACGTCGACCAAACACACTCGCGAAACCATAAGATAATGCGGCGCCGAGGCAGGCGAGAATACCAAGTGTTGATATGCTTACCCCTGATAACGCATCACCGCCAAACAATACCGCGACCCCTGCAAATCCAAGAACAGCACCAGCTATCTTGTTGGCCGCCATCTTCTCATCAGATAACAGGAAATGCGCAACAACGATGGAGAAGATCGGCGTTGTTGCATTGAGAATGGATGCCAAGCCGCTCGGTATGGCTGTCTGCGCCCAAAACAGAAGGCTGAACGGGATGAGGTTGTTAAAGAACCCCATCATCATGAATATCGACAGGAATGACCATCCAAGTGGAATCTGCTCTCCTTTGAATTTGATGAAGACGAAAAGAATGAGCGCGGCAATGCCAACGCGGCACAGGACAAGTGTCAGGGGTGGGACCTCTTTAACTGCAACGGCAGCGAAAGAATGCGCCACCCCAAAGAACGGAGAGCACCCAAAGCAGTAACCAATCTCGAGCCGTCATGCGCATCATGAATTCCTAGAATTGAGACTCTTGATATAGCGTTATTGAGCGAATGACGACTCTCCAAAATCGGACGTCATCATCTGAGGTGCCTCGACCTTACCGTTGCAATTTCGTAAATTGAGACATATTTGATTTTGAAACATGCGAAACAGCAAGGTATAAGAGAGACCCGGCATTTGACGGGATGTTCTTTACGGCTGTTAAAACGACCAAGATTTATACCGCCCGATATGCCCTGTAAAGCAGCCTTTATCTAAAAATGTTACATATTACCAAAGTGCTGCCGCAGCTGAGCAAGCGGGCTTTCGCCCATGTTTACGCTGCCGTCCTGAAACGGCGCCGTTCTCTCCGGCATGGAAGGGCACGAAAACGACAGTGGAACGAGCACTTTGTTTAATCGAAGAGGGGGCGTTGGACCATGGTACGACAGAATCGCTGGCAATAAAGCTTGGGATGGGAGCGCGACAGTTATCCCGTTTATTTCAGCGTCACATGGGGGCGAGCCCCTTGTAAACTGCGATGACGTTCCGGTTGCAGCGCGCTAAACGTTTGTTGAATGACACGAAACTCCCCATTACCGAGATCGATTTTCAATCAGGAATTTCCAGTTTGCGTTGGTTCAATGCGGCTTTCCGAGATCTCTATAATCGGCCTCCGTCAGCGTTGAGGCGAAAAGCTAAATAGCTTGTGGGAGAGTGCGCATTATTTTTTCTCGTCATTCCCGCGAAAGCGGGAACCTAGTTCTATGAATATACATGCAGGGTCCCCGCGTTAGCGGGGATGTAGACGCTCGTGTTATATCGAGTAGATTCCCGTTTAGGCCGCTTGCCCGTTTTGTGAAAGCACGGATGATGATGTTTCTTCACGAAACGGGTGTTCGACGCGGGATTTCATGTTAACTCAATATCAGGTTTGGGTGTCTATGTTCGCCAATTGGCGACGGCGCCCTCAATTGACATGACAACAAGGACTGATCATTCCCGATGTTTGATATTAAGTGGATCAGAGATAATCCGGATGAATTCGATGCAGGTATGGCAAGACGCGGCTTAGATCCGCAGTCACCGGCTATACTGGCGCTTGATGCGGTAAGGCGTGATGCGCAGACGCGTGCGCAAGAGCTTCAGACAGAACGCAATTCGCTTTCCAAGCAAATTGGTATGCTGAAATCCAAAGGTGAAGATGCGTCAGAAGTGATGGCGCAGGTCTCGCAATCTAAGGATGCTCAGGCTACTATTGAGGCTGAGGCATTCGAAGCATCTACGAAATTAACTGATGCATTGGCCGGCTTGCCTAACTTGCCTTTTGATGAAGTGCCAGACGGTAAAACCGAAGACGACAACGTTGAAGTCCGTCGCATCGGTGAACCTCGTGCATTTGATTTCACGCCGAAGGATCATGTCGATCTTGGCGAGAGCTTAGGTATGATGGATTTTGAAATCGCTGCAAAGCTTGCCGGCGCCAGGTTCGTGATGCTTTCGGGTGGACTAGCTCGCATGGAGCGTGCTTTGGCTGCATATATGCTTGATCACAATACGGGTGAGTTCGGCTATACCGAAATCAATCCTCCCGCACTGGTCAATGACAAGACCATGTTTGGCACCGGGCAATTGCCAAAGTTTGGTGAAGACCTATTCAAGACAACAGATGGGTACTGGCTTATCCCAACAGCCGAAGTTCCTTTGACCAACATTATTGCAGACAACATTGTTGATGAAGAGGAGCTTCCCAAGCGCTTCACAGCGATGACCTGGTGTTTCCGCTCAGAAGCAGGATCGGCGGGTAGAGATACCCGTGGCATGATCCGCCAACACCAATTCACCAAAGTTGAAATGGTGTCTGTCACCAAACCAGAAAACAGCATGGACGAGCTTGAACGTATGACAAGCTGTGCTGAGGATATTTTGACCAAGCTTGGCCTTCCATTCCGCACCGTAACGTTATGCGTTGGTGATATGGGCGCGGGTGCGCGCAAGACCTATGACATTGAGGTTTGGTTGCCAGGACAAGACCGTTACCGTGAAATTTCAAGTTGCTCAGTATGCGGTGATTTTCAGGCGCGCCGTATGAACGGTCGATATCGTATCAAAGGCGAGAAGGGGACACAGTTCGTTCACACCCTCAATGGCTCTGGCCTCGCTGTTGGCAGGACACTAATCGCTGTGCTTGAGAATTATCAGCAAGCGGATGGCTCTATAGAAATTCCAGATGTGTTGCAGCCCTACATGGGCGGATTGAAGGTACTTAAAGCGAATGGCTGATGCAGGTATGAATCTCAAGAAAGCACGTGTGCTCTTATCGAATGACGATGGCATTCATGCACCCGGCCTGAAAACCCTCGAAGATGCGATCCGACCTTTGGTTGGCGAGCTATGGGTTGTCGCACCGGAAACAGAACAATCTGCAACCAGTCATTCGCTGACATTACGGAGACCTCTGCGCATCCGTCACATTTCGGATCATCGTTACGCCGTAGATGGTACGCCGACAGATGCGGTACTGCTGGGTGTGAATGAAGTGATGAAAGACGGTCCGCCTGATCTGATTTTATCTGGAATCAATAGAGGGGGTAATCTAGGTGAAGACGTTACGTATTCCGGCACAGTTGCGGCTGCGATGGAAGGGGCCTTGTTAGGCATTCCTTCAATCGCTCTCAGTCAGGTCTATGAAGATCGCCATAAGGTAAAGTGGGCGACGGCTAAGACCTGGATGCCGAAAGTTTTAAAGCAATTGCTGAGTGCCGGCTGGCCTAAGGGAATTTTCATGAATGTGAACTTCCCAGACCGGACAGCGGCAAAAGTGACTGGTATAGAAGTTTGCCGTCAGGGTCGCCGTAAGATTGGTGGCGAGCTAACGCGCGGCGTTGATCCTCGTGGAGATGAATACTTTTGGATCGGTCCGCAGCGCGATGAGCAGAAATTCCTTAAGGGCAGTGATCTTGCGGCTGTAAACGATGGGGCTATTGCTGTGACGCCATTGGCGCTCGATCTAACGCACAGTTCCATACTCAAAACACTCAAAGGCAAAATGAAATGATTGTCGAAAAGCGTGATGCGGATACGCTGCGCGCTGCGTTGATTAATGACGGCATCACAGACGAAGCTGTGCTTGCGACAATGTATGCGACCCCGCGTGAATTGTTTGTGCCTGAGGCTTTTCGTAATCAGTCTTACGAGAACACGCCTTTACCAATAGGTCAGCACCAAACTATTTCTCAACCAAGTGTTGTTGCGACGATGACGCAGGCATTGGAACTTAATGATCGTGTTAAAGTTCTTGAAATTGGCACCGGGTCTGGATATCAAACCGCGATCTTGGCGCCACTATGTCGACGTGTTTATACGATCGAACGCCATAAGCCTTTGCACCTCGAAGCTGAGCAACGTTTTGAAGTCCTGAAATTTCGGAACGTCGTGACACGATGTGGTGACGGATCCATGGGGTGGTCTGAGCAGGCACCATTCAGTCGTATTATTGTAACCGCAGCGGCAATCGATGTGCCGCATGTGTTGTTATCTCAGTTGGACGTCGGTGGCATTATGGTTGTCCCCGTTGGTCTCAATGAACGTGATCAGCATTTGCTTCGAATTCGGAAGACAGAAGATGACATCGAAACTGAAGACTTAGGTTTGGTGCGATTTGTACCACTTATCAGCGACGAGGAAATGGTGTGAAGCAAGCAGGTGCAATTGTTGTTATTGGCGTGTTGGGCATTGCTGGTTGCGGTGGTGTGCAGTTCCCATCTTCTGCACCGCCACGTGATATTAATACGCCCTCACAACAATCTCGAGCAGTTGAAGCAAGCAGGACCGGAAACGTTTCACGGCCGAATGCGAGCCGTGTGAGTGCGCCATCTTTCGTCAATGCCTCAGCAGTGACTGTTGGCCGAGGTGATACGGTTTACGAGCTGTCACGTCGTCACCGGGTCCCTGTACCAGCAATCATTCGTGCCAACGATTTACGTGCGCCATATTTGCTGCGCGTTGGTCAACGCATCCTGTTGCCGCGCGGTGCGCAGCACAAAGTCACCGAAGGCGATACGCTGTATTCCGTGGCACAGAAATTTGATGTAGGTGTTTATGAGTTAGCACGCTTGAATGACATTGGTGCGCCTTACACAATTAAGTTGGGCGAGATATTGGTTATTCCTGCCCCTGAAGTTATTGCGAAGGCTGCCCCAGCCAAAGCGGCATCATCTGCTAGACCAGCACCAAGATTAGCGGCAAAGGCAAAGACGTCCCCAACTGTTGTTCGGCCCGCTGCACCACCCAGAACGACAAAACGAGTTGCTGTATCAGTTAGTTCTGCTGGAAAGATTGCTGTTATTCCGCCCAGAAAACCTTCTGTGCCTGTGTCACCACCACCTGCACGGACAGGAAAGGGGTTCGTATGGCCTGTTAAGGGACCATTGCTTTCAAGTTTTGGCGTTAAGGATGGCGGACTCCGGAACGATGGTATCAACATTAAAGCCAACAGAGGAACGCCCGTTCGTGCGGCTGAGAACGGCGTCGTTGCCTATGCTGGAAATGAAATTCGTGGCTTTGGAAACTTGCTACTGATCAAGCACGCAGATGGCTATGTGACAGCCTACGCACATAATGAAGACTTGATTGTGCAGCGAGGCCAAAAGGTCAAACGTGGCCAAAAGATCGCCACTGTCGGCTCATCTGGAAGTGTTTCGCGACCACAACTGCATTTTGAAGTCCGCAAAGGGCGTCGCCCGCAAGATCCAAAGAAGTACTTAACTCGCTCGAGTTGAGGTTTAGTCTAGGGTTTTGCCAAGGCGACCGGCGAGGTCCTGTATATACTGCCATGCCACACGGCCTGAACGTGCACCGCGTGTCACAGACCATTCGTTCGCCTCTGCGCGTAAATCAACAGACGGGTCATTCAACCCGTAATGCTTCGCATACCCTTCGATAATTTCGAAATAGGTATTCTGATCAACGTTGTGGAATCCAAGCCACAAACCAAACCGGTCTGAAAGTGAGACTTTTTCTTCGGTAGCTTCTGAAGGATTGATTGCACTTGAACGTTCATTCTCGATCATATCGCGTGGCATTAGGTGGCGACGGTTCGACGTTGCATAGAAAATAACGTTCTCTGGACGACCTTCAACACCACCATCTAGAACAGCTTTAAGCGATTTATACGCTTCATCTTCGCCATCAAACGAGAGATCATCGCAGAATATCAGACAGCGACGCTCTTCACTGCGTAATTTAGTTAATAGCGTAGGCAGAGAAGGGATGTCTTCGCGATGTATTTCAATCAGCGCCAACGACCCAGGATTCTCTTTATTAATCAGCGCATGTACAGCTTTGACCAAAGATGACTTGCCCGTGCCACGTGCGCCCCACAATAAGGCGTTGTTGGCAGGGAAGCCGTTGGTAAAGCGCTTGGTGTTGTCAATTAGCTGGTCTTGTTGGCGGCTAATGCCTTGCAATAGCGCGATATCAACCCGATTTATGTTGGGTACAGGCTCTAGCCTTTGGCCACCGGCATGCCAGACAAAGGCGTCCGCCTCAGTGATCCTGATTTCGGGCTCTGGCTCAGGTGCCATGCGCTCAAGTGCGCCCGCGATCCTTGCCAACAAATCTTTGGTGTCTTGGTCAATCATGGGCGCGGAAGGTAAACGTGTGATCGCGAGGCGTCAATCACGATGACGTGCATGATTGCATTTAGGCTCAGAAGCTGTTGCAACTCCGGCGATGAACGGTATAGTCCGGCAGCTTTTACAGCCTAAGCGAAAGAGCTTTGGCTAACGTGTTTTGAGGAGTTTAATCGATGTTTATTTCACCGGCATATGCGCAGGCAGCAGGAGCAGGTGGTGGCGATGCATTCCAGGCATTCCTCCCGCTCATTCTTATCTTTATTGTATTCTATTTTTTGCTCATCAGGCCTCAGCAGAAGAAAATGAAGCAACATCGCGAAACCCTTGAGGGTATTCGTCGTGGCGACAAAGTCGTTACTGGTGGCGGTATCATCGGAACGGTTACAAAAGTCGACAACGAAACCGAACTGACGGTCGAGATTGCGAAAGACGTAAAAGTCAAAGTTCAACGCTCAACTATTTCTGGTGTTATCAATCGCACGGATCCAGTTGGTGGCAAAGCGGCTGCAAACGACACTAACGACAAGCCAAAAGGTCTGTTAGGTAGTTTGTTTGGTGGTGGACAAAAAAAATCGTCTGCACCTACCGCAACTGAGCCTGAGGCGGATCAGAAAGATGATGCATCCGGTAAAGATGATGCATCTCATGATAAAGCTACAAAAGACGCAGATAAAAAAGACTGACGCCAAGGTTAATCAGGATATCTCATGGTCAATTTTCCGACATGGAAGAAGGTGCTTGTTGCGCTGATCTGCTTCATAGGTCTCGCATTTGCTGCACCAAACTTCGCTCCAAAAGATGTGACAGAACAGCTCCCAAGCTGGTTACCTAATCAACAGGTAAACTTAGGTTTGGACCTTAGGGGTGGTTCGCACCTTTTACTCGAAGTCGAGGTTCAGGCGGTTATTGACGAGTATCTTGAAGCTTTGGTTGGCTCTGCACGAGACGAACTGCGGAGTGAACGCATTCGATACCGTTCTCTCAGTAAAACCGAGACCAGCGTAGGTGTCACGATTCCTGATGCGGTAGACCGGGAAAAGGCTCTTGAGTTATTGCGTGGTGTCGATGCTGGTGCGGAAATCAGCGTTGAAGGCGATCGCATTATCATCGAGATGACGGAAGCTCAAAAAATTGAACGCCGGGTATCTGCGGTTCAGCAGTCTATTGAAATTATCCGTCGTCGTATTGACGAAACAGGCGTGCGCGAACCGACCATTCAACGCCAAGGTGATGATCGCATTATTGTGCAATTGCCTGGCATTGATGACCCTGAGCGTGTGAAGGACTTGCTTGGCCAGACTGCTAAGATGTCTTTTCACCTAGTTGATATCCAAAATTCAGTTGAAGAAGCATTAGCAGGCCGCGTGCCTCCAGGGTCTATGTTGTTGCCGATGATCGAGGGTGCATCAGGCCCAGGCAATCTCAACGCTATTCTTGTCAAAAAACGTGTCGCGGTGAGTGGTGAAAACCTCGTTGATGCGCAACCAAGTTTTGATGGCCGTGATAATCAACCTGTTGTGTCGTTCCGCTTCGATACATTAGGTGCGAAAAAGTTTGGAAAGATTACAACTGACAACGTACGTCGTCCTTTTGCGATTGTACTGGATGGACAAGTCCTCTCGGCACCGGTGATCCAGGAACCTATCCTTGGTGGCGCCGGGCAAATCTCGGGTAACTTCTCAGTTCAGAACACACAGGATTTGTCATTGCTGCTCCGTGCCGGCGCATTGCCAGCGCCTTTGACAATCCTTGAAGAGCGTACTGTTGGGCCAGGCCTTGGTGCTGACTCAATTGCAGCCGGTGAGATCGCTTGTCTGGTTGGTTTGATTGCTGTGATCATCTTTATGGCCATTGCTTACGGACGATTTGGGATTTATGCGGACTTAGCATTGATGGCGAATATTTTTCTGATCCTTGGTATGTTGTCGATGCTACAAGCCACGCTAACCTTGCCGGGTATCGCTGGGATCGTGCTGACAATCGGTATGGCTGTTGATGCCAATGTTCTGATATTTGAGCGTATTCGCGAAGAAGTTCGTCTTGGCCGCAATCCAATTGCGGCTGTGGATGCTGGTTATAGTCGCGCTCTGACGACAATCATTGACTCAAACTTGACGACGTTGATCGCTGCGATCTTATTGTTCTCGTTTGGCTCAGGCCCGATTAAAGGTTTCTCCGTGACGCTGGCGATTGGAATTGTAACGTCGATGTTTACAGCGATTATGCTGACCCGTTTGTTTGTGGTGACATGGCTTCGTGCCAAGCGCCCAGACACATTACCGCTTTAGGGGAAATGATATGAAGCCACTAAATCTGATCCCCGCTGACATCGATCTCGCTTTTATACCAAAGCGGAAACTCTTCTTTGTTTTCTCGTTCATACTTGTGATTGCCTCAATTGGTATGGTTTTTACCAAAGGGCTTAACTTTGGTATCGATTTCAAAGGCGGCATTCTGATCGAAGTCCGTACGCCAGAGGCTGCTGACATCGGTAAGATGCGCGGTCAGTTGAACAACATTGGCCTTGGTGAGGTGTCGCTCCAGGAATTCGGTGAGCCAACGGACGTGTTGATCCGTATTCCACGCCAAGACGGCGGCGAAAAAGCTCAACAGGAAGCTGTGAACACGGTAAAGGCTGCGCTTGGTGAGGGGGTTACATATCGTCGAACCGAAGTTGTAGGACCGCAAGTCTCGCAAGAACTTTTGCGAGATGGCTTGATGGCTGTATCGCTCGCGATTCTAGCAATCCTTGTATACATCTGGTTCCGGTTTGAATGGCAGTTTGGCGTTGGCGCCGTGTGTGCCCTTGTGCACGATGTTGTGACAACTATCGGTATTTTCGCACTGCTTGGATTCGAGTTTAATCTATCGACAGTGGCGGCCGTGCTGACCATTGCCGGATACTCAATCAACGATACCGTTGTGGTCTATGACCGGGTGCGTGAGAAGCTTCGTAAATACAAAAAGATGGATTTGCCGGATCTATTAAACCTGGCGATCAACAGGACGCTTTCACGTACTGTAATCACTTCTTTAACGACACTTCTGGCATTGCTGGCATTGTTCTTCTTAGGTGGCGAAGTTATTCGTGACTTTAGCTTTGCAATGATCTGGGGTGTGATCATCGGTACTTATTCCTCGATCTGCCTTGCCGTACCATTATTGATATACTTTGGTCTCGATGACCGGGCACGTGGTGGCATCGCCGGTGATGATGATCCGGAAATCATTGAGGAAGCACAGTAAGGCTGTCAGCGATTAACGCCATGTCTCTTGATATAAACATTGTTGTTCCAAAAGATCGCCAACTCATCCAGTTCTATGGTGATGGCCACTTTAAGGTGTCAGGCATCACCTATGAGAGCAGCATTCTTGTGTTTCTTGAAGAGACACAGTTGTGGGCCGCAACATCTATTGAAGATATCACTCTAGAGTCTCTAAAGCCGGTCATCGATGCAACAGATGATGTCGATATCCTTTTAGTCGGCTGTGGTGAGAGATTCGTTCCTATACCAAAGGGACTACGCCAAGGGCTCAAAGATGCCGGGATCGTTCTGGAATGGATGGATACCGGTGCAGCAAGCCGGACGTTTAATGTCCTCGTCGCTGAAGAGCGCCGCGTCGCAGCAGCAATCCTAGCCGTCGCTTAATAAATCTCTACTAAATTTATTCTCGCATCTTCATTGAAGCGGATGAATCTCATAAACAATACTGAACTACGGATGCTTATGGGTGCAAGCTACGCTCTTTTATGCGTTTTGTTGTTTTAAAACAATTAACATTAAAAGTTGTTAATTTTATTAATATTAACTTTAAATTGTAAAATATTTATTAAGAAAATTAGCCAAATTCTAATGTTCAATTTGTAATTTAGCTTAATTGTATTAACTAATATGGAGCTTAAAATGTCAGGCACATTTGAACGCTACACTGATGTAGCAGGTGAATACCGTTTTCGATTAAACGCTGGCAATGGGGAAATTATTCTTTCAAGCGAAGGATATACAACCAAGCAAAACTGCAATAAGGGTATAGAATCAGTCAAAATTCATGCACCAGATGATTCGAATTACGTACGTAAACCGACTGTTGATGGTAGATATATGTTTAATCTTAGAGCTGGAAATAATGAAATAATTGGCACGAGCCAGCCCTATAAAACTGCCGCTGACAGAGATAAGGGTATCGAATCAGTCAAAGCTAACGCGCCGGATGCTGATGTAATTGATGTCTGATAGAACTCCTAAGTTCACATACTAAGCGCATAACTTTCAAGCGGGGCTGTGAGCTTGTCGAAGACCTCTTTGGGTGAGTAAAAATTGAGTGCTTTGCGCGGTCGGCTATTGTGTAAATCTTCCACACGCTGCACATCTGATGCGTTCAGCTTAGTACCCTTGGGGAAGTATTGCCGCACCAGCCCGTTGGTATTCTCATTCAGTCCGCGTTCCCAGCTACGATAGGGTGTGCAAAAATAAAAACCTGCCCCCAGCTTTTCACTTGTGTCTGCATGACCGGCAAACTCTTTGCCATTATCGGATGTCATCGTGTGCACATGTTTCTTGAGTGGTCCCAGCCGTGCAATTATGCCCGCATTTGTGGCTTTTGAAGTAGGCCCTTCCAGCAGAACAAGCTTGGTGAGCTTGGTTTTGCGTTCCACCATGCTGGTGATGGCACCTCTGTGTTTCGCTCCGATAATGCTATCAAGCTCCCAATCATCGAGGCGCGATCTTGCATCAACAATCGAGGGCCGTTGCGCGATATCAATACGCCCAGGTATCAAGCCCCGACCCACCGTCGCAGCGCCCCGCTTATTACGCTTTTTGCCACGTTGCCGCAAATTCAAATAGAGCGTCCCGCCCGTTCGTTTGTCCAACCAGATATACCGATAAAGGCTTTCGTGACTGACTTTCGTTCCGTCTTCGTGGTTGAGGGCGCCGCAGATTTGTTCAGGGCTCCATTGCCTGTCGTACAAAAGCGCCTCCACACGGGCAATCAGGCAAGGTGTCATCACAGTCGCCACTCCCTTCCTTGCCAGTCCTCTTTACACCGCAAGGCGGTGCGCCTGCAAAAAACGATAGCTGCGGAAACCCTTGTTCCGACACCGTTCACGGCTGATCGTGCCTTGGCTGACGCCAATGTTGACAGCTATTATCGTTTGCGCCAAACCTCTTCTCTTAAGGGCATAAATCTGACATCGTTGATCTCGGGTCAGATGGTGGTAGCCTTTTGGCATTTTGGATATCCTTCATAAGAAATCCTCGATAACCTCATCTGGCCTATATGGCTCTCTCAATTATGCACTTGGCTGTTGAATCCGCGACTTGAAAATTCGATCTTCCGGTCATCTATGTCCTTTTTAAGGAGATGTTTTGACACTTCAATTAGTTCTTCAAGGTTTAAACTTTCTTCGTCGAGATCAAGTTTACCAGCCTCAATCTTAGACAGATCAAGCAGGTCATTGATCAGGCTTAAAAGATGTTCGCCACTTTTATGAATATCAGTGGCATAGCTGACATAAGACTCATTTCCAACGGGACCAAATGTTTGTTGTTGAATGATATCCGAGAACCCCAAAATGGCATTGAGCGGTGTACGTAATTCATGGCTCATATGTGCAAGAAATTCAGATTTAGTCCGGCTCGCTTCTTCGGCGATTTCTTTTTGACTACGTAACTCTCTCTCGGTTCTCACCAATTCAGTGATATCTCGCCCGACACTCCTGTACCCTGTGAACTCGCCATCCGATGAAAACGTCGGTCTGCCGTCGATTGAAACAAACATTTCGGAACCATCAGATTTTTGCCTCGAATAACGAAGGTCAGAAAATGGCTCTCTGTTTTGCAGTTGCTGCTCGTGAATATCAAGTTGGCTTTGGGTAATTCTCCCCAAATCCAATTCCCGACGTGTTTTACCAATATAAAATTCAGGCGCGTTTTCAGTAAAATCTGCGGACATAAATGAAAACCGCAGATCTGAGCCCATCTCCCAAAACCAGTCTGCTGCAATCGTCCCAAAATCAAGAAGGCGATTTTCATTTTGACGGAGTGCCTCCTCAATAATCTTTTGTTCAGTAATATCCATCGAAAGGATAATCGTGCTGCCATCATCCAGTCGCACTTCATTGACCAGAATTGTCGTATCATTCTGACGCGTGAGTTCGAAAGGACCATCAGGATTCTGATGGCGCTTTAGCCGGTTTGAAATCCATGTATCCTTGTCTTTGACATCACCAATAAGATCATTTTCAGCAATATCATAAATATGTTCTTCAAACGTCGCGCCGACACCACATGATTCGAGAACACCTTCGTTAAGGGTGCAGAAAAACTCGTTCGCAAAAACCAATCGATCATCGAAATCCCAAATCGCAAAGATAACTTCGAGCGAATTGATAGCCGTCATTAACATCGTCTCAGCAGAACGGACTTTTTCCTCAGCTTTAATCTGACAGGTTATATCTTCAGCTGTGCCAATGTACCCTTGGAATTTTCCATGACCGTCAAAGACGGGTCGTCCTGAACTTGTAATATGTCGGATATCGCCGTCACTACGTTTCCTTGTGTAGCGAAAATTTTCGTAAGGACGATGTCCATAGAGATCAGCCAGATGTTTTTTCCATCTTGTGGAATCAAGATCGTCATCAGCAAGTTCTGCTCTGGTTTTGCCTAACTAATCTTCCATAGCAATATCAACAGAACTTACCACACGCGGCGACATATACACCATTCGATGTTTCTCATCGGTGCGCCAAAATATCTCATAAGCTGCGTCTGCAACAGTATCGATAAATTCTTGAGAATCTTTGAGAGCTTCTTTTAAGCGCGCATTCTCATTCCGAAGCTTAACAAGCTCCTCACTCGACACATTCTCAGTGTTGATATCTTTTCCCTGTGGTACAGCCCCTTTTTTTATTATACGTTTCTTAGCATAGCACGTTATTCGTACGTGCGTTATCCCTTTGCTTGAATCTTAGCCCATGTATCTCGGAGCGCCATGCTTCTATTAAACACAAGAGCGCCATCCTGACTGTCTAGATCTGTTGTGAAATACCCCATACGTTCAAATTGAACTGTACTTCCAACTGGCCACTCGCCCAAAGATGCCTCTAGCTTGCAATCGCTCAGGACCTCGAGGCTATCTGGATTGATTGCAGCTAAAAAATCCTCAAGCTTGGCCGTGTTCTCATCCGTGAACAGATGGCTGTATAAACGGATTTCTGCGTTCACGGCTGTCTTAGCAGAAACCCAATGAAGCGTGCCCTTAACTTTGCGTCCGTCAGGGGAGTCGCCGCCCTTGGTCTCAGGATCATATGTGCACCTAAGCTCGACAACTTCACCGGCATCATCTTTAATCACATCGGTGCAGGTCACATAATATGCATAGCGCAACCGGACTTCACGGCCAGGGGCCAAGCGGAAGAATTTCTTTGGCGCATCTTCCATAAAGTCATCGCGCTCAATATAAATCTCTCGGCTAAAGCTCACTTTGCGTGATCCGGCAGCTTCATCTTCCGGACTATTAACCGCATCAAGTTCTTCGACCTGATCTTCAGGGTAGTTATCAATAACGACCTTGAGCGGACGTAAAACGCCCATACGGCGCTGTGCGGCTTTGTTCAAATATTCACGCACACAATGATCCAGCAGTGACGGGTCAACCATGCTTTCTACTTTCGTTACACCTAACCTTGAAATGAAGTCGCGGATCGTGACAGCGGGGATGCCCCGGCGACGTAATCCCGAGATCGTCGGCATACGTGGATCGTCCCAACCATTTACATGATTTTCCTGAACCAGCTGTGTCAGTTTACGTTTCGACAAAACCGTATAGCCAAGGTTCAATCGTGCGAATTCATACTGCTTTGGGCTGGCGGGTGTCGGCAGATTTTCGATCAACCATTCATAAAGCGGGCGGTGATCTTCAAACTCTAGTGTACATAGCGAATGGGTAATGCCCTCAATAGCGTCTGACTGACCATGTGCGAAATCATATGTCGGATAAATGCACCACGTGTCGCCGGTTCTCGGATGCGATTTGTGCACGATGCGATAGATCACAGGGTCACGCAGATTGATATTGCCTGATGCCATATCGATTTTGGCGCGCAGAACTTTTGCACCGTCAGGGAACTCGCCAGCTTTCATGCGGCGAAAGATATCAAGATTCTCTTCAACGCTTCGTACGCGGTAGGGGCTTTCACGACCTGGTTCTGTAAGTGAACCGCGGTATTCGCGAATCTCATCTGCCGTCAGATCGTCAACATACGCTTTACCAGCCTCGATGAGTTGCTCCGCCCAGCCAAATAATGTGTCGAAATAATCTGACGCGTATTTTGGTTCATCGTCCCATTTGAATCCGAGCCAGTTAACGTCCTCAGAAATCGCATTAATGAATTCCTGTTCTTCCTTGGCGGGGTTGGTGTCATCGAAACGCAGGTTACACCGACCTTCAAACTCTTTGGCGACACCAAAATTCAGGCAAATAGATTTCGCATGACCAAGATGCAGATAGCCATTTGGCTCAGGAGGGAATCGCGTGACAACTTGCGACATTGTACCAGTGGTAAGATCGCTTCTCACCCGCTCTCGGATAAAGTCGCGTGGCTCTTGTGGGGTGTCAGTTTCAGTATCACTCGTTGTCATAAAAATTCCGGTCGGTCAGAGAAAACGTCCAAGGCCTTTGCGACGCAAAGGCGGATGCTGTGTATATCTGCCAAAAAAAACCGGGAAATAAAAGGGAAACGCACTGAAGAGAAGGGGAATCCAGACAAAGGAAAACCCCGGCCGTTTAAATGACCGGGGCTTCATAAGCCATTAGACATGGAAACTTCCTTAGAAGATGTGAACGACAACTGCGAGAATTGCTGCTGCACCGACGAAAGAGCCCATAACTGTGTTAAAGATTTGGTAGTCCATAAGGGTTACTCCAAAAGGGTTTATAACAACGTGATTAACGCCAATTACGCACACATAGCGTGGTATACCAACGCTTGTTTCACGCGCCAGATCTACGAAAAACGCATACATAGTCCCATCAGGACTGCCCCCAAACTAATCCCGGAGGAAGGGTCACCCCCCGGTTTTGACATCATCTAATCCGCTTTCGATACTTCAGCAGTGGTTCGCTTGCGCTCATCTCTCTTAACCTTGCCTGCCGGGGTCAATGCCCCGACGTTTCTAAAACGCTCACCACCATCGCTCATTACGATAGCAGCTTTTAGTGGCTTGGGGTCAGTCCCTGACGACCGAACCCGAAGGGCCCTCCTTCATCTCTAATACAGTTACGTAACGCCGTTTGGACCGACGTTACTCGTCACACACGACCCTTAGCAGACATTCTGGAGCGTTTAGCTGAACTCTTCTCACAAAATTATGTTGGCGTCCATCCGTCGGATAACTTCTATCGTATTTCAACTTGGCTTTTTCGGAAATTTAGCACAGCCTGTGCTTTCTCTTTCAAGCATGGAGATGAGGAACAAGAATGCGACGATCCGAAGACGTACGCTGGCAATGGATAGGCGCGGCGTTACTGGTCGCCGTCGTGTTTCCATTTCTGATCGGCTTATCGCATGATCTTGTACGTTCCTATACCATCACTCCAGATGCGGACCTGATCTTCCTGGGCCAGGCGTTACGTTTAGGAGACGGACTTGGGCAAACATACCATGATCATACCGGGCACGCATATATTTTGATCCTTTATGCCTGGTTGAAGGTGTGGGCGTTTTTCGGTTTGATCCCCCAGCCATCGGAGGCCGCGGCCATCGCTACGGCAAACATCGATACCTACATTCAGCCACTCATTGTCGCCGGACGTGGATTATCGATGACCCTGAGTTCCATCTTCACCGCATTGATGATCGTCGGCACCCGGTGCATGGGAATCTCTAGGGCGATGGCCATCGCCGTCGGATTGGTCTTTGCAACCTCACAGGGCCTGATCAACCAGTCGTTGATAATGCGCGCAGAATTATTATCCGCGATGGCCGTGTTCGCCGTTTTTTTCGCACTGGTACAGTCGCAGCGGTCGCACGGGCGGGAACACCTGATGTGGCTGGCCGTGGCCGGAGCCGCCGCGATACTTGCGATGGACACCAAGATCCAATCGATAATCGTCCTGCTCGGACTTCCCGTCCTGGCCCTCGCGCTCGGCTTATACCGTAGGCCGCCGCCACTGGAATCGGTGAGCTTGGGCACGTTGACCTTCGCCGCCTTCGCCATCGCCATCGCCGTGCCGTTTCTGGGCGTTGTCGGGTTTTCCCTGACGACCAGCGAATTCCGGGGGCCGTTAACGGGCTACCAGGGACTGGTTGCTGGCCTGATCATTGTCTGCATGGTGCTCTACGGATGGCTCTATCGTGAGACGAGGATACGACAGATAAACGGGGCCTTGGCATTGCTAGCCGGATTGTCGCTCGGTACGGCCGTATTGTTTGTATGGCACAGCTATCGTCTCCTGGATGCGATGGTCCATTTCGTTGAATACATGACGGTGTTTTCTTCCAGTGTCAGCAGGGGGGAAGTTTCTGCGGCGTTGTTCATCAAACTGATCCGGGTTTTGATTGAGCGACATTTCCTTAATCTGCTGACCCCGACCGGTATCCTGGAACTGCTGTCGGTATTGGCCATGGCCCTGCTGTATTTGCGCGGCGACCGGAAGCGGGCGGTACTGGTATTTTTATTGGTCTGCCTGGGGCTTGCCGTAGAGACCGCCTTCGGCCTGCGCGGATACCGTATGAGTTATCATATATACGTGGACCCCTGGCTGTTTCTCGCCGTCGCAATAGGCCTCGACGCGTTGATTCCGTGGCTTCAGGCGGGCGCGAAGACCTTGTTCGCAGGCGGCGTTCTGGTTTTAACGGGCTGGCTGACGGTTGTGTCGCTGGGAGATGGAATGATCCCGGCCCAGGCTCCGGAAAATGTCTGTTATCAGGCCCGGACCTATCTTGAACCGGCGCTGGCTGATCGCTTTGAATCCTATTGCCCTGGCGGGCAAAGTTCAGCCAATAAGGGGCGTAGTTCGGCGACATAGGGCTTGAGGTTCGGTACAGCTTCGGCAACGCTAATCCGGAATCGTTCGCGGCGTTCCGGCGTCAATTCCTGTCTGGCGACCTTGCGCAGGCCGCGTTCGACTTGGGCGATGGCCGCTCGGCCCATCTTCAGCCCGACCTTGTGCATGGACTCGCGCACGGCATACGAAAATGATGCCGCCGCCGCCGCCATTACAATGACCAGGACCAAGGCAACGAGAGCACTCTTGAGGGCGAAGACCTTAACTCTGCGATTTTGCTCATCATCCCTAGCCACACCGCCGGGTCGCGGGAGGCCATCGAGGGCACCAAGGGCGGTTTGTTCGGCGATCAAGTCTCGGGCGCGTTGTTGCAGCCGTTCCAGTCCGACGGCTAAGTTTGCATCGCGTTCGACCAGGAACAACTCACCTATCCGCAGTACATGAATGTCGCCGTCGCGGGTGATGATGACGGGATAGTCTTCTACTTGAATGGGCATGTTCATCGTTGTTTTCCTTTTTCTAGCCATTCCCACCACAGGCGGCGCATGAATCGCAGGCCGGTGGGGATCGAAGGGGCCCCGGTGTCTCCGGCCACCCGCGCGCCTTCTATTGTTGGAAACTCGACGATATTATGGCTGGCATCGAGCGCCCGAATAGTCATCTGGTATTCGATGGTGTAGTCCGGAGCGTCAAGCGCTAGGCGGTCGGCGGCGGCCCTGGTGATTGCCCGATAGCCGTTGATAGAGTCGGCGATATATGGCCCAGACCGGCGAAACAGCGAATTGGCAAGCCAGTTGAAGGCATTGTTGGCCCACTTGCGTGGGCGCAGAAATTGGTCATCTTCTTCGTTGTGTGAGTCCGCCATCATGCGTGAGGCGATGACGATATCCGCGCCGCCTTCTAAAAGCGGACGAAAGCGCCCTAAGTCGTTGATCGACTCGTTGCCGTCGGGCGAAAAGAACAGGTAGGCGTCTGCCTCTACTTCCTTGAACGCCTGTTGGAAGGCTTCTCCGCGTCCGCGCTTGCTCTGGGCGACGACCTCGATGCCGTGTTCCTGTAAAAATTCGACCGTGCCGTCGTTTGATACGCCATCGACGGCGACCATCAAATCAAAACCGCTATCCGGGCCGGGCGCGGGGATTTTGTCGAACAACAGTTCCAGACACGGCCGTTCATTACGGACCAGCAGGATCAGGGCGATTTTCATTGGCTCAGGTACCATTCGATGGTCTTTCGCAGTCCTTCGTTGAGGGGATCCCGTGTCGAAAAACCAAGTACCGCACGGGCCTTCGTGGTGTCGCAATTGCGCCGGGGCTGGCCGGTCGGGGCGGCGGGGTCGAAGATAGGGGTGGGGCGTTTACCGGTAAGAACGAAGGTCAGCTCGGCGATCATTTCGGCCAGAACCTTAATCGTCACTTCCTCGTCGGCGCCAATATTCATTGGGTCGGCCCCGGGATGGCGGGCGGCGACTTCGATAATGCCGCGCGCAAAGTCATCGACATAAATAAAGGCGCGGGAGGCTTCGCCATCGCCCCACACGGGGAAGTCTCCACCGTCGGATTCCAGTGCCTTCCTAATCAGCGCCGGGATCACATGCGAGCGTTCGGGGTCGAACTCGTCGCGTGGCCCATAGGCGTTATACGGGCGGGCGATGGCCACCGACAGGCCGAATTCCTGTTCATACTGTGCGCCCAGAAATTCGAGCATGCGTTTGGCCCAGCCGTAACCAGAATTGGTCGGTTCTGGGGTGTCTTTGAATCCTTCATCTTCCGGTGTCGGCACGGAACAAAAGCGCGGATAGACACAGGCCGAGCTGCACAAGAGCACGCGCCCCACCGCATTCTCGCGGGCGCCGTCTAACACATTCATACCAATACGCATGTTGTTGTCGAAGATCGACGCCGGATGCGCCATATTATAGGTCAAACCGCCAATGTCGGCGGCCAGATGCAATACGATATCGGCGGCCGCCAGAGCGGTGCGGGCCTGTGAGCGATCGGTCAGGTCGCACTCAACGCTTTCGATGCGACCTTCGAAAGGCCTAAGAAAATCGGGAAATCCCCGGCGTGAAAGAACCACGGCATTGCCACCCAAGGCGACGACCTGTTCGAC
>ENA-OQVM01000226-OQVM01000226.1-marine-metagenome-genome-assembly--contig:-NODE-226-length-94131-cov-5.303942_pt1 | contig 94131 bp, 96 predicted proteins | sample MGYA00237776_ERZ505498 | MGnify/ENA primary metagenome ERZ505498 (study PRJEB26159, sample SAMN06265151) | marine metagenome | isolation source: Helgoland LTER site | place: Germany:Helgoland, sampling... | reverse complement strand
GGCGGCCCGATCACGCAGTGCGACACCAAAGGTCACCGCCGGGTGTTCGCGGCGATAGCGAGATATCTGTTCGGGTACGGCGAACGTCTGCATGTGCGGCTCGGATGGGACGTTCGATTCAATGGGCGAAGGCATGATCTGCAATTTTGACGGGTCCATCATTGCCCACGGCACCTCCGGGCGTGCCAATGAAATCATCACCGCCGAAGTGCGTCCCGACTTGATCCGGGAGGCGCGCGCAAACTGGGGCGTAGAAAACAACATCTACCAGTTCGGCCATCGCGGTTACGTGGCCGTCAAAGGCGGCGCGGGCGATTGCCCCTATACATACATGACCGATCTGGCAGCCGGGCAATACACCCTGCCGTGGGAAAACGACGTGAAAGTCACCGACGGCACGGGTTTTGGCTTTGACGCCCCCACCCGTCTCTTCGGAGAAAAGCACAAAGAGGCCGCAGAATGAAAGATCATACAGCCACGACTATAGCATCCGATCCTTACCCCTGGCCCTATAACGGCGATCTCAGACCCGAAAATACGGCGCTGATCATCATCGACATGCAGACCGATTTCTGTGGTCAAGGCGGGTATGTCGACAAGATGGGCTATGATCTGTCGTTGACCCGCGCCCCCATCGCACCAATCAAGGCCGTGCTGTCTGCGATGCGCGCCAAGGGCTATCACATCATCCATACCCGCGAAGGCCACCGGCCCGACCTGTCGGACCTGCCTGCAAACAAACGCTGGCGGTCGCGCCAAATCGGGGCTGGCATCGGCGATCCCGGACCCTGCGGCAAGATACTCGTGCGGGGCGAAGCGGGCTGGGACATCATCGAAGAACTGTATCCTGCACCTGGCGAAATCATTATCGACAAGCCCGGCAAGGGGTCGTTCTGTGCGACCGATCTCGAACTTATCCTGCGCACCAAAGGCATCGAGAACATCGTTTTGACAGGTATCACTACCGATGTTTGCGTTTCGACCACGATGCGAGAAGCCAACGACCGGGGCTTCGAATGCGTCATTCTTGAGGATTGTTGCGGAGCCACAGACCCCGGCAACCACGCGGCGGCCATACACATGGTTAAAATGCAAGGCGGCGTGTTTGGCGCAGTGGCCGATAGCGAAACGCTCATTTCGGGGCTGGTGTGACCTCGCCCGGCCCGCAGAACGCCATTGGCGTCGAAACACTGCACATGACCATGCGGTTCGGGGCGTTCACAGCACTCGACGATGTCAGTATTAAAATTGCTCCTGGCACGTTCCACGCGCTCCTTGGCGAAAACGGGGCGGGAAAATCAACCCTCGTGAAATGCATGATGGGCTTTTATCACGCGACCTCCGGAGAGCTATTGGTAGATGGCCGTGAGGCGCGCGTGCCTGACCCGAAATCGGCCCACGGTCTGGGCCTTGGGATGGTCTACCAGCATTTCACGCTTGTTCCATCACTGACGGCGGCGGAAAATCTGGTCATCAGCCGCGAGGATGCCCCCGCAGTGATCAACTGGCGCGCCGAAAGCAACGATCTGGCCGCCTTCATGGACCGGATGCCATTCCGCGTGCCGCTCGACCGGCCGGTGAGTACCCTTGCAGCGGGTGAAAAGCAAAAGCTCGAAATCCTCAAACAACTCTATCTTGGGCGACGGTTTCTCATTCTGGACGAACCCACATCGGTGCTGACCCCCGACGAGGCCGATGAGGTGCTTGGCCATGTGCGTGCGCTGTGCGAGGCCGGAGAAATCACCGTCCTGATGATCACCCACAAGTTTCGCGAGGTCGATGCCTACGCCGACGAGGTTTCTGTGCTGCGCCGGGGCAAGCTGGTTGGACAGGGTAAGGTCGCCGACCTAAGCCGGGACGACATGGCACGAATGATGATGGGTGACGCCAAGCTGGCTGAGCCTGCCCCACGTGTGGGAACAGCCGGAGCAGCCGTACTAGAGGCCAAAAACCTGCGCGCGAAAGACCGCTCGGGAATGAAGGACATCGTACTGGACGACCTGCAGGTAAGGGCCGGAGAGATTGTTGGCCTCGCAGGCATATCAGGCAACGGCCAAGTCGAGTTGATGGAAATCCTCACGGGTCAGCGCCCGCTGGACACCGGTGTTGTCACGGTCAAAGGGGCTGCATATGGGGCCACACGCACCGAAGCCCGCATAAAATGCGTCCGCTACTTGCCAGAAGAGCCTTTGCAAAACGCATGTGCGCCACGGATGAGCGTGACCGAGAACATTGGCTTTCGCACATTCGATCTTAAAGGCGCGGGCGCGAGATTCTGGCTGAAACCTTATGAAATGCGTCAGCGCGCGGCGGACCTTGTTGCGGCATTCAGCGTCAAGACAGCCTCCCTCGACAGCCCCATTTCATCCCTTTCAGGCGGCAATGTGCAACGCGCAGTACTGGCCCGCGAGTTAACCGGCGATGTGGACCTCCTGATCGTGGCGAACCCTTGTTTTGGGCTTGATTTCAGCGCTGTCGCCGAAATTCGCGTACGGATCATGGATGCCCGCAATCAGGGTGCCGCGGTGCTGCTTATCTCCGAAGACCTAGATGAAATCATGGAACTGGCCGACCGGGTGCTTGTCATGTCCGAAGGGGCCATCACGTACAACCGACCCGTGGCAGAGGCCGATATCGGCGACATCGGGCACCGGATGGGGGGGCATCATTGATGGCGCAGATCGCAGCACTTCCCTTTGCGCTCACGTTGGAACCTGCAACGACGGCCCTCATAGTGATCGACATGCAGCGCGACTTCATCGAAGACGGCGGCTTTGGTGCGTCTCTTGGGAATGATGTGCGACCCTTGCAGGCAATCGTGCCGACAACCGCGCGGCTTCTTGCGGCAGCGCGGTGCGCAGATATTGCTGTCATCCACACCCGTGAATGTCATGCACCCGATCTCTCGGACTGTCCGCCCGCAAAGCGCGACCGGGGTGACCCAAGCTTGCGCATCGGTGACCAAGGCTCCATGGGCCGTATGCTGATCGCCGGCGAACCCGGTGCCGGTATCGTCCCCGCACTTGCCCCGATCAAGGGTGAGTTGGTCATCGACAAACCCGGTAAAGGCGCGTTCTACGCCACGCCGCTGGGCGAGCACCTCAAAACCCTCAACATCAAAACCCTGATCTTTGCTGGTGTCACCACAGAGGTGTGCGTCCAAACGACCATGCGCGAGGCCAATGACAGAGGCTTTGAATGCCTGCTCGCCGAGGACGCAACCGAAAGTTATTTTCCGCAGTTCAAGGCGGCGACCATCGACATGATCCGCGCGCAGGGCGCTATCGTCGGATGGACTGCCACCACTGCCCAAATTGAGGTTGCCCTTCATGACTAGCAAAGCAGATCACAGAGTGAGTTATGCGGGGCTTTTGACGGGTGGTTGGAAGACTGCGCAGTTCAAGCCCTTTCGCGACGGCGTCGAGATCTGCGAACTGCGCAGCTCAGATCCGGTTGTCGCGTTGTTAAAGTATGCCCCCGGTGCCCGTGTGCCGCGTCATTTACATACCGGGCTTGAATCGATTTTCGTGCTCGACGGCAGTCAGTCGGATGAGAACGGAACCTATCACGCGGGTGACGTCGTGCTGAACCCTGCGGGCAGCGAACACTCGGTCTGGTCTGCGCAAGGCTGTGTGATCCTGATCGAATGGGAAAGGCCGATCCAGATTCTGGAACAGGAAGACCTATGAGGAACCCTGCGCTTTGATGCAACATCGCGGCGCGGCGCATACAAGGTTGGTACGTCCGCACGCGAGGCCATCCAGAAGCCACCTCCGGCACCATGACGCCGCAACCGACGCGCTTCCGCCATTCGACCCTGAGGCGTATCCGCTCTGAGGTCCGCACATTTTCATCAAGGACAATATCGTGCTTGACGGTGTACCTTTAAAAATCATCATTAAACTTCTGTTTATGTAAGTCTTTCTTGATATCAAAATTTTGCAGATACGCGTGCAGGCTTTCGGTTTTCCCACTCCCCGCCACTAAAAACCGAACAACCACCTTGCTCTGCGAGTTCAAAACGAGTTTGCAACAAAGACCATCGCTTGATTGAATCTGGTTTGCGTCAGCACCTCATTCCTATCAAAACCCACGCAACTGCAGCCTTGGACATACGTCCTGCATTGCAGCCTGCCCGCGCATTTGTGCCGCGCCAACCCTTGCGCTTTGCCTATTGATTGCGGATCACTACGTCTAACCGCGTTCAGCGCAAAAATCAGGAGCTTGCCATGACCACATCTCACCGTACTGCCGTTATTGGGCTTGGATCCATGGGATATGGGATTGCGAAGTCTTGTCTCGCCGCAGGGCACACGACGTATGGATATGACGTGACCCCCACCCAAATGGAGCGCTTTGCGCAGGATGGTGGGGCGGCTGGCGCGTTGACAGAAGTGGCGGGTGATCTGGATGCTGTCATTGTCGTCGTATTGAACGCAGCCCAGACAGAAACCGTTTTGTTTGGCGATGGCGGTGTTGTTCCGCTGCTGCGCAAAGGGGCTGTGGTTATGGCCTGTGCGACGGTACCGCCGGACTTTGCGCGCGAAATGGAAGCGCGCTGCGGCGCGTATGGTGTGCATTACCTTGATGCGCCGATCTCGGGCGGGTCCGTCAAAGCATCCCAGGGGGCGCTGTCTGTAATGGCCGCAGGCACGCCCGACGCTTTTGCCGCAGCGCGCCCTGTGCTGGATGCAACGGCGACAACCGTGTTCGAACTGGGCGATGAGGCCGGGCCCGGATCCGCCATGAAGGCCGTGAACCAGTTGTTGGCTGGTGTGCATATCGCCACCATGGCCGAGGCGTTGACCTTTGGCATGACCCAAGGCGTGGAGCCGGCACAATTCGTCGAGGTGATCAGCAAATGCGCGGGCACGAGCTGGATGCTGGAAAACCGTGCGCCGCACATCGCTGCCGGTGATTACACCCCCCATTCCTCGGTCAATATCTGGCCCAAGGATCTCGGCATCGTTCTGGATGTTGCCAAATCAGCCAGCTTTTCCGCACCGATCACAGCCGCCGCCCTGCAACAGTTCATCGCAGCCGCAGGTATGGGGTTGGGCGGCGAGGATGATGCCGCCGTCGCCAAGGTCTATGCGCGCAACGCCCAACTGACCCTGCCCGGAGAAAATGCATGAAGTTTTCCGCCAATCTGGGTTTTCTATGGGCCGACAGACCGTTGCCGGACGCGATTCATGCGGCCAAAGCCGCCGGGTTTGCTGCGGTCGAATGCCATTGGCCCTATGACACCCCCGCCCGCGAGGTCAAAGCAGCCCTTGAGGCCACGGCCCTGCCCATGCTGGGCCTGAACACCCGGCGCGGCGATGTGGCGGGCGGCGAAAACGGGTTGGCGGCCTTGCCGGGCCGCGAGGACGAGGCGCGCGCCGCCATAACCGAGGCCATCGCCTATGCCGACATAGTCGGCGCGGGCGCGATCCATGTCATGTGTGGGTTTGGGCAGGGTTCCGAGGCGCATGCCATATTCATCGACAACCTGCGCTTTGCTTGCGCGGCGACCGACAAAACGATCTTGATCGAGCCGCTGAACCGCCACGACGCACCGGGCTATTTCCTCAGCACCACAGATCAGGCACACGCGATCATCGCAGAGGTCGGTGCACCCAACCTAAAGCTGATGTTTGACTGTTACCACGTTGGCCGAACCGAGGGCGATGTGACGACACGACTTGCCAGCCTCAAGGATATCATTGGTCATATCCAGTTCGCATCCGTCCCTGATCGTGGCGCACCTGATCATGGTGAATTGGACTATGTTCATATCTTTGCCGCGCTGGCCGACTGGCCATCCCCTTTGGGTGCGGAATACAAACCGGGCGGAGATACCGACTCTACGCTGGGGTGGATGGCGCGCTTTGGTGGGTGATCCGACCGATCGACACCCAGCTTAACGCGATCATCGCGGCCGCCGTGCCCAGACACAGCGGCAGGCCACCCACCTGATAGGTCACCCCTGACAGCACAGTGCCGATCAGGCGCCCAGCGGCGTTGGCCATATAGTAAAAACCGACATCCATCGTGACCCGTTCCGCACTGCTAAAGGCGAGGATCAGGTAAGAATGCAATGACGAGTTAAGCGCAAACAGAACGCCAAAGATCAACAGCCCCCCAACCACCGCACCAGTCAGCCAAGGGGTCGGGGCACCGATAAAAAAGGCAAGCAACGCAAGGACTGTGGGCACGAAAAACAACGTTCCCACCCAGAACCTCGCGCTTGCGGCCAGATTTGCCTCACTGCGCTGTGCACTGCGCAGGATCATAGGCGCGCGCGCCTGCACTGCTCCGTACAGGATGACCCAGAGGGCCATGAAGATCCCTATCATGAAAAACGCAGCGCGCTGGCCTTCGGGCGTTCCATCACTGAGGACGGAATAGAAATAGATCGGGATACCAACCACAAACCAAACGTCCCGTGCGCCAAATAGAAACACCCGCGCCAGACTAAGCCAGTTGATGCGTGGGTTCTTGGAAATCACCTCTTTGAACTTTGCGTCCTTGCGCCCGGCAGGCAGTCCCGTCGGCATGCGCAAAAGAACCACCAAAAGGATAAGCCCAAGCATCACGGCCATCCCCAAGACAGATGGCACAAAGCCAAACAGCGCCAACGCCCCCGCCCCCAACAAAAACCCAAAGCCCTTGATCGCGTTCTTGGACCCGGTCAGCAACGCAACCCAGCGAAACAGGCCATCCCCTTCGGGGGCCAGCAATTTGACTGCAGATTTCGACGACATCTTGGCCAGATCCTTGGCGACGCCAGACAGGCCCTGCACCGCCATCACAAACACAACCGACGCGGCAACCGACCATGCCGGATCCAGCTGGGCAAGCGCCAGCAGCGCGATCACCTGCAACCCCAGACCGGCATACAATGTCGCCGTCAGACCGAACCGCGCTGCAATCCAACCCGCGGACAGGTTCGTAACGACCCCCGCGACCTCATAAAGAACGAACAAATAAGCCAGTTGGATGGGCGAAAAGCCAAGGCCATTGAAATGCAGCAGCACAAGCATGCGCAGCGCACCATCCGTCAGCATGAACGCCCAATAGGCCGCCGTTACAGCAACATAGGCGGCCAGACCATCTGGTCTTGTCACAGACTGTCCCCAACCATTTGGGCCACATCAACCAAACGATGCGCATAGCCCCATTCGTTATCATACCACGCATAGACCTTAACCTGCGTGCCGTTCACAACCATGGTCGAAGGCGCGTCGATAATGCTCGACCGTGGATCATTCGTGTAATCGGTCGACACCAGCGGGCGTGTTTCATAGCCCAGAATACCACTCAAAGGCCCGTTCGCTGCGGCCTGAAACAAGGCATTCACCTCATCAACGGTGGTATCGCGCGCCACTTCGAATACGCAATCGGTCAACGACGCATTCAGCAATGGCACCCGCACCGCATGACCGTTCAATTTGCCCACAAGGTCCGGATAGATCAGCGTGATTGCAGTGGCCGATCCCGTAGTTGTGGGGATCAGCGAATTCAGGGCCGACCGCGCCCTGCGCCAGTCTTTGGCCGGGCGATCCACGATTGTCTGCGTGTTCGTCACATCATGGATCGTGGTGATCGATCCGTGTTTGATGCCGATACCTTCATGTATCACTTTAACAACGGGCGCGAGGCAGTTGGTTGTACAGGATGCAGCCGTCACAATGGATTGCCCGGTATAGGCGTCATTATTTACGCCATAGACGATATTGGCAGCCCCACCGTCTTTGACCGGAGCAGAGACGACGACCTTTTTGACGCCTGCGGCGAAATATGGGGCCAGTGCGGCTTCGGTCTTGAAAACGCCGGTGCAGTCGATAACCACATCCACCCCGCTGAGCGGCAAATCCTGAATGTTCGCAGTGCCAAGGGCGGGGATGCGCGTGCCATCGATGGTGATGCTGGCGTCGTCGGCATCGAATGCGGCAGGCCAACGCCCATGGACCGTATCAAATTCCAGTAAATGCGCGTGCATCGCAGGATCACCGACAGCGTCGTTCACAAAGGCAATGTCACAGCCTCGTTCCAGCAGCGGGCGCAGCGCCAGTTTTCCGATGCGGCCAAGGCCGTTCAGCGCGTATCTGGTCATGTTTTGTCCTTGTTCCGACATGTTGCCATTTTCACACGGCCCCTTTCCCAGCTGATGCATCGCAAGACATCATGGGGGTAGCACCGCCGTGGCAGGCGAATGTCACAGAATTATGAAACACATGTGACAGTCTGACAAACTGTAAGACAAAGTTACGCGGGCCGGCGCAACACGCCCGCTGGGGGGAGTGTTTCACCCTCAACAACGACGTCCTGCGTGGTGTAGTTGAACCAGAACTCCTCGGCCCCAGTGGCGCGTGTACGAATGCCTTCCGGCATGTCGCGCGTCGCAAGGTCGGGTGCCAACACCTTGATCAGCCGCATATGCGCGATGTCATCGCCCCAACCTGCCATATACGTCACGTTTGCCCCGCAGCGCACCGCCACGGGTGCACCGGTGTCAGTCTGCAACACCACATCAGCGCCGCCCACCATCTCTTCGAAATAGCCAACGACTGCACCACCCCCATCCACAGGGATCGGCATGTCTGGACGGATGGATTGAACCCGCGATACCGCCAAATCGCTGCCCGGCCACGCGGGCGGCAAGGGGGTAGGGATACAAAAATCAGCGTCGCGTGCCGCACTGCGCGGGCCCATGATCACCTGCCCCGGTGCCGCTGCAAGTGCCGCCTTCAGATCATCCGGCATGTGCATCATTCCGGGCACCAAGACCAACGCATAGCCATCAAAGGCACGCGTATGGGGCGGCAGAATGTCGACAGACAGGCCCAGCTTGCGACAGGCGCGGTACCAATCAAACACCAGCCCAAAATAACTCAGCGAGGCACCGTGCGGTTGTACGGCCCACATGGCATCAGCATCATAATCAAACATGATCGCAACAGGCGCTTGGGCGGCTGCGACATCCGGGGCTTGCGCCAAGTCTGCCATGACCTGTGCGGCCTCACCAAAGGCTTCAGCCTCGACGCTATCAGGACGCAACAGGCCCGCGTGCATCTGTTCTTGGGCAAACGGGGCCTGACGCCAGCGGAAGTAACACACCGCCTCTGCGCCGTGGGCGAACGCCTCCCAGGTCCATAGGCGTACCATGCCGGGCAATGGGGCGGGATTGTAGGGGGCCCAGTTCACCGGGCCGGGCTGCTGTTCCATGATCCACCAGCGACCATCCTTACCGACAGCCCGGTAAAGATCATGGTGAAAGGCCTGAAAGTCCGGGTCGCCCTGCCGCGCATAGGCGCGTTTATGCGCCTCGGTCGCGCCCGAACGATCCTCAAGAAACCCAAGCGGATAGCTGTCCCACGACGCGATATCCAGATCTGCCCCAACCTTGAAGTGATCGAAATCCGTGATCCGTCCCATGTAATTATGCGCGATCGGCGCGTCGGAATGCTCGCGGATGATATCCACTTGGGCGCGGTTAAAGGCGACCACCTGATCGCTGGAAAAGCGGCGAAAGGCATGCGCATGGGCCTGATTTACCTCGGTTACGGTCAGGTTCGGCAATTCGATTTGTTCGAAATCATCATAATCCATCGACCAGAACACATTGCCCCATGCCGCGTTCAACGCTGCGATATCGCCGTCATTGCCGCGATAGGATTCAACGCCCGGAAACTGAACGCGCAGCCAGTCACGAAACGCACGGCGCGCACAATCTGAATAGCTAAGGACGGTATCATGACAGCTGTATTCATTGTCCGTCTGCCACGCGCCTATATGGGGATTGCCGCCATAGCGTTTCGCCATCGCCGTGACGATCTTGCTGCACTCAGACACATATCCCGCATGAGAAAAGCAATAGTGCCGGCGCGATCCGTACCCGCGCACGCGCCCCTCGACATCCACGGGCAACATATCCGGATGCTTGGCCACGACCCATGCGGGCGGGGTTGCCGTGGGTGTGCCCAAAACCACCGTCAGGCCCGCAGCCCCCAGCGTTTCTATTGCACGGTCCAACCACTCAAAATCATATTCGCCCTCGACGGGTTCCATGCGCTTCCACGCAAATTCACCGATCCGCACCCATGTCAGCCCAAGCGCGGCCATACGCGCTGCATCCTCGGCCCACTGCGCCTCTGGCCAGTGTTCCGGATAATAACAAACACCCAACGTCCGCTTCATAGAACCACCTGATGTTCGCGCCGGCCCTGAATACCTGCGTCTATGCTAAAGGTCATACCGCCCTGCGCCTCGTCCACACCATCACTGGCGGACGTGACATACAAAGTGGTGTAATTCTGCCCGCCAAAGGCGGGGCACGTGGCCTGACTGGCTGGCACCGCGATCCTGCGCACGAACGTGCCATCCGCATCATAGCAGGCAACGCGGCCAGCACCCCACTGTGCATTCCACATATTGCCCATCGCATCAATAACCGCACCATCCGGGTTCAGCCCCTCGGCGCGCAGATCAACATAGGTTTCGGGTGCGCCTTTGGGCCAGCCATCACCATCCAGCGCCACGCGTTGAACGCGTTTGGAAAACGTGTCAGTGAAATACGCCGTCTTGCCGTCCGGCGCGAAACAGATCGCGTTGGAAATTGTGATCTTGTCGAACAGTTGGCGCAGCTCTCCACGGTAGTAGCGATAGATCGCCCCGGCATAGGCCTCTGCGTTGATGCCCATCGTTCCGATCCAAAACCCACCCTGCGGGTCTGCGCGTCCGTCATTTGACCGCGTTACAGGATTGTCCGCCTCTAGTGCGACGATGCGTTCACGCGCGCCGCTGGGAATATCAAACCGCCACAGCGCGGTGGACGAAGCAATCAGCAGCGTGTCCTTGTCCACCCATCCGGCGGCGGAAACATAGTCGTCAAACACCCAGCTTTGGTGCGAGGCACCACGACAATGCAACGTCTTGCCCAGAATATCGAACCAGAAGAGAGCCTCGCGCTCGGGATGCCACAACGGACCCTCGCCCAAGGCACAAACATGATCGTCAAAAACCTGCATCAGACGCTGGCGTCGTACGCTGCAACCATGTCCGCTGCGCGCGATGCGACATCTGCCACCGACATGCCCGGCTTGTACAGGGCCGATCCGATACCGAACCCGGTGATCCCCGCCGCAAACCAGTCTGCAAAGTCTGCAGGCCCGACACCGCCCACAGCATAGGTCTTGGTGCCTTGGGGCAGGACTGCGCCAATCGCCTTCAGCCCCTCGACCCCCAACAGCGAGGCTGGAAACAGCTTGAGCCCATCCGCCCCCGCCTGAAGTGCGGCAAAGCACTCGGTGGGCGTCATCACACCGGGAAAAGACAACATGCCCGCCTGTTTCGTGGCCACAATGATCGTGGCATTGCTATCAGGGGACACGACCATATGTGCGCCCATCTTGTGCAGCTTTTCGACGTCGCGCACATCCAGAACAGTGCCCGCACCAATCAGCGCATGCGCACCATGGGACAAAAGCATATTGGAAATGCTGTCAAAGGGTTGGGGCGAATTCAACGGCACCTCGATGCGCGTGATCCCGGCATCGACGAGCGCGTCAGCCACTGGCCCGGCCTCGTCCGGGGTGATGCCACGCAGGATGGCAATGATCTCTCGGCTCATGCGGCCTCTCCATATATTTGGGTCCAGGCGGCGGTGAGGCCAGCCAATGTCATATCTTCGACACCTGCGCTGTGACAGGGCACACCCTGAAGCGTCAGTGCATCCGCATAGGCGCGGCTGAGCGACTCTGCACCGATCAGCGCGACCTGCTGGCCCAGCCAATAGGGGCGCATCGCTGCCAGTTCCGCACCGATCAACAGCCCCGACAGCCGCGCGCGCGCCGCATCCGGGTTCAGACCGTCAAGCAATCCCTCAGCCCGCAAGCTGAACAAGGATGCCGCCAGCCCTTCGGGCCGCGACAGGGTCTGATCGACACCTGCAGTGAAACTTGCAGCATCCCAGCCTGTGCCGACCGAATAGCGCAATACGGATTGTGTCGACAGCAGCGCAAACATCTCGCCCGTCATTGCGGTGCGAAAACTGACGATCTCACCTGCGCTGATATGGACCCATTTGGTGTGGGTGCCCGGCAGGCAAATCACCCCGTCAAAGCCGGGGTGGGTCGCAAGATAGCCTGCGATTTGAGTTTCTTCGCCGCGCATCACATCGGCTGGACGATCCTGTTTGACGCCGGGCAGAATGCGTACCTCTGTGCCAGGAACTTCTACAGCGTCACCAACACCGGGTGGCGCGCAGGGCACGGTGGCATAGGGCGCTTCTGCCCAGCCCTGCCGTGATCCGACCATGCCACACGCCAACACAGGTGCGGGCAGCGCATCCCCAACCAACGCGCGCAAAGCAAGCTCGAACCCATCACGCTCCAGTGTACCCATGCCCGCATCGGACTGACGGCGCTCGATAACAGCGCCATCGCGGCCCATCAACCAAGCACGCAAATGGGACGTCCCCCAATCTACAGCGATCCACGTCACATCGCGCATCACCCGGTCACCACCACACCGCCATCGATGACAAGAGCCTGTCCCGTCATCATACGGCTGGCTTTGGACGCCAGAAACAGCACGCCGCCGACGATATCGCTTTCTACCAGATGTTCGGGAATGCACTGACGTGCCAGATGGCCTGCCAAATCTTCGGGCTTGCCGTGCTCATCCAACTGTTTTTGCGTGAGCACCCAACCCGGCATCAGCGCATTGGCCTTGATCCCGCGCGGGCCGTAATCACGTGCAATCGATCGTGTCATGCCGGTGATCGCGGCATTCGCACTAGTATAGATCGGGTATTTGCCGTTGCCCATCATATAGCTGATCGAGGAAAAGTTGATGATCGTACCCTGCCCTGCGGCAAGCATGCCCTCCAGGGCGGCCTGACAGGCAAAGAAATAGGCCTTTAGGTTGATGTCCATCATCTTGTCATAAAAAGCCTCGTCCGTGTCCATCATATCGCGGCGCTGATCGTTGGCCGCATTGTTGACCAGACAATCGATCCAGCCATGGGCCTCTGCGGCCTGCGCCATGGCCGATTTCAAGGCACTGACATCGGTGATGTCACACGGGATAAAAAGCGGGCGTACGCCAAAGGTGCCTTCGATCCGGTCACAAAAGGCACCGGCGTCCGAGCGTTGCACAAAGGCGACCTTGGCCCCTTGTTGCACAAACCCCTCGGTCAGCGCGGCACCAATGCCCGATCCACCGCCCGTGATAAAGACAGATTGACCTTCAAGATCATGATATGTCGCGTATTTTTCCATTGTCGTCATCCTTTACAAAGGTCAGGCCAATTCGCCTTTGATGACCCACATCCGTTCGGGGAAACTCCATGGAAGGGTCAGACCATGAGACATAAGATAGGCCCCGCTCACCACGAGCGGGCCCGATTTCAGCGCATTCGCACCGCGCGACAAATGCCCGACATCGGCGCGGTTGATCAACTCGACACGGTATGTTGCATCCGGGCTCAGGCGCGTCAAACGCAAAGGGCGCGGGGCGATCTGATCGGACGTGGCCGCCTTGCCCGCGAATACAACGAACTGACTGCCACCTTCTTCCAGATGCTGTTCGGCAATCACGGCCGGATCAGCACTGTCGAGGCGCAGAATATCTGCGCGATACATCCAGTCGCGGTTATCTTTCCACCAGCCGGTCACTTGGGTCAGTACGCTGGCTTCTTCATCGCTTAGTTCGCGCGGGTCCATTTCGAACCCCATGTGGCGCTGCGCGGCCACCCATGCACGGAACCTTATGTCGAGCGTCCGACCAGATGTGTGACAGGTACGCGGGCCGACGTGGCTGCCAGTCACGGCCATTGGCAAAAAGATCGAGGCGTTGTGCTGGATGCGCAACCGTTCAACCGCGTCATTGCTGTCGCTCAGCCAAACGCGCTGCGTGCGTTCCATAATGCCAAAATCGATACGCCCCCCGCCCGACGCACAGCTTTCAATCTCCACATGTGGAAATTCACGGCGCAACCGATCCAGCAAGGCGTAAGAGCCGCGCGTCTGCGCCGCATCGGGCATCGGCAAGACGCGGTTATGATCCCATTTGATATATTCGATGTCATGGCGGGCCAGAATGTCGCTGATCCGCGAAAACAGAAACGACCGTACGGCTGGCAGCGCCATGTTCAGCGCCATCTGCTGGCGGCCCATGATCTGATCCTCACCTCCCAATGCCCAATCGGGGTGGGCACGGAAGATGTTGGAATTGGGATTGATCATCTCTGGTTCGAACCAAATGCCAAAGGTCATACCAAGGCGTTTGACGTGATCGATCAGCGGAGTCAGCCCATCGGGGTACTTGCGTGGATCGACCTCCCAATCGGACAGCGCCTGCGTGTCGTCATCGCGGTTGCCAAACCAGCCATCATCCAGCACGAACCGTTCGGCCCCCAGGGCGACAGCGCGTTCCGCGATCTCTTTCAACTCATCAAGGTTATGATTGAAATAGACGGCTTCCCAACAGTTGTAATGCACCGGACGCGGCGCATCCGGGCGGGGAAAGGTCACGACCCGATCGCGCAAATGGCGCTGGAACGCGACGGCACAGCCGTTCAGGCCATCATCAGAAAACACGGCATACAACTTGCCAGTGGCAAATCGTTTCTGCGCCTGCCCTTCCATCCGAGCGGCGTGACCAAACTGGATCTGGCGGCGCCCATCGGGTAGTTCTTCGGCCACCATACGGTGCCCGCCGGACCAGCCATAGTGAAACGCATAGGCCTGCCCGGCCGCATTCGACGCCCCCCGCACAGGAACGATGAGGCCGGGAAAATGTTCATGGCCCGTGCGGCCCGTGCGGTTCTCGCGATAGCGGATACCAGCAGACCATGGGGTGCGGTTCATCTGGAATTCACCGCACCAACGCCCGGCGAAATCGATCATCTCGTCGCTCAGCTGCGGGGCTGGAAACACGGGCGCGCTCAACCAATGCAAATGCATAGGCTCGTCCGCTTCCACCTCAGCGCTGGCCTCAATGATATGGGTCGCAGGATCAATGGCAAAGCGGGCGCGATAGGTCAGCACGCGGCTTTGGTCCATATAGGTCAGAATCAGTTCGTCGTCGTGCTGGTCCGCCTGCTCAAGACAAAACTTGGGCAAAAACGGCGTGCCGTCCCCTTTGCGGATGATCAAGCCTGGCTGTCCGGGAAAGGATCGCGTCGCCTCAGGGCAAATGCTGAGTTCGGGGTTCACATCCAACATGCCCCCAGTCACATCAAGGGTATATGCCGCATAAAGCGTGTCCAAATCCTCAGACTGAGGCAAGCTCGGGCCCCAATAGACAACCTCGGCCAAGCGCCCCTTGTCAGACCCCAAAACAAGGGTCTGACGCCCATCATCCAGCCGCCAGCATGCGATCACTTGACGGCTCCCATCGTCAAGCCCGCGATAAAGTGCTTTTGCATCAAGAAGAAACACGCAACGGGGGGAACTGCTGCCATCAGGGACGCCGCAGACACCAGATGCCAGTTGTTCACGAATTGCCCGTTCAATGCGCGCACCCCAGCCGTGATCGGCTTGGCCGCTTCGCCTTGGGTCAGCACGTTTGCCCAGAAAAAATCATTCCACACAAAGGTAAAGATCAGCACAGACAGCGCGGCAATCGCAGGGCGCACCAACGGCAGGACAACGTACCAGAATATCTTCCATTCCGCGATGCCTTCAATGCGGGCCGACTCGATCAGATCAAACGGCAACGCCTTGATAAAGTTACGCATGAACAAGGTACAAAACCCGGTTTGAAAGGCGGCGTGAAACAGGAACTGGCCCGCAATCGTGTCATACAGCCCGGTCTGCACTGACATATCGCGCACGGGCACCATCAGGATTTGAAACGGGATAAAGTTGCCCGCAACGAACAGAAAGAACAACGGCAGCGCGACGCGGAACCGGTAGATGGCCAGCGCATAGCCCGCAAGGCAGGCCAGCGCGACCGACAGGATGACCGTCGGCACCGTGATCATCACCGAATTCAGCATATATTGCGCAGCCGCCGATTGGGTAAACACAGCCGTGTAATTGTCGATCAATGCAAATTCGGACGGCCAGCCAAACACGTTGCCGGAATTGATATCCTTGGCCGACCGGATCGACGTCAGGAAAATCGCCAGCAGGGGCAGCAACCACAGGACCAGCGCGAATGGCAACAGCGTCTGATAGCTGTAGCGAACAACAGGGGTCGATCTTTCAACAGGACGCGGAAACATCAGCGCAACCCCTTTTCGTCTTGATACATTTGCCACAGGAAATAGCTGATAAAGATCAACATGATACCGAACAGGACCGTGGCAACGGACGATCCATAGCCATAGCGTTCGCCATATTCAGAAATCGCGACCTCGTACATGTAATGCGACAGCACATTTGTGGACCCGAATGGCCCCCCTTGTGTCATGATTGCAATCATATCGAAAGACCGCAGGGCCCCGATCACGGTGACGACGATCGCAATGAAAGTCGCGGGCTTCAGCTGAGGTACAACCACATACCACAGCATTTTCCAGCCCTTGGCCCCGTCAAGACGCGCTGCCTCGATCTGATCGGCGGCCACATTGTTCAGGCCCGTCAAATACAAGATCATGCAATACGCAATCTGCGGCCAAAGACCGGCGGCAATAATGCCATAGGTCGCCCATTCCGGACTGGACAGGATGTCGGGTGCCGGGCGCGAGCAGCTGTAGGTGACATTGCCGACGATATTGATCGTTTCCTCACAAAAGATCGCCTTCCAGACGGTGCCGACAACTCCGAAGTCCGGATTGTAGAACCAGCCAAAAATCAAACCCACGACGACTTGCGAGATCACGAAAGGGAAAAAGAACATCGATTTGTAAAACCGCATCCCCGGAACCGTCTGGTTCAAGAACAATGCAATGAACAGACCCAGCGGCACCGCCAGCATGTACAGGATCAGCCAAGCGATGTTGTTGCGCAAAGATGTCCAGAAATTGGGGTCATCCCAAAGCTTTACGTAGTTGCCAAATCCAACCCAGACCGCAGTGCTTTGACCGTCGGCCGTGTACAGCCCGTTCCACTCATAAAGGCTGAGCCACAGGCTTTGGAAAATCGGGATGACAACGTAAATGGCGAAAAAGATCAGCGCGGGGATCAGAAATATCCAAGGTGCGACTGCCAGCTTGTTGCGGCGCAGCCAACTGGGTCGATCGGACGAACCGGGATTGGGGGCAACGGCGTGGGTCATGGCACACTCCTGATCTGCTATTGGGCTTTGCCGGAACTCGGCAGGGATCAACCCACTGAAAGAGTTGAATAATGGTAGGGTGGGCAATGTTGCCCACCCTACGCCAGACCTTAGTTGTAAACTTGGGTCTGAACTTCATCCAAACGCTCAAGGATCGCGTCCACTTTGGACGGGTCAAGCATGAACTCCTGGAAACCTTCCATGCCAGCTTTGGCCATCTCAGCAGGCGCGTCACGGTCATAGAACTGGGCCAGACCCGCAGCACCGTTCAGCAGGGCAAACCCTTCTTGAATGAACTTGTCATCCGAGATGGACGCCTTGGAGTTGATGGGCAGTTGGCCGATGGTCTTGTTCCATTCGGTCTGCACATCGGGGCGCGCGACAAAGGCCAGGAACTTCTTGGCGTCTTCGACGTTTTTCGCATTGGTTGGGATAAAGAAAGCGTCCGCAGGCGCTTCTTCTGCACCGGGGATAGACGCATCAATGGTCGGGAACGGCATGAAATCGATCTGCTCTTCGGTCAGACCGGCATTTTTGTAGCCATCCACCGAAAAGTTACCCATCACATACATCGCCGCATCGCCATTGGCGAAAGGTGCGATGGCATCCTGCCAGCTCATCGACGCGTGGTTGTCGACAAAACCACACTCGTTGATCAGCGTTTCCCAGTTGGCGAACGTCGCGCGGATACGCGGATCGGTGTACTTGATCTCGCCCGCTGTCAGTGCGTTGTGCACGTCATAGCCGTTGGTGCGCAGGTTCAGGTAGTCAAACACGCCCGCAGCCGTCCACAGGAACTTGGTCCCGATGGTGAACGGTGTAACGCCGTTGTCTTTCATCTTGCCACAGGCAGCCAGCAATTCGTCCCATGTCTGGGGCTCTTCCAGCTCGAGCAGGTCAAAGATGTCTTTGCGATAGTAGATGCCCCACTGGTAGTAGCTGTAAGGCACACCCCAGATTTTGCCGTCACGTGACATAGTGGGCATGATGGCGGCCAGATCTTCCTTGAAGCCGTTTTCTTCCCACACGTCGTCGATGGGCTGGAACAGGCCAGCGTCAACAAAGGGGGCCATGCGGTTGCCGGGGTACCAGCTGGTCACGTCAGGCGCATCGGCAGTCAAGAAGTTCCGAATCGCAGTCTTGTGCGCTTCGCGGTCGTTGTTGTTAACGATCACGTTGATGTCTGGGTTTTCCTTTTGGAAAAGTGCCACAGCATCGTCAAAGCCCTTTTTCGGGCCGGGGTTAAGGTCGTCAAAGTTGATGACCAGATCACGCGCGAACGCACCGCCTGCCATAGCCGACAAGGCAATTGCCGCCACAGCGGTTTTGATATTCAGGAACATGGTTTCCTCCCTTAGTTCCGTTTTCTCCCGTTCCAGACCTTGTCTCATTGGTCTGTAAACAGAAAGTCAGATTTGTTTTGACTTAGTCTCTCGTCTCATAGAAGTTCCACATAGTGAAACTGCATTCCAACTATTGGAACTATGCGGCGACATGTTCGGCAGGTCAACAGATTCCTGCGGAACGGTTTGGGAGGACCACAAGATGAACACCGCAGCCCCCCGATCCGGGGATGGAACCATCGGCAAGGCGCTTGAGGTCCTAGACCTCGTGGCGCAATCTGAACGGCCAATGCGGTTTTCCGAACTGTTGGCGCTGTCGCCGCATCCCAAGGCGACATTGTACCGTTTGGTGCAAACACTGACAAATCTGGGCATGTTGCGCTATGACGTCGATCGCCAAACCTATGCGCCCGGTCTGCGTCTGGTCAGCCTTGCACATGCGGCATGGCGCCAAAGCTCGCTTGCACCCATCGCGCGGCCACATATCGACGCGCTCAGCGAAACGCTGGGCGAAACCGTGCACCTTGCGCAACTTGACGCGGGTCAGGTGCTTTATGTGGACAAACGCAATGCACATGACCCGATCGAAATGTTTTCCCAAGCGGGCAAGGTAGGCCCGGGGTATTGCACAGGCGTGGGCAAGGCGATGCTGGCCTTTCTCAGCGACGAAGCGCGTGAAACTGCCCTGTCCCAACAAGCATGGTTTGCACATACCGCCAATACACATACAGATCGCGCCACGCTTGAGGCCGAATTCAAGGAAATCCAAGCCGACGGTGTCGCCTATGACCGCGAGGAACACGAACCCGGTATTATCTGTGTCGCAGCGCCGATTCTGTCCGAGATGGGCCGCGCCATTGGCGCGCTCAGCGTTACGACAACGACGGCGCGCAAGTCCTTGGCGGACCTCGCCACACTGGCACCGCATCTGAAATCAACCGCGCGCGAAATCGCGCAGTCTGCTGCCAATTGGCAGTTTCCAAGTCAATGATGAACCAAACCGTCGAAGGGGGAGAAATATGACCGGTGTGACATTACACAAAGCGATCAAGCGATACGGGGCCACACAAGTTATCCACGGTGTCGACCTGACCGTTGATGACGGCGAGTTCTGCGTTTTTGTCGGCCCGTCGGGCTGTGGCAAGTCCACCCTACTGCGGATGATTGCAGGTCTTGAAGAAACATCCGATGGCCAGATCAACATCGGCACACGTGACGTCACGCACATGGACCCGGCAGCACGCGGAGTGGCGATGGTGTTCCAAACCTACGCGCTCTACCCGCACATGACGGTCAAGGAAAACATGGGCTTTGGCCTGAAAATGAACAACGTCCCCAAGGCCGAGATCGAGCGCAAAGTGGGCGAAGCCAGCAAAATCCTGAAACTCGACGACTACCTTGATCGCAAACCCAAAGCGTTGTCAGGCGGACAACGCCAGCGCGTCGCCATCGGGCGTTCGATTGTGCGCGGGCCCGAGGTCTTCTTGTTCGACGAACCTCTTTCCAACCTTGATGCGGAACTGCGCGTGGACATGCGTGTCGAAATCGCGCGCCTTCACAAGGAACTGGGTACGACGATGATCTACGTGACCCACGATCAGGTCGAGGCGATGACACTCGCCGACAAAATCGTTGTGCTGCGTGCCGGGTATATCGAACAGGTCGGCAGCCCAATGACCCTGTATCAGGACCCCGACAATAAATTCGTGGCCGGGTTCATCGGCTCACCTGCCATGAACTTTGTGAACGGCGTCGCGGAAAAAGGGGCGGTGCGCGTCCCTGCCCTGTCCGATGCCGTCATCCCCACATCCGTGGCACTCCCCGCCGAAGGGGCGGCCGTGACCGTCGGCATCCGCCCCCAGGATATGGAACTGACCGCCGAAGCGTCACCCATTCAGCTTGATATCCGTGAACGCTTGGGCGGCGTCGCTTATGACTACCTCAACACGGCCACGGGCGAACGGCTCGTTGTAGAAAGTCGCGGTGATCTGGCCATGGAAGAAGGCACCGAAGTCACCGTCAACTTCGACAAGGACCGCGCGATGTTCTTTGACGCCAAAACAGAAGCGCGCCTGCGCTAACCTGTACTGCGCAAGACGATCATGAATAGCCGCCCGTGTTTCCTCATCGGCGGCTGTTTTGATGTGGGTCCCTGTGTACAAAACAGTCTGGTCTGGGGATCGTTTCCCCCAATGACCTAATTTGCAGATTTTGGGGTCATTTTCTTGGGATAAATCATGCAAACAACCCGCTTTTCACGAAAACAAGAAACCTTCTAAACGTCAGCACGGCGCACCCCACGTCGCGATGAAACCAAGCAACATCACAACATCTGACATCATGGAAAGCTAACAATGTTTTGAAAGAAAAAGGATAATCAACCCTGAGTGCGCAAGTATTCCATGATCGCCGAACGCACACTCATATCACCACGATCACAGGCATCCGCGATCACCTTGCGCACCTCGACAAGGTTTGAGCGACGCAACAGCGACTTGACCGGACCAATGGATGCAGGGCGCATCGACAAACGGCGCAGGCCAATCGCAGCAAGACACAGTGCCTCGACAGGGCGGCCCGCGTCCTCTCCACAGAACGACAGTTCTGTGTCAGTCACTGCGCAGCGGTCCACAATCCCTTCGAGAAAAGTCAGGAAAGAGACGTTCAACGTGTCATAGCGCCGACGCACCCGCTCATTCTCGCGATCCGCCGCAAAAAAGAACTGCTTGAGATCATTGCCCCCAATGGACAAGAACCCAACCTCTTCAAAAAACTTCTGCGGCGCAAAGGCCAGACTGGGCGTTTCCAACATTGCGCCAACTTCGACCTTTTCAGGCAGCACATGGCCAAGGCTACGCTCACGTTCGAGCGCCTTATCCATCTGCGCCTTGGCCTGCGTAAATTCCTCAAACTGCGCGACAAAAGGAAACATGACCGTCAGGGACCGGCCCGCCGCCGCCCGAATAAGAGCCTGCAACTGCATCTGCATCACACCGGGCTTGTCCAGTCCGACACGGATCGCGCGCCAACCAAGGGCCGGGTTGGGTTCGTCGTTGGGTTTCATATAAGGCAGGACCTTGTCCGACCCGATATCCAGCGTGCGAAACACCACCTTTTTGCCCTGCGCCGCATCCAAAACACGGGCATACAGGGCGGACAATTCGGATCGGCGCGGCATCTGATTGCGCACCAAAAACTGCAGTTCGGTCCGGAACAACCCAACACCTTCGGCACCGGACCCTTCCAAGGACGGCAAATCCGCCATCAGCCCCGCATTCATGTTCAGCGATATCAGCTCGCCACACAGGGTTTGCGCCGGTTTGTCACGGATGGACACATAGCGTTCAGCAGCGGCGGCTTGCATCGCCATCTTGTCACGGAATGCAGCAACAACTGAATCATCGGGACGCAAGTGCACGATCCCCTGCTCGCCATCGACCAACACGTGATCTCCATTCAACGCCTCAAGAGTGGCGCGCTCGGCGTGCACGATCAATGGAATGGCCAGCGCGCGCGCGACGATTGCGGCGTGGCTGCCAACGGATCCGGCCTCCAGTACAATGCCTTTCAGGCTGCGCCCATAATCCAACAATTCCGCCGGGCCAATATTGCGCGCGACCAGAACCGGATCACTCGGCATATCCGCCCCGGTGTCCTGACCCTGTCCAGTCAATATCCGCAACAACCTGTTGGACAAATCGTCCAAATCGCTCAGACGTTCGCGCAAATAGTTGTCTGATACCTGCCCCATCCGGGCGCGGGCCAGGGATTGCTCCTTTTCCACTGCGGCCTCAGCGCTCAGACCATTGGAAATATCCTCTTCCATGCGGCGCATCCAGCCTTTGGAATTGGCAAACATGCGGTACGCTTCCAGAACTTCGGCCTGTTCTTTGTCGGCACTGGCCAGGGCGAGCATCTTATCGACGCCAACCCGCAACTCTTCGACGCTTTCTTTCAGACGCTCCAACTCGCGATGCGGATCATCCGCGATGGGATTGGTGACAACAACACGGGGCTCGTGCAGCCAGATATGGCCCTCGGCCACACCTTCTTGGCCGACAGTGCCGCGCATCATCACGGGCTGGCTGTGGCGTTGACCCATGCCGCCGCCCTCGCCCACAAAGGCACCCAGTTCGGTCATTTCGGCCAAAACCATCGCGACCACTTCAAGGGCGTAAATCTCGTCCGCGGTATAGGCGCGCGCATCTTTGGACTGGACAACCAAAACGCCGAGCGCCTCGCCCAGCCGCTGGATCGGCACACCCAGAAAACTTGAAAACACCTCTTCGCCTGTTTCAGGCATAAAACGGAAACCCGGTGCTTTCGGGGCGTCAACAGTATTGACCACTTCACGACGCCGGGCCACACGCCCCACCAAACCTTCGCCCAGTCGCATACGGGTCTGGTGGACAGCCTCGGGGTTCAATCCTTCGGTCGCACAAAGTTCCAGCGTTTCTTCGTCACAAAACAGATAGATGGAACACACCTCTGTTCCGATACTATCGGCAATCAGATAGGTGATCTCGTCCAGACGGGCCTGACCCGCGTCAGTCCCAGCCATAACATCGCGCAACCGACCCAGTAACTTGCGGCTTTCTGTTTCCAACCGTTCAGCCATTGGCCTGCGTCTCCCGTCGCCTCGCGATCACAGCTTAGATCACAGGCGCACACAAAGAGAAATCAGAAAGGGTCGATAAAAGCGGCAAAACTCAATCTTAGGTAGCATTTAGCCTGTTGAAAGGTATCCGGAAACAAAACGCACGCGTATGGCACGTTAGATCAAGCCGCCTTTTCCAACTCAAACGCGTCATGCAGTGCCTGTACGGCGAGTTCCATGTATTTGCGGTCGATCAGAACAGAAATCTTGATCTCCGAAGTGGTGATGACCTTGATGTTGATGCCCTCAGCACTCAAACACTGAAACATCTTGGCCGCGACGCCTGTGTGGCTGCGCATACCAATACCCACAACACTCACTTTTGCGACCTCAGTATCTGCAATCAATTCGTGAAAGTTGATAAGACCGCCACTCTGGGCATCGGCCATCGCGTGTTCCGCGCGCTTGACCTGATCGGTGGGACACGAAAACGTCATGTCCGTGCGGCCCTCTTCGGAAATGTTCTGCACGATCATATCGACATTGACGCCCGCATCGCTCAACGCACTGAATATCGATGCGGCGATGCCCGGGCGGTCGGCGACACTGACCAAGGTCATCTTTGCTTCATCCCGGCTATAGGCCACACCGGCCACAACATTGCTTTCCATGATGTCCTCCTCGTCGCAGACCAGCGTGCCGGCCTCGTCGGATTGCTCTTCAAAACTGCTCAAGACCCGCAGGCGCACCTTGTAACGCATCGCCAGTTCCACAGACCGGGTTTGCAAAACCTTCGCACCAAGCGACGCCAGCTCCAACATCTCTTCAAATGCGATGCGATCCAGCTTGCGGGCCTTGGATGTGATGCGGGGATCGGTGGTATAGACACCATCGACATCCGTATAAATGTCACAGCGCTCTGCCTCAAAGGCGGCGGCAAAAGCGACAGCCGTGGTATCCGACCCGCCACGACCCAATGTGGTGATACGACCCTCTGGGCTGACACCTTGAAATCCGGCAACCACAGCAACGCGCATGCCTTCGGCAAATTTCGCCATGATGTTATCGCTTGGGATTTCCTCGATGCGGGCGCTGGAATGGGCGGACGTGGTGCGCACCGGCACCTGCCAGCCTTGCCAACTGCGGGCCGGAACATCCATTTCCTGCAAAGTTAACGCCATCAGCCCAGCCGTCACGTTCTCGCCACTGGATACAACCGCATCATACTCGCGTGCATCGTACAAGGGCGACGTCTCGTTGACCCAACCCACCAACTCGTTGGTCTTGCCCGACATGGCAGACACGATAACGATCACATCATACCCTTTGGCCACCTCTACGCCGACACGCTTTGCAGCGCGGCGGATGCGGTCCAACGTGGCCACAGACGTGCCACCAAATTTCATAACCAATACAGGCATGGATCAGCCCCGAAAATTACTCCGCTCGCGGCTTAGCGCCCCACCCGACCAGTTGCAAGGCAACGCAGGGCACACAGGCTCTTCTCTGTTTGAAAAAAACCCGATGTAGCCGCGCCAGTAACGGGGGCAGCGCGCCCTGAAACATGGCATCGCGCTGGCGCGCGCCTGTCGGCTTAATAGGGGTGGGGCCGACCATCCCATGTCTCAAAACAGCCCGTACTGTCATGAGACAGATCCGCAAACCGCGCCACCAGCCCCGCAACGGACGCATCAACCGTGATCGCAGCCGTTTCGCCGCCCATATCCGTTTGTACCCAACCGGGGTGATAAATGCCCACTGCAATCTCTCCGGCCAGATCAGAAGCGAGGTTGCGGCCCAAGTTCAAAACCGCCGCTTTAGAGGCGCGATAGATATAGCTGCCACCGGGCGCGTGGGTGTCGGATGCCATTTGCGACGAAATGATCGCAATCTTTGGGGCCGCAGACAGCCGTAGGTTGGGCAACAAGGCCTGAATGGTCAAAAACACACCCGTCACATTTGCCGCAAAGGTTTGCGCCCACAAATCCGCCGCATATCCGGTATCAAGCGTGTCCCCCTATCCAGAAAAACCCCCGCATTGCACACCACCAGATCAAGCGGCACGCCCGACAATTGCGCCGCCATTGCAGTATGATCACTGGGCTGGGTGACATCCAATGTCACCTCCGCCACGCTTGACCGGCCCGTACCGAATACGGTGTGGCCCGCATCTTTGTAATGTGCAGACAGACCTGCGCCGATCCCGCGGGACGCGCCGGTGATTAGGATATTCATATATTCAATTGACCTTACGGGTTGGAAGGAATGGCAACGCGGCTACGGGCACGCCGTCGTCGATGAGGGCCTTGGCCTCTTTGGCATTCGCCTCGCCCCAGATCGGGCGCTCCGGCACATTGCCCAGATGCATATCGCGCGCCTCGCGGGCAAAACCAGATCCGACATAAGTCGCGTTTTTTTCCACCTCTGCACGCATCTGCTTCAGCGCGGCCTCCACGTCTTTGCTGGCGACGGGCGGCGGTGCCGGTGCAGGCACATCCTCTTTCGGGGCGGTTTGGAATGTCTTTTTGGTGCTGACACGCGGGGTCATGATCGCCTTTTTCACCTCGGACGACCCGCATTGCATGCAGGCCAAATGCCCGCCCAACGCCAGGGTATCAAACGCGGATGCAGATGCGAACCAGCTTTCAAATGCATGTCCGTCTGCGCATTTCAGGGTGTATTTGATCATTATGTCTTTAACATAATCTGAACCGGCCAAACCGCAATGGGTATCGCAGCCGCTCAGTCCAACATGCGGGGATCAAAATCGCGCAAAATGCGGGACAGCTCGGGTTCATCCACCATGCTTGCCGCTTTTTTCCGTGTCACCCATTTGCGCGTGCGCTGATCGACTTCGGGGAATGTGCGGGCAAGCGATTTGACCTTGATGCCATAAACCATGACCACACAGGGCAACCCTGAATCCGCATCATCCATGATCTTGTAATAGGAAAACAGTCCCAATGGGCGTGGATGCACGGTGCCTGTCACACCCGCCTCTTCCCAGGCTTCTTGGGCCGCGCTGTCGGCTGGGGTCTTGCCATCCATCGGCCAACCTTTGGGCACGATCCAACGACCAGAACCGCGGGACGTCACCAGCAGGATCTGAACCTTGTCGTTTTTCACCCGATAGCAGAGGGCCGCAAACTGCGTGCGCACATCTGTCTTTTCGGCTTGTCCCAAGGACAAAGGTAACTGTTTTATCATCGGGGCGGTCACTGCCCATGCCCTCCGTTTGCGTGTATTCATAAGCTATATCAGCCACAAAGGCCAGATTGATTGCGGATTTACGCTATATATGGCGTGCAAGCTGACGTTTTGATAAGATTTCTGACACCTGAGCGATTTTTTTACGGCTTGAGCCGGCAACCGGCTTGGCCAATACTGCGAGCACCATGAAAACGTATAACTGGATCAAAGGCTTGGCGGCCATCTTCATGCTCGCCTGCCCGCCTGTGGGCACCGCCGCAGAGCCGGTGCGCATCTTTGCGGCGGCCAGTTTGCAGGGGCCGCTTGATGCAATTGCCGCCGAACAGGACGCGGGCAGCACCATCAGCTATGGCGGCAGCGGTACGTTGGCGCGCCAAATCAGCTTTGGGGCACCCGCCGATGTGGTAATCCTGGCCAATGAAACATGGGCAAATTGGCTGGTCGATCAGGGGCATGTGGACACAGTGGCACGCCCACTTATGTCCAACCGGCTGGTCGTGATCGCCCCGGCGGGTACGCCACCGTTCAACGACCTCGACGCTAACAGCCTGCGCCACGCCTTGGGCGATGGCCGGCTCGCCCTCGGCCAGCATCAATCCGTACCCGCAGGGCTCTATGCGATGGCATGGCTGACCCGGATCGGTGCGTGGGACGCGCTATCACCCCATCTGGCAGAAACCGACAGCGTGCGCGCAGCCCTCGCGCTTGTGGCTCGGGGCGAGGCACCGTTGGGCATCGTCTACGCCTCTGACGCGCGCGCCAGTGACGCGGTATCGGTGGTCTGGAACGTTCCCGGCGATCAACACCCCCCGATCCGCTACCTCGGACTGGCGCTCACCCCTGTCGGGGACGCCTTCCTTGATCATCTGACCAGCCGCATCGCCTTGTTCGAAGCGGCTGGTTTCGTGGCGCTGCCATGATGCTGGACGCGGCAGGCTGGGACGCTCTGCGCCTGTCGCTGCTGGTCGGGGTTGTTGCGACTGTGCTGGCGCTGCCTTTGGCCACTTGGATCGCGTGGCTGCTGGCGCGGCGCGACTTTTGGGGCAAATCCATCCTGAACGCCGCCGTGCACCTGCCGCTGGTCCTGCCACCTGTTGTCACGGGCTATCTGCTGCTGATCGCTTTCGGGCGCACCGGCCCTGCCGGACGGTTTTTGGAACAGACCTTTGGCCTTGTTCTGGCCTTTCGCTGGACAGGGGCCGTGTTGGCCGCAATCGTCATGGGCTTTCCACTGATGGTGCGCGCCATCCGTCTGGCGATCGAGGCCGTGGATCCAAAGATCGAAGCGGCCGCACGTACGCTTGGCGCACCCGGCTATGCGGTGTTCGGTACAATCACCCTGCCCCTGATCCTGCCCGGCATATTGGCGGGGGGCGTCATGGGCTTTGCCAAGGCAATCGGAGAATTCGGGGCCACGATCACTTTTGTCGCCAACATTCCGGGCCAGACACAAACCTTGCCGTCAGCGATCTATGCACTGCTGCAAGTGCCGGGCGGCGAAGATGCGGCCATACGGCTCGTCCTTTGGGCCTGCGTTCTGGCGCTTGGGGCGGTGGTGCTTTCGGAATGGTTGGCACGACGGGTCGCGCGCAGGATCGAGGGCAGATGACGCTATCGGTCGCACTCAGGCACCGTTTTGGTGACTTCACACTCGATGTCGCCTTCGAGGCTGGGCCGGGCGTCACCGCCCTGTTCGGACGATCAGGCGCGGGCAAGACGACCATCGTCAACGCCGTCGCCGGGCTGCTGCGGCCAGACAGCGCGCAGATCACGCTGGACGGCACCCTGTTCAATGATCGCACGACTTGCCTGCCGCCGCACAAGCGGCGCATCGGCTACGTCTTTCAGGACGCGCGATTGTTCCCACACCTCAGCGTGGCGCAAAACCTCGACTATGCGCGCCGCTTTGGGGCGCGACCAAAGGGGCGGGATCATATCATCGAGCTGCTTGGCATCGGCGATGTGCTGGCGCGCCGCCCCGGAACGCTGTCCGGCGGCGAACGCCAACGGGTCGCGCTGGGGCGGGCACTGCTGGCAGAGCCGCGCCTGTTGTTGATGGATGAACCGCTGGCGGCACTGGATGGGCCGCGCAAATCCGACATCCTGCCCTATCTCGACCGGCTGAAATCCGAAACCGGGGTGCCGATCCTCTATGTCAGTCACGCGGTGGACGAGGTCGCACGCCTTGCTGATCAGATGGTGCTGCTGGCGGGCGGACGGGTGGCGCGGGCGGGGGCGGTATTTGATGTCATGGCCGATCCTGCAGCCGTGCCGCTGATCGGCGTGCGCGACGCAGGCGCGGTGCTGCGCGCGCGTGTCCTCGCACATGACACGGACGGGATCAGCACATTGCAGGTGGCTGCAGGGCGCATAAATTTGCTGGGTGTGCAGGCGCAGATCGGGGCGCAGGTGCGGCTGCGGGTGCTGGCACAAGACGTGCTGTTGTCGCTCGACATGCCACAAGGGCTCAGTGCGCAAAATATCCTGCCCGTGACGATCAAATCCATTCGCACCGGCGATGGGGCCGGGGCGGCAATTGCGCTCGATGCGGCGGGGGACGCGCTGCTGGCGCGGGTCACGGCGCGGGCGGTGTCATCCATGGGGTTGCAACCGGGTCAACGGCTGTTCGCCATCCTCAAGGCGACTTCCGTGGCCCAAAACGCCATCTCAAGCGAGCTTAGCGCAGCGCCTTCACCTCAGCCCTAAGGCGCTCGACCAGCCGCGCATGGGGCTGATCCGTCTCAACAGACAGGCGGCGCAGGCCAAAATGCACGTGGGCCACATCGGTATAATAGCTGGTATAGGCGTAATTCGTGGCCGCCCCTGCAACCGCGCCCAGCACAGGCACTGTCTGTGCAGCCAGTTTCTGACCCAGTACGACGCCAAGGCGCGGGGCAACACGGGCGATGATGGCCTGCATCGCTGATCCGGTCAGCGCCACACGCGCCGACAAAAACCCAAGGTCAGACCCATCGTCATGTTCCAGTGGACCCGCCGAAGCGAACACTTGCACGCAATCAAACCGAACGGACTCTGCGGCTGGGTCAAACCCGTGCTCCACTGCGACGCCTTCGATGACGCGCAATAACAGGGTGGTGGTGACAGGCAATTCAGCCAGCGCCGTGGGCAAGCCACCAAATCCACCCGCCGCACCCATCGCGGTGCTGACGGCGGTGTTCAACCACTCTGCCTGATCGGGCACAACGCGGCGGGACCGGCTGGCAGCACTCATCGCTTGCGATAACGCGGCCTTTGTCGCGGTGTCCAACTGGGCGCGCACGCCGGCAGGCAGACGATCCAGCAAGCTGTCAGCCCGGGTCCCCAGCGTGTTCAGCACCTGAATGCCCAAACCGCCCGCCGCACGATACCGGCGCGCAAGGCGCTCTATTTCGGCGTCCGGATCGACTGGGGGCGGGGGCAAAATGATTTGGCGCATTAGGGATAGATTGGGCCGCTCAGGTACAGTTTCAATCCGCTGGGACCACATCACCGACGATATTATCCCACGCACCCGGGCGCAGGGCCCGGCCCAAAACACGTTCGGGATTGGTCGGGGGGGGCATCACCACATGCTCAATCTGAGTAAACCCATAGCGATTGTAATAGGGGGCATCGCCCACCAGCAACACGCGCTCCCACCCTTGCGCGGTGGCGACCTGCAATGACTCTTCGATCAGCAGCGCGCCCAGACCTTCGCCCTGACGGGTCGGGTGTACCGCAACCGGACCCAGCAACAACGACGTGACAGAGCCGATGCGGACAGGCCAATAACGAATGGCACCACCCAACGTGCCATCCGCATCGCGGGCCACATGGTTCAAGGCGGCAACCGACGCCACACCATCACGCAGACGATAGGACGACAGCAATTCGCGTCCGGGGGCAAAGCACAGATCATACAGCGCCTCTACCTCCCACCAGTCATTGGCGGTCTCTTTGATCAGTTCAAACATAGGTGTCGCAGGTCGCTGTCGATCTTGAGGGCTGGCCCCTGCTCTATCATGCGGGTACTTCTTGCGCAAACCTCGTGACGTACAGGAGACGCGCATGTTCTATCGCCCCGCAGATGGCCACGGCCTGCCCCACAACCCATTCAACGCCATCGTCACGCCACGGCCCATCGGATGGATATCGACGCGGGGGGCGGATGGGTCTGACAATCTGGCACCCTATTCGTTCTTCAACGGGGTAGCCTATGTGCCGCCACAGGTCATGTTCGCCTCCACCGGGGCCAAGGATGACCGGGACGGCACCAAGGATTCAGTGGCCAACATTCGCGAAACCGGCGTGTTCTGCGTGAACGTGGTGGAATACGCCATGAAGGACGCAATGAACCAGACCTCTGGCCCATGGGACGCCACCACAGACGAATTCGATCTGGCCGCAATTGAAAAGGCGGAATGCAGCGAAATCAATTGCGCACGGGTCGGAGCGGCCCCGGCGTCGATGGAATGCAAGGTGACACAGATCGTGCAAATCGAGGGGGAGGCCAACTACGTCGTCTTTGGCGAAGTTGTGGGCGTTCACCTGCGCGATGATTGCGTCGTGGACGGAATTTTCGACGTGCTGCAATACAACCCGCTGACGCGTCTGGGCTACCGTGACTATTCGGTGATACGGGACAAATTCAGCCTCAATCGGCCAGGCGAGTAACGTGTTCCCTGACGCAGGCCGCGCCTATCCCATCACATTGCCAGATGGCACAGAGCATGCAGGCACGGTGTTTCTGGATCAGGTGATCGACCATCCCGGTTGGGATGTCGGGGCCTATTCCTATGCGTCGGATTTCAATGCGCCCAAAGATTGGGCGTCACATCTGGCACCCTACCTATTCGGCGCAGGCCCCGAACGGCTGGTGATCGGGCGGTTTTGCCAGATTGCCCACGGGGTGCGGTTTTTGACGTCCGGGGCGAACCACGCCATGGACGGGCTGACCAGTTTTCCGTTTCCGATCTTTGATCCAGAGCAGATCGGCAGTTATCAACCCGATACGCGCGACACGGTGATCGGACATGATGTCTGGCTGGGCTACGGGGCAATCGTGTGCCCGGGCGCGCGCATCGGCAACGGTGTGATTGTGGGGGCTGGGTCGGTGGTGCGGGGCAATGTACCGGACTGTTCGATTGTGGTCGGCAATCCGGCACAGGTGGTCAGAATGCGGTTCAGCGAAGCCGATATCGTCCGGCTCACGCGCCTTGCCTGGTGGTACTGGCCTGCGGAACACATCCAACGCGCCATGCCCGCGCTGTTGTCAGGCGATATCACCGCGCTGGAACAGCTGTAACCAGGCGGTTTTCAGAACGAAAACCGACATGGCTTTGCGGACATCCTCGAGCTGGTCGCCCGAACATGTGACGTTTTCAAAACGCACAGTTTCAAAACACGCAGTCGCGCCCTTAATGGTCGCCCAGAATACCCGTACGCACGCCGTAATCTGTGGCAATCTCGTAATCCGGGTCATCATCGCTGTCCACGATCAGGTGGCCCGCGTTGGTCAACAAGCGGTGGCAATCATGGGTCAGATGGCGCAACTGGACGCGCTTGCCCAGTTCTTCGTATTTGGCGGCAACAGCCTCGATCGCCTGAAGCGCGGATTGATCCACCACACGACTGTCCGCAAAGTCAACGATCACCTCCAAGGGGTCGTTTTCCACATCAAACATTTCGATAAAGCCCGACGCAGACCCAAAGAACAAGGGACCCTGCACCTGATAGACGCGCGCGCCTTCAGGCGTCACGTAAGCCTTGGAATGGATGCGGCGTGCATTGTTCCACGCATAGGCCAATGCCGACACGATCACACCGACAACCACGGCTACGGCCAAGTCTTCCATGACGGTCACGACCGTGACCAAAATGATCACGAACGCATCCATCAACGGCACTTTGCGCAGGATTTTCAGGCTGTTCCACGCAAAGGTGCCGATCACGACCATGAACATCACACCGACCAGTGCAGCCAGCGGGATCAATTCGATGACGCTGGACCCGACAAGGATAAACGCAAGCAAGAACAGCGCGGCGGCGATCCCCGCAATCCGCGTCCGCCCACCCGATTTCACGTTGATCATCGACTGACCGATCATCGCACAGCCGCCCATGCCACCAAAAAACCCGGTTGCCGTGTTGGCCACGCCTTGGGCGATGCATTCCTGCGACGCGCCGCCGCGCTGCTTTGTCAGGTCCCCAACAAGGTTCAGCGTCAAAAGGCTCTCGATCAGACCAATCGCTGCCAAAATCACAGCGTAGGGCAAAATGATCCGCAGCGTTTCAAAGGTCAGCGGCACGGATGGGATGTGGAACGTTGGCAGACCGCCTTGAATGCTGGCCAAATCGCCAACCCGCGGCACATCAAGGCCAAAGCCGATGACAATCGCCGCCACAATGCCAATGCCCGCCAAGGGGGCCGGGATCAACCGCGTCACGCGCGGCGACAACCAGATGATGACCATCGTCAAACCAACAAGACCCAGCATCATGATCATCGGCAGGCCAGACAGCCATTCGCCGCCCGCCATACCATGACCCGATGCCTCGGCACTGCCCGGCACTTTGAATTGCGTCAATTGCGCAAGGAAAATGACGATGGCCAGACCGTTCACAAACCCCAGCATAACAGGGTGCGGCACCAGTCGGATAAACTTGCCCCACTGCATGACACCGGCAAAGATCTGCAACAGCCCCATCAGAACAACTGTGGCAAACAGGTATTCAACGCCATGCTGCGCCACCAGCGCGACCATGACGACCGCGAGCGCCCCCGTGGCCCCCGAAATCATGCCCGGACGCCCCCCGAAGATGGCCGTGATCAATCCAACCATGAATGCCGCGTACAAGCCGACCAGCGGATGCACTCCCGCCACAAAGGCAAAGGCAACCGCCTCGGGCACAAGCGCCAGCGCAACGGTCAGCCCCGACAACAGGTCGGTGCGGATCTGTGCGGGCGTCAGCTTGACCTCGCCGGGCGCAATGGAAAAGTCACCAAATCGGGTCGAGGTGCGCATGTTCGAAAAATCGAAGAGGGCCATGGAAATCCTGTCTGATCGCATTCTGTCTTGCCTTGCGCCTTACCGGATCAAATCTGAAAAGGCCATGGGGGCACCCGCATGCCGATTGGGGCGTCGCAGGCATGCGGAAAATGTCACCCCAAATTTCAACGTACATGGCAGATCAGGGTTAACAATTTTGCAACCGACGTGAGACAAAGCGTCATTCGACGATGCTACCCCGATCCCTCACCTGACCTCACGCGCTTTGTGACAGCGCGAGGGGTGTACAGGTAGTGCACAGGTTGTGTACGCGTTGTGCATCGCTTTTTTGCCGTATCCAGACCCAAACACTTCGCGACACGAGGCCCCTATGACCCAAACCAAAATTGCCGTGATCGGCGGCTCAGGCATCTATGATATCGACGGTCTGGAAGGGGCGGAATGGACCACCGTTGACACGCCTTGGGGGGCACCCTCTGATCAGATCCTGACGGGCACGTTGCACGGCGTGGACATGGCGTTTTTACCGCGTCACGGGCGCGGACATGTGCACAGCCCGACGACCGTTCCCTACCGCGCCAACATTGATGCGCTCAAGCGGCTCGGGGTTACGGATGTGATTTCCGTCTCGGCGTGCGGGTCGTTCCGGGACGAGATGGCACCGGGTGATTTCGTCGTCGTCGATCAGTTCATCGACCGGACCTTTGCACGGGAAAAATCATTCTTTGGCACAGGCTGCGTGGCCCATGTCAGCGTCGCCTACCCCACCTGCCCACGCCTATCGGCGGCCTGCATCACGGCTGCAACAGATGTTGGTATAAACGTCCATAGATCAGGAACTTACCTCGCGATGGAGGGGCCGCAATTCTCCACTCTTGCAGAGTCGAAAATGTACCGCGAAAGCTGGGGGGCAGACGTGATCGGCATGACCAACATGCCCGAAGCCAAACTCGCGCGCGAGGCCGAGCTGTGCTATGCCAGCGTGGCCATGATCACCGATTATGACAGCTGGCACCCCGACCACGGCGAAGTGGATGTGACCCAAATCATCGAAACCCTGACGGGCAACGCGGCCAAGGCGCGGGCGATGGTTGCAAACCTGCCCAACCTGTTGGGAGCAGACCGCGCGCCCTGCCCGCATGGCTGTGACCGGGCACTGCAATACGCGATCCTGACCGCACCTGAAAAGCGTGATCCGAACATTCTGGCCAAGCTGGATGCCGTCGCGGGCCGCGTGCTTTGACACAGCCCACCGCACACAGATCACCACCACAAAAGGGTTATAATTCATGCCCTTAGACCTATGGCTTGCCTTTGTCGCAGCCTCTGTCGCGCTGCTGATGATCCCCGGCCCCACCGTGCTTTTGGTGCTAAGTTATGCACTGTCCAAAGGGCGCTCTGTCGCCGTGGCATCCGCCGCCGGAGTGGCCCTTGGGGACCTCATCGCGATGACGGCATCCCTTCTGGGATTGGGGGCGCTGGTGCTTGCGTCCGCGACGCTGTTCGTGATTTTGAAATGGGTTGGGGCCGCCTATTTGATCTGGCTCGGGATCAAACTGATCCGGTCGGCCCCCAGCGACGGCCCGGCCATTCCAAATGCAGACGTCAGCGCGCGGGGCGTGTTTGGACATGCGGCGGCTGTCACTGCGCTCAACCCCAAATCCATCGCGTTCTTCATCGCCTTCGTGCCGCAATTCATTCGGCCAGAGGCACCGTTCGGGCCGCAATTTATTATCCTTATCAGTACATTCTGCACCCTTGCTGCGCTGAATGCCTTGGCCTACGCGTTGCTGGCCGACCGGATGCGCAGCATGATCGCCCGGCCCGGCATCATCACTTGGATCACCCGCGCGGGCGGGGCCACACTGGTCGCTATGGGCATCCTCACTGCCACCCTTCGGAGAGCATCATGAAAACCGTTCAGGACTATATTCGCACCATCGTCGATTTCCCCCACGAAGGGATCATGTTCCGCGATGTGACCACACTGTTTGCCGATCCGCGCGGGTTTCGCATGGCGATCGACCAGATGTTGCACCCTTACGCTGGGCTGGAAATCAACAAGGTCGTAGGGCTTGAGGCACGTGGGTTCATCCTTGGTGGTGCAATAGCGCACCAAATGTCCGTCGGTTTTGTCCCCATCCGCAAAAAGGGCAAACTGCCCGGTACCACCATTTCCCAAGCCTACACGCTCGAATATGGCGAGGCGATTGTTGAACTGCATGATGACGTGATCCAGCCGGGGGAAAAAATCCTTCTGGTCGACGATTTACTGGCCACGGGCGGCACTGCCGAGGCCGGGATCAAACTGTTGGAACGTCTGGGCGGAGAGATCATTTCCTGCGCCTTTGTCGTTGATCTGCCCGACCTGGGCGGGCGTGCCAAACTTGAGGCCCTGGGCATGGAAGTAACGTCGCTGTGCACATTTGAGGGGGAATAGCCCCCAACGGCCCACTTGACAGCCCAAGACCTTTCCCGGTCAGATAAGCAAGGATTAACGCGCGAAAGGTCAGTGATGTCATACAGATGGACAATCCTGGCCGTACTGTTTGCCGCGCGCACCGCAATGGCGTTTCAATTCCAATCGGTTGCGGCCTTGTCGCCATATGTGATCGACAGCTTCCTGCTGACGTTGGCGGACATCGGGCTGCTGATCGGCCTGTTCCTTGGGCCCGGCATTCTTGTCGCCATTCCCGGCAGTGCGATAGCCGCGCGTGTTGGCGACAAAAGGGTGACGGTGATCAGCCTCGGCCTGATGCTGATCGGTGCCATCCTGATGGCCATTGCACCGGGTTGGGAAATGCTGATTGCCGGGCGCATCCTGTCAGGGATTGGTGGGTGCGTCATCAATGTCATCATGACCAAAATGTTGCTGGACTGGTTTGCAGACAAGGAAATTGGCACAGCCATGGGCGTCTATATCGGATCTTGGCCCTTTGGAATTGCGCTTGCTTTGCTGATCCTCCCGCCACTCTCTGCCATCGGTGGGCTGGACTTTGCATGGGCTGGACTTGGTATATTGGTCGCTTTGGCAATGGTGGCTGTTGTGTTGTTTTACCGTCCCCCGGACGGGCTGACAGCGGTGCAAGGACCGAACACGCGCGCAGCCTTTGCCATGTCCCCATTGCTTGCTAGCGCACTGATCTGGAGCGTGTACAACGCAGGGATCGCCATGGTGTTCGGCTTTGGTCCGTTGCTGTTGACCCAGCAAGGGTTGGGTGCCGTCAGCGCCAGTTCGGTCATCAGTGTCTTTATGCTAACGCTTGGCTTAGGTGTGCCGCTGGGCGGTATTTTGTCAGATCGCAGCGGTCGGCGCGATACGGTGATTGCGATCAGCTTGGCGGTGACTGCCATATGCATGCCGCTCTTGATCAGCGTACCACAAAGCCTGCTGATGCCAGCCTATGGAATCGTCGGCCTTGTCATGGGCATTGCAGCCGGGCCCGTCATGACCACCCCAGCACAGGTGTTACCCCCGCCCGCACGCGCAGTTGGCATGGGGTTGTTCTGGACGGTGTATTACGCCGTGATGATGTTCGCGCCCAGCCTTGCAGGGCAAATTGCCGACCGCTTTAGCGATGCCAGCACCGCCTATTGGCTGGGAGCTGGCGGGCTAGTGTTCTGTCTGCTGTGTTTGGGCCTGTTTCGCCAGCTTGCACCGTCAGCATCACACACGACCTAACGCGCGCAACACAGCACCAGGATTCATGATCCCAAGCGGATCAAGCGCCGTTTTTATCGCCCGCATCGCCGCCAGCTTGGCCGGATCACCATAGCGTTCAAGATCATCCACCTTAAGCCGCCCGATCCCGTGTTCCGCGCTGACAGACCCTTCCATCTCGTGCACCAGATCGTGCAACGTCCGCTTGATCTGATCCCGTTCTGCCAAATGATCTGCGCGGGTTTTACCGGGCATCGGAAAGACGTTGTAATGCAAGTTGCCGTCGCCCACATGCCCAAAACAGTTGATACGAAACGCGCCCAAAGCGCGGATGCGTTTGCCCGCCTCGATTATGAAATCCGACAGTGCCCCAAGCGGCAATGAGATATCGTGCGACGACACAGACCCGATCCGACGGTTCGCTTCGGGGATGGTTTCGCGAATGGTCCAGAAATCAGTGCGCTGCGCCTCGTTCTGGGCGATCAGACCGTCGGCGACCAGACCCGCCTCTAGTGCGGCTTCAAACAGCCCCTCAAGCGCTTCGGCAGGCGTTACGCCGCCAGACAGACCCAATTCGACCAACACGCACCACTCTGGCGTTTGATCCCACGGGTTGCGGACCTGCGGCATGGTTTCAGCCAGAAAATCAAACCCCTGCCGGTGGATCAGTTCAAATGCGCTTACGCTTTCGCCCACATGATCGCGCGCCATCGCCAGCAGAGACAAGGCCGCCGCGGGCGAGGCGACCTGAAATAGCGCGGTACCTATACTGCGGGGTGTAGCAAACAGCTTTAACGACGCGGCCGTGATGATGCCCAACGTGCCTTCGGCCCCGATCATCAGGTTGCGCAGATCGTACCCTGTGTTGTCTTTGCGCAAGCGGCTGAGACCATGGTAAATCTCGCCCGAGGGCAAGACCGCCTCGATCCCCAGACACAGATCACGTGCGTTGCCATAGCGCAGAACGCCAGTGCCGCCCGCGTTCGTGGACAGGTTGCCACCAATGCGCGCAGACCCTTCGGCAGCCAAAGACAAGGGAAACAGACGCCCAACCTCGGAGGCGGCGGCCTGCACATCGGCAAGGATCACTCCGGCCTCAGCGACCAACACGTTTTCCTGCGGGTAAACGGCGCGGATCGTCGTCATGCGATCCAGCGATAAAATCAGTGGCAAAGGCCCGTCCGGTGCCAGTTGCCCCCCCACCAGACCAGTGCCGCCGCCATAAGGGATGACAGGCACGCGTGCCTCGGCGGCGGCCCGCACCAGTGTGGCCACCTCTTGAGTGGTCTGCGGCTGGGCAACAAGGCCCGCCGTGCCTGCATAGCGACCCCGTGGTTCTTCCAGATGGCCCGCATTTGCATCGGCAAAACGGTCCGCAGGCAGTGTGGCACGCATAACATCTGCGCGGTCTTGGGTCAGGGAATTCAGCATGTTACGCACCTTTGGGTTTGCCCAAGCATGTGCCACGAAATAGCCCAGCAGAGCAATGTAGCCCTTTGCTTACTCTGCGACGCGAAGCCATGCAGGGCGCAGCACCATGATTGTGGGGCGACTGGGCAACCGATCAAGCGATACGTCCAGCGACGGGCCACCGACTTCGACCACCTGAAACGTATCCCGCATCCCAGCCAGAAAGGTATCCAGCGTATAATCGCCAAACCAATGCATCGGGATCACGATCGACGATCGCAGACGATCAATGATGCGCGTCATCGTCGCCAGATCGACGGTCATACCGCCATCCACGGCAGCCATGACCACATCAAGACGACCAATGGCGGCATATTGTTCCGCATTCGGTTCGTGATGCAGGTGCCCCAGATGCCCGATGCACAGGCCCGCCACTTCGAACACAAAGATCGAATTCCCATTTTCCTCGACCCCGGAAAACTGAGATCGGATGTCTGTGGACACGTTGCGCACCAGCACTTCGCCCAGATCTACACGGTGGTCGATCCCTTCTCCAAATTCACCCCAGCCGGGCAGAGCGTATGGAATGGCCGGATCAGGAAAGGCGGTCCAGTGCGTTTCATGCGCGTGGTTCATGGTCACGACATCGGGGATCATCGGTGCCGTGCCGGTAAAGCCCGTAAAATCCGTAACCATGTTCAACCCACTCGCCGTGCGGATCAGGAACGAAGCGTGGGCAATATAGTGAATGCGCACCGTTTCGGGGGCAACGTCAACGTCATAGCTGGCCTTGTGAAGATATGTGGCCCCGTCGATATCATCGGCCAGTGCAATGCAGTGGCTTGGCGTGCGGGTCTGCTGTGCAGCGGCGATCAGCGGCAACACAGAAAAAATCAGGCAGGTTATGAAAATACGCATGCGGAGACGGTAGAGCGGGCGGCGTCATTTTCAAAACCTTTGCGCAAGTTCGCGCAGAATTTATCCGACTTCGGTGCGCCCACGCCGATCCATACGCAGGCTTGCATAAAGAACATGCGTGCGCCACCGCCCGTCGATCTGCAAATAGCTTTGGGCCACGCCTTCGTATTTGAAGCCACAGGTTTCCAGCAATCCACGCGATGCGGCGTTTTCCGGCAAGCAGGCCGCTTCGATCCGGCTCAGGTCAAGGCGGTTGAACGCATAATGCACCACCGACAGGATCGCCTCGCGCATGTACCCTTGGCGCGCGAAATGTGCGCCCGTCCAATACCCCAGCGTCCCCGCCTGTGCAGGACCGCGTCGGATGTTATCAAGGGTGATCGCCCCCATCAGCGCATTGTCGCTGCGACGAAAAAGAAACAGCGGCAGCGCTGTGCCAGACGCCACAGACCGCTGCGCCCAATAAACGCGATTGGTGAACGCCTTGCGAGTCAGGTGATCATTGGCCCAACTCGGCTCCCACGGCGTCAGGTGGTCAGCACTGGACGATCGCAGGGCCGTCCAGCTGCGAAAATCGGAATGCGCAGGCGGACGCAGCGACATGCGCTCCGTTTCGATCTGCAATTTCCGTTTCGCAAGCAGCATCAGGCGGCGCGGCGCTCCTCTAGGGCGGCACGGCTGGGGGCAGCGTCCACAGGGCCGTAAAGAGCCATGGCCATCGGTGCCTTGGTCGCCATCTGTTCAGCAAAATCGCGCACATCGCGCACCGTGATCGCATCAATCAACGCAACGCTTTCCTCAAGCGGCGGCACCCGGTCCCAAATCTGGACCAGACGGGCCAGTCGTTCGGCACGGTTCGAGGGGCTTTCCAGCCCCATCAACAAACCGGCCTTCATCTGAACGCGTGCGCGGTCCACTTCGGCTTGGGATATATCGCCCACCGCCCGCTTCATCTCGTCCACAGTGATCGTGGCAAGGTCGGCAATCTGATCGGCAGAGGTGCCGGCATAGATAGTGGTCATGCCGGTGTCGGCATAGGCCCCGGCTTGGGCAAAGATGGTATAACACAGGCCACGGTTTTCGCGGATTTCCTGAAACAGGCGGCTCGACATGCCGCCGCCCAACGCGCTGGCATAGACCTGCGCGGTATAGATTGCATCATCCCGGTAGCCCGGCGATTCAAAAGCCAACGCAAAATGCGCCTGTTCCAGCGCCTTGCCCTGACGCACTTCGCCTCCCGAAAACAGGGCCGTATCGGCAACCTGCACAGGACGGCGCGGTAGGTGACCAAAGAACTCTTCGGCCATCCGCACAAGCGCGTCATGATCAATCGCGCCCGCAGCTGACAGGATCATCTGTTCCGGTCCGTAGTGCTGGCCGACAAAGCGCGCAAGATCGGCACGATCAAACGCTGACACACGCTCAGATGGACCCAGAATGGTCCGCCCAAGGGGCTGTTCGGGATAGGCCTGTTCCTGAAGCCAGTCAAAGATCACATCGTCGGGCGTATCAAGCGCCTGGCCGATCTCTTGCAAGATCACGCCACGTTCGACTTCGATTTCTGCCTCGTCGAAAACGGGGTTCAGCAGAATGTCAGCCAAGACATCCAAGGCCAGCGGCACGTCATTTTCCAGCACGCGCACGTAATAAGCTGTCACCTCGCGGCTGGTATAGGCGTTGATATAGCCCCCCACATCCTCGATCGCTTCGGCGATTTGCAATGCACTGCGCCGCTTGGTGCCCTTGAACGCCATGTGTTCCAGAAAATGGGCGATGCCGTTCTGTTCGGTGGCTTCGTGGCGGGCACCCGCGCCCACCCAGATCCCAATAGAGGCCGACGCAAGGCTCGGCATATGTTCGGTGACAATGCGAAACCCGTTGCTGAGTGTGTGTGTCTGCGTGCTCAAATCGTTGTTCTCATTTCGCGCGATGTTCCTTGATATGGGTTTTGAGTGCGTCAAGATCATTGGGCACGCGGGTCAGCCGTTCGGGACGGTCATACAGGTCCGCCATGCGCGGGGGAAGAGGCGGGCGAATGCCCGTGGCCGCTTCGACCGCATCGGGGAATTTCGCCGGATGGGCTGTCGCAAGTGTGACCATCGGCGTACCGGCGTGGATGTGATCGGCTGCGACATGTACGCCAACCGCCGAATGAGGACAGAGCAATTCGCCCGTTTCCGCCAGAGTGCGTGTAATCCCCACACTTGTATCCACCTCAGAGGCGCGCCCGGAGTCGTAGTGATCCTGCAAGGCCTGCGTCGCCCCTTGGCTGACCTCAAAGCCGCCAGCTTTCAATTCGTCCATCAACTGCGCAACGGCACCGCCATCACGGCCATAAGCGTCAAACAACGCACGCTCAAAGTTCGAGCTGACCTGAATATCCATGGATGGGCTGATCGACGGGATCGTGTTGCCCTTGTGATAGCCCTGGCCGCTCAGCGCACGATGCAGAATGTCGTTCTGGTTTGTGGCCACCACGAGCCGGTCGATGGGTAGCCCCATGCGCTTGGCGATGTAGCCCGCAAAGATATCGCCGAAATTCCCCGTCGGCACCGTAAAGCTGACCTTGCGCATGGGCGCACCCAGCGACGCGGCGGACGAGAAATAGTATACCACCTGCGCCAGAACCCGCGCCCAGTTGATCGAATTGACCCCTGCCAGCTTCACGCCGTCGCGGAATTCAAAGTCGTTAAACATATCCTTGAGGCGGGCCTGACAATCGTCGAAATCCCCATCAAGCGCCAAGGCGTGAACATTGGATTCGGTCGGCGTGGTCATCTGACGACGCTGCACTTCGCTGACACGGTTGTGCGGGTACAGGATAAAGACATCCACGTTGTCGAGCCCGCGGAACGCTTCGATTGCCGCGGACCCTGTGTCGCCCGATGTGGCACCCACAATCGTGACACGCTCGCTCCTGCGCGCGAGGGCAGCCTGGAACAACTGGCCAATCAACTGCATGGCGAAATCCTTGAACGCCAGTGTCGGGCCATGAAACAGTTCCAGCAGAAAATGACCTTGGGCCAATTGCACCAGCGGTGCGCGCGCCGCGTGACCGAACCCTGCGTAGGCCCGATTGATGCAGCCCCTGAACTCGGCGTCCGTGAACGTATCTCCCACGAACGGGCGCATCACGGTATAGGCGATGTCTTCATAGCTTTGACCGGACATCGCGGCGATGGCGTGGGCGTCGATCTGCGGAATGGTTTCGGGCACGTATAGGCCGCCATCACGGGCCAGCCCCGTCAGCATCGTGTCCTCAAATGTCAGCACAGGCGCTTGGCCTCTGGTTGAGATATAGCGCATGAAGTTAGCCTTTCTCAGCGGCGGTGCGGCGCGTGCGCCACATGAAATAGGATGCCATTCCGACCCAGATCGCAGTCAGCGAAAACCACGTCAGGGCGTATTGCAAGTGATCGTTTGGAATGCCGGCAGTGTCTACGGGCCACGGCGTCACGCCAAGGTCTGTTTCCGGCGCATCGCGCAGCACGATCAGGACCGGATCAGTGCCAAGGGTCGCGGCCATAACAGGCACGTCCCGTGCGAACCAGATATTGCCGTCGATGTCCGGATCAGGCGTGAAGCCATCCGCCTCTATTGGGGCGTCAAGGTTGCCCGTCAGCTCGAAACGCCCCGGCGGGATATCGGCAACGGCCTGTGATTGAGGTTGCCAACCCGTATCGACCAGAACCGACCTGCCTGCCTCCGTCACAAAGGGGCGGATAATGCGGTATACCGGGCCAGTCGTCTTGCGTGATGCGAGCATCCGGATGTGCCCTGCATCGAACTGACCGGATACACTGACGGGGGCATAGCGGCGGAATTCAGGCTCCAGCGCGGCGGCAAGAGCAACGGGTTCGGCATTGATCTGCGTGTCGATCGTGGCCAGCAGTTCTTGTTTCCACGCCAGTCGCTGAACCTGCCATGTGCCAAGGCTGATCAGGATGGCCGCGCCACCAAGCCCGATGGCTAAAAAGAAGATGATGCGCGTCATGACACCCTGTCAAAAGAAATGGCGCGCGAAGGATATGTCCCTCGCGCGCCGATGTTTTACGCCTTTGAGCCGCGTCCGCAAGCCGGGATCAGATACCCCAGAGGTAGACGGCAAAGAACAGGAACAACCACACCACGTCAACGAAGTGCCAGTACCATGCTGCCGCCTCAAAACCCACGTGCCGTTCGGGGGTGAAATCCCCCCGCATTGCGCGGATCAAACAGACCGTCAAAAAGATGGTACCGATGATCACGTGTGCACCGTGAAAGCCTGTGGCCATAAAGAAGTTGGAATAGAACTTGTCGCCGCCGAATTCCCAGCCCTGCTTCAGCAGGTAGCCGTATTCATAAGCTTGCAAGCCCGTGAACAGAATCCCCAACACGATACCAATTGCGAGGCCTGAAACCAGATCCTTGCGATTGTTTTCGTGCACCAACGCGTGGTGCGCCCATGTCACTGCACAGCCTGACAGCAACAGAACCAGCGTGTTGATCAGCGGCAAGTGCAGCGCATCGACCTGATACATTTCCGGCGGCACATAGGTGCTGCCGACGTATTCGTTCATTGGATAGATCGCATGCTTGAAAAACGACCAGAACCACGCTGCAAAGAACATGACCTCGGACATGATGAACAGGATAAAGCCATAGCGCAGACCGATTCGCACGACAGGCGTATGATCGCCAACCTTGCTTTCGGCCACAACTTCTGACCACCAGCCGAACATGACATAAAGAACCGCCACGAAGCCCATAAGGAACATCCATGGGCCAGTCAGTTCAACGGATTTGAACAGGATGGTCATTCCACCCGACATCCAGACGACACCGCCAAAGAGCATCACAAAACCTGCAATTGCGCCCAGAAGCGGCCATGTTGATGGCGGCAGAATATGATAGTCGTGATTTTTTGCGTGGGCCATGATCCGTCCCTTAGTTCATGTTTGTGTCGTTGGCCTGATCCAAAGAGGCATAGCCTTCTGGCAGGTCGATTTGGTAAAATGTATAGCTGAGTGTGATCGAGTGCACGTATTTTGCGTCCCGATCTGTCACAATTCCTGGATCGACATAGAAAGTCACAGGCATCTGGACGCGTTCGCCGGGTGCAAGGACCTGCTCTTCAAAGCAGAAACAGTCTATTTTGGAAAAGAACCCGCCGGCCTCGTAAGGGGCCACGTTGTAACTGGCCGACCCGGCAACGGGTTTATCTGTTGGGTTATAAGCCTCGTAAAACGCCAGTCCGGTTTCGCCGATGCGCAACTCCATCTCGCGCACCACGGGGGTGAACTCCCATGGCATGTTGCGTTCCAACGACGCGTCAAACCGCACTTTGATCGTTTGTTCCAGAATTTCGTCCGATGCGACGTCACTAACGCCCGTCGTGCCACCAAAACCGGTCACACGGCAAAACCAATCGTAAAACGGAACTGACGCCCAAGCGAGGCCACCCATAAATACGACAAGGCTGAGTGTCTGCAAAACGGTTTTCTGAGGGCCGGAAACGCGCATCACTGTCCCTCTTCAATCCGGGGCATTTCGAAATCACCGCCCGTGATTTTGACAAAGGTCAGCGCAAGGATCAGCACCACAAAACCGCCCAACATCAGGCCAACGCCCACGTTGCGGCCCTTGCGGCGCTGGTGAATTTCATGCTCGGCGCGAATGGTCATGCCCAAATCCCCCAAGCCGCAGGCAGCAGCGCCTCGACCAAGATCGCACCGAAATGCAGAAACAGGTACCACAGCGACAATCGGAAGAACGTTTTTTCAACTTTGTAACCGTCCGCTTCGGCCTGCGGTTCGTCACGACGCCAAATGTCATAGGCCCCTTTCAGGAACATGGCATTCAGCACAACTGCCGTGGCCAGATAAATCGGTCCGCCCACGCCGGAAAAGGCTGTGCCAACGGCTAGGACAACCAGCGGCACAGTGTACGCGATGATGTGGAACCGCGTGGATTTACGTCCGTGCGTCACCGTCAACATCGGCACGCCCGCGTCGTCGTAATCAGACTTCATGAACAGGGCCAACGCCCAGAAGTGCGGCGGCGTCCACATAAAGATCAGCGCAAACATCAACCACGCCTCGACCGACATGGAGCCCGTTGCAATCACCCACCCAATGACCGGAGGAAACGCACCGGCCGCTCCGCCGATAACGATATTCTGGGGCGTCAGGCGTTTAAGCCACATGGAATAGATGGCGATATAGAAAAAGATGGTGAAAGCCAGCAAACCAGCGGCCAGCAAATTGGCGCTGAGCGCCAGCATCATGACGGACAGGCCGGACAGGGCAAACCCAAGCACCTTGGCTTCGTCCGGTGTCACCTTGCCTGCCGGGATCGGACGTTTGGCCGTGCGTTTCATCACACCGTCAATATCCGCGTCCCACCACATGTTCAGCGCACCCGACGCACCCGCGCCGATCGCTACGAACAAAATAGACGCAAAAGCAATCACAGGATGAACGTTCACTGGCGCGGCCAAAAGGCCCACGACAGCCGTGAACACCACCAACTGCATGACACGGGGCTTCATCAGGGCGAAATAATCACCCAAGGACGCCTCGGTCTCTTGCGATGGGGCTTGATAGCTGATGTCGGTCATCGGAACCCTTTGCGGTAAATCGGCGAATGTATGGCGGGGTTGCCCCCGCCTTACACGCTTAGTTGGAAGCGACAGTCAGAGACTTGGGTGTACCCGCAAATTCCTGTTTGGCCTCGGCCAGCCATGCGGCATAGGCCTCTTCGGACACAACTTTGACCGTGATGGGCATATAGGCGTGGGCAATCCCGCACAGTTCCGAACACTGGCCGAAATACACGCCCTCTTTTTCCGCCTCAAACCACAACTCTGCCAGACGACCGGGAACAGCGTCTTGCTTCACGCCGAATGCCGGGATGGTCCATGCGTGGATCACGTCAGCACCAGTCACTTGAACGACGACAGTTTTGTTGACCGGGATCACGACAGCATTGTCTGTGGCCAGCAAGAAATCTTCGCGGGCATAGCCTGCTTCGACCAATGCCTCTTCGACGTCGGGCGTCAGACGGTTTTCGCCACCTGTGGCAGGCGCACCAATCATGTAAGCGTCAAAGCCAAAGCCTTCGTCGACATATTCATAACCCCAGAACCACTGATACCCCGTGGCTTTGATCGTAATGTCAGCCTCAGGAATTTCCTGCTGGTGGAACAAGGTTGGCAATGAAAACGCGCCGATGAACACAAGGATCACGATCGGTATGATCGTCCATGCGATTTCGATTGGCGTGTGGTGCGTGAATGTCGCTGCTTCTGGGTTGCGCTTGCGGTTGTAGCGAATGACCACCCAGATCAGCAGTCCAGTTACAAACAGTGTGATGGCGGTAATGATCACCAGGATCATACCATCCAACCACTGCAAGCGGCGGGCGATTTCGGTGGCCGCAGGCTGAAAGCCCATGGCACCGTCAACGGGGCGGCCAATGACCTCCAAACCGTCCTGAGCCCATGCAGGCGCTGCAGTCAAAGCGCCGATCACGCCGGATATCGAGAAAATCTTTTTCATGTGGTCGTCCTGATCTTGTTGGATCGATCTTGGGGTCATGAGAGAGCGAATACGCGCACCGCACCCTCCTCCCGTTGTATTACGCAAGCTTACAATCATATCTTGTTCGCAAGATAAAGACTTAAGAGGCGCGTCAAACGGACGCTTTTGCGCAAAGTGCGGCCTCAATCACGCAGGAGCCTGCCATGACCGACACCCCATTTGCACCACTTGAAACCGCTGTGGACCGCGATGCCGCCCTCGATATTTTGCGCGCAGCGACCGCAGGTGCCGATGATGGCGAGTTGTTTTTTGAACAACGCCGCTCAGAAGCGCTGGTTTATGATGATGGGCGGCTCAAAACAGCCAGTTATGACGCGGCGCAGGGTTTTGGGTTGCGCGCCGTGCGGGGCGAGGTGGCCGGCTATGCGCACTCAACTGAAATCAGCGAATCCGCATTGCGTCGTGCCGCTGAAACGGCGCGCCTGGCCGTTGGCGATGGCGGCGGCACGATGGCCGATGCGCCACAGGCCACAAATCGGCACCTCTATACCGCCGATGATCCGATTACCGGGGCCACATTTCCGGTAAAACTGGAAACATTAAAAGAGGTCGATGCCTTTGTGCGCGACCTTGATTCGCGGGTGGTGCAGGTGTCAGCCTCCCTGGCTGCGTCCTTGCAAGAGATCGAGATTCTGCGCCCCGACGGACATACTGTCCGCGATACCCGGCCCATGAGCCGCCTGAACATTTCGGTGATCGTCGAACAGGGCGGTCGACGCGAAAGTGGCAGCGCCGGGGGCGGCGGGCGTGTCGGCCTTGATGGGTTGATCGACTGCGCCGATTGGCAAGCCAAGGCCCGCGAAGCGCTGCGCGTGGCCGTCGTGAACCTTGATGCCGTCCCTGCCCCGGCCGGCGTGATGGACGTCGTGCTTGGCCCTGGGTGGCCCGGCATTTTGCTGCACGAAGCGATCGGGCACGGGCTTGAGGGGGATTTCAACCGCAAGGGCAGTTCGGCGTTTGCCGGCCTGATGGGCCAGCAAATCGCAGCACGCGGTGTGACCGTGCTGGATGATGGCACGATCCCGGATCGGCGCGGGTCGATCACCGTGGATGACGAAGGCACGCCATCGGCCAAAAATACCCTGATCGAAGACGGTGTATTGGTCGGCTACATGCAAGACCGCCAGAACGCGCGCCTGATGGGGGTCGCGGCCACCGGCAACGGGCGACGCGAAAGCTATGCTCACGCGCCGATGCCGCGCATGACCAACACCTATATGTTGGGCGGTGACGTGGCACCCGGAGACATCGTCGCGGATCTAAAGGACGGCATTTACGCCGTTGGCTTTGGCGGCGGTCAGGTGGACATCACCAACGGCAAGTTCGTCTTTTCCTGTACCGAAGCCTACCGCGTGGTGAACGGCAAAGTTGGCGCACCGGTCAAAGGGGCAACTCTGATCGGGGACGGGGCAACCGCGCTAAAGCAGATTCGGGCCATCGGAAATGACATGGCGCTTGATCCGGGAATGGGCAATTGCGGCAAAGCCGGGCAATGGGTGCCCGTTGGGGTTGGACAGCCAACGCTGATGATTGGTGGGCTGACCGTCGGCGGATCGGCGTCCTGAGATACACCGACACAAGAATCACATAAACCGGACCGCCCGCGCTTGGAAACAGGGTGCGGGCAGTTCGACGCCTCGCTATTTCGGGGGAGGACGCGTGTTCGACATTGGCCGTCGCCGCGGAATTGCACGTCAAATTACACTTTAGAATCAATGCGCAACAGGTTTGTCACGTATTGAACAAGAGGTGTTTATGCGTTGTTAACCTTGCCGATTCTATAACAGATCAAGCAACGGACGGAGCATCGGATGACTGAAAGGGATACCCATCCTTCTTCCACTCACCCCCCACTCCCACCCACCTCGGAAGATGACCAGTTTTCGTGTCTTCGTCTGTTGCGTTCTCGCCGGGTCGGCATATCGACGTATCAACGTTTGCTAATTGAACATGGCACCGCGCAGAATGCGCTGGCCGCGCTACCTGAGGTGGCGCGTGCCGCCGGTGTTTCGCGCTACGAAGTATGCCCCGAAGGCGTCATTCACGCAGAACTAAAGGCAGGGCGCACAGCAGGCGCACACCTGATCGCCCAAGGCAGCCGCGACTACCCCCCCGCTCTGAATGATCTGCGCGACGCACCCCCGTTTTTATGGGTAATCGGTGACATCGCGTGGCTGCAAAAACCGGCCATCGCACTTGTCGGCGCGCGCAATGCCTCGTCCCTTGGGACACGGATGGCACGCGCACTCGCTCGGGATTTGGGGGCTGAGGGGTTCGTCGTGGTATCGGGGCTGGCACGTGGCGTTGACGCCGCCGCGCACCTTGCCGCCCTCGACACAGGTACGATCGCCGTGCAGGGCGGCGGGGTAGACACGATTTATCCCGCCGAAAACACTGAACTGGCGCTGAACATCGCCCAAAAGGGCGCGCGCATCAGCGAACAGCCCATGGGCCTGCAACCTATGGCGCGCCACTTTCCAGCACGCAATCGGCTGATCTCTGGGCTGGCGCGCGCCACGGTGGTTGTGGAGGCTGCGGCAAAATCCGGCAGTCTGATCACGGCGCGCGACGCACTTGATCTTGGACGCGATGTGCTGGCCGTACCGGGCCACCCGATGGATGCGCGCGCCTCTGGATGCAACATGCTGATCCGCGATGGCGCGATACTGGTGCGCGACGCCGCCGACATTCTTGAGGCGATTGCCCCCATTGCACCGCGCCCAGAACAATTGCCCCTCGATATGCCTGAAAACCCGCCCCGCGACCAGCGCACATTGCGCCAGACTGCGACGCTGCACAGCCAGATCCTGTCCCGTCTCGGGCCCTCACCTTTGGCAGAGGATCAACTGATCCGGGACCTTGCCACAGCGCCTGCGAAAGTGGCCCCTGTTTTGGTCGAACTCGAACTGGATGGCAGGATACAACGCGCCCCCGGTGGCCTGCTGACCCGCGCCAGTTAGGCGCACCCTGTCAGGGTCGGTTGACATTACACTCTTGCACCCGACATCTTGCGCAACCATAGAGTACCCACTGTTTTCCCTCCGAGGTTTATCCGTTAAATGCCTGTCGTCGTTGTAGAATCCCCGGCTAAAGCCAAGACAATCAACAAGTATTTGGGCGACAACTATACTGTTCTGGCCAGCTACGGGCACGTTCGTGACCTGCCGCCCAAGGACGGATCGGTCGATCCTGACAACGGATTCGAGATGCTTTGGGAAGTCGGCAGCGACAGTAAAAAGCATATGAAGGCGATTGCCGACGCTCTGAAAGAAGACAATGCCCTGATCCTCGCCACCGACCCCGACCGCGAGGGCGAGGCGATCAGTTGGCACCTTCAAGAGGCGCTGACCAAACGCAAATCGATCAAGAAAGACACGCCCGTCAGCCGTGTCACATTCAATGCCATCACCAAGGCGGCCGTGACCGAAGCCATGGCAAACGCACGTCAAGTCGACATGCCGCTGGTCGAGGCCTATCTGGCCCGCCGCGCGCTGGATTATCTGGTGGGTTTCAACCTGTCACCCGTCCTGTGGCGCAAATTGCCCGGTGCGAAATCCGCAGGCCGCGTACAGTCCGTCTGCCTGCGCATTCTGACCGAACGCGAGATGGAAATTGAGGCATTTCTCAACCGTGAATACTGGACCGTCAAGGCGGTTCTAGCCTCGCCGCGTGGGCAGGAATACGAGGCGCGTCTTGTCAATCTGGCGGGCAAAAAGCTGGACCGCTTTGATCTGGCCGATCAGACCCAAGCCGAAATGGCACAAGCCGCCATCACCAGCCGCGATCTGACGATCCAGTCGGTCGAGGCGAAACCCGCTTCGCGCAACCCGTCGGCCCCCTTTATGACGTCGACCCTGCAACAAGAGGCCAGCCGCAAATTCGGCATGGGCGCGCGCGCCACGATGAGCACGGCACAGCGGCTCTACGAGGCGGGATACATTACATATATGCGAACAGACGGCATCGACATGGCCCCCGAGGCTGTCACGATGGCGCGTGACGCGATCAAGGATCGCTATGGCGCGGAATACGTCCCGGACAAACCCCGCATCTATAAGAACAAGGCCAAAAACGCCCAAGAGGCGCACGAATGTATCCGCCCCACGGACATGGCAAGCGACGCAGCCAGTCTGAAAATCGCGGATGCAGACCAACGCAAACTGTACGATCTGATCTGGAAACGCACGCTGGCTTGCCAAATGGCCGGCGCGCGACTTGAACGGACAACAGTTGAAATCGGCAGTGCCGATGGACAGGTCGGCCTGCGCGCCACAGGGCAGGTCATCTTGTTTGACGGCTTTCTCAAGATTTATGAGGAAGGGCGCGATGACGAAGTTGTTGATGATGACGACAAGCGCCTGCCACAACTGACCCAAGGCGAACGGGCCGACAAACGCTCTGTCACGCCTGAACAACATTTCACCCAGCCCCCGCCCCGCTACACTGAGGCGACGTTGGTCAAACGGATGGAAGAACTGGGGATCGGTCGCCCGTCGACCTATGCAAGCATCGTGACGACGATTCAGGACCGTGAATACGTCCGCAAGGATCGCAACCGTCTGATCCCCGAAGACAAGGGGCGGTTGGTCATCGCCTTTCTTGAAAATTATTTCCGCCGCTACGTCGGCTATGATTTCACGGCTGATCTTGAAGCGCAGCTTGATGATGTGAGTGCCGGTGATCGCGACTACAAGGACGTGTTGGGCCGGTTCTGGACCGACTTTTCAGCCGCAATTGCCGAAACATCCGAATTGCGCATCACCGAAGTGCTGGAAAAGATCAACGAGGTGCTGGAACCGCACCTGTTTCCAGCCACCGAAGATGGCCGCGACCCGCGCCTGTGTCCCAATTGCGAAATCGGGCGTCTGTCAATGCGCACGGCCCGTTCTGGTGGGGCGTTTATCGGCTGTTCGAACTACCCCGAATGTCGCTACACTCGCCCCTTCGGTCCCCCAGACCCCGAAGCCGAAGCCAGCGCGATCCCACCGGATGGCAAGCTGTTGGGCGTGGATCAGGGCGACGAAATCCGCGTATTCAAAGGGCGCTTTGGCCCCTATGTGCAGCGCGGCCCCGTCACCGAAGAGAACAAGAAGCCGCCGCGCCAATCCATCCCCAAGGAATGGGCTCCTGAGGAATTGGAACTGGAGCGCGCCGTCATGCTTCTGTCCCTCCCCCGCCAGGTGGGCCCCCACCCCGAGGATGGCGTGATGGTCTGGGCCAATATCGGGCGCTACGGCCCTTACTTGAAACATGCAGAAAGCACATCCGACCGGGGCGGCACCAATGCCAACCTCGAGGGGATCGACGAAGTGTGGACCGTGGGCATGAACCGCGCTGTGCAGTTGCTGGCCGAAAAGCTGGCCAGCCGTGGCGGGCGCGGTGCCGCAGCCAAACCGTTGCACGAACTGGGCGAACACCCCGAAGAAGGTGGCCCCGTCTCTGTGATGAAAGGCAAATATGGCCCTTACGTCAAATGGGGCAAAGTAAACGCGACCATCCCCAAGGGCACGGAACCCGAGGACGTGACCATGGACTTGGCTGTCCAGCTAATCACTGAAAAAGCGCCCGCGAAAAAAGCACCGCGAAAAAAGGCTCCCGCCAAGAAGCCCGCAGCCAAAAAACCTGCGGCGAAAAAACCCGCAGCAAAAAAGAAACCCGCAGCAAAGAAGTCAGACTAAGGCCACGTCGGCCTCAATTTCTGGAATGCGGGCAACGCGGTTCACCGGTGCCTTAACCGTCCCGTGACCGGGCGTGCGGCGACGGCTTGGTATTGGGTGTTTTTGTTCCAAACGCTGCGCCACCCCCTCAGCTTCGTGCAGTAGCGTCAACATCACTTACACCCGCTTGCATCGCTCAACTCAGGGTCTGCCCGTCCCTATATTATGACCAGCGTCTTTGTACGGCTTGGCACCAACAAGACACGGCGCAAAAAACGCATGCCTCATTCGGGCGCACGTTGACTTTATTGCGCCCACCCGTCAGATATTTTATGCACGCATTGCAGCCCCTTGTGAGGGCACTTGGGGGATAAAATGAAAAAAATCTATGGATCGGCAGCAGACGCGCTTGACGGAATTCTGTTTGACGGCATGTTCGTCGCGGCGGGCGGATTTGGCCTGTGTGGCATACCCGAATTACTGCTGGACGCGATCAAGGATGCGGGCACCAAGGATTTGACCTTTGCCTCGAACAATGCGGGCGTTGACGATTTTGGGATCGGAATCCTGCTCCAGACGCGCCAAGTCAAAAAAATGATCAGTTCCTACGTCGGCGAGAACGCAGAATTCATGCGGCAGTATCTGTCGGGCGAACTTGAACTGGAATTCAATCCCCAAGGGACATTGGCCGAACGCATGCGCGCAGGCGGCTGTGGCATTCCCGGCTTTTATACCAAGACAGGTGTCGGCACGGTCATCGCTGATGGCAAAGAGCACAAGGATTTCGACGGCCAGACCTATATCCTCGAAAAAGGGATCGTGGCTGACCTCGCGATCGTCAAAGCTTGGAAAGCAGACGCAACCGGCAACCTCGTGTTTCGCAAGACCGCACGTAATTTCAACCCGCCAGCCGCGATGTGCGGCAAAATCTGCATCGCAGAGGTAGAAGAGATCGTGCCAACAGGATCGCTGGACCCGGATTCGATCCACCTGCCCGGTATCTACGTTCATCGCCTGATCCAAGGCGAGCACGAAAAACGGATCGAACAACGGACAACCCGCGCGGCGTAAGTGTAAGTAGGGAGCAACGCCTTGCCTGATACTCTTAAACATATACGCGACCTTGACGGAACCTTTGACGGGTTCAGCAGCGCAAAGGTCGCGATTGTGGTGACCAATCCGCACCTCGAAGACAATCCAATCGTCTATGTGAACGAGGCATTCACGCGCTTCACCGGGTATGCGCGATCTGCCACGATTGGCCGGAACTGCCGCTTTTTACAGGGCGACGCGACGGACAAGGCTGACGTCGACAAGCTGCGGTCTGCCATCGAGCAAGAAAACACCGTCACCGTGGATATCATCAACTACCGAGCCAACGGCGAAAAATATCGCAACCGTCTGGTGGTATCTCCGCTCTATGACAACGCCGGGAAACTACAATACTTCATGGGCATCCAGAAGGAAATGCGCGACGGCGACACTGACATTTCGCTCGAAGAGATCAATGCATCCCTGATCGAAATCCAGAACCGCGTGGCAACGGACCTGTCGATGGTCATCGGAATGATCCGCCAGCAGGCCGGAACGACAACCGTGCCCGAAGATTATCTGGCGCTGAACCGCCGCATCGAAACACTGCAACTTCTTTACGAAGAAATGAAACTGTCAGAGTCGCAATCCAACCGCGACAAAATTCCGATTGGCAGCTACCTGTCCCGCTTGTCGTCTGCCATTGCTCATACCACCGGGCGACCCGGTGTGCGCATGAACCTACAGATCGAACCGCTAGACGTGCCGATCGAAACCGCCACCCGCGTCGGCCTTGTCCTGTCCGAAGTGTTGACCAATGCCTTTCAGCACGCCTTTGATCGGATGGAAAACGGCCTCGTTGAGGTGCGCATGAGCCAGCTCAGCGCGGGCGGTCTGCGTTTGATCGTGTCAGATGACGGCGTCGGCATCCCGGAAAACATGCAATGGCCTGATCGGCGCACCATGGGCGGACGCATCGTGTCTGGCCTGATCGAAGGGCTTGAGGGCACGCTGCACCTTGGCCGCGGTGCCGCAGGCAGCTTTATCACAATCGACGTGCCCGCAGGCGCGACACTTTTGGACATTTGAAGGAATACACATGCCTTGGGATCGTAATCAAATGGCAGCACGCGCTGCCCAGGAACTCGAAGATGGCTGGTACGTGAACCTTGGGATCGGCATTCCGACGCTGGTGTCCAACTATATCCCCGAAGGGATCGAGGTCACATTGCAGTCCGAAAACGGAATGCTCGGCATGGGTCCCTTTCCTGTCGAAGGCACCGAAGATGCCGACCTGATCAACGCGGGCAAGCAGACGATCACAGAGCTGCCACAAACGGCTTATTTCGACTCGGCCCAATCCTTTGGCATGATCCGGGGTGGCAAGATCGCAATGGCCATCCTTGGCGCAATGGAAGTTGCCGAAAACGGCGATCTGGCGAATTGGATGATCCCGGGCAAACTGGTCAAAGGCATGGGCGGTGCCATGGACTTGGTCGCAGGCGTCGGCCGCGTGGTCGTGGTCATGGATCACACCAACAAACACGGCGACAGCAAAGTCCTCAAGGAATGTACCCTGCCCCTGACCGGTAAGGGCGTCGTTGATCGTATCATCACCAACCTTGGGGTTCTGGACGTCGTCGAAGGTGGGTTGCGCATTGTCGAGACAGCCGAAGGCGTGACCGAAGAAGAACTGCGCGCCGCAACCCAAGCCACATTGGTCTAGACCATCACAACCTTCTACGTTCATCCCGAGGATGAAGCGACACAGGGCTGCGTCTTTCGAAGTTCGCAAAACGGCGCGGAGTTTCGATGAAACTCCGCCACCCTCAGTTCATCGTCGCGAACACACACCCGTCCGTAACCAATTCAGGCGGTGTGATGCACAGACCGCGCGCCAATTGGAATGTCGCCAGCACTTTGGGCACATAATCCCGTGTCTCTGCAAAGGGTGGCACACCCTGATGTTTGCGCACTGACCCCTCACCTGCATTATATCCTGCCAGCACCAGCACCGGATCTCGATCAAAGGTGCCCATCAGCCAATTCAGGTATTTCACCCCGCCCTCTATATTCTGCGCCGGTTCAAAACTGTCCGTGACGCCAAAACGGGTGGCTGTGTCGGGCATCAGCTGCATCAACCCTTGGGCCCCCGCGCCGCTGATGGCATCCGCAACACCGCCTGATTCCACCATCATCACTGCCAAAACCAAAGCTGGCGACACATCGGTGCCAATCGTGGCCTTTAGAATGTCGATGCCTCGGGATTGGGCCAGCGCCTGCATCTGCTGCAAACGGGGCACGGGCACTGACGCTTCGGATCGGGCCAAAGCGCGCATTGCAAGATCAAGCCGGCCCGGACCTGAATCCTCAATGTTTGGCGAGACGTCGTTCCAAAACCAGTCAAAGCGCGCAGCACGCGGCACCGCATCTGATGTTGCGTCCGATGTCGTGGGTTCCGAGATGGCGGCACTCTGCGTTTGAGCCGGGTCAATCTGAACAGTAATGCGATTCTGCGCGCCCGCAGACGGGGGTTTGACCCGTTTGGCCGAAAAATCCTTGAAAGGTGGGGGATCTTGAGCCGCAACCGGCCCCAAACCCAGCCCCAACGCGAAAAGAGTCGCGCAAAACACAGATTTCATATCAACGCTCGCCTCATGATTTCGGTTCTTTGACCGATATTATGAATAAGTATCGCAAAAAAACGCCCATCCGGCCAGCTTTGGGGGAGTAAACAAGGCGATTTCGCCGCATTTGCCCTTCAAATTGATCGAAAATGGAATTGTTTAACTTTTCTTTAAGAAGAAAATCATTCTAAAACATATAGTTAACAAAAATGGGTAGTTTTTCCAACCTTGACGCGAAAATCCCAATTTGCCGCCAAATTCGTGCCCCAATCAAACGGCTATATAGCGTCATACCAAGTCGGACACGGGCCACAGAGAGAGAAACGGCCCACACTACGGACGGCGAGGTTGAAACGCAAAACACACTGATCCTTTGGAGGGACACTACAATGATGAAATTTATCAAAAACTTCCGCAAAGACGAAAACGGCGCAGTAACAGTTGACTACGTTGTTCTGACCGCAGCCGTAATCGGCATGGCCGTCGCAGCGTATTCTTCGATCCAAGGCGGCGCGACCACACTGACATCCGACACGGCCACATTCCTGGACTCGCAAACTCCACTTGATACCGCAGACTGATATCGTCTGACCTAACGGTCTCAACGAACACAAGGGGTCGCGTCCATATCCGGACGCGGCCCTTCGTGCATTTGGCCCCTGAAACCAGGCCCGCCAAATGCCTTTTGAACACCGCCTGATGTCCCAGAAATTGCCATATTCCTGGCACACACCAGATGGCGACAGGTTCCCACCCTTCCGGTGACAGTGAACCGAATAAATGAGGTAACGACATGCGAATGGTTTTCGGATTGGTTCTTCTGGCCGGAATCGCCCTTGCGGGTGGTGCTGTATACATGGCCAAGAATTACATCGGCCAATATCAAACAGCGCTGGCCAAAGAACGCGCCCAGCGCGAGAAAATTGTCCCCACGATCCCAGTCTACGTCGCGGACCGCCCACTTAAGTACGGCGAGACACTGACGATGGATGATGTCCGCACCGTGGACTGGCCCGAAAATGCAATTCCCCAAGGGGCATTCACCGAAGACAACCCAATCTTTGCCGAAGGCGTCACCAAACCCCGCGTCGTTCTGCGCACAATGGAAAAAGACGAAGCGATTTTAGAGGTCAAAGTGACCAAACCCGGTGAAGAAGCCGGGCTGACATCACGCCTTGAACGGGGAATGCGCGCATTTGCAATCAAAGTCGATGTGGCATCGGGGGTGTCCGGCTTCTTGCGTCCGGGTGACCGCGTCGATGTCTATTGGACAGGCCGGGTCGATCAATCACTCAGCCAGTCCAGGGGTGAAGTAACCAAACTGATCGAGCCGAGCATTCAACTGATCGCCATCGACCAAAACGCCGCCGGCGACACCGACGGTGCAATCATCGCACAGACTGTGACGGTATCTATCAAACCAGCACAAGTCGCGACACTGGCACAGGCGCAATCCACGGGGCGGCTGTCTCTTTCCCTTGTCGGGGCAGAAGACGACACCGTTGCAGGCGCGATCGAAGTGGATCAACGCTCGCTTTTGGGCCTCGAAGCCCAAGAAGCCGTCGCAGAAGTCAAAAAGGAAAAAACCTGTTCCATCCGCACACGGCGCGGCGCAGAAGTGGTGGAAATCCCAATCCCCTGCACAAACTAAATCGCGGATCGCAGCAGTCACATCCGGCACCCAGCCCGCGGACACCGGTTTTCAAATACGAGCGTCTGTTGCTGGTTATCCACATAAGCGACACGACTGAACCCATTGATTCTTGCAAAAAAAACCAAACTGCCCCATGTTGACAATAACACACGGGCAAAAAGACCCGATCTAGAGGCGTGATCATAAAGGCAGGTCACATGAACATTGATGGATTTTTAAAAGCTGGCCTGCTTGGGCTGTCTCTTGCTATCGGACCGATGGCTGTTTCTGCCGTTGCGGAAAACCTCAGAGTTGTGCGCAGCGCAACCGAAGAGACGCTGAATGTGCCGATGAACCGCGCCGTCGTGGTCGAAAGCGACGTGGCCTTTGCGGAACTCAGCATCGCAAACCCCGCAATTGCCGATATCTCTTCTCTCAGTGACCGCACGATTTACGTTCTTGGTAAATCGCCCGGCGTGACCACTCTGACCATTTTAGATGCCAACGGCCGCCTGATAACAAACGTAAGCGTGCGCGTCGCGGCGGACATTTCTGAGTTCAAAGAACGCTTGCGCCAGATTTTGCCGGGCGAAAAGATCGAAGTGCGCACTGCGAATGACGGCATCGTTTTGTCTGGTGTCGTGTCATCCGCCTCGCGTTTGCAGCGCGCCATGGACCTGGCCGAACGCTACGCCCAGGGACGCGTCAGCAACTTGATGAGTGTCGGTGGCGTACAACAGGTGATGCTCAAGGTGCGCTTTGCGGAAATGAACCGCTCCGTATCCAAATCTCTCAGCTCGTCCCTGTCGTTGAACGGGTCGATCTTTGGGGGTGACGTGGGCGTAAATGGTGGATCAGGAACCACTGTCGGCTCTGCCGGAATCGGCACCAGCCTCGGCGGCAATGTCCCCTTGGTCAACGAAAACGCAGGTGCAATCCTGTTTGGCTTTAGCGCGGGTAACACCCAGGTCGGTCTATTGCTCGAGGCGCTCGAAACCAAAGGGGTCGTGCGCACATTGGCCGAACCCAACCTCGTTGCCCTGTCCGGGCAAGAGGCGAAATTCCTTGCTGGCGGCGAATACCCCGTACCTGTCAGCCAGGACGACGGTGCCATCACAGTCGAATTCAAACCTTTCGGGATCGAACTCAACTTTATCCCACGCGTGGTCGACGAGGACCTGATCAATCTCGAACTCGAAGCTTCGGTATCCGCGATCGACCCCACCAACGGCTTTTCCGTGAACGGATTTGAAATCGACGCGTTCTCGCGGCGCGAAACCTCGACGACCGTCGAAATGCGCGACGGCGAAAGCTTTGCGATTGCCGGCCTGTTGGAAGACAACTTTGACGACAGCTCCAGCCAGTTGCCATGGCTCGGCGATGTGCCGATTCTCGGTGCCCTGTTCCGGTCTGCATCCTACCAGCGCAACCAGACCGAACTGGTGATCATCATCACGGCGCATCTGGTGTCCCCTGTTCGGGGTGAAATCCTCGCATTGCCGACCGACCGGATCAAACCGCCCAGCGAAAAAGACCTGTTCTTGTATGGCCGTACGGCCGCAGGAACGCGCGTCCCCAGACAAGGGGCCGCAGGCGAGGTTGCCAAGCAAGACTTCTCCGGCTCATATGGCTACGTGTTGGATTAAGGACAGGGTCATGAAACCGCTCATCTCAGTCACATTGGCAAGCACGATCGCGCTGTCTGCCTGTGGCACGTCCAGCGACCCGGTCTATACCCAATTCTACCGCGAAGCCGGGGCCTTGGTCGATACAGGTCAATTCGGCAACGCGACGGCCAACAATACGCTGATCATGACGGGCGAGCGGCAATATACCTTTGATCTGGCCAATCGGTTCGCCACCGAAGTGATCACGACAGTCAATTTCTCGTTCAATTCGTCAGTTTTGGATGCAGGGGCACAGGATGCGCTGCGCCAACAGGCGGTCTGGATCCGCCAGTTCCCGGAAATTCGCTTTCGGGTCTATGGGCATACGGATGCGGTCGGCTCATCCGGCTATAATAAACAACTGGGCCTTGCGCGCGCACGCGCAGTCGTCGGATTTCTGACAAGCCAGGGGATCACACGCGACCGGCTCGAGGCGGTCGCGTCCTTTGGCGAAACCCAGCCTTTGATCGTGACGCAGGGACGCGAACGGCGCAATCGGCGCACCGTGACAGAAGTGTCCGGTTTTGTAGAATCGCACCCTTCCGTCCTCGACGGAAAATATGCGCAAATCGTCTATCGCGATTATGTCACATCTGCGACCGCACCCACCACACTGGGCGGTATCAGCGGCTCTGATTTCCGCACCGATCAATAAAACAAGCTAAAATGACGTAATTGGCGCGCGGACAATCCACTGTCTGCACCCCTTATCGTTCCGACATATCAAACAATTGGAGTTTTTTAGCCCAAATCTCGCCTGAATTGACTGCGACAACGGCCACTAAGGATACGTATGCCCACTGTAATTTTTGGGCAGAGGAGCCGCAGACAGACAGGCGCACAGCGCCTATCCTGCTGACTGTGCTCCTGAATGGAAGGACGAGTGGGCGATGAGCAGCGCAATACCGCAACCAGAAACAGCACCCATTGTGGCCTGTACAATCAGCCGCGATGTGCAGAATTTCGACCTGTTGATCAATGACATGGAACTGGCCTTGGGCGAAGCTTGGGGTGATCTGGGTTTTGCCGAGGCACTCGCCTTTTTTACCCAGCCCGAAGCTGAGGCTATGGAATTCGTGGCCATTGCTATGGATGAAGCGGACGAAGATAACATCGCCCTCGTGGGTGAAATCATCACCCAGGCAAAGGCGCGCAATATCAGTGTGATTCTGATCGCCGAGGATGTGACGCCCGCCTCCCTGCATAAGTTGTTGCGCATCGGGGCCGACGAATTTGTGCCCTACCCGCTCCCCGAAGGCGAATTGGAACAGGCGATTGAACGCCTGCGCGCCATCGGGCAACCACAGGCCGCCGAAACAGAACGCACAGCCCGACTGAAATCCGGCGTCAACAAGGAAGGCGCGGTGTTTGTCACCCATGGCGTCGCCGGGGGCACCGGTGCCACCACCCTTGCGGTCAACCTTGCTTGGGAATTGGCGCTGCTGAATACGTCTGACACGCCCAATGTATGCTTGCTGGATTTTGATATGCAGTTTGGCACCGCCTCAACGTATCTGGATTTACCACGCCGAGACGCGGTGTTTGAAATGTTGTCAGACACCGAAAATATGGACGAAGAGATCTTTGGCCAGTCGCTGCTGACCTTTGAGGACAAGCTGCAAGTGCTGACCGCACCCGCTGATATGATCCCGCTTGATCTGGTCACGCCCGAGGACATTGGACGTGTCATCGACATGGCGCGGGCGCATTTCGAATATGTGGTGATCGACATGCCATCGACGCTGGTCCAATGGACCGAAACGGTCCTGTCCTCGGCTCACATCTATTTTGTCATGCTCGAACTGGACCTGCGGTCTGCGCAAAACACGCTGCGCTTCAAACGTGCCCTGCAATCCGAAGACCTGCCGGTGGAAAAGCTGCGCTATGCGCTGAACCGCGCCCCCACGTTTACCGATCTGGGGGGCAAGGGGCGCGTCAAGCGGTTGGCTGAAAGCCTTGATATCGCGATCGAAGTGCAACTGCCCGATGGCGGCAAACCCGTCACCCAAGGGGGCGACCACGGCACGCCCCTCGCCGCCTCAGCGCCCAAAAACCCACTGCGCCGCGAAATCGCAAAGCTCGCCGCGTCCATACATGAATTGAATGCAGACAGCGCCCAAGCGGCCTGATCTGACACACCGGGGTTAATCGATGTTCTCGAAATACAAAAAAGACGCACCAGCACCCGTTGCAGCCCCCAAGGCGGCAGTGATCAATGTGCCCAAGTCTGCAGCCCCAAACAAGATCGCACGCAAGGCCAATGCATCGGCCGCAACGGTCATGCCCATGGACAAGGATCGCAAGAAAAAGGAACGCATGGGCGAGATCAAACTCGACGTGCACCGCGCCCTTCTGGACAATCTCAACCTGTCCGCATTGGAAAACGCGTCCGAAAGCGAGCTGCGTCAGGAAATCAGCTCGATCTCCAGCGAATACCTTGAGGAAAAAAACGTCATCCTGAACCGCGAGGATCGTCAGACCCTGAATCAGGAACTGTTTGACGAGGTCACAGGCCTTGGCCCGCTCGAAACTCTGCTCAAGGATGACACGGTGAACGATATTCTGGTGAACGGGCCGCAACAGATTTTCGTGGAACGCGCAGGCAAACTGCAATTGACCGATGTCACCTTCAAAGATGAACGCCACCTGCTGCGCATCATCGACAAGATCGTCAGTGCGGTGGGACGCCGTGTGGACGAATCCAACCCCTATGTTGACGCCCGTTTGAAAGACGGCTCGCGGTTCAACGCAATGGTGCCCCCCATCGCGGTTGACGGCAGCCTCGTGTCCATTCGGAAGTTCAAAAAGGACAAACTGGGCATCGACGATCTGGTCCAATTCGGTGCCTTTACCGAAGAAATGGCCGCCTACCTTCAGGCCGCCGTCGCGACCCGGCTGAATGTGATCGTATCCGGCGGTACAGGGTCAGGCAAAACCACAACGCTCAATGCCCTGTCGTCCTTCATCGACAACGCCGAACGCATCCTGACCATCGAAGATACGGCAGAATTGCAATTGCAACAGACCCACGTGGGCCGGATGGAAAGCCGCCCGCCAAACGTCGAAGGCAAGGGCGAAGTGTCCCCGCGCGACTGTCTGAAAAACGCCCTGCGAATGCGCCCCGACCGCATCATCGTCGGCGAGACGCGCGGCGAGGAAGTCATCGACATGTTGCAAGCCATGAACACAGGTCACGATGGATCCATGACGACGATCCACGCCAACTCAGCGCGTGACGGGGTGTCACGTCTGGAAAACATGATCGCGATGGCCGGCATCGAAATGCCGCTCAAGGCGGTGCGCTCGCAAATCTCATCCGCTGTGAACCTGATCGTGCAGGCCTCGCGCCTTCAGGACGGGTCGCGCCGCATGACCTCGATCACAGAGATCACCGGCATGGAAGGCGACGTGATTTCCATGCAGGAAGTGTTCCGCTTTCAACGCGTGGGGCTGACGCCCGACAACAAGATAATCGGGCATTTCACCGCGACCGGCGTGCGCTCGCACTTCTCCGAACGCTTCCGTATGTGGGGCTACGACTTGCCTGCATCCATTTATGAACCGATTGCAGCGGAATAAGGAACCAGAACAATGAGCGCAGAACCCATAATTTACGGTCTGATCTTTATCGGTGTTCTGGTCCTGGTCGAAGGACTTTACCTGGTCGCCTTTGGCAAATCCATCAGCCTGAACAATCGGGTGAACCGCCGTCTTGAAATGCTGAACAAGGCAGGTGGGCGGCGCGAAGAAGTGCTGGAACAGTTGCGCAAAGAGATGCAGCAGCACATGGGTGCGCGCTCCATCCCGCTTTACTCCCTTTTGGCAGAAAGGGCGCAAAAGGCGGCCATTGCCTTCACACCTCAGCAATTGATCATGATTATGGGCGGACTCAGTGTCGTGGCCTTTTTCGGCCTCAGCATCGGAACCGAAACGGAACCGCCCGTGCGGATACTTTTGTCGATCGGTATCGGCATCGGGGCCGTGTTCTTTTGGGTGTCCTCCAAGGCCAGCAAACGCATGGCGCTGATCGAAGAACAACTGCCAGAAGCGGTCGAACTCATGGTGCGCTCCTTGCGGGTCGGACACCCGCTCAGCTCTGCCATCCAGATCGTCGCCAAGGAAGTGTCGGACCCGCTGGCCTCTGAATTTGGGGTGATCGCGGACGAATCCGCCTTTGGGCGGGACGTGGGCGAGGCGCTCAAGGCGATGGCCGAACGGCTGGACATGCAGGATCTGCGCTTTCTTGCCGTGGCTGTGACGATCCAACAGCAATCGGGGGGTAACCTTGCGGAAATCCTGATGGGATTGGCACGTGTGATCCGCGCCCGGTTTCGCCTGTTCCGCCGCGTGAACGCCATCACCGCCGAGGCCAAGTGGTCCGGCAAGTTCCTGTCTGCGTTTCCCATCGTGGCGCTGATCGTGATTAACGTGAATGACCCGAACTACTATGACGAAGTGCGCGACCACCCATATTTCATCCCGGCCTGTTTCCTCGTCGCCGCCTTCTTGGGGATCAACCTGTTTGTCATGCGCGTACTGACCAACATCAAAGTCTAAGGAACCCGTTATGGACGCCCTGCAGCAAGCCATCACACAAACCCTTGGCCCACTTGGGCCCGTCGTCCTCGCGGGCGTGCTCGGCATGATGATGGTCGTCTTGGTCGTCATCATGATGATGCGCCAACCCGAAGACCCATTGGACAAACTCAAGCGCGACAGAAGCGAAGCCGCCTCGGGCAAAATGAAGAAAAAGACGCTGCGCCAAGGCGCGCGTAATGAACAACTCCAGCGGTTTGCGAACTTTCTGGAACCACAGGACGTCGCCGAACTTTCCAAACGGCAGCTGACACTGCGACAGGCTGGCTATCAATCCCGCGACGCTGTGCGGATGTTCCATGCCGCCCAATTCATCCTTGGGGTCCTGGGATTGATCGGGGGCGTGATCTATACCAACTTTATCCTCGGCACCGACGGGATGAGCACGCAAAAGATCATAATGTGGACAGTCGGGCCCGGCGGTGCAGGCTATTACCTGCCGCAATACTGGGTCACCCGCCGCGTCGAAGAACGCAAGGAACAGATCACCCGCGGCTTTCCCGACGCGCTCGACATGATGCTTGTCTGCGTCGAAGCCGGGCAATCGCTCGATCAATCCATCAACCGCGTCGCGGGCGAATTGCGTGCCTCTTATCCGGCTCTGTCAGATGAGTTTCAGGTCGTCAGCTACGAAATGAAAGCCGGCAAAGACAAAGTGAACGTTCTGAATGATATGGGGAAACGCTGTGGTGTGCAGGATGTGTCAAGTTTTGTGACGGTTCTGGTGCAATCCGCCACCTTCGGGACATCCATTGCGGATGCGCTGCGCGTCTATGCAGACGAAATGCGCGACAAACGCGTGATGCGGGCCGAAGAGGCCGCTAACAAACTGCCGACCCAAATGACGCTCGCAACGATGATGCTGACGGTGCCACCGCTGTTGATTATCCTTGTTGCGCCTTCGGTGCACGGTCTGTCAAAACTCGGCAGCATGGGTAGCGGCTTGGGGAACTAGCCAGAGCGTCATTTTGTGCTACAAGACAGACATCGCGTCGCCACGGAATTGCGCGATGTCCTCTAGTGAAAAAGGGCACAAAGACCCAATGTTCTCAGGCATCCGGGCCCTGCCCGCCCTCTTGATCGTTCTCGTTCTGGCCTGCTGTTCCAACAACCGGATTGACGTGTCTCAATCCGGGCCCTTCGCGCCCGGCATTGACCGCAGTCAGGACGCGGTCGACGGGGTGGCAGTGGGACACCGTCTGATGGCAGCAGGCGAATTTGAACTGGCGATCAGATCGTTCAACCGCGCCGCTCTTGATCGGGGTGGGTTTGACGGCGAAATCCTGTCCGGGCTCGGCACGGCCAACTTGGGCCTTGGGCGTTTGGGTCAGGCAGAAAAACTGCTCCGGCGGGCCACCACCGAATTTGATCCCTACCCCGAAGACCTGAATAATCTGGGCGTTGTGCTGATGGAACAAGGTCAAACCAGCGAAGCCATACTGGTGCTGCGCCGCGCCTTTGCGCTTGATGACGGAGAAAGCACACTCATCCGGGATAATCTGCGCTTGGCACTCGCAAAATCTGAAAAATCTGATACCGTGGCGTTGAACGAGAACCAGTATAAACTGGTCCGACGAGGCAGCAGTGATTTTCTAATCCGCACAGCTGGCTAATTTGAGGTGCGCCGCAAGGCGAAATAAAAAGCGACCGCGCAAAAAGCACGGCGTAAGTGAGCAGGAAAAGGACGCAAACATGCGCCACCCCGTTTTTTTGGCCGTCTCTCTGGCAGGGGCACTGGCCCTGTCCGCATGCGAACAGAAATCAGCCGACGAAACCGTTGAACGCGCCTTTCAGGACGTGAACGTTATCGACGAAAGCGATCTGAACGATGTCATGCTCACTGTCGCCGACCCGAACGAGGCCGTGACCTATTTCCAACGCACCGCCGCCAGCAATCCAGATAGGATCGAAGTGCAGCGCGGGCTGGCCACCAGCCTTGTGCGCGCCAAACGCTTTTCCGAAGCGGTTCCAGCCTATGACAGGCTCATCAAACTGGACGGGGCGACCAATGACGACCGCGTCGACTACGCGGATGCGCTGCTGCGTTCAGGCGACTGGGCGCGCGCAGAACAGCAACTCGACAAACTGCCCCCCACCTTTGAAACATTCAAACGCTACCGCCTTGAGGCGCTGATCGCAGACAGCAACAAGGAATGGAAAAAAGCCGACAGTTTCTATGAAACTGCGGTGGGTCTGACGACGCGCCCGTCGGGCGTGCTGAACAACTGGGGCTACTCCAAACTGACACGCGGCGATTTTCAGGATGCAGAACGGCTGTTTGGGGATGCGATCCGTCAGGATTCCACCCTCTTTACGGCCAAGAACAACCTGATCCTGGCACGCGGCGCACAGCGCAACTATTCCCTGCCCGTCATTCCCATGGATCAAGTCGAACGCGCACAACTGTTGCACACGCTCGGCTTGACGGCCGTGAAACAGGGCGATGTGCAAACCGGCAAGGGGCTGCTGCGCGAGGCCATCGACACGCATCCCCAACATTTCGAGGCAGCAGTACGATCCCTGCGCGCGCTCGAATCCAACGGGTGATCTGATGGCTTTGTCGGCGCAGGTGGCGCTGTGGTTCCTGCCCTTTCTCGTGCCTCTGTGTCTTTACGTGGCCTACACCGATCTTGCGCAAATGCGGATCACGAACCCCACCGTGATCGCCATGGTGGTGGTGTTCGTGGTGCTTGGGGTCTTTCTGTTCCCGTTTGACGCCTATCTGTGGCAACTGGCGCAGCTGGGCATCGTACTGGTGGTGTGCATGGTGCTGAACGCCGCTGGCGTCATGGGCGCAGGAGACGCCAAATTTCTGGCCGCCGCTGCACCCTTCGTGGCACTGGGGGATATCAGGCTGTTGATGGCGCTCTTTGCCGCCACGCTGCTTGCGGCCTACGCCGTGCACCGCATCGCCAAATTAACCCCCCTGCGCCAGATGGCCCCCGATTGGGACAGTTGGAACCAGAAGGGTCAGAAATTCCCCATGGGCTTCGCCCTTGGCCCGACTCTTGCGATCTATCTTGCTCTAGGGGCCGTGTACGGGTCTTGACGATTTCCAGCCACATTTTGGTCTGAATACCCGGATAGCGTCAGCGAAAGCAGACAGTCCAACAGGTCAATCCCCATGAACATGCAAGTCGCAGACGTCATCGCCCCATCCGCCCCCAAACGGCTGGACGATATGAAACTGTCCGCCGTAATGATGCGCGACATCCTTTTGAAAACGATGTTTCGCAAAAACATCGACATGGTGTCGGACCTGTCCGTGACGCTGTGCCTGCCGATCCCGGTCGTGCAGGAACTGATCGACATGTGCCGCGATCAGCGCCTGATGGAAGCGACGGGCACGCTGAATGCCAACAACGGCAATGAAATGGGCTATCAACTGACCGATGCGGGCAAGGCGCGGGCGCTTGATGCCCTTGCGCAGTCCGAATACTTTGGCGCGATGCCGGTGCCGCTGGATGTGTACCGTGAACAGGTAAAACGCCAGTCCATCCGCAATGTCATGGTCACGCGCGCGCAACTGACGGGCGCGATGGGGCATCTGGTGCTGCCGCCCGACCTGCTGGGCCAATTGGGGCCAGCGGTGTCAGCAGGTCGCTCGATCCTGATGTACGGCCCCCCCGGCAACGGCAAATCGTCGATCTCAAACGGGATTCGCGACGCCTTGGGCGATCAGGTCTATGTGCCGCGCGCCATCGAATATGCGGGCCAAGTGATCACAGTCTACGATCCGATCGTGCATGTGAGGTGCCCTGACGCGGCCCCGGACACCACCTCTTTGCGACGGCGCACACCGTATGATGCACGTTATGTCAAATGCGACAGGCCCACCGTGGTCACGGGCGGTGAACTCAACCTGTCCATGCTTGATCTGGTCTATAATCCGACAGCCAAAACCTATCAGGCTCCGCTGCAACTGAAATCCACGGGCGGGATATTTATCGTGGACGATCTTGGGCGGCAGGCCGAATCTCCGCAGGCGCTCGTGAACCGCTGGATCGTGCCGCTGGAAGAAAGCAAAGACATCCTGGCCCTGCAATCGGGCGAAAAATTCGAAGTGCCCTTCGACACGTTGGTCATCTTTTCAACCAACTTCCACCCCAACGAAATCTTTGACCAAGCAGCGCTGCGCCGGATCTTTTTCAAGATCAAGATTGATGGCCCGGACCAGACCAATTTCCTGAAAATCTTTGCCATGGTGGCCAAGAAAAAAGGGATGGCCCTGAACGAAGACGCGCTCATCCATCTGCTCAAGGTGAAATACCCCACAATCGACAACGTCTTTGCCAATTACCAACCCTCCTTTCTGGTCGATCAGATGCTGGCAATCTGCAATTTCGAAGGCATGCCGCCGCAAATGAACCCTGACCTGATCGACAGGGCTTGGGGCAACATGTTTGTCAAAGACGAATTTATCGTCAAATGATCGGCGTTGCGGGCTGCGGGCGCATGGGGGCAGGTATGCTTACGGCCCTGCGCGATGGCGGCACGGGGGCCATCGGCTATGACGTTGTCGACAAAGGGAGCGATGACATCTTGACCAACCTCATGAGCTTCGCACCGCGGCTTGAAACACTGTTCAGCGTGGTGCGCGACGCCGATGAAACTGACGCCCTGTTGTTTGGGGCGCAAAACCTGATCACCACAGCACCGCATCTCAGCCGCATCTTCATCTGCTCCACCCTGTCGCCGCGCTATGTGCAGGGCTTGCGGGCACGGGTGCCGGACCACATCACACTGATCGACGCGCCGATGTCCGGGGCAAAAGTGGCCGCAGACAACCGCACACTCAGCTTCATGCTCGGCGGGGCGCAGGGCGACATTGATGATGCAATCCCTCTGCTCGCGCTCATGGGCCAACATTTTCACCACATGGGGCCATATGGTGCGGGCATGCAGGCCAAAGTGCTGAACAATCTTCTGGCCGCCTCGAACACGGCGATGACGCGGCTGGTGCTGGACTGGGCAGATGCGGCAGGGCTGGACAGCGACAGGTTGCTGGCCCTGATCGAAACCTCCTCGGGACAGAACTGGCTTGCGTCTGGCTTTGACACCATCGAATTTGCCAAACACGGCCACGCCCCGGACAATTCAATCGGCATATTGGTCAAGGACGTGGCCGCAGCGCTTGATGCCGCCCCCAAAGGTGCCGACCTGAGCCTGCCGCAAAGCGTTCAAAAGACGATCCTCGCCCTGACCCCGCGCACCTGACGTGCGGCGCGCGCTGCTTTAACGTTTCAGCTTTGCATACGAAACGGTGCACAGCTTGTGCACAGAGTGTGCACGCCCCGTGCATCGCCCTTTTCGCCTTAACCTCCCTGAATATATGGTAAAATTGACGCATCCCCCCGCCTGTTGCCTGTTTTGAAAAATCCCGGGCGACGGTGCATGAAACGCACCGGGGGGCTGGCCGCCAATCCACGGGCTGCTACATAGGATGGCATGACCAAACTCCCCGCCGCCTTCACCACCTGGTTCACCGCACGCGGCTGGTCGATCCACCCCCACCAACAGACCATGCTGGAGCGGGCCAATGAACCGGCCTTGCTGCTGATCGCCCCTACCGGCGGGGGCAAGACGCTGGCGGGCTTCCTGCCTTCTCTGGCAGAGCTCAGCGATGGACAACACGCGGGCTTGCACACCCTCTACATCTCCCCACTCAAGGCACTGGCCAGCGACATCAAACGCAACCTGCGCACCCCGGTCGAGGAAATGGGCTTGCCCATCCGGATCGAGGATCGCACCGGAGACACCTCACAAACCCAAAAGAAACGGCAACGCGCGGACCCACCCCACATTCTACTGACCACGCCAGAAAGCCTTGCACTTTTAACGAGTTACGAGGACGCACCGCGCATGTTCGCAGGCCTCAAACGCGTCATCGTCGATGAAATCCACGCGCTTGCAGAAAGCAAGCGGGGCGACCAGATGTTCCTGGCCCTCTCGCGCCTGCAAGCACTGTGTCCCGACCTGCGCCGCGTCGGCCTGTCCGCCACGGTCGAGGATCCAAACGCCATCGCGCATCTTCTGGCCAAACACCCAGATCCCTGCCAGATCATCCACGCCGATCCAGGCCCCGCGCCGGACATCAAAATGCTCGTCACAGACGAAGCCCCACCCTGGGCTGGGGGCGGCGCAAAATACGCGATCCCGGCAGTACTGGAACAGGTCAAACAGCACAAAACGACGCTGATCTTTCACAACACCCGCGCCCAGGCCGAACTTTACTTTCATAACATATGGTTGGCCAATACCGACAGCCTGCCCATCGGCATCCATCACGGCAGCCTCGACCGCCAGCAACGCGAAAAAGTCGAACAAGCCATGGTCGCAGGCACCCTCAAGGCGATCGTCTGCACTGGCACGCTGGACCTTGGAATTGACTGGGGCAATGTCGATCTGATCATCCAGATCGGTGCCCCAAAGAACGTCAAGCGGCTGGTGCAACGGATCGGACGCGCCAACCACCGCTATAACGCGCCCTCCAAAGCGCTGCTGGTGCCTGCCAACCGCTTCGAAGTGGTGGAATGTATCGCAGCCCTTGAGGCCGTAAAAGAAGGTGCGCTTGACGGCGATCCCCGCGGCCCCGGCCCGCGAGACGTGCTCTGTCAGCACATCCTGATCACCGCCGCCGCTGGCCCCTTCGACGCCGCAGCACTTTACGCTGAGGTGACAAGCACAGGGGCCTATAGTGCTCTAACCAAACAGGAATTCGACGCCAGCCTCGTTTTTTGCGCGACCGGCGGCTACGCCCTGCGCGCCTATGATCAATGGAAACGGCTGCAACTGCGCGCCGATGGCCGCTGGCAATTGCGCGATCCACGCAGCGCGCAACGCATCCGCATGAACATAGGCACCATTCAGGACACAGACACGCTCAAAGTCCGATACAAAGGGCGGGGCGGCAAACCTCTGGGCGAGATCGAAGAAGGCTTTGCAGCCACCCTGACGCCCGGCGATACCTTCCTGATCGGGGGGCAAATCGTGCGCTACGACAGCTTGCGCGAAATGACGGTTCAGGTGACCCGTGATGGCGCGAAAAAGCCCAAGATCGCGACCTTTCTGGGCACCAAATTCGCGACCTCGACCCAGCTCAGCCATCGCATCATCGACATGTTCCAACGCGAAAGCTGGCCCGACCTGCCCGCCCACACAGCCGACTGGCTGGCTCTGCAGCGCAAACTGTCCCGCTTGCCCGAGCCGGGGCGGCTGCTGATCGAAAGCTTTCCGCATGACGGGCGGGCGCACACAGCCGTCTACGGCTTTGCCGGGCGCAACGCGATGCAGACCCTTGGACTGTTGCTGACCAAACGGATGGAGGAAACAGGGCTGAACCCGCTTGGCTTTTTGGCGACGGACTACGCGACACTGATCTGGGGCCTAGAGCCGGTGCGCAACCCCGCCCCTCTGTTCGAGATCGATGCACTGCGTGACGGGCTGGACCGTTGGCTGGCGGGCAACGCAGTGATGAAACGCACCTTTCGCGCCTCCGCCACAATCGCCGGTTTGATCGAACGCAACACGCCCTCAGCGCGCAAATCCGGGCGGCAAGCGACGTTCAATTCCGATATTCTCTACGACACACTGGCGAAATACGATCCTGACCACCTCATGCTGGACATCACCCGCCAAGAGGCCATGCGCGGCCTCGTCGATTTCGGACGGATCGAGGAAATGGCCGCGCGCATCGGCGGCCGGATCGACCTGATCGAACACGATCGGGTCACCCCGCTTGCCGCCCCTCTGTTTCTCGAAGTCGGGCGGGTCCCGATCAAAGGACTGGCCGAAGAAAAACTTCTGGCCGAAGAAGCCGAACGGCTCATGACCACAGCTGGGCTCACACCAGACCCACCCAAACGCGACTGGCGCATCCCCTACTAATCACCGTGTTCATCTTTGGGTTCAAAATACCTCTGGGGAGGGCCAAAGGCCCGGGGGCAGAGCCCCCAAATAGACCCTGTGCAAACCTGTCGCAAACAAATCCGGCACCGGACACCTTGATGCAGCGCGCCACCATGCGTATGAACAAAGTATGAACATGTGTGACGTTTTCCTCGCCGGTGCCACCCTCAAAGCGCTTGGCTCTGGCGCGCTATTTTGGCCCGAACACGCGCTGATCTGCGTCTCCGATCTGCATCTGGGTAAATCCGAACGGATCGCGCGGCGCGGAGGAAGCCATCTGCCACCCTACGAAACACGCGATACGCTGACGCGGTTGGCCAGCGACCTGGAGGCCACAGGCGCGCGTACAGTGATCTGCCTGGGTGACAGCTTTGATGATCTGACTGCCGCGCAATCCTTGCCAGATGATGAACGGCTTTGGATCACACGCTTGCAGGCGGGCCGAACCTGGGTCTGGATCGAAGGAAACCACGATCCCGGGCCCATTGAATTCGGTGGCACACATCTGGCCGAGATGCCCCTTGGCCCACTTGTGTTTCGCCATATAGCCCAGCCCGGCACCACAGGTGAAGTGTCCGGGCACTACCACCCCAAGGCGACGTTGCGGACGCGGGCGCGCGCAATCACGCGCCCCGCGTTCTTGATCGACAGGGATCGCCTGATCATGCCCGCCTATGGCACGTACACAGGTGGCTTGCGCAGTCATGATCAGGTGTTGCGCGATCTGATGCACTCTGACGCCAGCGCGGTCCTCACGGGCCCCACTCCGCTTCAGGTGCCGATGCCGCGCTAGGCCGTCAGCCCTTCGGGTTCGGGCAAACCATTGGCACGACAACACGCCGTGACTGTGTTGGCCAATAGACAGGCGATGGTCATAGGACCCACACCGCCGGGCACGGGTGTGATGGCACCAGCCACCTCTGCGCAGCTGTCAAAATGGCAATCCCCAACAAGGCGCGTCTTGCCCTCGCCCTTTTCAGGCGCGTCGATGCGATTGATGCCCACATCGATCACAGTGGCACCGGGTTTGATCCACTCGCCCGTCACCATTTCAGGGCGGCCCACGGCGGCGACAACAATGTCTGCGGCCCGTGTCACGTCCTGAATGTCCTTGGTGCGGCTATGCGCAATCGTGACCGTACAACTGTCACCAAGCAAAAGTTGGGCCATTGGTTTGCCCACAATGTTAGAGCGCCCGACAACAACCGCATTCAAACCCGACAAGCTGCCATGATGGTCGCGCAGCATCATCAGACAGCCCAATGGGGTGCAGGGCACCATCGACTTTTGCCCGGTGCCCAACAGACCGACATTAGACACGTGAAAGCCATCTACATCTTTGGCCGGATCAATGGAATTGATCACAAGGTCTTCGTTCAGATGCTTGGGCAAGGGCAATTGAACCAGAATGCCGTGAATGGCCGGATCGGCGTTCAGCTGCGCGATCAACGCCAACAGGTCCGCTTCGGACGTGTCCACATCCAGCTTGTGTTCGACACTGTTCATGCCGACCTCGACAGTCATTTTACCTTTGGAACGGACATAGACCTGGCTCGCCGGGTCTTCCCCCACCAGCACCACGGCCAGTCCGGGCGTGATGCCATGCTCATTTACCAATGCCGTGACGTGATCCGCCACATTGGCGCGGACTGTTGCGGCAAATGCCTTGCCGTCGATGATCGTCGCACTCATGCGCGTCCCTTTCTAATTCCGAATAAGCGTGACTTGATGCGCCCATGTTTCACCATCGCTGATCACCAGCGTGTCAAATTCCATGAACTGCAAAAAATCGTAAAACGTCGCCGAGAACTCAAGGTTCTGGTCAATGAAGAAATCGTTGTTTCGCATGTTGGATGTCATCTGCGCCAACAGCGCACGTGCCCGAAACAGCGTCGAAAACACCTCGTCATCCAAGGCAATCACGTTCAGATGCTTGGCATCGTCCCCTTTGGCAAAGAACACGAAACGTGGGCTTTCCGGTGCCTTGAGTTGCGAGATGGTCAGGGTGGTCACAAACGACACCCGAACGGCCTTGCTGGATTCCGGGGCGTTGCGGATCACCCGGGTAAATTCCTCGGTCGAGGTGATCTCAGGATAATAATACCCCTCATAACGGTCGCTTGCGGTCGCAACCGTGGCGGCCAACAGGGTGAATACAACGACAACAAGTCGGATCATGTTCTGGTCTTTCTTGGCGTGTTCAGGCCGCGCAGTACGGCCAGTCGTCAATCGCTTTGCGGCCCCGCCCATACGTCATGGCAGGGCCGCAAATTGGTAAGGTCTTCAACCGGCGTGGATCAGAATAACCCTTCGATCTGGCCAGCGTCGTTAAGGTGGATGCTTTCGGCTGAGGGAACGCGGGGCAGACCGGGCATGGTCATGATCTCGCCGCAGACTGCGACGACAAAACCGGCACCAGCAGACAGGCGCACTTCGCGTACTGGTACGGTGAACCCGGTGGGCGCGCCGCGCAGCGTTGGATCGGTCGAAAACGAATACTGCGTTTTGGCCATGCAGACCGGCAGGTGCCCGTATCCCTGCTCTTCCCACAATTTCAGCTGATCGAGGATTTTTTGATCCATCACTGCACCGTCGGAACGGTAGATTTTCTTGGCAATGGTCTGGATCTTGTCGGCCAGCGACATCTCGTCCGGATAGATCGGCGCAAAATCAGCCGTGCCTGCATCCGCCAGTTCCGCAACTTTGGTCGCCAGATCAGCAGACCCTTCGGACCCAAGTTCCCAATGACGTGACAGGACCGCTTCGGCACCTTTTTCAGCAACGAAATCCTTGATCGCCTGCACTTCGGCGTCCGTGTCGGTGACAAAGTGGTTGATCGCGACAACGACCGGAACGCCAAACGACTTGAGGTTTTCGATGTGGCGCCCAAGGTTCGGGCAACCCGCCTTGACCGCATCGACATTTTCCGTGCCAAGGTCGGCTTTGGCCACGCCGCCGTTCATTTTCATCGCGCGCACGGTGGCGACGCAGACGACGACGGAGGGCGAAATGCCTGCCTTGCGGCATTTGATGTTCATGAACTTTTCCGCACCAAGGTCGGCACCAAAGCCCGCTTCGGTCACGACGTAATCCGTTAGTTTCAGCGCCGTTGTCGTGGCAATAACAGAGTTACAGCCGTGTGCGATGTTGGCGAATGGGCCGCCGTGCACAAAGGCCGGATTGTTTTCCAGCGTTTGCACGATGTTGGGCTGCATCGCGTCCTTGAGCAGGACAGTCATTGCGCCATCCGCCTTGATGTCGCGCGCAAAGACAGGCGAGCGGTCGCGGCGATAGGCGACAATCATGTCACCCAAACGGGATTGCAGGTCCTTGAGGTCTTTGGCCAGACACAGGATCGCCATGACTTCGGAGGCCACAGTGATGTCAAAGCCCGCCTCGCGCGGAAAGCCGTTGGCGACACCCCCAAGGGATGCCACGATCTGGCGCAGGGCGCGGTCGTTCATGTCCACGACACGGCGCCACACGACGCGGCGGGTGTCGATGTCGAGTTCATTGCCCCAATAGATGTGGTTGTCGATCATCGCGCTCAGCAGCGAGTGGGCGGACGTGATCGCGTGGAAATCCCCTGTAAAGTGCAGGTTCATTTCTTCCATCGGCACGATCTGCGCGTAACCGCCACCAGCGGCCCCGCCTTTCATGCCAAAGTTCGGGCCCAGCGATGCCTCGCGGATGCAAACCATGGCCTTTTTTCCGATACGGTTTAGGCCATCGCCCAGACCTACAGTGGTCGTGGTCTTGCCCTCACCCGCAGGGGTGGGGTTGATCGCGGTTACAAGGATCAGCTTGCCGTCAGGGCGATCCTGCACCGAGTTGATAAAGGACTGGCTGACCTTTGCCTTGTCATGGCCGTAGGGCAGCAGGTCGGCGCTTTCGATACCGATCTTGGCCCCAATCTCTTGGATCGGCAGTTTATGCGCCTCACGCGCAATTTCGATGTCAGATTTATAGGCCATGATGCTCCCCGCAAGTCAAATGGGCACGTATTTCCTGAACTGCATACAGGCGCATGCCCACAGCGCATACGCGCGATTCCGACATTTCAGCGCGGTAGAGCGGCCACAATGCACACCGCCGTTTCGTTTCGGAAACGATCAATCCGCAGCGGGAAGGTTGTTGCCGACCTTCATCGCCTTTTCAAGAACGGTGTTGGTCGCAATCAGTTTGCTGCGGATGTTCCCGGAAAATGCCAGATCAAGGTGCGGCCCAATGTCGGGATTGCGTCGGACAAGGCGGCGCAAGGTTTCTGACGATGCGCTGAAATAGCGGGTCGGTTGGTTCAGGCGCACCGTCGCGCTGGCCGCGTCACTGGTCATACATCCCATTTCACCGATGAACTGACCGCCCCCGACTTGCGCGATGACCTGCCCACCCACTTCGATATCGACACCACCATTGATAAGATAACTCAACGCTTGAACCGGTTTGCCCTGCTGGGTCAGAGCCTCGCCAATTTGGCCATCATGCCACGTTCCGGCCTGCATCAGTTTCTTGCCATCAATCGGGCGCAATGTGGGAAAACGGTTTGCCAACAGCGCCTTTTCCTCTTCGTTAAAGCGCAGCATGTTCGTCAGTACCCAAACCCGGGCAATGCCGATGACGGACAAGGTGATCCAACTGACCTAAATAATTGCGGAAAATAGATTCCAGTTGCGAAACAGGGACACCAGCACAAGCGCTGCCGCAAGCATGTTGAGGGCCGCATAGGTGTAGCTGTTCCCCCTGAGCACACCCATCTGTAGCAAGCCATATGACGACAGATAAAAGACGACGCCGCCATATCCGGCAATTTGGTAGTAATCTATCAAAGCGGATCGCTCCCAACTGCCTTGCCGTAGAAGAGCGTGCCAGATTTGAACGCGAAATCAAGTGCGGACATATGGGCGGTGCACCAGTGATGACAATGGCGCGCGGGCTAACGCAAATCAGCGCGCGATGAGCGGTCAGCGTGTCAAAGAAGAACGCATTCGATCAAAACGCACTAACCCTTGCGCACATCCGGCAGGTGCGCCCACAGAGGTTGGTCCGGGACGTGCAACACCAGTTCGTCCCCTATCGCCAAACGCCCGCCATATTCGACCCAAGCCGTCACACCGCGACGCCCCTTGGCAGCGGGTTTGAACTTTTTGCCGAAGCCGACCGCTTCTTTTTCAATCTCCCTGCCAGGATAGATACAGGGTCTGTTTTCCATATCAATCGTGATCCCAACCCCCGACGACGCCATGAGCCGCGACGACGGCGGCACATGTGAAAAGTCGGGGATACCCTCGATCACCATCGACGCACCGACCCATGCAGGATCAATGTGGTCCATCTCCATCTTCGCCGCGATCTCTGCCAGCTCTTCGGCGCTCAGGATCGACAACTGGCGCACGTTTCGAATTTCGGTGCCGCGAGGATACTGGCTGGTCACGCGGCTACATGACGGGCGGGTGGGGCCACCATGGGCCTCGCCAGGAAATCCATCCAAAGTCGCATCCACCGCGTCAAACGGGGACGAGCGCAGCGTGGCCCCGTCTTGGGTCACCCGGCCCAACCATGTGATACGGGCTGTAAAGGATGTGGGCACAAGTGCGGGCATGGGCTTCTCCTGACTGCTGCCCAGTCATAGACCAGCATGCCGTTTGCACATCAATGAAAAATTGTGATGACGGGTTCAGAGCCTGTGATACGTCACCCTTTCCGAGCGTCGGCATCGATGCGACAACCACAATACATTGCGGCACCATGCTAAAAAAAAGGCCCACCCAAATGGGCAGGCCTTTGATTTTACTTTGTCAGGCGCATCAGGCACTTGGTTCAGGCTCCATGCCACCATCACCTGATGGACCGGATTTCTTTTTGGCTTTCGGGATTGCGGTCAGGCTTGGTTTCTTTTCCTCGACCTTGGAACCGCCATCTTCGTCATCAGGTGCATGAGGAGGCTCGCCACGCATGACGCGCGCGATCTCTTCACCGGTCAGCGTTTCGTATTCCAGCAAGCCCTGAGCAAGACGTTCGAATTCTTGCTCGTTTTCTGTGACGATTTTCAGCGCCCAGTCATATCCATCCTGAATGAACTTCTGAACTTCCTGCTCAACCATTTCCTTGGTGTTCGCCGAGACGGAAAAACCACCAGTATTTCCGGTATAACCTTGGGCTGCTTCGGAATAGTCGATGTTACCAACCTTGTCGGACATGCCCCACTGCAGAACCATGGCACGGGCCAAGGCGCTGGCCTGCTGGATATCGCCAGCTGGACCATTGGACACCGAATCCGGTCCGTATTTGTGGATTTCGGCCGCTTTTCCAGCCATGGTCATGGCCAAACGCTGGTGGCATTCATCCTTGAACATGTTCAGGCGATCAATCTCGGGCAGGCTCATGACCATGCCCAATGCGCCGCCGCGTGGAATGATCGTGGCCTTATAGACGGGATCGCATTTCGGCAGCTTCATACCGACCAGCGCGTGCCCAGCCTCGTGATAGGCCGTCATTTCCTTTTGGGCGGCCGTCATCACCATAGACCGGCGTTCCGGGCCCATCATCACTTTGTCCTTGGCCGATTCAAAATCCAGCATAGTGACAAAGCGGCGACCGATACGGGCTGCAGTCAATGCCGCCTCGTTCACAAGGTTGGCCAGATCAGCACCCGAAAAACCAGGCGTGCCGCGCGCAATGATGCGCAGATCGACGTCGGGACCAAGTGGCGTTTTGCGCGCATGTACGCCCAAAATCTTTTCGCGGCCTTTGATGTCAGGATTTCCAACAGTCACCTGACGGTCAAAACGACCAGGGCGCAGCAAGGCCGGGTCAAGCACGTCTTTGCGGTTTGTGGCCGCAATGATGATCACGCCTTCGTTGGCCTCGAACCCGTCCATTTCAACCAGCAACTGGTTCAACGTCTGTTCGCGCTCGTCATTGCCACCGCCATAGCCGGCACCACGGTGACGGCCGACCGCGTCGATTTCGTCGATGAAAACGATACACGGCGCGTTTTTCTTGGCTTGTTCGAACATGTCGCGGACACGGGATGCACCCACACCAACGAACATTTCAACAAAATCAGACCCCGAGATGGTAAAGAACGGCACACCCGCCTCACCGGCAATTGCGCGCGCCAGCAGTGTCTTACCAGTACCCGGAGGGCCAACAAGCAATGCGCCCTTGGGGATCTTGCCACCAAGGCGCGAAAATTTCTGCGGGTTGCGCAGGAATTCCACAATCTCTTCGAGCTCTTCCTTGGCTTCGTCGATGCCTGCAACATCGTCAAACGTCACGCGCCCATGCTTTTCAGTGAGCATCTTGGCCTTGGATTTACCAAAGCCCATGGCACCACCTTTGCCGCCGCCTTGCATGCGGTTCATGAAATAAACCCAGACACCGATCAACAGAAGGAAGGGCAGCAGCGACACAAGGAACGTCTGGAAGCCAGACTGTTGTTGCTGTTCTGCGCGCACGGGGACGCTGTTTTCGATCAACAGGCTCGTGACTTTGGCATCTTCCGGCTTGATGGCCATAAAGTCTTCGGATCCGCGACGGAACAGAACCTGTTCGCCATCCAGCGTGACGTTGCTGACAGATCCGTTCTCAACCGAGTCCACAAACTCTGAATAGCTGACTTCGCGGCTTTGCATCGTGTTGCCAGACCCGCCAAACAGGTTGAACAATGCCAAAATGAGCAAAAACAAAACCACCCAAAAGGCGATATTACGTGCATTTCCCAAGGAAACTCTCCCGATACTTGTAGCCGATGGGACAAACCCTACAGCGTTGCCCTATAGATAGAGAGGATATCGCGAGGTTCAATGCGATAATAGCGCGGCAAAGAAGGCATCTTGCCCTCCGTCCAGTTCTGCGGCCCATTCGGCGTCCGGTTGCACCACCGGGGCAGCGATCATTTCACCCTCATACCACACTGATGGCGTTACAGCGAGCGCAGCCCGCGGCAGGCCAATATCACGCCAGTCTTTGATTTGTGACAGTGCGGCAAAGCCGAGGGCGCGCACCTCAAGATCGGGATCATCCTCCGGACCCGTGATCAGCCAGCGATCATCCCACATGTCGCCAACTTCGCAGGTGATTTCCTGTACGGCGTTCAGTTCACGAAACACCCAGGTAATCATATGTTCGACGGTGATCTGGCACCCTTCCAGCGTCGCCCCGCGACCACTGCGGATCGCCTTGAGGGTGCGGGCGACCGCATCGCGCCGAGGCGGATAGGGACATTGGGCCGTCCACGTGATCGCGTGCACCAACAGACGTCGCGCAATCTCTTCGGGCAATAATCGAAACTTGCGCAAATCGATGGCCACAGCGCCGTGTAGCAACGTGGCGGCATCACGCGCGGCGAGAAACGTTTGCCAATCCAATGCTTCGCGCGCTTGGGTCATATTTTGAGCGACATCAACCAGCGTGCTGACCTTTACCCCCAAACCGTCCAGCACGCCCAAAGCGTCGCGCACACGCACCCGTTCGAAATCGCGGTCCTCGTTGCTGGGATCCTCGCACCAGGCAATGTCGCAATCGCGCAAATATTCGCGCAGCGTTGATCGTTCGATCTGCAAAAACGGGCGCACCCATGTCACACCGTGTTGCACGCGTCGTTTTGCCATCGCGCTGAGCCCATCAACGCCTGCCCCGCGCGCAAGCCGCATCACAAAGGTTTCGGCCTGATCATCTGCCGTGTGGCCAAGGGCGACGTGAGTGATCTGATGCGCCTCAGCCCAGTCAGCCATCAGCCGATACCGTGCCTCACGCGCTGCTGCCTGCAAATTTCCCTCGCCGGTCCAGCCTGTCCAGTATTCAACGTGATGCGGCAGATTCCATCGGGCGCACAGGTCCGTGACCAATGCAATCTCATGCTTTGCCTCTGGGCGCAGACGATGATCGACGGTGATCACATGCAACGCGACATCGCGAGATTTTGCAAACTCGACCAGCGCCGCCAAAAGGGCCACAGAATCCCCGCCCCCCGACACAGCGACCCCCAACCGTGCGGGCGGATGACCTGCCAGCACATCCTCTATAGCCGCAAGAAGAGGTGCCATCATAAGTTAGCTGCAGCCGATATTGCGCATCGCAGCCTCTGCATCGGCAACGGCGGCTGCGCCGGGAAACCGCAGACCAACTTCGCCCAAGGTCACGCAGGATTCGGCAGTTTGCCCAAGACGGCCAAGGGACGCGCCAAGGCGAAACAAGGCTTCGGCCGCAAACGGGCCCTGCTGATCAAGAGTAAAGGTGGCCAGATACGCGCGCGCGCCCTCGCGCACATCGCCAAGCCCCTCAAGCGCCTCGCCGCGGCGCAACGTCGCTTCTATTGCAAGGGGGCCACCTGGATAGGTCTCATTAAAGGTCGCAAACTGGTCCGCGGCGGCGCGAAAATCACCGGAGGCGAGCGCCGCCTGCGCCCGCTCAAAGTCTGCCTGTTCATTTGCTGCCAATTGCGTCTCGGGTTGTGACGGCGGCGCAATCACCGGAACAGATGGCGCATCACCGCCGCCCAATGAGGGCGTGTCGCCCAATGACCCGATATCACAGCCCTCTTCCAATTCGCACAGGCGGAATTCCAGATCGCCAATGCGATTGGTGCCATCGGCAACCACACGTCCAATGCGAAATTCCAACTCCTCGGTCTTGCCGGTCAGGCGCTGCAATTCGCTTTCGATGGCACCGATCCGGTCAAACGTACCACTGGCCCCGACGGGGGACGTGGCACCGCCTGTGGTGGACAGTTCGCGTTTCAGCTTTTGCATTTCGACAAACAGAACCGTCAGTTCCTGACGAATGTCTGCCAGTGTGGCCGCATCCTGTGCCACCGCGTTCTGCGGGGCAGAAACACCCATGGCCAGAACCAGAACCGCAATATACCGCACCATCAATCGCCCCTTTGCTACCGTCTGCGTCTTAGCTGCTCAGCCCACCGGCCAGCACAGTGACCGCGCGGCGGTTGTTGGCATAGCACGCTTCGGCACTACAAATTTCAATCGGGCGTTCCTTGCCATAGCTTACCACTTGTAGCCGGCTGGACTGGACGCCCTGACTGACCAGATAGGACCGCGCCGCATCTGCGCGCCGCGCGCCAAGGGCAAGGTTGTACTCACGTGTGCCCTGTTCGTCTGCGTGTCCTTCGATCACGGCGGTGTAGTCAGCGTTCTGCAACAGCCAAACCGCCTGACCGTCCAGCGTCGCGCGGCCCTCTGGGGACAAAGTCGACTGATCCACTGCAAAAAGGACACGATCCCCGATGGCTTGAGCAAAGTAAGCGGGCGACGCCGGATCAGACGCGCTGCCGATCCCCGCAGCATTCGCGCCACTGGCAAACGGATCATTGGCACCGCCACCCGCACCAAAGCGGTCAGGGTTGGTACACGCCGCCAGCGCAAGGCCGGCGCAGATCATCAGCAAGGAAGATTTCAGTTTCATGGGCTCGAGCCTCTCTTGAATTATATCGCCAATTCTTGGTCGTTGTTTTCATACATATCACGAACTGGACCACATGAAAATGCGCGGTCCATGCGGCGCTGTTTGTGCCGCAGCCTAGGGCTGCAACGGTCCCCAGGACGGATCAGATCCACCTTCTGGCGTGCGAACCGGACGCAGATTGCGCCCCGTAATGTCCACAGAGTACAGCGTCGATCTTCCGCCGGCCCCTTGGGTTTCACGGGCAAACATGATGACTCGGCCATTTGGCGACCACGTTGGACCTTCATCCAGGAAGGACGCGGTCAGCAACCTTTCTTCGCTTCCATTGACGCGCATCACACCAATGTGAAAGCGGCCCTTGGACTGTTTGGTAAACGCGATCAGATCGCCACGCGGCGACCACACGGGTGTGCCATAGCGCCCTTCGCCAAAGGAAATGCGCGTGGCCTCTCCGCCATCTGCGGACATGACGTACAGCTGCTGCGTGCCCGAGCGGTCGCTTTCAAAGACGATGCGATTCCCATCGGGACTGAAACTGGGGGCAGTTTCGATTGCGGGCGTGTTAGTCAGACGCTTGGTCGCACCGCTACGGATATTCATGGAATGAATATCCGTATTGCTGCCCTCGCTGATCGAATAGACGACTGTCTGACCATCCGGCGCAAAACGAGGCGCAAAGCTCATCGTACCTTGCTGGCTTTCCAATACGCGCCGCTGCACAGAACCTACATCCAGAACATAGATGCGCGGAAAGCCTGTTTCATAACTGGTATAGAGCACCCTATCGCCCGTCTTAGAAAAGCGGGGTGCCAGCACGATATCTTCGGACCCCGTCAGGTACTGCACGTTGGCCCCGTCATAATCCATGACAGCCAGCCGCTTGCGGCGGTTGTCCTTGGGGCCCGTTTCACTCACGTAGACGACACGGCTGTCAAAATAGCTGCCCTCGCCCGTGATCCGGCTATAGACAACATCGGCCACCTTGTGCGCGATGCGGCGCCACCCATCGACGGTGCCGACAAATTGCAGACCATCACCCAATTCGGCCCCGGAAAACACGTCGTAGAGCCGGAATTTCACGTTGATCTGATTGCCCTGCACTGTGACGGCCCCAGTGACGAGGGCTTGGGCATTTATCGCCTTCCAGTCCGCATATTGCACAGGTGCGCCGAAATCGTTGACCTGACTGATAAAGGCACTGCTGGGCAATTCACGAAACAGGCCTGTTCCGGTCAGATCCGCCGCGATGACGCGCGCCAATTGCTGGCCCATCTCGGCACTGCCTGCGGTTTCAGCGACGAGATCGGGTACAGCAATCGGCAAGGGTTCGATGACCCCTTCGGTGATCTCGATCCTGAGCGGGCCACTTTGCGCCAGTGTCATCATTGGAACAAAGACGATCGCGCCAAAGGCGATCAGCGAACACAGCACTCGATACATCATTTGATACGCATCCTTTCGGGATTGAACGTCATCTCGATTTCTTTCCATTGGCCGTACTTTTCGGCCGGCAACCCGTACCCGTCACGCGTGCAGCGTATAATCGCACGCCGCGCCGCCTCAAAGGCCTGATTTGCAGCACTTGCCGAACCGCCAGAGCTTGACCCAAGCCGGATCGAACTGTTCACGGGTTTTCCGTCTGGTGTCATGGCAACTGTGACGACAACCGTGGTCTGCAAGGCCTCGGACGACAAAGACCCGACATTCCAGCAACTTGAAACCGCAACGCGCAACGCATCCTTTTCACCCGAAGTGAGGGGCGGGCCGACCGGCGCGTCCGCGGCACCACCGGCCAAGGCCGCGCTGACGGCGGCATTGACGGCATCGCTGGTGTCTGGTGCGGGTGCCTCGGGAACAACAGGCGCAGGGGCGGCTGTGCGCACAGGGGCACTGGGGCGCACTGATGGCGGGCGCGGCGATGTTGTGGGTGCGTTGGTGGGTGTTTCCGCCTCTGTAACGATCTCGGTGGCGGCCTCTTCTGGGGCGGTCGCCTCTTGTTCCTCGGCGGGTGTATCGGCACCTGCATCTTCGGTGACGGCGGGTTGTTCGACCTCGCCGGGGGCGACATCCACGGGCGGGGGCGCGACCGCTTCGGGGGCGACCCGTTCAGAGGGGCGCGGAATCGGGCGTGGCGCAATTTCGGGCACCAAAACGGCCTGTTCCAAGGGCTGTGGTTGTTCGGGCGAGGTATCGACGATCTCTGGCGTGGGCTGCGGCGTTGGCGGGGTTGGTGCGACTTCCGGTTCCGGTGCAACAGTGGGCGTCGGCGTCTCGGTGACTATGGGTAGGTCGGGCACCGGAGTGTCCACCGGATCAGGCAGCACATCCGATTGAACGGGCAAGGCCACTTCGGTCGCGCTGTCAGGCTGCGGTCCCGAGGACAACAGCGCCTCGAACGCCTCTGTCGAGATCACGGACACTTCTGTCACCTCAAATGGCAACGGTTCGGACTGAAAGGTGCCACCAACCAGCACCCACCCGATCAAGCCCACATGGCCGATCCCCGATATGACCTGCCCGGTGTTCACGGGCTACTGGCCCTCGCCGTCCAGGCGCGGACCACCAATATCGGTCACCAAACCGATGTTCGAAAAGCCACCGGCGTTCAGGGCACCCATCACTTCCATGACTTGCGCATAGGGCACAGCCCCGTCCGCGCGCAGAAACACACGGTCGCTGTCACGTTCCGTGGCAATGGCGCGCAGTCGCCCGACAAGGGCATCACGTTCAACGGCCGTGGTCTGAATCTGCACGGCTCCGGTCGCAGTCAGGGTGACGGTCAACGGTTCTTCTTGATCGGCGGGCAAGGCACCGGCGGCTGTCTTTGGCAAGGCCACCGGCACGCCGACAGTCACCAACGGTGCGGCAACCATAAAGATGATAAGCAACACCAGCATCACGTCGACAAAAGGCGTCACGTTGATTTCGGACATCGGACGCGTCCGCCCACTGCGGCGGCGTCGCCTTGATCCGCCCTCTTTCTGGATGGTTCCGGCCCCCATGGTTTAACCGTCCAACTGACGGCTGAGGATAGTGGCAAATTCGTCTGCAAACGCCTCGTATCCGGCCACGATCCGATCACTATCTGCACTCAGCTTGTTATAGAAAATGACCGCCGGGATCGCAGCCAACAGACCCAAACCAGTGGCCAACAGTGCCTCGGCAATGCCGGGAGCGACGACGGCAAGGTTGGTGTTTTGCTGTTCTGCAATTTCAATAAAGGCATTCATGATGCCGACAACCGTACCAAACAGGCCGATAAACGGAGCAGAAGAGCCCACCGTTGCCAGCACCGTTAAGCCGGATTGCAATGTTTCTGATTGTTTGGCGATAGCGACATCCATGCTGCGATCAATGCGCGCGGTCGCCCCTGCGATCAAACCACCATCATCACGATGCGAACGTTGCCATTCTATCATGCCGCTGGCGAACACCTGTTCGGCGGACCCGCCCGGATCCGGGCCAATCTGTTCAAACAACGCGTCCAACGGTTCGCCCGACCAAAACGCACGATCAAAGCGGGCCGCCTCGGCGCGCGCCTTGCGGTACAGGATCAGCTTTTGAATGATGATGCCCCACGCCCAGAACGAGGCAACGATCAGCATGATCATCACCAACTTCACGATTATGGTGGCACGTGCGAATAAGCCCCACAGCGAGAAATCAATCTCGTGCACCAACGCCAAGGTTTCTGCTTCCATCTGCCTGCTCTTTTTTAGGTGGGCCGCGTTTTTTTTCGGTCCTTATTGGGCGCAAACATACGGCAGCAGAAAGGGGAAAGCTATCACTTCGGCGTCAGAACGGCCTTATTTTGCACCCATTGCGCGGATTTCCGCAGGAAGACGAACAGGTTTTCCCGCCGTCGTCATGGTTACAGCAACGACGTGCGCTCGAAATATGACATCCCCATCCCTTTGCACCTCTTGATCAAAGGTCCAGCGGACGGGGCTGGCCGCGCGATGCGTGGTCACAACGTGCAAACGATCGCCCATACGCGCCGCACTGATGTAATCCGCCTCGACGCGCGTGACCACAAAGACAAGGCCCTGTGCGCGCATCGCGTTCTGATTCAACCCGATCTGTTCCACGATTTCGGACCGAGCGCGTTCGATATATCGCAGGTAATTGGCATAATAGACGACGCCCGCCATATCGGTGTCTTCGTAATAGACGGTGACGGGGAAATGATGCGGGGTCATTGGCGGTGAACCTTTGGAACTGCGGTGCGACTGTTAAACAGCGCACGCAGCGGGGCCGCAAGGCACTACGCGTCTAGCCAGCCATCATTCGCGGTACAGCGAATGGCACGCCTTGCAACTCGCGCCCAGCGGGACCATCGCGGCCTGAACATCTTCTACCGTTTGCATGGACGCCGCCAAATCACTGGCCAATGCATCCAACGCCTGTGCCTTGTCCGTGAAGTCGGCAAAGTTTTCCCATATCTCGGGGCGCGCTTCGGTCTTTGGGTCGGTTTCCCGGGGAGTGAACAGCGCCACGGATTCCGCAGAATGGGCCGCGATGGCGCGCGCTGCTGCTTGGGCGGTCATCGCATTAAAGGCGATCTGCCCCTTGGCCATAGTGCCGAGCACCTTCACGTTGTCGGCAATCGCGCTCATCCCGTCCATGCGCGCTTTTACGGCGGCGTTTTTCACACCTGTGTGCGCCACTGCAGCCGTCGCGCTGAGGACCAGAACAGTGATGATGACGTGGCGAATTTTCAGAGGGCGAATTTTCATTGCGCGTCCTTTGTCTTTGTGTGTGTTGAGGGCCACGATCAGTTGATCCCGTTGGCCACTTGAACGTCTCTGATATAGGCCACGATCATAGCAACATCGGCGCGTGTCAAACCGTCAACCGCAGGCATGTCACCAAAGGGCCAATGGTGCCCCTGCACCCCCAGCGCGACGGCACGTTGAAACGACTCGTCTCCGTGATGGGATGGCTCGTAAATTTTGTGGATCAGAGGTGGTGCAACACCTGCCTGCCCGACTGCATTCACACCGTGGCAGGCCGCGCATTTGGCGTCAAAGGCGGCTTTACCCATTTGGGCGCGATCTGTGAGGCCCTCGGGCATAACAATCTGGACAAGGGCGGTTTGAGCAGAGGCCGGGGCCGTGCTTGTGGTTTGACCTTGCAGGTTCCAAATTCCGTATCCCGCGATAACGGCCACTATGCCCGCCAGCGCAACGCCCCTTTTTCTCATGAAACTCTCCTTGGTTTGGGGCAGTGCTACGGCCTCCACCAAGGGGAAGGTCAAGAGAATTCAGGCAGCTTCAGGCAAAGCGTTTCAGATCACGGGTGGAATCCGGGCACACAGTCGCAGCGCGTGGCTGGCGTCGCTCGCCACCGCAGGCATCACCGGATCGTAGGCGGCCCGGATCAGAGCGGCGACATCAGGGCGCAACACCGTCGTTTCGCCAGCAACAGCAAGGGCAGATCGGTCGCGAAAGGCCGTATCGGACCATAGCAGAAAAGACTGCACCACCTGGCTCAGGGCCAGTGTCTCGGCCGGCACTTTGCTCAGATGCTCATCCATCCGCAAAAACACGAAACACGCCTTGATCGCGCCTGCCTCATCAAAGCGGAAAATGCGATACTGGTTTGCATCCGCGGCGATCAACCGGGTCACAAGAGGATCGAGGTCGGGCACGAGGCGGTCCATATTCGGCACATCGAGCAGCTCGGACCAGTCCGTAAAAAAGAACCATATGAAATTCGTGCCCAGTTCCGGGTCGGTTTCGGTCACGGACGTGCCGGCCAGCTGGCTGACGGCCTCTATCGCGCCTTTGATCACGCCCAATGTCTTGTCATCGACCCCAAAGACGACAGGGGCCAGCGGCCTACCCCAGCGCGCAAATGCGTACTCTCCGCTTTGGCGGGTAAACAGCGCCTCAATCTCATCAGCCGTCATAGCGGTCCTTTCTAGTCAAACAGGTCGCCGGACGACTTTGGTGCCTCAAGCCCCAGATGGCGCCAGGCCCGTGCCGCCAACATGCGCCCGCGCGGGGTGCGCTGGATCAAGCCTTGTTGCAGCAGATAGGGTTCAATCACCTCTTCGAGCGCATCGCGACTTTCGCTCAGCGCCGCACTCAGGGTTTCGATGCCCACTGGGCCACCGCCGTAATGGTCTGCCATCAACTTGAGGTAACGCCGGTCGGCACCGTCCAGCCCAAGATGATCAACGCCAAGTCGCGTCAGCGCGGAGTCAGCCAATTCTTGGGTCACGCGCCCATCCCCATCCACAACGGCAAAATCCACGACCCGGCGCAACAGTCGCCCCGCAATCCGGGGGGTGCCACGGGCACGGCGTGCAATTTCGCGTGCGCCGCCTTCATCCGCAGGGGCACCCAGTTTGCGGGCGTTGCGTTCGACAATCGTGAACAGTTCGTCTTCGGTGTAAAATTGCAGCCGGGTCGGAATACCGAACCGATCCCGCAAGGGTGTCGTCAACAAGCCCATGCGGGTCGTAGCCCCGACCAGCGTGAAAGGCTGCAACTCTATGCGCACCGTGCGCGCGGCCGGTCCCTCTCCGATCACGAGGTCAAGTTCGAAATCCTCAAGGGCGGGGTACAGCACTTCCTCGACTGCTGGATTGAGACGATGGATTTCGTCGATAAACAGAACATCGCGCGATTCAAGGTTGGTCAGGATCGCAGCCAGATCACCGGCGCGCGCCAGCACGGGGCCGCTGGTCATGCGGAAATTAACCCCCAACTCACGCGCCATGATCTGGGCCAGCGTGGTTTTGCCCAAACCGGGGGGGCCATGAAACAGGGTGTGATCCATCGCCTCGCCGCGCATTTTGGCGGACTGGATAAAGACGCGCAAGTTGGCGCGTGCCTCTGCCTGACCAACGAAATCGTCCAGCATTTGAGGGCGCAACGCGCGATCAAAAGCTGTGGCGTCATCCTCGGGCAATGGTGCCGCGCGCAGGGTGGGGTCAGAGGCGTCTATCATCGGTCATCCTTGGTCGGGTGGGCAAAGCGCCCACCATGCCTCTATCCTTTCGGTGCTAGCAGCTTCAGCGCAGCCCGGATCAGGGCGGGCGTGTCGGCATCGGGCGCGCCCCCTGCGGCCTGCGCCACGGCGGCGGCTGCATCAGACGGGCCATAACCTAGGTTGCCCAGCGCCGAAAGCGCGTCAGCCTGCGCCGACGCAGGCGGTGCAGCCATGACAACAGGTTCTATCACCGCGTCATCCGTTGGCGTTGCAGGCGCATCGCCTGTGGCCTGCGCCACAGTGCCACCCATGGCCATAACGCCCGGGGCTTTGTCCTTTAGGTCAAGAACGATACGCTGCGCGATCTTGGGGCCGATGCCCTTTGCCGCTTTGACCGCGTTCCAATCCCCAAGCGCAATCGCGCGGCCCGCACCGTCCGGGCCAAGAGTGCCCAGAATGGCAAGCGCGGCTTTGGCCCCGACGCCCTGCACCGACATCAACAGACGATGCCATTCCTTTTCGGCCAAGGTGGGAAAGCCGAACAGCTGCATCAAATCCTCGCGGACGACCAGATCGGTAAACAAGGCACAGATTTGACCCACACCCGGCAACGTGGCCATCGTGCGATCCGAACAATATACCAGATAGCCGACGCCACCCACGTCCAGCAGGATGTGATCTGTGGCGCGGTAGTCGATGCGACCTGTCAGCTTGCCAATCATGCGCTTGCCCGCGCGACTGCGGCGGCAAGGCCTGTTGTGGAACCCCGTGCCCCATGATGAGCGTGGCAAATGGCAATCGCCAGCGCGTCCGCAGCATCCGGGCCCGCGATCACGACACCGGGCAGTTGGACACGCACCATATGGGCCACTTGTGCCTTGTCGGCGTGCCCGACGCCGACGACTGTTTTTTTAACCGAATTAGGAGCGTATTCCCCGACGCTCAGCCCCGCACGAGCGGGCACCAGCATTGCGATACCACGTGCCTGACCCAATTTCAGAGTGCCGGCACCATCCTTGTTCACAAATGTCTGCTCAACTGCGGCTGTATCAGGGGCGTGGGTGGCGATCACTGCCGTCAACTGATCAAACAGGCTAAGAAGTCGAAGCGACAAATCACCTGCCGTCGTGTCGCAGATTCCATTCGCCACGTGCCGCAACCGGGGACCATCAACATCGATGATGCCCCAGCCCATATGACGCAGACCTGGATCAATCCCTAAAATGCGCATAATTTTCCGCCCATGCCTGCTCGCCTTGTGGCTTTTTCAACGCACTAGCACGAAAGGCGAACATCCGCCAAGTGTTAACCGCCACGCTGCATTTGCGACATCCCCCTGATCCAAAGACGACAATGCGCGCAAAAAGTGGAACAAAAACGCCTTCTTGGTGTCGAAAATCGACATGACAGCAGCCTCTTTTTTCTGTTAATTTACGGGGCGTTAACACTGAATCCCGGGTATGCAAAATTTGCATGGCACGTATGAAATTTACACGCTTGTCGGATGTTCTCATCGCGCCTAAATGCGCAGCACAACGCCGAATGGTTTGGCGCTGACAGATAGAACAAGGATTGCTGCAATGGCCGCTTTTGACACTACCCGCCCCGCATATGGCGCTGCTCCCGTTGCAGGCCAAGTAACAGGTTTCATTTCGAACCTCGTTTCACTTGTGATCGCATGGAACGACGCGCGCGTTACACGCAAAGCTCTGAACGCCCTGACAGACCGTGAACTGGATGACATCGGTTTGATCCGTGGCGACATCGAAAACGTGGCCGACGGTCACTGAGCTTGCGCCCGATGCGCAGGTGTCCCGAGAACGGGAAAAGCCGCGAAACCCAAACCGGGTTCGCGGCTTTTTTATTGGATCGGCGGTAAAGGTCGCCGGTACTCGTTACAAAACAGTTTGGCGATCAGTCGATCAACGGTTCAACATAGCCAGCGATAAGGCGGGTCACGGGATCAATCTGCATCACCCATGCACCACCTTTTTCCACAACTGAACCATGGTTCAGTTTTTCCAGACGCTCGTTGTATGTCACCTCGCTGAGCGAGGCGAGCAACAGCGCCTTGAACAAGAAAAACCCAAGCCCAAGAGTGAGTAGACCCTTGAGCGGGAACCCCCGCGTTAGCTTTCGTTTGGGGTGCACCACGATCAGTCCATCAGGCCGAAGCACAGTCGAAAACCCATAGTTCATGGCCGCATGTTTGCGGTCCAGCGTCGAGAGACGATCATCAAAATCAGCGTGCGAATTACGCATAGCAGCCTCGTTAAAACCTCGAAACAGCCCCCACTGTCCGCGCTTTCAAAATGCTGTGCAAATGTGGCGCAATCTTGGCAAACCGTTCAAAATCTCTGAAAAACAACCGTAAGTTAGGTGTTTTTTTGAAGGCAGAGCGTGGTCCAATCACCAATCATATCCCGATGCACGACACTGTTTCCAAGTTGGGCGTAAACATCCGCAACCGCGTCCGCTTGCTCGTTCAGGATGCCGGATAGAATCGCGTACCCGCCAGACTCCAGCCGTGCCGTCAGGTCCGGGGCCAGTGCGACCAGCGGTCCCTTGAGAATATTGGCAAAGATCAGATCGAAAGGTCCGGCAAGGTCCGGGTGGTCAAATCCCGCCGCCTCGACCACATGTACGCGGCCAGACATGCTGTTTGCTGTCAGGTTGGCTTCAGCCACTTCGACGGCTTGCGCATCAATGTCACTGGCAAGCACTGCGTCGGGCCAAATCGCGGCCGCCCCCATGGCCAGCACGGCCGTACCGCAACCGATATCGACCACCCGTTTCCCGGCAAACCCTTGATCCGCCAACCGATCCAGCGCACGCAGACAGCCCAGCGTGGTCCCATGGTGCCCTGTGCCAAAGGCCATCGCCGCCTCGATCAGCAGCGCGTGTTTGCCCTCCGGCACTTTGTCGGCATCATGGCTGCCGTAAACAAAGAAACGACCAGCTTCGACAGGGGCCAATTCGCGCCGCACGTGCGCCACCCAATCCGTTTCCGGCAGTTGTGACACCGTGAACGGTTTGGCCCCAAAGACCGTGGTCAACAACAGCAAGGCCGTTTCGTCCGGTTTATCCGTGAAATACGCTCCGACCTCCCACAACCCCGATCCGTCCTCGACTTCGAACACGCCGACACCGGTCGGGGCGTCGTCAAAGGCTTCGAGCGCCTCGCCCATACGTTCTGCGGGCGCTTTGCCCATAAGCGTGGTGAGGGCGGTCCAGGTGGGCATCAGCGTCTCCGATATCTGTCGGCATTGGGCCATGGGCGGGCCTGCGGTGCCGGAATGTCTGCTTCGGGCCCAAGTTGGCCGACATAGCGCCAGCCCCACAGAGCCGCAAGAGTGCCCATGATCGCGCCTGCTGCCGCTTGACCATAGATCACGCCCGTGGCCCCGAAACTCGCAACCAACAAGGCGGCCATTGGCCAGCTCAGCACACCGTCCTTGACCCAGCCCAGCAACGTCGACCGCCCCGGTTTGCCCAGATTGTTGAACGCCGCGCTGGACACAAATAACCCGCCCTGAAAAATGAACGCCCCTGCCCCGACGAGAGTGAAGGCGCGCAGCACGTCGGCCCCCTGCCCTGACAGCGCAAAAGCGTCGATGACCAGCGGCGTCACCGCCAGCAAGACGCCCCACGTCACCAGCGTATAGATCGCGCAGAATATCAACGCATCCCGGTACGTGCTGCGCAGACGGGCGTATTGCCCTGCCCCAAGGTTTTGCCCAAAAATCCCACCGATGGCCCCTGACAACGCGAATATGCCGCCAAATGACAGCACCGTCAGTCGCCCCACAACCGCCCATGCAGCCACGGCATCATCCCCGAACGGCGCGATGACAATCGTAAGAAAGTAGTTGCCGGCAGGCGTCGCCATTTGCGTCGCAATTGCAGGCAATGCAACCAGCATATAGGGGCGCAGCGTCGCGCGCACGCTTGCCCGATCGGGGCGCGCAATCAGGTCGTGTTGGTAGGCCGCAAAGAACAACGCAAGGCCCATCAGGCAAAAACGAAACAGCACAACACCAAGTGCGGCACCATCCAACCCCATACCCCAATACAGGATAAAGATCGGATCCAGCACCATCAACAACGCACCGGAAAACAGCGTGACATACATCGCCTTCGCCCCCAGCCCCTCGGCACGCAAAGTCCCGCTGGCAGCGAGCGCAATCGCCATTGGGATCAGAGAGGGCACTGTCAGCAACAGATACCGCGCCGCCAATTCAGCTGTCTCTCCTGTGGCCCCCGCCAGTGCCACCAAATTATGGCGCAACAAGACCACAACCAATGCGACGGCCCCTTGAATGGTGCAGGAAATTGCAATTGCGGCCCCCGCTTGTCTGCGAGCCGTGAAAATATCGCCCTGGCCGATGCTGCGCGACACAAGGGCCGTGGCCGCAATCATCAATCCAACGCCCGCGGACACGGAAAAAAACTGGATCGCATAGGCAAAGCCGATGGCCGCGACCAGTTGTGGCTGCCCCAGTTGCGAAATCCAAAGCAGATTGGCCGCATCCACGAGAAACACAAAGGTGATGCCAAAGGCTCCGGTGGCCGTCATGCGCACCACATGCCCCATGGTGGAGCCGGTCAGAAATCGCCCTTGTGCCATCCTATTCAGCCGGAGCTGGCAAGGGTGCGCTCAACCGCGTCTCGTGGCCCGGTTCGGGATGGCGTGGGATCATGAGGGCCAGACACAATGACGTCGCCGCCATC
>ENA-OQVM01000223-OQVM01000223.1-marine-metagenome-genome-assembly--contig:-NODE-223-length-94615-cov-5.558728_pt1 | contig 94615 bp, 81 predicted proteins | sample MGYA00237776_ERZ505498 | MGnify/ENA primary metagenome ERZ505498 (study PRJEB26159, sample SAMN06265151) | marine metagenome | isolation source: Helgoland LTER site | place: Germany:Helgoland, sampling... | reverse complement strand
CCGCGTCCGGTACTTCATCGTAAACACTCCACCTTTCCAAAAAGATTAAAGTGTTGCGTCGACCTATTGAAACCGCCCAGTCTTGCAGGTCTGGAGGTGGCGCTGGCCAGCGGCGATGCGGCGGCCACCGAACTGGCGTTGGATCGGATCGCGCTGGGATTTGCGCTGATGGCGTCCTTTGGCGGGATCCCGTTGATCTATATGGGGGACGAATTGGGAATGATGAACGATCATCGCTATCTTGATGATCCCGCACAGGCCGATGATGGACGCTGGATGCAGCGCCCCGCGATGGATTGGCCATTGGCCGCGCGCGCTGATGCAAGCGCGCCCTCTGCCCGCCTGTTTGGTCGGGTCCAACACATCATGCAGCGGCGCAAGACCAGCCCTCAATTGGCATCCTACGTGCCAACGCGGGTTCTAGAGGCACCGGCACCTGGCGTGTTTGCCTTTGTTCGGTTGGGCGATACGGGCACGGTAACGTGCCTTGCGAATTTCACGCCAGACGTGCGGCACGTGGCCGTGTCGGCACTGGATTTAGACGACCGGCAAGACCTGTGGGACATGTTAGGCGATGCTGCAATCCCGACAACCGCAGGACACGTCACGCTGGCCCCCTATCAGATGCAATGGATCACAGCACGTAACCGGGCGTAGTCAGTGCAGCCGCACGCCATACACCTTCAGTCAAACGCCCCGGTCAAAACCGTGCACCCCGGATAGCCATAGCCCCAGCGCCATGGCAGCCCCGAACACGGTGCCCCCCCAAACCGCACGGCCAGATACATTGCCTGCGCGATACCGTCATATGCGGCTGCAACTTGATCCGGCGTCACATCGTATTCCTGAACCAAATCAGTCACTCGGCTTTCACCTGTTTCGATCACACAGGCGCGCAAGGCCGCATCTGCCACCTGACGCGCGGCAAAGCTGCTTGCGGCATCCGGCGCATTAGCGGCATTGTGATAGGCGCGGTCATGGGTCACGCAACAGCTCTCCCATGGGGGCTTTGATTGGTGAACTGGGACGAAATTGGGATAGTTCGTTGCCACCATTTTCCATGTGTCTGACAGCCCGCCACTGCACCCGTCGGTTTCAAACGGGGCCAGCACGGTCGTATCGCGTTTGATCAATGCCATCAGGGCTTCGTGAGCTGGTCCCTCAAGGCTTTGCGCCACTGCGCCCGCGGTCCAGTCCTGCGCCGCAGCAGAGTTGGTTGTGACCAACAACAGTGCGACAAGCCCCAGCTTAGGGCTGATCATCGCGGTACGCTTTTGTGTTCAGCTCAAGTCCCAAGGCATGCGACAGCCACAGCACCAACCGCTCGCCCGTGTTCAGGCGGGCGCGAATGTCCAGCACCTGATGCACCAGGGCGGGTTCGTCGGTGATGATACCGTCCACCCCTTTTGAAATCATGCTGGACATCATCAAGGGATCATTCACCGTCCAGACATAGACCGACTTGCCTGCCGCCTGCGCCTGCCGGATCAGTTTCGGGCTGGCAAACCCCGCGCTGATCGCAATGAAATCCCCGTTTAGCCTGGCAACATTGCCCACAGCACTTGCCGCCAGAATACCGGTGCGCCAGTCAGGACGCAGCGCCTGCATCTTGAGGATAGCCTCGTATTTGAGGGACATAATCGCGACCTCGTCCTGCATCTGCTGTTCTTCGACAGCCGCAGCGACGCGGGCCTCCAGATCGACATCATGGCCGTAGTATTTCAACTCGATCAGAACCTTGCTGCGCCCTTTGGCCATTGCCAGCACATCCGACAGCAGCGGGGTCCGCTCATCGGCATAGATCGGATCAAACCAGCTGCCGATGTCGATCTGATCAAGGTCCTCTTGCGTGGCATCCCAGACTTTGATCGGGTTGCCCGCCAGTTTCATGAAATCACTGTCATGCACCACGGCCAGCAAGTCGTCTGCGGTTTCCTGCACATCGATTTCGATCCAATCAGCCCGGTCCACGATCCCCTTTTCAACCGATGCCAGCGTGTTTTCCGGCCTGCTGCCTGCGGCACCGCGATGGGCGATGATTTCGATCTGGTCATCCGCTCTGACGCGGTCCAGAACAACCGCCCCCGACGCAAGCCCGACAGCCGCCAGAATGGCAGTGCCCAATGCCACACGCAAAGGCGTCAGCACCTGCGACAGCCCCGCCCCTGTCGGCGTCGTGCGCACACCGCTTTGTTCAAAACGCGCATCCAGCAGCTTGGCCAGCGCCCCCAATGACAGCCCGGCCCAGCCCATCGCCGCCAGCCCCCAAAGGCCCGTCACGAGCAACATCACAAATAGGGCCACCCGCAATCCGCCGTCCGTGTTGATCGGAATGATCTGGATCAGCCCCGCAAACAGCGCCGCAATCGCGGCACCTGCAATAACTCGAATGGCGAGCCACAAGGCGACGTCCCACAGAACAGACATCCGCTGACCACGCAGCTGCGCCGCGCTGGCCGCAAAGGCGGCAGTGGGTTTCGTGCCCGCAAACAACACAAAGTGCAGCGCCAAGGCCCAGAGTGACAAACGAGAGAGCAACAAGGCCAGCATCGCCACAACCAAGGGCACAATCAGCCCAATCGCGATTAAAAAGTCGGGCGGGCGCGCTGAAAGGTAATAATTGATATCAAATTCCGTAAGGTACCGCTGCGCAACAAACAGACCGACCCCGACGAACGGCACACAAATCAAAACAACCCGCCCCACAAGTTGAAGCGCAAAGACAAACAGGGCCCGCGCCCGTGCAACCACAGTGCCAAATGCGCGGCGCACGGCCGCCGACAGGCTCTGTTCTTCGGCCCGAAGTACGCCTGTCATGATGGCAAGGCTTAGGGTTTCACCCAGCAACAACAGACTAAGCACAGCAAGGACCGCAGCCATACCGATCGGCGACAAAATGAACCGCGCGATATCCTGATCGGTCAGCGCAGATTGCCCCGACAGCGAAACAGCAAAAGCAATTGCAAAGGCAAGCGCGGGGGCGACCACGGCATAAATCAGGAACCGCATCAAAAGGTAAACGGGAACGAACACGCCCTTGAACCGCCACGCGGTCAGATAGGTTCGTGCGACACTCGCGGTTTCCGACATCTTTTCTTTCCTGACATTTGGTCTGCCGCAGCGCAGCGTCGTCGTTTGCCCGGTAGCCTAGCACAGCGTCTGGCGCGCACCAGACCCTACTCAGAATTGGGCCGCGCGCATAATACCATACGCTCTGGCTTGCACCCACCTGCCTTGGCGCGCCATTAATGCGACGGAACGAAGAATCGGCAGAAATGGGTACACATGATCAACGTAGGACTTTTAGGAGCGGGCCGCATCGCGGGCGTACATGCAACTGCCATCACCCGGCATGCAGGCAGCCGCCTTGTTGCGGTGTCCGACTTTATTCCTGAAGCGGCGCAAACGCTTGCTGACCAATACGGGGCGCAAGCGCGCAGCACGGATGAGATCATCGCAGATCCCTCCATCGACGCCGTCTTGATCGCAACGTCCACCGACACGCATTCCGATTTGATCGAGGCCGCGACCGCCGCGGGCAAGGCCGTGTTGTGCGAAAAGCCGGTGGATTTGAGCCTGTCGCGCGCGCGAGCCTGTCAGGCTGCCGTAAAACCCACGGGCCAGCCCGTGATGATCGGCCTTAACCGCCGCTTTGATCCCAGTTTCAGCGCCATGAAGCAGGCGATTGCAGATGGTGAAATCGGCACCCCCGAATTGTTGTCCATCACCAGCTTTGATCCCGCTCCGCCTCCGTTGGCGTATATCAAAGTATCAGGCGGTTTGTTCCGGGACATGATGATCCATGACTTTGATATGGCCAATTTCATGATGGGCGACATCCCTGTGTCCGTCACCGCGATTGGCAGTTCCATCGTCGATCCCGAAATCGGTGCGGCAGGGGATTATGATACTGCCGTCGTGACGCTGAGCTATGCAGATGGCCGCATCGCCGTGATCAAGAATTCGCGCCGCGCCGCCTATGGCTATGATCAACGCGTCGAAATCCTGGGATCGACCGGCATGTTGCAGGTGCAAAACGTCCTTGAAAACACCGTCGTGAAATCGAATGCATCCGGTATTGTCAGCGCCAAACCGACATTTTTCTTTTTGGAACGATACATGCCCGCCTATGCCATTGAATGGGCCGCCTTTGTGGATGCGCTGTCAACAAACAGCCCGATGCCCGTATCCCTCGAAGACGGGATCGCGGCATTGGCCATGGCCGAGGCAGCAACCAGATCGGCCAAGACAGGCCAACCCGTCATGATGAACGACGTCATTTGATGTTGCTGGCCAGCGCAAACCTGTGAAAAGCTCGGCTCCAAGGCCTCTCTGCAAGGAAATGATCCAATGACCAAGACAATCCGACTGACCGCCGCACAGGCCATGGTAAAATGGCTCTGCGTGCAGATGACTGAAGATGGCGACCGTTTTCTTGAGGGGGTTTGGGCGATTTTCGGCCATGGCAACGTCACCGGATTGGGCGAAGCGCTGCAGGCCGTTCAGGCCGAATTTCCCACATGGCGCGGGCAAAATGAGCAGACCATGGCGCACACAGCCATCGCTTATGCCAAGACCAAGAAACGCACACGTGCAATGGCTGTGACCACGTCGATCGGGCCCGGGGCGACAAACCTTGTGACCGCCGCAGCACTTGCGCATGTGAACCGTCTGCCTGTGCTGCTGATCCCGGGTGACGTGTTTGCCAATCGCCGCCCCGACCCTGTGTTGCAACAGATCGAGGATCACGCCGACGGCACCGTCAGCGCCAATGACTGCCTGCGCCCGGTCAGTGCCTACTACGATCAGATTTCCCGGCCCGAACATCTGCTGACCGCCCTGCCCCGCGCCCTTGCGACCATGACGGACCCGGCGGCTTGTGGGCCAGTGACCCTTGCATTTTGTCAGGATGTGCAATCCGAAGCCTATGATTACCCTGTCGCATTCTTCACCCCCCGCGTCTGGCGCATTCGCCGCCCCGAACCCGATGCACGCGAACTGGAGGACGTAGTTGCCCTGATCAAGGCCGCCAAGACCCCGGTGATCGTGGCGGGCGGCGGCGTGATTTATGCACAGGCCCAACAGGACTTGGCCGTATTTGCCGATCGCCATGCTATTCCCATCATCGAAACCCAGTCGGGCAAGGGCGCTGTCGCACAGTCGCATCCGTTGAACTATGGCGGGTCCGGTGTGGACGGGTCAGCGGCGGCAAACGATATCGCGGCGCAAGCCGATCTGGTCATCGGTGTCGGCACACGGTTTCAGGATTTCACCACCGGGTCGTGGTCCGTTTTCAAACATCCCGACCGCAAATTGGTATCGGTCAACGTCGCCGCCTATGACGCCATGAAACATGGCGCGACCCCCTTGATGGCCGATGCAAAGATCGCTCTGGAGCGACTGAGCACAGCCCTTGGTGACTACCAAGGGACCGGCGCACAGCCGACTGCCCGCGCTGACTGGCTGGACGCAGTGGCAGAACATTGTGCCCCACGCCAGAATACACCCGAGGGCTATCGCCCGCTGGACGCCGAAGTGATCGGGGCCGTGCAACGCACAACCGGAGAAGATGCGATTGCCATGTGTGCTGCCGGCACAATGCCCGGCGCGCTGAAACTGCTATGGCAGGCATCAAGTGGCGGGTATCACATGGAATACGGATTCTCGTGCATGGGCTACGAGATCGCGGGGGCCATGGGTGTCAAACTGGCGTCACCCGAGCGGGATGTGATCTGCTTTGTCGGGGATGGATCATATATGATGGCCAACTCCGAACTGGCCACAGCCGTGATGCGCCGCGTGCCCTTTACGGTGATTTTGACGGACAATCGCGGGTTTGGCTGCATCAACCGCTTGCAAACCGGCACCGGCGGTGCCGCGTTTAACAACCTGTACGAAAGCAGCATCGTCGAGGATCAGCCAAGCATCGATTACGTCGCCCACGCCGCTGCCATGGGCGCACATGCCATAAAGGCCAAGGATATCGCCGATCTTGAGGCTCAGATCATTGCCGCGCGCGGTCGTGACATCCCCAGTGTGATCGTGATTGAAACTGACCCAACCCAAGGGCCGAATTTCAACGGCTCGGGATCGTGGTGGGATGTTGGGATACCACAAGTCAGCGAGACCAAGACCATCAACGAGGCTTATGCTGCGCATCTGCAAAACCTCGCGCTGCAGCGTGTCGTGAACTAATCTGGCGCTGTTTTCGCGCTGACAACACAGGCTTGGGCGAGATAGCGGCGATACGCGCCGCTATTGCCCCGCCGGTCGGTCTGGTGCGGCAGCATTCTGCAATTGCACGCGTAGTTCTGATTGATCCAACGGCGCGTCCGCAAAGATGGACCAGGCATGAACGCCCTGGAAAAAGAACAACTCCCACCCCGATATAACCTCAAGGCCTTGAGCGGTCGCATCTGACAAGAACTGTGTCATCACCGGCGTATAGACCGCGTCAAACACCCATTCTGCACCAATCATCGCCTCCGGCGACACGGGGCTGCCATCATGTCCGACCATGCCGACAGGCGTGCAATTGATCAGGCCAACGGCCCCCTGTGCGGCGGTTGCCACGTCGTCCCATATGGTCACCTCCATGCCCACATCCGCCGCTTTCAGCGCCTGTGCGAGGCCCTCGGCCTTGCTGCGGTCCCGGTCCACCAACCTGATATCGGTGGAGCCAAGGGCGGCAAGCCCAAAGGCAACGGCGCGCCCGACACCCCCGGTTCCGATCATCAAAACGGGCCCCGTCGCGCGTTGCCCACGCGCGCCCTGATATGCCGCGACAAACCCCGAATAATCCGTGTTGAACCCCATTGGCCCAGAGGGGTCGAACAGCACAGTGTTCACAGCCCCCATGGCGCGCACAAGCGGATCGTCCACTCGGACAAAGGGGACGATACGTTCCTTATAGGGGTACGTTATATTGAGCCCGCGATAACCGATTGTGCGGCACTGCTCGAACACCTGTTCAAAGGACATGGCCATATCCGATGGGACAAGCCGATCATAGCGCACCGAAAGCCCGTTTTGTTCGCCAGCAAGCCGGTGCAACACGGGCGCGCGGGATGCGGCGATATTGTCACCGATCAAACCAAGGTGCAGCGTCTTGTCGTCCATATTCACCCCAAAACGGGCCATCCATCGCAATGGCGGCGCATCAATACGCTGTCAGTCTACGCGCGGCCACGTTCCAAGGAAAGCGGCCGACAGCATCAAAGGGTACGCCCAGGCAACCAGACAATTCAAACTTTTCGGTCAAAGGCGGCGTTGCGCACGCCAGACGCCTTGCAAGCCTGCCCGTAGAGTGCAGAACTCGTATGACGTAAAAAGGAATGTCCAATGAACCGTTTCAGCCTTCTTTATGCTTCTGCTGCACTGACGCTGCTGTGTCTGATCGGGATGGTCTGGTCCGGATGGATGATCCTGTTTGCCGCTGTCTTTGCGATGTTCACCGCTTTGGGCATTTACGACGTCATGCAAACCAGCCACGCGATCCTGCGCAACTATCCGATCATGGGGCACCTGCGGTTCCTGTTCGAAGGGATTCGCCCTGAAATTCGCCAGTACCTGATGGAAAGCGATCAGGACGAAGAACCGTTTTCGCGCGACCAGCGGTCATTGATCTATCAACGCGCCAAAGGGGTCGAAGACAAGCGGCCCTTTGGGACACAACAGCGGGTGTACGATGCCGGGTACGAATGGATCACCCACTCGGTTGTTCCCAACCACCTGACTGACCATGATTTCAGGGTGCGCGTGGGCGGACCGGAGTGCAAACGCCCCTACGAGGCGTCCATGTACAATGTCTCGGCAATGAGTTTCGGATCGATGTCGGCCAATGCCATCCTTGCGCTGAACACTGGGGCCAAAAAAGGCGGGTTTGCCCATGACACAGGCGAAGGCGGGATCAGCCGTTATCACCGCCAAGGCGGTGGTGATCTGATCTGGCAATTGGGATCAGGCTATTTCGGGTGCCGCACGCCCGAGGGTCGCTTTGATGTCGACAAATTCGCGGAACAGGCCCGCGACCCCCAAGTCAAAATGATCGAAGTAAAGCTGAGCCAAGGGGCCAAACCCGGTCACGGCGGCGTGTTGCCATCCGCAAAAATCACACCCGAAATCGCCGAAGCGCGCGGCGTGCCCATGGGGCAGGATTGCATATCACCAGCCGCACACCCGGAATTTTCCACCCCGATCGAGATGATGCAATTCATCGGAAAACTGCGCGAAAATGCCGACGGAAAACCCGTCGGCTTCAAGCTTTGCATCGGACACAGGCGCGAATTCATGTGCATGGTGCGCGCAATGCTCGAGACCAAGATCGTTCCCGATTTCATCGTCATCGACGGCAAAGAAGGCGGCACAGGTGCCGCACCTCTGGAATTTGCCAACCACGTCGGCATGCCACTGGTCGAGGGGCTGACATTTGCACATAACACGCTGCGGGGTGCCGGCCTGCGCGACCAGATCAAAATTGGCGCATCCGGCAAAATCGTGTCCTCCTTTGACATGGCCAAGATGCTGGCGCTTGGGGCGGATTGGGCCAATTCGGCGCGCGGCTATATGTTTGCCATCGGCTGCATTCAGGCCCAAGCCTGCCATACCAATGAATGCCCTGTCGGGGTCGCGACCCAAGACCCCACGCGCCAACGCGCGCTGGTGGTCCCTGACAAAGCCGAGCGCGTCCGTCGGTTTCACGACAACACGCTCAAGGCATTGGCCGAAATGACCGGGGCCGCCGGGTTGAAACACCCCAGCGACTTCCGCCCTCACCACCTCCTGATGCGCGAGGGCGACCGCAACATGGTCACCGGACAAGACATATATCCCTACCTTTCCGATGGCTTTCTGTTGCGAGAAGAAGAAGACGAATACGGTTATCTGATGCGCTGGCACCGGTCCCGCGCCGACAGCTTTGCGCCCTTTGACATCGGATCAGAGGCCGACAGCAGCAGCGCAACGGTCGTGCGTTAAAAAGTCTGCACTTTTTGTCCCGCGTTGGGCCTTTGGTGTCGGATTTGGCATGGTCCACCGATGCAAGTTGAGCTTTTATGTGCGGACGCCCCCCCCCGAACAGGAGCCTCTAAATGCATTTTGGTTTGAGCGACGAACAAGAGATGATCGTCTCGACTGTGCGCAGCTTTGTTGAAAACGAGATCTACCCGCACGAGGCAGAAGTCGAGCGCACAGGCGAGGTGCCGCACGCACTTGGCGAGGCGATCAAAAGCAAAGTTATCGAACTTGGGTTTTATGCCTGCAACTTCCCGGAAGAGGTGGGGGGCGCGGGGCTGAGCCATGTGGATTTCACGCTGGTGGAACGCGAGTTGGGACGTGGATCGATGGCGCTGACTCACTTTTTCGGACGTCCGCAGAATATCCTGATGGCCTGTGAAGGTGCGCAGCGCGAACGCTATCTTTTGCCTGCCGTGCGCGGCGAACGTATGGATGCGCTGGCCATGACCGAACCGGGTGCCGGATCAGATGTGCGCGGCATGACATGCAGCGCAGTCCGCAACGGCGGTGATTGGGTCGTGAACGGATCCAAACACTTTATCTCTGGGGCAGATCACGCCGATTTCTTTATCGTCTTTGTGGCGACCGGCGTGGACGAGACCGAAAAGGGCCCGAAAAAGCGGATCACGACATTCCTTGTGGATCGCGGCACACCGGGGTTCGAAGTGCGCGACGGGTACAATTCCGTCAGCCACAAAGGGTACAAGAATTGCATTCTGGATTTCGATGATTGCCGATTGTCAGATGCCCAGGTGCTGGGCGAGGTTGATGGCGGTTTTGCGGTGATGAACGAATGGCTCTATGCCACCCGCATCACTGTTGCAGCGTTTTCCGTGGGCCGCGCGCGGCGCTGTTTTGACTACGCGTTGAGCTATGCGGCAGAGCGCAAGCAATTCGGCCAGCCCATCGGCAAGTTTCAGGGCGTCGGATTTCAGATTGCCGACATGATCACCGAGATTGATGCCGCCGACTGGCTCACTCTGGCTGCCGCATGGCGACTGGACCAGGGCCTGCCCGCCAATCGAGAGATCGCCAGCGCAAAGGTCTATGCCTCTGAGACGCTGGCACGTGTGACCGACGCGACCTTGCAAATCTATGGCGGTATGGGCCTGATGGACGATTTCCCGATCGAGCGGTTTTGGCGCGATGCACGGGTCGAACGTATCTGGGACGGCACCAGCGAAATCCAGCGCCACATCATTGCGCGCGATTTATTGCGGCCCCTGGGGGCCTGAAGTGGTTGCGAATGGGCCGCGCCCATCCGACTGGAGCGCAGGGGGCCCATCGCGTTACCCGAAGTTTGTTTCGCAAGATGAATGGGATCAGTATGAGCGTGCAAAATGCGTGACCTGAACCGCCTGTTGCGTCCTCGATCCATCGCCGTGGTTGGTGGTGGGGCATGGTGCGCCGAAGTCATCCGCCAATCGGAGCGCATGGGCTTTGACGGCGCGATTTGGCCGGTCCATCCCAAGGCCACACTGGTGGCGGGCTATGGCGCGTTTCCATCCATCGACGATCTGCCAGAGCCGCCGGATGCCGTGTTTATCGGCGTGAACCGCCATGCCACCATTGATGTCGTGCACCAATTGTCAAACATGGGCGCGGGCGGAGCGGTCTGTTTTGCCTCTGGATTTTCAGAAGCCGCGGCAGAGGATGCAAACGGGCGGGATTTGCAGGCTCAACTGGTTGCCGCCGCCGGTGATATGCCAATCCTTGGGCCCAATTGCTACGGGTTCATCAATGCGCTGGATGGTGCACTGTTGTGGCCCGACCAGCATGGCTGTGTGCCTGTGACCCGAGGCGTTGCGATCCTGACGCAAAGTTCCAACATCGCCATCAACCTGACCATGCAGCAGCGCGCCCTGCCCATCGCCTATACCATCACCTGTGGCAACATGGCCCAGACCCGGCAAGCCCAGATTGCGATGTCGTTACTGGACGACACCCGCGTGACGGCCATCGGCCTGCACGTCGAAGGGTTCGGTGATCTGCGCGATTGGGAGGCCTTGGCCGCCAAGGCCCATGCCCGCGGCGTGCCCCTGATTGCACTGAAAGTCGGCGCATCGGACCAAGCGCAGATGGCCACCGTGTCTCACACGGCCTCCCTTGCCGGAAGCGACGCAGGCGCACAGGCTCTGCTTGACCGCCTTGGCATTCCCCGGCTGCGTGCCCTGCCCGACTTTCTGGAGACACTGAAGCTGCTGCATGCCTATGGCCCACTCAGTGGCAACAGGGTGACGTCGATCAGCTGTTCCGGTGGCGAAGCGAGCCTGATTGCCGACATGGCCCTTGCGACGACAGTGACCTTTCCACCACTCACCGCGGTGCAGTCAGAACAGTTGCGCGCGGCCCTTGGCCCCATGGTCGCGCTGAGCAATCCATTGGATTACAACACCTACATCTGGCGCGACACAGAGGCGATGGCGCAGGCATGGGCCGGGATGACGGGCGACGATGTGGATATGACCCTGTCCATCGTGGATTATCCTGTGACGGACGCCGCTGACTGGATTTGTGCGACCGACGCCGCCCTGGCTGTGCGTGCGCGCACCGGACACCCGTTTGGCATGCTCGCCACTTTGCCCGAACTGATGCCCCTGCCCGTTGCCAACCAATTGATGGCCGGAGGTGTCATCCCGTTCTTTGGGATGCGCGAGGCTTTGGCCGCGATCGAGGCCGCCTCGCCCCGCGCGCGCCCCACCGCCCTGCCGCTGTGTCTGCCGGGCACTGGTGCCCCCACCGATGCACTGAGCGAGACAGACGCGAAAGCCGCACTTGCCGCCTATGGACTGGCGGTGCCGCGCAGCCGCACTGTGCCCGCAGATCAGGTGGCGCAAGCCGCGTCGGACCTGCACGCGCCCTTTGCGGTCAAAGGCGTCGGGCTGGCGCACAAGACAGAAGCCGGCGCAGTCCATTTGGGCATCCCCCATGATGCCCTTGCTCAGACCGCAGCCCAGATCGGCACGCAAGATATATTGATCGAAGAAATGGTCACTGGCGGCGTTGCCGAAGTGCTGATTGGCGTCACACGCGACGCCGCCCACGGTTTTGTACTGACCTTGGGGGCGGGTGGTGTCCTGACCGAGTTGCTGCGCGATACCGCGTCACTGCTGGTGCCCGCACACGAGGACGACATTCGCGCCGCCCTTGATACCCTTGCCATCGCCCCGCTTTTGCGTGGCTACCGGGGCAAACCTGCGGCCGATATCGACGCGATCGTCACAGCAGTTACCGCCGTGCAGGCCTATGTACTTGCACATGCCCACGTCCTCAGCGAAGTTGAAATTAACCCGTTGATCTGCACCCCAAAGAGCGCCGTCGCCGTCGACGCCCTGATCATTCCAGCACAGGAGTCGTAACAATTCGGACACTTGCAGCAGTCTTGTTCCCAGATTTCGAAATGCTTGACCTTTATGGGCCGTTGGAATTGTTTTCCTTCTTTCCAGAGGAATTCGAAATCAGAACCGTGTCCCTTGAGCAAGGGCCGGTCAAAGCGTCTGGCGGACCAAGCACAGTGGCTGACGACGCGATCATGGATGGGCGTCAATATGATGTGCTGCTGGTCCCCGGGGGGCGTGGCACGCGCAATGTGGATGGCAATGCCGCCTTTCTGGGCTGGATCGCCGCGCAATCTGCGAAAGCCGAGTATACCACGTCCGTTTGCACAGGCTCGCTGTTATTGGCAAAGGCCGGGGTATTGGACGGACGGCGTGCCACCACGAACAAGCAAGCCTTTGATTGGGTCGCAGGCCAGACCAGTGGCGTGGATTGGCAACGCAACGCCCGCTGGGTCAAGGATGGCGCGATCTATACTTCGTCCGGCGTCTCGGCAGGGATGGATATGGCATTGGCCGTGATCGAAGATTGTCTGGGCGCGCAAGCCGCTCATGACGCGGCTGAATACGCCGAATACATACGCAACCCGGACCCCGACAATGACCCCTTTGCCGCACTCGGAGACACAAAATGAACGATAGCCCAGTCAAAACCCGCCGCGATGGCGCAATCCTTGAGGTGACATTGGATCGCCCCAAGGCCAATGCCATTGATCTGGCAACCAGTGTCATCATGGGCGAAACATTTCTGGCATTCCGTGATGATCCAGACCTGCGCGTGGCGATCATCACAGGGGCCGGGGCCAAGTTCTTTTGCCCCGGATGGGACCTCAAGGCCGCAGCGGACGGCGATGCGGTTGACGGTGATTACGGCGTCGGCGGCTTTGGTGGCTTGCAGGAAATGCGCGGCATGAATAAGCCAGTGATCGCGGCCGTGAATGGGATCGCTTGTGGCGGCGGACTGGAATTGGCGCTGAGTGCGGATATCATTCTGGCGGCGGATCACGCGAGCTTTGCCTTGCCGGAAATCCGGTCTGGCACCGTGGCCGATGCGGCATCCGTTAAACTGCCCAAGCGGATCCCCTACCACATCGCGATGGAGCTATTACTGACCGGGCGCTGGTTCGATGTCGAAGAGGCGCATCGCTGGGGACTGGTGAACGAAATCGTGCCAGCAGATAAGCTTATGGATCGGGCATGGGAGATGGCGCGCCTGCTCGCCTCTGGTCCGCCACTGGTTTATGCCGCCATCAAGGAAATCGTGCGCGACGCCGAAGATGCCAAATTTCAGGATGCGATGAACCGGATCACCAAAAGCCAGTTGGCCTCGGTCGACGCGCTCTATCGGTCAGAGGATCAGTTGGAAGGGGCACGCGCCTTTGCCGAAAAGCGCGATCCGGTTTGGAAGGGCCGCTAAGCCACTAGGCCCTAGCGATCAAGGCGCGCATCAACAGGCAATCCGCTGGGCACAGACTGCGGGATGCCGAATTTGCCGTCCATCGCACTTGCCCCCGTCAACGCGCCTAGGAAATCCACGATTGCAGCGATCCCATCGTCGCTCATCAGATTGCGTTGTAAAGTGATGGCAGCGCGTTGACGCGTGATTTCGCGCTTGTCCTGCCAGACCATGAAATCCGCCTGCGCAAGCCAGGGCACATCCGGCAACGCTGCATATTCTGGTTTCCACATCTCAAACCCGCGCTTGGGGTCCAGATGGTGACGCACGATCCCTTCCAGCGTGGGATAGGCCCCGTTATGTCCATACGGTGCCGTCAACTTTACATTGCGCAACATTGGCGTGCGAAACGCATAAGCATCCTCAAGCCTGTCGCTTTTACTCATCCTGCCCACATCACGCACCATCGGATCAAAGGGGCGCGTGCGTCCGGGGCCAAAGGGCGGCAGGCCGATCGCATGAAATCCCTGATCGCTCATAAGCGGACCGCTATGGCAATCCGCACACCCTGCCTTGCCATAAAACAGTACCATGCCTGCCTTTTGCATCGGCGTCAGCGCTGTGTTGTCGCCAGCAAGGTAGGCGTCAAAAGGGCTGTCAAAGCTGGTCCACTCCCAGATCATGAACGCGCTGAGGGCGTTGGCAATATCGGCAATGGTGATGTCCGACGCGGACGCAATATGCGGATAGGCCACGGTGAACATGTCAGCATAGGCAGGGATATGGCGCACGCGGTCCGTCAGGATCGGCCATGCATAATCGATCCGGTTGTGAACGGCCCCCGCGACTTCGTTCTCGCTGGGGTTTCCGGCCATTTCGAATTGCGCGACCAGCGGGAAAATCGCTTGCGCCGCCAGCAAGGTGTCCAACCCCGCGGGCAGCCATTCCTGCGCTGGCGAGTTAAAGTCGTTTTCATAAGTGTCTGCCACACTCAGCCGCCCATCGTGAAACATCACTGACACATCACGCGCGCCAAGGTTCCAAAGACCGGGGGCGTTGCGCGGGATACGCTTGGGGATGCGATCGTCGCCGATTCCGGCAGTGCGGTTCTGCCCAAGGCCAATTCCGCCCTCTCCGATCCCAAGGCTCAGCCCATCGCCCGTCCCCAGATCAGGATGATGGCAGGTCGAACAGGCGATGTTTCGATTGCCCGACAGGATGCGATCGTAAAACAGCAATTGGCCCAGTTTGGCTTGTACTGGATCCACGGTGATGAAATCATCCGGCCCCAAGGGACGCGGCAGATCGGTGGCAAAAGCCGGCGTCGCACACAGGAGGATGACATGCGCAAACTTGCCATAGCCTTTGCGTTTCTGGCCATGCCAGCTTGGGCGGAAATGGAAGAAGCGCGCGATCTGATGGAGGCCGGCGCGTACACAGCCGCCTATGAGGCGCTGTGGCCCGCCGCCAGGTCCGGCAACGCCGAGGCCGAGGAACTGATTGGTGTGCTCTATGCCCTTGGCCTTGGGGTCGAACGCGACGACGAGCGCGCGTTTGAATGGTATTTGCGCGCCTCGATGAAAGGGCATCCCGGCGCCCAGTCGGGGGTGGGGTGGTACTATGAAGTGGGGCGCGGCATGCCCGCCCCGGACCTTGTGCGGGCTTATATGTGGTACACTTTGAGCGCCATCGGAGGCGATCCGGACGCGGCCATCAGCCTTGAGGAAGTCGTCAAGAAGATGACCAAGGAAGAGATTAATCGCGCGCATATTCTGGTCGCTGACTACAAGGTGTGGATGTATCCGTTTCGCTGAGTTTGGCAGGGACCGTAACAGTTGAAAAGCCCTGTGAAGGTCCAACGCTAAGAGAATATCCATGACACATGCACTGTCTTATCTTCTGGCGGGCAACGCGGGTGTCGCGTTTCTCACCTTTTTCTGTTTGCAGGCGGCAGTCATCATTAAACTGCGCAGCATATCAACGCCCCAGCGCGGTTTTGAAACCGGAATGGGCGATCCAAACAGTCTGTCCGCCAACTTTCACAAGTTCTTCAAGGGCGACCTTTTTCCAAGGCTGCACCACGCTTGGTCATATGCAATTTGGTACTGTGGCCTAAGTTTTGCGCTTGTTCTTGGTGTTGTCCCATTCTTGGAAAAGTGACCCTGCTACACCCTTTCGTCTGGTTCAAAGGGGTTCCAAACACGGATAACATGACCAAACCCACGCAATTGAGTTGACCGCCCGCGCCCGATGCGCAGGCTGGACTTTCACGTTTTGAGCAAGGAAATCGATTTTGAATACAGTATTGATCACGGGCGCATCCAGCGGCGTCGGTGCAGCAACCGCGCGGCGGCTCGGCAAAGACGGCAAAACGGTGCTTTTGGTCGCGCGATCCGCCGATGCGTTGGATGCAGTCGCCCGCGAAATCGGTCCAAACGCAACGGCATTTCCCTGTGACGCGTCTGATCCGGACGCAGTTGCGACCATGGCCAGCGCCGTCATTGCGCGGTTCGGCGTCCCCGACGGACTGATCAACAGCGCAGGTGCCGGCCAGTGGAAAACGGTACAGGACACCACACCCCAAGAGGCGGTGCAGATGATGCAGGCACCGTATTTTGCCTCCTTCAACGTCACCCACGCCTTTCTGTCCGGCATGCTGGAACGTGGCAGCGGTGTCATCGCCCACGTCAATTCCCCCGCCTGTTACGCGCCTTGGCCGTCCAGCGCCGGCTATGCCGCGTCCCGCGCCGCCCTGCGTGGTCTGCACGAGGCGATGTCGCAGGATCTGGTCGGCACAGGCGTGCACAGTTGCCATGTGGTGTTCAGCGAGATCGCCTCGCCCTATTTCGAAAACAACCCCGGCGTGGCCGAGAAGATTCCGTTGTTGGCCAAGACAATTCCAAAAATGAGCCCAGATGAATGCGCCAAGGTTTTGGCAAACGTTCTGGCACGGCCTCGGTTGGAAGTGATTAGACCCTTCATGCTCAAACCCAACGCATTGATCGCCCGACTGTTTCCACGCGTTGCACGGTGGGCGTTGCGGTTTTGAAGGGTGGCCGGGCTTAAGCCCGGCCTACGGCGTGTTTCTGTGGCGGGGGGTGTTGGAACGGGTGTGCGACGGTATGCATCGAAGACTTCATAGCCGAAAGTGCAAAGCCTTATCGAGGTTCAATCCGATTGCAGCGAAGCGCAATGGAGTTTCCCCAGAAACCCTCGGCAGCACGTAAATTCAACCTTGGCGATATCATAGATACTCACCAAGACGGTAACGTAATATTTCGTAAGCACGCGAGTGGCTCTTTTACAGCCTTGGTTGATGGTGAAGCACAACCTGCCCGTCAACTGCTTATGGAATTGCGCGATCGGCTGGGGCTGCCAGATAAGAAAAACAATACAACCCGGACACTCGGCGCGCAGGTGTTTAGGTTTTTCCAAAAGACGTAAGCGCACCCACCGACCCCTTCACAAAAAAAGGCCGCCCCAAACTGGAGCGGCCTTCGTAGGGTGGGCAATATGCCCACCGCACCTTAGTTCAGATCGGCATCGCGCGCGGCATTCACGTCTGCCTCGGCTTCGGCCACGGCGGCTGTGAGCGCGTCAAAGATTTCCGGGCCACGGGCCACGTTGTCTTTGAACCAGTCAAACACTGGCGCTGCGGCCTCGGCGAAGGCGGCCTTTTCCGCAGGTGTCGGCACATAAAGGTCACCACCACCGGCGACGAACTCTTCATAGGCGGCGATGGACTTGCGTTTGGGCGACGCGAACGTTGCCTGTTGCAGTGCATAGAATCCATCGACCACAACGCGGCGCATGTCTTCTGGCATGGCAAGGAAGTTCTGGTTGCTCATCCACCACAGCGCACCCATGTAGGCGTGACCATCCAGTGTCATGTATTGCAGGCCCGCATCAGGGAATTTCATGCCCATGATGTCGGTAATGCCGTTTTTGGAACCTTCAACAACGCCTGTCTGGAACGAGGTGAACAGCTCGGGCCATGGGATCGGGGTTGGGGATGCGCCAAGGGCCTTGACCAGTTCCTGTGGCAGGTCAGCGACCACGGTGCGGATTTTCAGACCATCCATATCCGCAGGCATCGCCACGCGGCGTTCGGTGTTGGCAAAGTTGCGCCAGCCGCCGGTGTTTCCGATCGTCATCAGGCGGATCGCGTCGCCGGAATCCTCAAGTGCCATGTCGCGCATGGTGCGGGTGAAATCACCGGACAGGACGTGTTCGGCGATACGGTCATCCGCCATCAGATAGGGCAGATCAAGCACCTGAACGTATGGGAAAATCCCGGACGCGCCGCCCGATGTGGAGATGTAGATATCAATCGATCCATCCGCGACGCCTTGCAGACACTCAGCACCGTTGCTGCACAGCTGTGTGCCGATGAACAGTTCCACTTCGATAGCACCGTTTGATGCGGATTCTACGTAGTTCTTGAAGACAACCAGACCATCATAGTCTTCGTCGTTTTCATTCGAGTTGGCCGTGGCGCGGATCGTGAAATCCTGCGCTGTCGCCATCGTGGCCGCGCCCGCGACCAGCGCGGCTGCCGTAAGGGTTTTAAGGGTCGTTTTGAGCATCTATTAGGTTCCTCCCGTTATGTCTCAATCGTTTAGTTTGCAAACCCCGTCAGGCGGGGAATGGTCATGGATATGGCCGGCACGTATGTAATCAAGAAGATGACAGCAATTTCGACCGCAAGGAAAGGCAAGATAGCCTTGGCGATGGTTTCAACCTTTTCCTTGCTGACCGCCGCCGCCACGAACAGAACAAGCCCCATGGGCGGCGTTGCCAATCCCACAGTCAAGTTCACCGACATGATGATGGCAAAATGGATCGGATCGACACCAAGATCAGTAAAGATCGGCGCAAGGATCGGGCCGAGGATAATGATCGCGGGCCCCGCATCAAGGAACATGCCCACAATGAACAACAGCAAGTTGATCAGGAACAGCAGGATCAGCGGGTTTTCCGACAAGGTCAGAATATAGTCGGCAAGGATCTGTGGGGCATAAGACAGCGACACCACCGTCTTGAACGCCATCGCCGCCCCCACCAACAACAGCACGATGGCCGACGTCAGGCCGGCGCGTGACAGGATATCAGGCAAGTCCGACAGGCGCATGGTGCGCAGCACGAAAAACGCAACGAACACCGCGTAGGCCACGGCGACGGCGGCGGCTTCGGTTGGGGTGAATACACCGCCAAGGATACCGCCAAGGATCAGAACAGGCGTTTGCAGCGGCACAATTGCGCGTTTGCAGATGGTGCGGAATTCCGCGCTGACCAGCGTGCGCAGCGCCAGCATCAGCGCATGTGCGACAGCCACCGACGCGGCCAGTGTCACCCACTGCATCACCGCAGACGTCCCGATCATCGGCACAAAGGCCCAGATCAGCAGGCCAATGTTCAGGCGCACCAATATAAAGGACACCCACTTTTCCAGCGGCTTCAGCTCGACACCGTCAAATTCCACACGCTTGGCGGCTGGCAGGTCGTAGTGATCCGCCGTCAGCCGCACCATCACCATCAGGCCGACACCCACAAGGATGCCGGGCACGATGCCGGCAAGGAACAGCGCGGCCACGCTTTCGCCCATCACATAAGCGTAAATGATCATGATGCCCGAGGGCGGAATGATCGGCCCTATCACCGAACTGGCGGCAGTGATGGCGGCAGCGTAGCGCCGAGTATAGCCTTCTTTTTCCATCGCGGGCACCAGCATGGAGCCCAGTGCCGATGTGTCCGCCACGGCAGAGCCAGACAGCCCCGCAAACAGGATGGAGGACAAGATGTTGACCTGCGCGAGGCCGCCGCGCAAGTGCCCCATAAGCGCTTGGGAAAACTGCACGAGGCGGATGGTGATGCCGCCCTTGTTCATCATCTCGCCCGCAAGCATGAAGAAGGGGATCGCCATCAATGGAAAGCTGTCCATGCCGTTGTAGACGTTGCGGTACAGCAGAGTGATGTCTTTTTCCTGTCCGTTCATCCACAACAACAAGCCGGGGGCCGCAAGCAGGCCAAAGAACACCGGCAGACCCAACAAAAGAAACAACAGGAAAAGTGGCAGAAACCAGATCAGCATTATTCAGCTCCCGCCATATCGCCCATATCAAATTGGGGCAAACGATCCCCGCCGCCCAGCATCTGAACGATGGACCGGAGGATCAATTCGATGTTGACCACGAACAAAAGAACCACACCCACCATCAGCGACAGCATCATCCAGCTGCGCGGTACGCGGAACCATCCGTCAAACGTCGGCAAATACAGGGATGCGGTGGCAAACCGACCGCCAAATCCTGTGACTTCGTTCCACCCGATCTGGACAGCCATGAACAGGATCAGCAAAGAGATCAGCAACAGAACAAGGGACAAGACGGCGGCGACGCGCGGCGACATGAACCCGGAAATCATATCAAGTGCGACAAACCCTCCGCGCCGAAAGGCCGTCGGGGCCATCAGGCCGGTCATCCACAACATACAAAAGCGTGCAGCCTCATCCGGCCAGGGCAAAGCGTTGTTGAACACATAGCGCGCGATCACTTGAATAAGGATGGCAATGACCATCAAGGCGATTGCAATTATGCCAATCGCGCGCCCAATCTTGAGCACAAATGCGATCACGACACCCATCGGTGCAAGCACCATCAGTAGTGCGCCCATGCGGGCTCTCCCTTTTGTCGTGGCCCGGCGGTTTTGATCCGTCGGTGCCGTAAATGCACAGTTTTCCTGCGCGTTGTTTTTTGCCCGCCTTTGGCGGTGCGTCTTGTTATCTGTCGACGCGCCTTAGCGCGGCAACGTTCCGAATCCTCCGGCAAAGAACGTGAGCGGCCCGCCGTTGCGCATTTCAGTCCGTTGGACCTGACCCACGATGATCACGTGATCCCCTGCGTCATGCGAGGCCACTCTGCGGCATTCAAAGCGCGCAAGGCAATGATCAATCAGCGGTACACCATCGGCGTTCAGCGCATGGCTCACATCCTGCAAGGCATGGGCATTGCGCGCCACTTGGGTACACAGGTCCTCTTGTTCGGCAGCGAGCACATGGATCGCATAGTGATCTGCCCCTTCGAAATAGGGGAAACGACGCGCCGAGCGATCCACCGACCACAGCACGAGGGCAGGATCAAGCGACACAGACGAAAAGCTGTTGGCAACGATAGCAATCGGGCCATCCGCGCTGGCGGCGGTGATCACAGTGATACCTGTCGCGAACTTGCCAAACGCGTCGCGCAACTGGCGCCCGCTGTTTTGGTCAGGAGAAAAAACGGTGGGTTGGTTGGGGTCTTGCATCGTCATCATGCCACCTCATGTCCAAGGGATGCTTCATACAGGCGGAACCATGTCGGGCGGTCCAGTGAAACTTTGCACGCATCGCTGATCCGCTGGATGCGTTCCAGATTGTTGGTGCCCATCACGGGCAAAATCCCAGCCGGGTGAGCCAGCAAAAACGCAACAGCGATCGCCGCGCGATCCACACCATGTGCGCTGGCAAGTTCGTCCATTACACTGTGCAACTTGTCACTGCCCGACATCAAACCGCCACCCCCCAAGGGAGACCAAGCCATCAGATGATGGCCATGACGCTGGTGGAACGCCAGATCGCCGTTCGTGAATGGGGTGATCTCTCCCAGACTGATTTCAATCTGGTTGGTCAACAATGGCGTCTTGGTCGCCGATTGCAGCAATTCCCAGTCAAAGGGCCGGAAGTTGGACACACCAATCGCGCCGACTTTGCCAGATGCGACAACCTCGTCCAGTGCAGCGCCTGTTTCGTGGTGATCCATGAACGGATCGGGGCGGTGGATCAGCAGCAGATCAATGTGATCAATCGCCATATCCCGCAGTGAATTTTCGACCGACTGCAGGATATGCGCACGGCTGGTGTCATAATATTTGACCGGCGCGTCGGCATAGCGGCCCGCGGGGGCGACGATATCGCACTTCGTCACGATCTCCATCTGGGCGCGCAAGCCGGTATCAGCCTTGAGCGCCTCACCCAAAATCGCCTCTGCAACATAGCCGCCATAAATGTCGGCCTGATCGAACGTGGTAATCCCCTGATCAAGGCAGGCCTTGATCTTGGCCTGCACATGGCCGGTCGAGGTATCAGTGTCATCGCTGATCCGCCACATGCCATAAACGATGCGGGAAAAATCGAGGGTCGAGGAAAGTTGGACGCGGTCCATTAGCGGCGCACTCCTGCTGCAAGTGGGGTTGCGGGTGCAGCTGCGGGCACCCGTCCATAAGCATGGGGCAGCGAACAGGTTTTCAAGTGCGGCATGACGCGCGATCCAAAATGTTTTGCTTCATCCAGATGCGGATAGCCCGAAAAGATGAAAGCGCGAATGCCCATCTTTTGATATTCTTCAATCTTGGACAGGACCTGATCGGTGGACCCGACAAGGGCCGCACCACAGCCTGACCGCGCCCGGCCCACACCTGTCCAAAGACCCGGTTCAACATAGCCAAACTTGTCCGCCAATTCACGCGCTTTGGCCTGATGGGCGACCCCAAGCGAGCCTGAGTCCAACCCACGCTCGCGGATCAACTGGCCGTATTCGTCGTCCAGCTTGGACACAATGTAGTCAGCGTATTCGCGCGCCTCGGCCTCGGTATCGCGCACGATCATGTGGACACGAAGACCGTAATCGAGGGTGCGATCGTATTTTTCGGCCACCGCATTCACGTCGCGCATCCGGCCAGCAAGGTTTTCCTTGGGCTCAGGCCACATCAGGTACACATCACAATGCTGTCCGCACAGTTCCAACGCGGAAGGGGAATAGCCCCCAAAATACAACAGTGGCCCACCCGTCTGATACGGACGGACCGGATCGGTTGTCAGACCTTTGAAATTATAGACTTCGCCCTCGTAATTGATCTCGTCCTGCGTCCACGCCTGCTTCAGGATCTCAACAACTTCGCGGGACCGTTGATAGCGATAATCGCTGTCGGCCTTTTCACCGGGAAAGTCGGAGCTGATGATATTGACCGTCAGACGGCCCTCAAGCATGTGATCCAGTGTCGAAATAGTGCGGGCCAGCATGATGGGCTGTACCTCGCCGCAGCGCACAGCCGCCAGCAGGTTGATCTTGGACGTTATCGGCGCGCAGCCCGCAACGAATGACAACGTATCCTGACCGACCTGATATGACGACGGGCACAGGATGTTGCGAAACCCTTGGGCCTCGGCCTCTTTGACGATGTCACTGCAATGGGACCAGCTTGACCGCAGATCGCCGTCGGGTACGCCAAGGAATTGATAGTCATCCGAACACAGCGCCGAAAACCAGGACACTTCCGCAGCGTCAAGGTCAGGGGACGTGATAGGAACGATAGTCATAAGCGCGGCACCTTGTTGGCTCGTAAAGTTGGTACTTGCGTAGCATTCACTTTGATGTAGATCAATGGTGTATCAATTTTCATTTGCCGCGAACATACGCCACCGTGTCCAATCCTCAGAACTCCCCTCATGCGCTACCGATTTATGTGCAGATCGCCGAATTGCTGACACGCGATATCGTGTCCGGCCGGCTCATCGACGGAGAGCGGTTAAAACCCGAACGCGATATGGCCGCAGAACTGAACGTCAGCGTCGGCACCCTGCGCAAGGCGCTGCGGGACATGGGCGAAAAAGGCCTGATAGACAGCGTGCAAGGTTCCGGAAACTATGTGCGCGCAGGGGGCGACACTGGCACCGTCTATGCGATGTTCCGTCTGGAATTACTGGCCGGGGGCGGGCTGCCACGCGCGCAGCTGTTGTCGCTTGATCATATGGACAAGCCCGCAGACTTGCCAGCTTTTGGAACTTCATCCCGCGCCACGCGGATCCGACGCCTGCGGTCGCTGAATGACACAATCATGGGTGTCGAAGAAATCTGGCTGGATGCAGACGCAGGGATGGTGGATCAATCCGCCGTGTCCGAATCGCTGTATGCCACATATCGCAAGTCACTTGGCCTCTGGATACAGCGCGCAGAAGATCGCGTCAGCCTCGGGCCCGTCCCCGACTGGGCCCCAGAAACCTACGCCCCACGTCCCGGCCAGATGGTTGGATACATCGAACGTTTCAGCTGGGGCGACAGCACGTCCGCTACGGGCACACCCGCCCCCATCGAATTTTCGCGCACGTGGTTTGACCCCACGCGCGCCGTCTATGTGCAACGATTGAAATAAGGAACGCCTCAAGATGGCAAAACAGGTTAGCTACGGCATCATCGGATGCGGCATGATGGGCCAAGAGCATCTGCGCAACATCGCGCTTCTGCCCGACACGCGCGTGGCCGCAATCTTTGAACCCGACGCAGACATGGCCGCAAAGGCCCAAGCCCTTGCGCCCGACGCGCTGATGGTCGGCAGTGTTGCAGATCTGTTGGCCGTACGCGACCTTGATTGCCTGCTGATCGTCAGCCCAAACTTTCGCCATGTCGAACAATTACAGGACATCGCCGCCACGCGCGCCTTACCGATCCTCGTGGAAAAACCGCTGTTCACAGACCCGGATGACGTGGCCAAACTGACCGCGTTTCGTGATAGCTATTCGGCCCCTGTCTGGGTTGCGATGGAATACCGCTATATGCCCGTCATCACTGATTTTCTGACGCGAGCCGAGGGCGCGACAGGCGGGATCAAACAACTGTCGATCCGCGAACATCGGTTTCCATTCTTGGAAAAGGTTGGCGATTGGAACCGGTTCAACCGCTATACGGGCGGCACGTTCGTCGAAAAATGCTGCCACTTCTTTGACTTGATGCGCCATGCCTTGGGGGCAGAGCCCGTGCGCGTCATGGCCTCGGCCTCGCAGGCGGTGAACCACCTGAACGAAACCTACGGCGGGGAAACCCCCGACATCATCGACAGCGGCTATGTGATCGTGGATTTTGACACTGGCGCGCGCGCAATGCTGGAACTGTGCATGTACGCCGAAGGCTCTGCCTATCAGGAAGAACTGTCAGCTGTCGGCCCCATCGGCAAGATCGAAGCGTTCGTGCCCGGCCCCGGTCGCTTTTGGCCCGCACATCTGGGCAACGCCCCGGTGGCCAAACTGATAACGTCGCCGCGCACGCCCCAAGGACCTGTGACACATGACATCCCCGTCGATCCCACACTTCTGGAAGCAGGCGATCACAACGGGTCCACTTTTTACCAACTCCAGCGCTTTGTGGCGCTGGTGCGAGGGGAAACGGATGCGCCCGAAGTGTCGCTCAGCGATGGCTGGGCAGCTGTGGCGATGGGAATCGCGGCGCAGGAAAGTGCGCGGACGGGTGAGGCGGTGGACCCGCGGCGGTGGATGTAGCGATCTGCTGGCTATGGCGCGAGACATCAGGTCTAAAGCATGATGCGCCACGCGCCATCCGTACGCAAAACAGTCACTGTTATTTTCCGCGAATGCAGACGTAAATTTGTCCGTCAGGGTCAGGCTCTGTATATGTCGCCTCATCCCCCTTGATCCAAATCGATCTGCCAAAGCTGCCTTCGTATTTCGAGCCGGATGCCGTCCGAACGAGCTGGCCGGTATCAATGGTGTCACCCCGTTCGAAACGGACGCTGGGTGCTTCGGTATCGAAAAAGTAGGTCACCACCTCGTTTGCCGGGTTTCCATCGCACGTCCAAAAGACAACTTCTGTGGGCTCATCAAGAAGCCATTGGGCCACCAACTCGCCTTCCCGCCTCAGATAGCTGGCACGGATGCACTCCGTCGGGTCTTCAGCTTTCCAACAGTCATCTCTGCCCTTGATCCAGCCCCGCTGGATGGCACGCAATTCACGCTCGGCTTCGCGCGCGCCTGAATCCATTTGTCCGACCGTTGCGACAGCCGCTGCATATCGTGCCGCAATACGTGTATCCAATTGTGCAAGCTCGGCATTTTCGCAAATCAGCGTCTCTGCGGAACTCTCTGCTTTGGCGCAATCAAAAGAGGGGCTGTTGTCACTCATCGCGGGTCCAGCCAGCACGATGATGCATAAGGTAAGGAGGAGACGCATCGACATATCCTTCGGTAAACAAATTCTCAGGCGATGCGTGATGTTAGCGAGAGGTCTGTTTTTTACAAGGCAAGGCAGGTCGCTCGTCTGCATATCTCGCCTGCACAACTTTGAAAGCATGCGAATTGGCTGTGGAAGTCCGTTCCAGCGTTTCGAAACAGACATGGATCATACAGACATGGAAAGCGCCCAATCGCTGTTCACGGTCACACGCCAAAGGTGTCCTTGACCAAGGGTTGGGCGACAGTTGCGATTTGGATCGCGGTGCATAAATTTGCGAATATCGGGCAGACAATTGATCAGTACTGAAGGACGTAACACACCAAAAGCGATGGCGTGCAGCCGGGTACGTTAAGGCTCGACTCTCTGCCGAAAACTCAATCTAGTGGCCTGAACATATTACAAAGGTGTATCGCTTATGGCGCGTCGCTGGCCTTTTTACTTGATGGCGACGCTGAGCGCATTGGTCGCGATTGGCTCTTGGCGGTTCCTGATCCTTGGGCTTGATCTGTCCTTTCCGGGTTTTGACGATCATATTGATCTGCGTCCCCTGCCCTTCGTACTGCATGTGTCGCTGGCACCGGCCGCTTTGATCCTTGGCCTTTTTCAATTCATGCCGCGGTTGCGGACAAAACGCCCCGCGGTACATCGCGCGACCGGACGGTTTACATACTGTGTGTGGGGGTCAGCGGGTTGGCGGGTCTGTGGCTGTCATTTTTTGCACCGGGCGGTCCTGTTTTAGGGTTGGGGTTCGGAACGCTGGCACTGCTCTGGATCAGCGTGACAGTTGTTGCCGTTGCCCATGCAATCAACCGAAACATCCCAGCACATCGTGTGTGGATGATCCGGTCTTTTGCCCTCACATTGGCGGGCCTGACGTTACGCCTGTATTTGGGCGGGATCATGCTGTCGGGCGGAGGATATACGGAGGCATCACCATGGCTGGCTTGGCTGTGCTGGGTGCCCAATATCATCGTGGCCGAATGGTGGATCGCCCGCGAACGGGCGCGCCAAGTGAGTGTGCGTGACTGACCCCTAGACGGTCAGCATGTCCCTGAACGCATACCAACTTGCCTTTGGCACCCGCTCCAGCGTTTCAAAATCCACATGCACCATGCCGAACCGCTTCTCGTAACCCAGCGCCCATTCGTAATTGTCCAAGAGCGACCAAGCCATGTAGCCCTTGACCGGCACGCCCTTGGCAATGGAATCCCGCACTGCCGCAAGATGGCTGTTGAAATAAGCGATGCGCGCGGCATCATCGACAGTACCATTCAGCACCGCGTCGGCGTTGCTCATTCCGTTTTCCGTCACATAGAGCGGCAGATCACCCGTGTAATCCCGCGCCGTGCGCACAAGGAAATCATGCAAGCCTTGGGGGTATACCTCCCACCCCATTTGCGTCTTTTCCAATGGGCCCTCAACGGCATGCAGATGCGGCCAAGGCCCATCATTTCCAGCCAACAAAGACCGCGTGTAATAGTTGATCCCCGCCCAATCCAAAGGTGCGGCGATGGTGCGAAAATCATCCTGCCAGCCATCCGGCAGATGCGGGCCAAGGGCTTTGACCACCCGCTCTGGATAGCAGCCCTTGAACGCGCCCGAGACAAAGAAGTGATTGTAATAATCGTCATACAACGCCGCGGCTTCAATAGACGCAGCGCTGTCATCCGCAGGGGTCGCCCATTCCATATTGAACACGGCCCCGAGGTTCTGCACGCCCATCCCGCGCATCCGTTCGATTGCGGTGCCATGGGCCAGCAGGACGTGATGCATAGCGCGCGCGGTGGCACGAATATCGCGCAGACCGGGCGCGTGCGCGCCCACAAAATGCGACAGCCACGACACACACCAAAACTCATTGATCGTGGCCACGGAATACATCCGATCCCCAAGGCGGCCCATCACGGCCTCGGTAAAATCACCAAACCACGCCGCTATATCGCGGTTTCGCCAGCCCCCCTGATCCGCCAGTGCCGACGGCAATTCCCAATGATACAAGGTTGCACAGGGCTTTAGCCCACGCTCCAGCATCGCATCTGTCAATCGGTCATAGAAATCCAAACCTTCTGGATTGACGGTCCGCCCGTCTGGCATCACCCGCGCCCAACTTGTGGAAAAGCGGTAGGCGTCGAACCCTGCGTCCTTGAGTAAATCAAGGTCAGCGCCATAACGGTGATAATGATCGCAAGCCCGCGCGCCATCCTCGGCCCGCACGACATTGCCTGGGGTGGCTGCAAAATCGTCCCACATGGCCCGACCCGCGCCGCCGAATTGATGCCCTTCGATCTGATACGCTGAGGTCGCAGCCCCAAACAAAAATCCGTCCGGAAAATCGGACCGTTTGTGGTTTAGCATGCTCTATTCCTTGATCGGGCCGGTGGATGCACCGACGACAAATTCGGCCTCCCACAGCGTTTTGGTGTGGGGGGCATTGGGCATGTTGATACGGTCGATCAGCATCTGCGCCAAGGCCGCGCCCGCCGCACGCACAGACGACTGCATCGCCGTAAACACCGGCGGAGCCGCGCTGTTGCGAAAATAGCTGAGGCAGTCATCAAACGTCGCAATCGACACGTCCCGCCCGGGGCGTAAATCGCGATCATCCAAGGCGCGCCTGACACCGGCGGCGCATATGATCGACGACACAAGAAACGCCGTGGGTGGGTCCGGATAATCAAGCATGCTCATCGCGTTGCGATAGCCATAATCCTCGGTCATTTCACCTTGGGCCATAAGCGAGGGGTCAGCGACTAGCCCCCCCTCGTTCAGGCCCTGTTCAAACCCTTGGCGGCGACGTATGGCAAAATCCAATTGCTCTTGACCATTGATCAGCGCAATCCGGCGATGCCCCAACTCTGTCAGATGCAATGTCGCCTTAAGAAACGCGCGGCGATTGTTCACGTCCAGACAGGAATAGGGCACCCGCGACCCTGTTGATCGGCCATGCACCACAAAGGGCAAACCAAGCTCGGTCAGCAACGGCAAACGCGAGTCGTCAAAACGGGGGGCATGCATCACCAAACCATCGACAGCACCGCGGGCCTTGAGGCTGCGGTAAATCTCGGCCTCGTCCTGTTCACCAACACGCGTCAACATCATATCATAGCCATGCGCGGCATATGTTTCTCCGGCACCGGCCATGAAATCCCCAAAGATCGGATTCACCATTTCGCCCGAATCACCGACCGAAATCACATGGCCGATGCAGCGGCTCAGGCCAGTCGCCAGACCTTGAGCGCGGGTGTTTGGACTATAAAAATGGGTGTTCGCGGCCTGGACCACACGCGCCCGTGTGGCTTCAGACACCTCCGGATAACCGTTCAGCGCACGGCTCACGGTTGTTTGGCTCAGGCCCAAATGTTTCGATAGTTCCTTAAGATTCACGGTATTCCGATCCAAAGCGCTTTAGAATCCCGCGATGCTACTCAATGGCGGTGCCTTCGTCAAAACCTTCGGACATTCGCCTTTGGCGTGTTAATGTTTTCTACAGGGATGCGCACAGTGTTTGACAGACCGTTCTTTTTCAGCAAAGTTCACCGCATTCCAAAGCGCTTTGGCAAAATGTTATTGCGTGGGCAAGCCGTACAATAAACGGTACGACTTGGGTACAAATGGGAGGACAACCAATATGACCAGAAACCTACTAGCCAGTGCAGCGGCATTGGCGATCACAGCCGCAACCGCATCCGCGGACGGCCACATGGCTTTTCCAATCGGCGAAGGCCCCTTTAGCTGGGACAGCTATACTGCATGGGCAGAAAACGCGCCTGACCTGAGCGGGCAGACCGTCACAGTATTCGGCCCATGGCTCACACCCGAAGATGGCTTTTTGAACAACGCCCTCGTGTACTTTGAAGAAGCCACAGGCGCGGACGTCATTTACACTGGCTCGGATTCGTTCGAACAGCAGATTGTTATCGACGCCGAAGCAGGCTCTGCGCCAAATATCTCGGTCTTTCCACAGCCGGGTCTGGCCTCTGTCATGGCGGGCAAAGGTCAGTTGACACCTCTTGGTGGCGACATGGCGGACTGGGTCGCAAACAACTATGCGGCAGGCCAATCCTGGGTTGATCTGGGCACGTATCCGGATGCCGATGGCAACGACCAGATGTTTGGCTTTTTCTACAACATGAACGTCAAATCGCTGGTCTGGTACAACCCGGAAAACTTCGAAGACGCCGGTTACGAAATCCCCACAACCATGGAAGAGCTCAAGGCGCTGACCGAACAGATCGTGGCCGATGGTGAAACACCATGGTGCATCGGGCTGGGAAGTGGTGCAGCAACAGGCTGGCCTGCGACCGACTGGGTCGAGGACATGATGCTGCGGACCGTCGAACCCTCTGTTTATGACCAGTGGACAACAAACGAGATTCCGTTTGACGACCCACGCGTCGTGGCAGCGATCGAAGAGTTCGGCTATTTCGCACGTGACGACGCCAAAGTATCCGGCGGTGCCGGTGCAGTTGCATCGACCGATTTCCGGGACAGCCCCAAAGGCCTCTTTTCGTCGCCTCCACAGTGCTACATGCACCGTCAGGCGTCGTTTGTACCGGCGTTCTTCCCTGAAAACGTTGAATTCGGCGTCGACACAGGCTTTTTCTACTTCCCAAGCTACGCCTCAAAAGATCTGGGCAATCCGGTTCTGGGCGGCGGGACTTTGATGGCAGTCACCGATCCATCTGATGCCACAAGCGAGCTGATGGAATTCTTTAAACTGCCGATCAGCCACGAACTGATGATGGCACAAACCGGCTTCCTGACACCACACACAGGCGTCAACACAGCAGCGTACAAAGACGATACATTGCGCGCGCTGGGTGATGTTCTGTTGGGTGCAACCACGTTCCGTTTCGACGGTTCCGACCTGATGCCTGGCGGCGTTGGTGCGGGCACCTTCTGGACAGGCATGGTTGACTACACAGGTGGCAAAGATGCGGCAGCCGTTGCAGCTGACATCCAGTCCAGCTGGGACGCACTGAAGTAAGCGACCACTCACAAGACAGACCAGTCCGCGGCTCCCGCGGGCTGGTCCAAGACAAGGCCGCAAAAGGCCAGACAAGGACGAAAAGGTCCGCCAATAGGGAGACAGCCCATGAACCCGGCATTCCAAGGCATGATCACCATCTTCATCGGCGTCGGTGGGTGTATCGCCTATTTCCACCTTTCCAATCAGTTTCTGGACAAAGTGTTGTTTCCAGCCCGCGGCCCAAAGGCCGGGCGGAATATCAACCGCGCCAATATGATCCGGCCTTGGCTGTTTCTGTTTCCCGCCATTTTCGCGCTTGGGCTGTATCTGGCCTATCCAGTGGTAGAAACACTGCGCCTGTCGCTGACGGATCGCGACGCAGGGGGCGCGTTTGTAGGCCTCGCAAATTACCAGCAAATGTTCGGCGAGGCCAAGTTCTGGGAGGCCCTTCGCAACAACATGCTGTGGCTGATCGTGGTTCCCGCCGCCTCAACGGCCATGGGTCTGCTGTCTGCACAACTCACTGATCGCATCAAATGGGGGTCTGTTGCCAAATCATTAATCTTCATGCCCATGGCGATTTCGTTCGTGGGCGCGGCTGTTATCTTTAAACTGGTCTATGACACCCGGCCCGTTGATCAGGACCAGATCGGCATTCTAAACGCCGTGTGGTTGCAGTTCAGCGGTGGGCCTGCGTCATTCTTGCTGTTGAAGATAACGCCTGCTGTGATCCTTGCCGCATTTGCGGCAATCGTGGGCTATGTCGGCTACATTTTTGCACGTCCCATCTTGGAAAGTCGCTCAAATGGGGGCGGTGCCGGATTTGCGCCATTGCGGATATTGGTGGGCTTGGGCGCGCTCTATCTCGTGTTCTTGTCGATTCAATCCATCCTGTCCCTGTTCACGGCTGACCTGCCGTACGGTGTACCGCAGACGTGGTTGACCATCCCATTCTGGAACAGCTTTTTCCTGATGATCGTGCTGATCTGGATTCAAACAGGATTTGCCATGGTGATCCTGTCCGCAGCCCTGCGCGGCATCCCCGAGGAAACGATCGAGGCGGCCATCGTGGACGGTGCCGGCCCCTTCCAGATCTTTTTCAAGATCAAGGTACCGCAGATCATGGGCACAATCGTCGTTGTGTGGACCACGATTACCATCACCGTTCTCAAGGTGTTCGATATCGTGTTTGCAATGACGAATGGGCAGTGGGAAACACAGGTTCTGGCCAACTACATGTTCGACAAACTGTTCCGCGCGAACGACTGGGGCGTCGGATCAGCAGCCGCGATCATCATCATGATCCTCGTGTCACCGATCCTGATCTGGAACGTCTACAATGCCCGCAAGGAGATGAAATAATGGCCCGCGATCTCAAGGAGCAATATCATGGATAATATCGCAGGTTCCAAATCGTCCCTGAGCTGGGTGGTCAATATTTCTTGCGTGCTGCTTGTCGCGCTCTGGGTGTTTCCGACCTTTGGGTTGCTGGTGTCATCCTTTCGCACAACCGATCAGATTTCGACGTCGGGCTGGTGGGCGGCAATGTTCCCCAATGAACAGTCCCAACAGTTGCGTGTCGCAGACCCAGATGAAAACCGCCGTGAAATCGATGGTATTTTCGTGGTTGAGGGAAACATATTCGGCGAGCCGACGGGCGCCGATATTAGCAGCTGGGGCACATCCAGCCGCGACATCGCAGCCTATGCACCGGGCGAGGTTGCTGATCTGGGTGATGGCGAGACCTTTGTGATCGAGGCGGATGGCGCATACATCTGGTCCGGCAACGATGAACAGATCAGCGGACGAGGGCAACGCGCCTTTGTGACCGCGCTTTCGCCGCCGGAATTCACGCTGGATAACTACGACAACATCCTGTTCAGCGGTGGACCCGGCGACAATATGGCCAAGGCGTTTTTCAACACGCTGACCGTCACGATCCCAGCCACCATCATACCCATCGTCGTTGCGGCCTTTGCGGCTTATGCGCTGGCGTGGATGGATTTTCCTGGGCGGGCACTGTTGATTGCTGCCGTAGTTGGATTGCTTGTGGTGCCGTTGCAATTGGCGCTGATCCCGCTGCTGAAACTGCACGTCGATATCGGCATCGGGAAAGGATACCTTGGTGCCTGGCTGGCCCATACCGGGTTCGGCTTACCGCTCGCGATTTATCTCTTGCGAAATTACATGGTCGGACTGCCACGCGACATCATTGAAAATGCCAAAGTGGACGGCGCAACGGATTTTCAGATTTTTACCAAGATTATCCTGCCACTGTCGTTTCCGGCTCTGGCGTCATTTGCGATCTTCCAGTTCTTGTGGACATGGAACGATCTGCTGGTGGCCAAGGTTTTCCTGATCGACGCCACCGGGCAAACCACTGTGATGACCGACCAGATCGTCAACCTGCTGGGCACACGCGGCGGCAACTGGGAAATTCTGGCCACGGCGGCCTTTGTTTCCATCTCGGTGCCTCTGATCGTCTTTTTTGCCATGCAGAAATATCTCGTACGCGGCCTGCTGGCCGGTTCAGTGAAATAAAAGGACCGACATGAACGAAACGACGAACATCGACAGGGCCAATGCACTTGTTGTTGACAAGGATTGGTGGCGCGGGGCCGTGATCTATCAGATCTATCCGCGCAGCTTTCAGGACAGCAACGGGGATGGCATCGGCGATCTGAACGGGATCACCCAGCGGCTCCCCTACATCGCGTCACTGGGCGTCGATGCAATCTGGATTTCCCCGTTTTTCACCTCGCCGATGAAGGACTTTGGCTATGATGTGTCCGACTACACCGGGATCGACCCGATGTTTGGGACCATGTCCGATTTCGACGTCCTGACGGAAACAGCGCACAGCCTTGGCTTGCGGGTCATGATCGACCTTGTGTTGTCGCACACCTCGGACGAACACCCATGGTTCAAGGAAAGCCGCGCCAACCGGGACAACGACAAAGCCGACTGGTTCGTCTGGGCCGAACCCAAAGACGACGGGACGCCACCGAACAACTGGCTGTCGATCTTTGGCGGATCCGCATGGCAATGGGATGGGCGTCGCGAACAATACTACCTCCACAATTTTCTGACCTCGCAGCCGGACCTGAACTTTCACTGCCCTGCGGTCCAAGACGCGCTGCTGGACGTGGTGCGGTTCTGGCTGGATCGGGGCGTGGACGGGTTCCGGCTCGACACCATCAACTTCTACATCCACGACAAGCTGCTGCGCTCTAACCCTGCGCTGCCAAAGGATCAGCGCGACGCAACAATTGCACCCAGCGTGAACCCCTATAACCACCAACTGCACCTCTATTCCAAGAACCAACCCGAAAACCTCGCCTTCCTCGAGCGGTTCCGCGCGGTGTTGGAGGAGTACGATGCCGCTGCAGCCGTCGGCGAAGTCGGCGACGCCCAAATGGGGCTCGAGATTATGGGCGAATATACGACGGGCGATGACCGTGTGCACATGTGCTACAGCTTTGAATTGCTGTCCCCCACGATGCCGACGGCCGCGCGTATCGCCAAAGTAATGGGCGATGTCGACCGGTTGGTCAGCGATGGCTGGGCCTGTTGGGCGTTTTCGAACCACGATGTGGTGCGACATATGACCCGCTGGAATCTGTCACATGCAGCCGCGCGCGCTTTGTCGACGCTGATGATGTGCCTGCGCGGCTCTACCTGCATCTATCAGGGCGAAGAGTTGGGATTGACCGAAGCCGATGTGGCGTTTGAGGATCTTCAGGATCCATACGGCATCGAATTCTGGCCAGAGTTCAAGGGGCGCGACGGGTGTCGCACGCCCATGGCATGGGAAGCGTCCAACCGGAACGCGGGCTTTACCACCGGCGATCCATGGCTGCCCATCAGCCCCGAACACGCCCGAAATTCTGTTGCCGCCCAAGAGGCGGATCCGGGATCACTTTTGCACCATTACCGCAAGGCTATCGGCTTTCGCAAAACGCACCCGGCCCTGCAAAAAGGTGAGCATGACGGCGTCAAATCCGCAGGCGAGGTCGTCTATTTCACCCGTCATCATGACGACGAGACGATTTTCTGCGCCGTGAACCTCAGCGACACCACAGCGGCGCACGGCCTGCCGGCAGGCGACTGGGTGACCATCGGTGCCGAGCTTGGCAGCATCGGGCCCGGACCAGACAACATATTGCACCTTGGACCCTGGCAAGTGGCCCTGGCCCGCAAGATTTGAACGCACAAACAAGCGCCCGAACCAGCGGGCGCGTCCACGGGAGGGGACGACCATGGCAGACCTGAAACTAACGGATGTGGCCAAGACATATGGCGGCACGGTCAACGTGCTTAACAACATCAACCTAGACATCGAAAAGGGCGAGTTGATCGTCTTTGTCGGCCCATCGGGATGCGGCAAGTCCACGTTGCTGCGCATGATTGCGGGCCTTGAAAAGATTTCCGATGGTACGCTGGAAATCGATGGGACCGTCGTCAACGACGTGCCGCCTGCACAGCGTGGCATTGCAATGGTGTTCCAATCGTATGCGCTTTATCCGCACATGACGGTGCGCGACAACATGACCTTTGCACTCAAGCTGGCCAAGAAACCGACCGAGGAAATCAACGCAGCCGTCGAAAAGGCCGCGCGTATTCTTCAGCTTGAAGAATACCTTGACCGTCTGCCAAAGGCATTGTCAGGCGGGCAGCGCCAGCGGGTCGCGATTGGGCGTTCGATTGTGCGCGATCCCAAGGTGTATTTGTTTGACGAACCCCTGTCGAACCTCGACGCGGCCCTGCGGGTCGCAACAAGGATCGAAATTGCGCAACTCAAAGAGTCGATGCCCGACAGCACGATGATCTATGTGACCCACGATCAAGTCGAAGCGATGACGCTCGCCACCCGCATCGTTGTGCTCGCCAACAAGGGCATCGCGCAAGTGGGCACACCTCTCCAACTTTACGAACGCCCCGAAAACGAATTCGTCGCACAGTTCATCGGCTCCCCTGCCATGAACCTGCTACCGGGCGAAGTGGTTGAAACGGGTGCACAGACCAAGATCAAGATGGCGACGGGCTACGTCATTTCGTCCGACGTGCCCACAACCGATGCCGATATGGGCCTGAAAGTGAATGTTGGTGTCCGTCCAGAGGACATGACAGTGACGACGGCAGACGACGCCGTCTACGAAGGTGTTGTGGATTTCACCGAAGCTTTGGGCGAGGTTACAATCTTGTACTTCAAACCCGAAGGGGATGCGGACCCTGTGCTGGCAAAAATGCCGGGCATCCACCTTGGACTGCGCGGGACCACCGTCAAAATCACGGCCGTGCCTGCCAAGGTGCAACTTTTCGCAAATGGCCAGTCGCTGCACTATCGCTGAACAAGCCGGGCGGTGGACACCTCGCCCGACTACTCCAGCCTATCCGTGATCGAACATCGCTGCGGATCGATCCAGTAACAGCTGGCTGATGATCGGCCCGACGGATGCGCCGATACCACGGGCATTGGCCCCGATCTGCCCCTCGGCCGTAACTGGGGCAATCAGCCCCCGCGTGTCCTTGGTCGCCAGGCACATCCGCGTCAGGTATACCAACCGCTTGCGCACAGACGTCGGCAACGCACCATCGATAACCACTGCTTCGAAATCGATAATCGAACAGGCGGCGATCATCGCAGTGGCAAGGGCGGACGCGGCCTGTTCCAGCCACGGTTCCACAAAGCGATCCAGATGCGACCAGTCTTGGGGTTGGTGCCACAATTGGCGGGGATCTTCACCCGCCTCGATCAACCGACGTTCCAATGTACTGATAGAGGCAAGATCGATCAACTGTCGCTCGACCCCGTTTATATCAGCAACAGGTAACGGTCCAAAGGCACCCGCGTTGCGTTGATTGCCCTCGAACACCGCGTGATCCAGCACGATGCCACCACCGATAAAAGCACCTACAAAAATGTAGATATAGTCGCGAAATTCGCGCCCGATCCCGAAAATATGCTCAGCCCGACAGGCAGCAGTCGCATCATTCACCATATGAACCGGCAGTCCAGTGATCTGCGCCGCCTCTGCCTCGAAGTCGGCATCCCGCCATGCGGAAAAGTCTTCGGCCGGGGCACCAATCAACTCATGCCAGTTCCATAATTCAAAAGGGGCCGCGACGCCGATACCACACAAGCGGCTGCGCATCTCTTCGGGCATGGTGTCAATCAGGCTGGCATATCCCGACCGCAAGAAGCCAAAGACAGTATCCGGCAAGGGATAATCATAGGTTTCATGCATCTGGTGACGCACACGGCCCACCATATCCAGAACCAGCAGGTCGGCACTGCGCCGCCCCACCTTAAGACCAAGCGAAAACACCCCATCCGGGTTCAGCGCATACGGCATCGACGGTTTACCCACCTTACCCTTGACCGGGTCGCCTTTCGTCAGCAGGCCATCCTGCTCAAGCTTGCGCAGGATCACCGACGCCGTTTGCGGCGACAGCCCAGTGCGCCGTGCCAGATCACTGCCCGGTAATGCGCCGTTGCGCTGCAAAATCGACAGCATCAACTTTTCATTGTATGCACGGACGCCCGTCTGATTGATTCCGCCAGACAGGCTGCGCACGTGGTCCAGTGTCATTACCGCGTCTCTCCTTGCTTATAATAGGGACTCATTCGAATTAATAAATCAAGTTTATTTATTAATTGACATCTCTCTGGAATCAGGCTTCTTTACCTTCAGTCACACCCGGGTAGAGACCCGGTCTGACCAACATTCTGGGAGGATACCATGAAGAAACTACTTCTCGGCACAGCCTGTGCCATGACCGCTATGGCAGGTGCCGCATTTGCTGACGGCCACGGCATTTCCGCGTGCCTGATCACCAAGACAGACACCAACCCGTTCTTCGTCAAAATGCGCGAAGGTGCGACAGCCAAAGCCGAAGAGCTGGGGATCACACTGAATTCCTATGCGGGCAAGGTTGACGGCGACCACGAAACGCAAGTGCAAGCCATCGAAACCTGCATCGCCAATGGTGCCAAGGGTATTCTGCTGACGGCGTCCGACACATCGTCGATCACGACCTCCGTAAAACAGGCGCGTGATGCGGGCATCCTTGTGATCGCACTCGACACCCCGCTTGAGCCCATCGACTCGGCTGACATGACGTTCGCGACCGACAACTTTCTTGCGGGCGAGTTGATTGGCGCATGGGCCGCGGCTACACTCGGCGACGATGCTGCAAACGCAAAAATCGGCATGCTTGACCTTGCCATCAGCCAGCCCACCGTCGGCGTTCTGCGCGACCAAGGGTTCCTGACCGGCTTTGGCATCGACGTCAAAGACCCGAACAAATGGGGTGACGAAGACGATGCGCGTATCGTCGGCAACGACGTCACATCCGGCAACGAAGAAGGCGGTCGTCGCGCCATGGAAAACCTTCTGGCCAAAGACCCAGAAATCAACGTGGTCTACACCATCAACGAACCAGCCGCTGCTGGTGCATATGAAGCGCTAAAAGCAATCGGCCGTGAAAACGACGTGCTGATCGTGTCCGTAGACGGCGGATGCCCCGGCATCCAGAACGTCGCCGACGGCGTCATTGGTGCCACATCGCAGCAATACCCGCTGTTGATGGCTTCGCTTGGCATCGAAGCGATTGCTCAGTGGGCCAAAGACGGCACCAAGCCAGCCGCAACCGAAGGCAAGGGTTTCTTTGACACAGGCGTTTCGCTGGTCACAGACAAGCCAGCCGAAGGCGTAGAAAGCATCTCGGTCGCCGAAGGCACCGATCGCTGCTGGGGCTAAATCCCTGTCCCGGGCTTCGGCCCGGGTCACCGCTCAAACAGGGCGTTTGGCGGATGTAATGCAAAGGCTCCGGTGGGCACCGCCCTCGGGACTTTGATACAGCACAATCCATACAGCATTTGGGGCGGGCACATCGCTCGCCCCTTTTCATGCCCTTGGGAAAGGAACCCCATGTCAGACCGCGACAACTATGAATCCGCAGCCACCGCAGCCGACGCCAAAGTTGCGCAGTTCGAAGACACGCGAACAGGTCTTGTCGGGCGTATCCAGTCAACACTGCACGCCACACCATCACTGGTGCCGCTGATCGTTCTGGTGTTTTCCGTGATCCTGTTCGGGGTCCTTTTGGGGTCACGCTTTTTCTCGCCCTTCGCCATGACGCTGATCCTGCAACAGGTGCAGATCGTGGGCGTTCTGGCCGCCGCACAAACGCTGATCATCCTGACCGCAGGTATCGACCTCAGCGTTGGGGCCATCGCAGTTCTGTGTACGGTGGTCATGGGCAAGGCGACATTCACCTTCGGAATCCCGGCCCCCGTATCTGTGGCCATCGGGCTTGCAGTCGGCACCGGACTCGGTGCCATCAGCGGCTTTCTGGTCAGTCGGATGAAGCTGCCACCGTTCATTGTCACGCTGGGCATGTGGCAAATCGTGCTGGCGGCGAACTACCTCTATTCAGCCAACGAAACTATCCGGTCTCAGGATATCGAGGCCGATGCTCCGTTCTTGCAACTGCTGGGCGGGCAAATGAAATTTGGCGGGGCGACATTCACTTACGGCGTGATGCTGATGATCGTTCTGTTCGTGGTGTTGGCCTATGCATTGCGATCAACGGCATGGGGGCGACACGTCTATGCCGTGGGGGACGACCCAGAGGCCGCACAACTGTCCGGGGTAAACGTGCACAAGACCTATATGTCCGTCTACATGACTGCCGGGTTTATCTGCGCCCTTGCCGGTTGGGTGATGATCGGGCGGTTCGGCTCGATCTCTCCTTCTGCAACCACCGGCGTAATCGGTAACATTCAGGCGATCACCGCCGTCGTGATCGGGGGCATATCCCTGTTTGGCGGGCGCGGTTCAGTGGCCGGTGCCTTGTTCGGGGCGCTGATCGTGGGTGTGTTCGAACTTGGCCTGCGCATGGCAGGCGCAGACCCGCAATGGACCTTCATGTTGATCGGCGTTCTTATCATCGCCGCCGTGGCAGTGGATCAGTGGATCCGGGAAGTGAGCGCATAATGGAACCCATCTTAAAAGCACGCGGCCTCGTCAAACGCTACGGCAAGGTGACCGCCCTCGATCATGCAGATTTCGATTTGTACCCTGGCGAAATCCTAGCGGTGATCGGCGACAATGGCGCAGGCAAATCGTCGATGATCAAGGCCGTGTCCGGGGCCACCATCCCGGACGAAGGCACCGTCTGGCTGGAAGGCAAAGAGATCAAGTTCCGCTCGCCCATTGAGGCGCGAGGATACGGAATCGAAACCGTCTATCAGCAACTGGCCATGTCCCCTGCCCTGTCGATTGCCGACAACATGTTCATGGGGCGCGAGTTGCGCAAACCGGGGATCATGGGCTCGGTGTTTCGTCAACTCGACAAGGCTGCGATGGAGAAATTCGCCCGCGAAAAGCTGAGTGAACTGGGGTTGGCAACGATCCAGAATATCAATCAGGCGGTTGAGTCCCTATCGGGCGGGCAACGTCAGGGTGTGGCCGTGGCCCGCGCCGCCGCCTTTGGATCAAAAGTCATGATCCTGGATGAGCCCACAGCGGCTTTGGGCGTCAAGGAAAGCCGCAAAGTGCTGGAGCTTATCCAAGACGTGCGGGCGCGCGGTATCCCGATCATTCTGATCAGCCACAACATGCCTCACGTGTTCGAAATCGCGGACCGCATTCATGTGCATCGCTTGGGTCGTCGCCTCTGCGTCATTGATCCCAAGGAACATTCCATGGCTGACGCAGTGGCCTATATGACCGGAGCTGCGGAGCCGGAAATTGCTGCCTGACCCCTCGATTGACCAGATCTGTGCGCGGATCATGTCCGCACCACTGTCGCCACACCGTAGACTGATCGCAATTGCAGGCCCCCCCGGGAGCGGCAAATCCACCTTTGCCGACATTCTGGGCGAGGCGCTGCGCGACCGGGGCCATACGGCCTTGGTGGTGCCAATGGACGGATTTCATTTGGACAATCGGCTGCTCGATGCTGACGGCACCCGATCTGAAAAGGGATCGCCACATACCTTTGATGCCAGGGGCGTGGTGCGCCTCGTGCAAGCGATGCAGACCCCGGACGATCTGATTTACCCGATCTTTGACCGAAGCCGCGATCTGGCCGTGGCAGGTGCGGGCCGCTTGCCTGCTGCCAGTGAAACTGTCCTGATCGAAGGCAATTATCTGCTGTATAATGCACCGATCTGGCGCGCGCTGGCAAAATTCTGGACAGTTTCGATTGCGCTAACACCGCCCCGCGCGCTATTGCACTCGCGGCTGGTGCAACGCTGGCTTGATCACGGCATGCCCAACGATCAGGCGATCAAACGCGCCGAGCAAAACGATATGAAAAACGCGGATTTGGTGCTGACCAACATGTTGCCCGCCGATCTGATTTTGAATGAGGTGCCGACATGATCCTGTGCTGTGGCGAAGCTTTGATTGATATGATTCCGAACGCAGACGGTGCCTATGTTCCGCATGTGGGTGGGGCCGTTCTGAATACTGCGGTGGCGCTTGGGCGATTGGGCGTGCCGACGGGATTGATCACGGGTCTGTCTGCTGATCCGTTCGGGGCCATGATCGCAGATCATCTGACCGCCAGTACGGTATCGACCGCGCATGTGGTGCGCAGCAACCGCAATACGACATTGGCCTTTGTACATCTGGACGACGGGCAAGCCACCTATACGTTCTATGACGAAGGAACAGCGACACGCGCAATTGAACCCAACGACATCGATCCGGTGCCCGAAGGGACCGAGGCGATGTTCTTTGGCGGCATATCCTTGTGCAACCCGCCCGTGGCCGACAGTCTTCTGACACTCGCGCTGGCGCAACCCAAACGCCGACTTGTGATGTCCGACCCGAATATCCGCCCCAGCTTTGTGTCGGATCACGATGGCTACCGCGCCCGTCTGAATGCGCTGATCGGTCGATCAGACATCATCAAACTTTCAGACGATGACCTGAACTGGATAGAGCCGGGTGATGCATCGCTGGCTGACAAGGCGCAGGCGATCCTTGCCAAGGGTCCAAAGATGTTCCTGTTGACCGAAGGAAGCGACGGGGCCACCGCATATCTTCAAGGCGGACGGCACCTGCACGTACCTGCGATGAAAGCAGATGTCGTGGACACCGTCGGTGCGGGTGATACATTCAATGCTGGCTGCCTTGCAGCGCTGCGCGCCGCTGATGCCTTGAATCCGAATGCCATCGCAGACCTGCCAGAGGCGACCTTGCATGATATGCTGAGCCTCGCTGCGCGCGCAGCCGCGATCACCGTGTCCCGCGCCGGGGCCAACCCGCCGTGGACCAACGAACTGGACAAACAGCCATGAAACGATCCCGCGTAAACGATATCCTCGCTGACGGTGCCGAATTCTTTGCACGCCATGGCTGGACCCCACCACCTTTCGCAGGTTGGTCACCCGAAGATATCCGAAGCGAAAAGGCCGCCCTGATCCGCGACCGCCGACTTGGTTGGGACATAACCGATTACGGCCAAGGCCGATTTGACGAAATGGGACTGTTTTTGTTCACCCTGCGCAATGGCGACTTGGGCGAAATGGGGCAACAGGGCGCGATGCTCTATGCTGAAAAGCTAATGATTTCGCGACAGGACCAGCTGTCACCGATGCACCGCCATGTGCTCAAGACCGAAGATATCATCAATCGCGGTGGTGCGACGCTGGTGCTGGAACTGTTCACCTGCGACGCAGAGGGACAGATTGATCGCAGCGCAGACGTGCATGTTCTGACCGATGGTGTGTCCACGACGTTACCTGCAGGGGGTCACCTGAAATTGCCCGTGGGCGCATCCGTGACCCTGACACCCACCACATGGCACGCGTTCTGGGGCGAAGGCGGGGATTGCCTGATCCACGAAGTATCTACCGTGAATGATGACCTGACCGACAACATCTTTGCCGATCCCATCGGTCGGTTCTCTCAGATCGAAGAAGACGTGGCTCCGACCCACCTGCTAGTCAGCGATTACTGATCACGTAAAGCAATCGGGCGTCACACAAAGGGCAGGTAGTAGTCGCGGACCTCGTCGACTGACTTGTCCTTTAACCGTTTCCATTCGTCCTGTTTCAGGAAGATAATGGCGTCGCACAGCCCCTCGCCCACAGCCATGCGCAAGGGTTTGTCCGCATCCAACGCCTCCAGCGCCCGATCCAGCGATGGGGGCACATGGCGGGTGGCACGCACGTTTTCCAAACCATCCAAATCTTCAGCCGCGGGCAGTGCATACCCCTGTTCAACCCCCAACAGGGCGGCTTGCAGGACCGCTGTTACAGCCAGATAGGGATTGGTCGCACAGTCCGCCATGCGGTGTTCCAACCGGGCAGATTTGGGCGAAGCGACCGACGACCGGGTGGTGACCAAACGATGATCGTCGGCCCAGTTGGCCCAGTACCCGGCCATGGATGCCGGACCCAGCCGATCATAACTGTTGACCGTCATCGCCAAGAGGCCCGCCAGCCCTTCGTGGTGGTGGATCAATCCGGCCATGCAGCTATTGGCGACATCCGACAAAGCACCATCCGGGGCAATGACGTTCGCCCCGCTATCATCCTCAAAACTGAAATTTACATGCATCCCTGATCCACCACGATCCGGGATCGGCTTGGGCAGGAATGTCAGCAGCAGATCCATGTCGGCGGCAACCTCACGGGCCATCGTCTTGAACAAGAACGCCGCATCACAGGCTGCAAGGGCGTCATCGAATTGCAACGTCAGCTCGAACTGGCCGTTGTCATATTCACCGTTCATCGACTCGATATGCAGACCGGCATCATAGGCCGTGGCCCAGAGCGCATTCATCAACCCGGCGGGATCATTCTGTGGCCCGGTGCCATACACGAATGCACCCGGGGTATCATAGGGAGCCCAAACCCCATCGGCCCCTTGTTGAAAGACATAGGCTTCCAGTTCCAAACCGACTTTGGGGGTTAGCCCGCGCGCCTGCCATGCCGCCACAGTGGCCTGCAACCGCCCGCGCGCGCACAGTTCAAATGGCGCGCCATCGACATGCAGACTTCCCAATGCAATTTCAGTGTCTTGCTGCCAGTCAGGATGGCGTGCACCGTCCAACATCAGGTCCATATCCGGAATGCCGTCAAACACCCCTGCCCCCGGCACAGGGATCAGATCGCGATCAAATGTGGTCCCGAACACGCCCCGGGCAAAGCCGACCTTGCCCACCACAGCCAAGTCCGAAGGAATGTATTTGCCGCGCGGCAGGTTCAGCAGATCGCAGAACAGAACACGAGTGCGTTGGGTCATGAGCGTCACCTTAACGTTGGGCGCAGGGTCAGTGATTTGACACCGCAGATGAAATTGGACCGGGTCCAGGTGGGGGCCGATGTCGCCTGTAACCCGGTGATGCGGCCTGCGAGTTCTTGTAGAACCACCTTCAGCTCCAGTTTCGCCAGCCACATACCCAGACAGACATGCGCGCCCCCTTGGCCAAAGGCGACGTGCCGGTTCGGGCTGCGATCCAGAAGTGCGGTGTGCGGTTCGTCAAACACCGTCTCGTCCCGGCTGCCTGATACGAACCACATCAGCACTTTGTCGCCTTCCTTGATCGTCTCGCCGTGCATCTCGACGTCGCGCGTGGCGGTGCGGCGAAAGTGCATTGTGGGCGAGGCAAGGCGAATGAATTCATCCGCGCAGGTGTCCCATACGGCACCTGATTGCAATTGAAGCAACAGACCCTTTTGCTGCGTGATCAGCCACAGCGCCATCGCTATGGAATAGCGGGTCGTGTCATTGCCCGCAGCGACCAGCAGACAAAAGAAGTTCTTGAAATCCTGCCCCTGCACCGCTCCGCCCTCTGCGCGCAAGACGCGGGCCAGAATACCGGCATCGTCTATCTCGCGCGTGCCATTCAGGATCTGTTCCGCATAGTCATACAGTTCCACGCCCGCAGGCGAGCGGAACGGCATCATCCGATAGGCGTCGGTATCGACCTTGTCGATCACAGTGCTGGTGAACTCAGGGTCTGTGTTGCCGATTAACGCATCGCCCCGTTCCACGAGCCAATCCAGATCCGCATCCGGCACGCCCAAGATGCGCCCCAGCATCAGCATCGGCAACCGCTTGGCGATCAACTCGATCCCGTCAAATTCGGCATATTCCAACGCTTGGGTCACGATGTCGCGCGCAAGGTCGCGGATCATCGGTTCAAACCCCGCCATCACAGGCTTGGCAAAGGCAGGATTAACCACACGGCGGGTCGCTGAATGTTCAGGCGGGTCCGTTTCCTGAAAGGTGCGGCGGGCCAGATATTCTTCGTGACTTTGGTCTTCGATCCGAATGCCTTGGGCACTGGAAAAGGTGGTCGGGTCCTTTTGGGCGGCCATGATGTCGGCGTAGCGGGTCAGCGACCAAAAACCCATGTCGTTGCCGTGGGCCGGGGTCCAATGCACCGGTGCCTGTGCGCGCATCTGGGCAAAAGTGCCATGGGGAATACCCTGAACGAAACTGTCATGATCAGCGAGGTTCTTCATGGGCGTCCTCCGAAAAAACGTGTGGCCCATTGGCCGAAAACTGGACCATCATTGCGTGCGGACAAGGTCGCCTCGGTCGCGGCGATCTGTGCGACGGACAGGATGGGTTTGGTATAGTCCAGCACACAGCGCATGAATGGATCAGTGAATTCGGGGTGCGCCTGAGTGGTCAGGATATGCGCGCCCTTGGTGAAGCCGGCAACAGCACATTTGTCAGATTGGGCATATGGCGCGCAGCCATCCGGCAGCTGCGTGACCGCATCATGATGGAATTGGTACAGATCAAGCACAGGCGCGGTCGGCGTCATGAACGGCAGCGTGTGATCGATGCGGATCGCATCGATCCCTATGTTCCACTCTTGGCGTGCGACCTGCCCACCCAAGGCCATGGCAATGGCCTGATGGCCGAAACAGGCACCCAACAGCGGCTTTTGCGCCGTATCGCAGGCGCGAATGAACTTATAAAGCGGCGGTAGAAATGGCAGATCATCCAATACACTCAACGGCGATCCGGTGATCAGATAAGCGTCTTGTTCATCAACATCGCTGGGCACTTCACCCCCGATGGTCATGTAGACACGATAGCTGAACCGTTGGTCCTGCGCATCAAACAGATCACGAAAGCGGTGCGCATCGTCCGGAAACGCATCGCCTACCTCGATCGAACGATCATGGTTCACCTGCAAGATACCAAGTTTCAAACGGGTCATACTCACACCTTGAAAACAGGGGGGCGGCACCGACGCCGCCCCACCAGATTAACGGCCCAAGATCGCGTTGATCTCTGCTGATTTGGCGCGGTCCGCTTCAATGCGGGCCTCTGCCTCCTCCTGACCTTGCCAGTACACGGCGGCCCCGGTTTCAGCCATCAACGCTTGGGCTGCATCGGATGCCATTGTCTTGGCGGCAACGGCTGCGATGGTGTCGATCACCTCTTGGGGGGTGCCCTTGGTGACGAACAGACCGTTCCACAGTTCGACATCGTTAACGCCGGACTGTGCGGCAATCGTTTGGACCCCGTCCAGCTTGGCAATGGGCTGTGCGCCAATGTTGCCCAGCACGTTGATTTCGCCCAAGCACGGTTCAATCAGGGCCAACGTCGTGTTGATAACATCCGCATCACCAGAGGACAGCGTATTGCAATCCAGCATGTCGAACGCACTGTCGTCCGCGAATTCGAACCCCATTTTGGTAGCGGCTGCCATGGACACGGCGGTGGGTGTCAGACCCGAACCAAAGTGCCCCAGCACAACGTCATTGTCCTGTGCGTATTCAGCCAACTCAGCCATATTGGAATAGGGCGCATCACCACTGGCCGCCAACACGAACGGATAGGTCAGAAAGATACCAACAGGCACAAAGCTGTCCGCCTCGATGCCAATGTCGATCTGGGGGCCAACAATCGGAACACCGATAACGAACGACCCGATCACGGACCCATCATTGGGGGCATTCAGAACCTCAAGCGCACCGGGAAAGGGCCCGTCGCCGCCGCCGGGGCGGTTCACAACGCTGGCGGGCTGGCCTGTCGCTTCGGCCATATCGGCGGCGATCATCCGTGTCAGGATGTCCTCAAAGTCGCCAGGAGGCCACGGCACGATAAATTGCACAGGCCCCGTCGGGTACTCTGCCAACGCGGGGCCGGATAGGGCCGCAAGTGCAAAGGCTGCTGATGTCAAAAGTTTTTTTTTCATGTGTAGTCTCCCTGAGTTTATTTTGCGGTTGGTGGTTAATGCTCGAACCTTCGCGTGCGAAGACGCGTAAATATGGTGACCCCGATCACGATCAGGATGACACCGAACAGCGTGCCGGACACAGGCCGGTTGACCAAATGCACAACAGTTTTGATCTGCCCAGACCCTGCTGTCAGTTTTTCAATCATGATCGACCCTAAAACGAGCCCAAGCACGATGGGCACCAACGGCCAGTCGATGCGACGCAGGACAAACCCCAGAAACCCGAAACCGGCGGCAAACATGCAATCCGTGAACGAGTTGCGGATCGAGAACACGCCGACAAAGGACAAGATCAGGATGAATGCGCCCAACAGGCGATTCGGAATATAGATGATACGCGCGATATGCCGGGTCGACACCAACAAGGTGATCACGACCAGCGCGTTGATGATGAGCAGCGCAAAGAACAGAGAAAACAGGAAGTCCGGGTTGTTTTCGAAGATGTCAGGCCCGGGTTTGATGCCGGCATCGAAAAACACCACCATCATCATCGCCGTCAGCGCCTCACCCGGGACGCCCAGCGCCAACAGGGGCACCATGGCGGCCGCTGGCACGGCGTTGTTGGACGCCTCTGACGCGATCAGCCCATCGGGTGCGCCGCGCCCAAATTTACCGGGATCCTTGGAAATGGCGCGCGCTGTGGAATAGCTGAAAAACTGTGCCACAAACTCGCCCACACCGGGGATGATGCCCATAATAGTTCCATAGCCTGCGCTGATCAGCGCCACGGGTTTGAACCGCCACAATTCGCCAAAGCCACGCAACAATCCACCGTTCAGGCGCGCCTCTGGCGGGTCGGCGTCTTTGCCCGTCAGCAGGAACAGCGCCTGCGAAATCGCAAAAATACCGACGATCACCACAATCAGGTTAAAGCCAGGGAACAGGTAATCCACATCGAACGTATAGCGATCAATCTGGCGCGTTGTTTGCCGCCCAACCAGCGAGATGAGAAACCCCAGACCAAAGAGCAGGGCCGCAATTCCCATCGTCTTGCGGTGCGCTGCGACCAACAACACTGCCCCCAAAGCCGCGGCCATGAAAATGTCGCGCTGCCCGAACAATGCACCCAGATCCCGTAGGTACGGTCCAAACAGCATCAGTGCGGACAGCCCAAGGATGATCGAAAAACACCCCCCGAAAAAGGACGCAGCATAAGCGAGTGACAAGGCGCGGGCCGCCTCGCCTCGCCGTGTCATTGCGTATCCGTCATAGGTGGTGAGCGCATTGACCGGTGTGCCCGGCGTGTTGATCAAGATGGCCGGGATCGCGCCGCCGTACATCGACGACCCATAGACCCCTAAAAGCAAAACGAGGCTGACCAGATCATCCAGAAACACCGTTGCCGGCAACAGAATGGCGATGGCAATGGCCGGTCCGATCCCCGGCACCGCCCCAATGGCCAGCCCGCCAACCGACCCGATCAGGATCGCCGCCAAGACCGAAAGACTGGCAAGGTTGTCTAGGCCGGACCAAAGTGCCTCCATCTAGAACCATACCTGCATGAACGTTTCCATGCCCTGTGGCAGTTGATCATAGAGCCAGATATTGACCGGCGTGCGGATTTGCAGCCCCGACCGGAACACAAGAACAATGGCAAAACTAACAGACAGGCAGATGCCAAACCACCGCGCCCCGCGATACCCCAGCCGCCATGGCAAGGCCGTGCCCAGTAATAGCGTCGCCACAAGATAGCCCAGCACAGGTACCAGCGCGGTGTAGACGACAAACCATCCGACATATTCCAGTGCCCGCAGCCATTGCATCATCTCGTGGCCAACGTCCGTGGGCTGGCGGAACCGCTTGCGCCAGCTGTATGCACGAAACGCGCCGCGCAGGTTCCACATCGCGGCGGGCACAAGGATGCACAGGCACAACAGCGGCGCGACCCAGCCTTGTTTCAGGATGCGCCCCAACCGCGCCAGCCGCCCTTCGGGCACGGTCAACCCAACCTGGTCCATCCAATAGCCCGCCATGTTGTCCGGCAGCTTGCGGTCATCCCATCCGGTCTGGGTAAAAAAGAAAACGGCGAAAAACAGGGCAAGGCCCATCATGAACAGGGAAAAGATCAGATCACCCCGCCCACGGCGAAAATCGTTCACGTCCTCGACGCTGATGCGCCGGGTTGGGGGGCAGATGCTGACAAAGGGACGAGTGGCATGCCCCGACTTCAGCGATTGCCGGGGCGTCGCGCTGCACAGCGCAGAGGCGGTTGCCCGGCTTTTCACTCTGCCGCCATTGCCTTCAGGCCCGCTTCGGTTGCCGAAAGTATCTTTTGCACGTGGCCCGCATCTACGATCAACGGCGGAGAGAATATCGCATTGTTACCTGACACGCGCACCATCACGCCATCCTCATAGGCTGCCTTTTGGAACAGCAGCGGAGCGGTCTTGCCAACCGGTGCCTTTGAGGCGCGATCACTGACCAGTTCGATGGCACACATCAACCCCTCGCCGCGCACGTCACCGATGGCATCAAAGCGGGTCGCAAGCTCTTGCAAGCCGGCCTTGAGTTCGGCCCCGCGTGGGCGGGCATTGTCCCATGGGCATATGCGCATGGTTTCCTCGACTGCGGCGACAGCCGCCGCCGCCCCCACCGGATGACCAGAATAGGTATAGCCCATATCGACAGACGCCGCTCCGCTGCGATCATCCTCGAACACCGACACGATCCGCTCATTGATCATGACGGCCCCAAACGGAAAATAACCGTTTGTAATCGCCTTCGCGGTGCACATCAGATCGGGCTGTACCCCCCAATGGCGCGACCCTGTGGGCGAACCGGTCCGACCAAAGGCGGTGATCACCTCGTCCGCGATCAGAAGAACGCCGTGCTTGTCGCAGATATCGCGCACCATTGGCATAAAGCTGGGATGCGGCGGAATCACACCGCCTGCGCCCAAAACAGGTTCCATGATGAACGCCGCAACCGTATTGGCCCCCTGAAACGCGATTTCACGCTCGAGCATAGCGGCGGACAGCTTTGCCAGTTCCTCGGCACTCGCGATCCCAAACGGGTTGCGATAGAGATAGGGGCCGGGAATGTGATAGCAGCCCGGCAGCAGCGGTTCGTAACTGTTGCGGAACTTTGCATTTCCGTTGATCGACGCGCCGCCAAAATGGGTGCCGTGATAGCCTTTTTCGAGGCTGATAAACTTGGTGCGCGTCCCCTCGCCGCGAATGCGATGATATTGACGGGCAAATTTCAGTGCGATTTCGATACTGTCAGAGCCGCCAGAGGTGAAAAAGCTGCGGGTCATCCCATCAGGCGCAAAAAAGTCCGCCAGCAGATAGGCAAGTTCGATCGCCTTGTCGTTGGTCGTGCCGCGAAAGGTCGAATAATAGGGCAGCGCCTCAAGCTGGTCGGCAATGGCCGCTTTGACGGGCGCGCAGGAATAGCCAAGATTAACGTTCCACAAGCCGCCCACCGCGTCGATGCTGCGATGCCCATCGACGTCCGTAATATAAACGCCCTCGCCCCCTGTCAGGATCGTCGGCGGGTTGGCTGTACTGTCGGCAGGATGAGCCATCGGATGCCAGAACTGGCGGGCATTGTTTTCCTTCAGGAAATTGCTGTCTTTCATGACGCGGCCCTTTCGCGGCTCGGTGTCCATATGGCTTGCACATCGGGTGGCACAGCGCCGCCCATGGCTTCGGATATATCGCGCCCACGCTGCATCAACATATGGGCTAGACGAGTCTCTGCCTCTTTCCCGCCCCGCCCTGTGGGATAGGCGATGGAACAGGTGGCGACAGCACGGCTGGCCGCATCAAAGACGGGAATGGCAACAGATGACACGCCAAGGCGCAGGGCGTCGCGATTTCGCGCATATCCCCGCTGCGCAATTGCGTGCAGTTCTGCCAGCAGGTCGGATTTGTCCGGCGCATTGGCCCCGGGCAGCCACGTGCGCGGATCCGCCAGCGCCAGATCCAGCAAACCACCGGGTGAATAGGCCAAGTATACCTTGCCCGACGAGGTCGCAAACAACGGCGGCAATCCATAGGCATCAAAGGTGACGCGCACCGGATGGTCGTGATGTTCGGCGTGATAGACATCGACCAGATCAAATCCTTGCAGGCGGCTGATATGCACCAACTCGCCCGCCGCACGGCTGAGTGCGTCGATAACTGCGCGCACCATCTCGACTTCGGGGACAGTGCGGGCGCGCATACCTGCCAAACGGGTCAGGGCCGGGCCAAGGCGATAGGCGCGCGTGTCCGCGTCCTGTTCCAGAAACCCGATCTGTTCCAGCGCGACGAGATGACGATGCACCGTGGCTTTGTCGCGCCCAGTCAGACGCTGCACATCCGACAACCCCAAACGAGGCTGCACATCTGAAAACAGATCCAAAAGTCCAAGAGCTTTTGCAATGGTCGACATGGCCAAAGCTTGACGCACCTGTTTTCAGGATGCAATATATTTTTGCATCCAATGGTTCACTATATGAACCCCGTAAGGGCCATACACCAATGACCGACCTCAAAACGAACCTTGCCACGCTTGCACCACATCTCGCTCAAATCGGCACAACAGGCATTTTGAACCATATCGCCGGATGCGCTGTACCCGCAGTGGCCGGGGATTGGTTCGAAACGACATCCCCTGTCGATGACAGTCATATCGCACGTGTTGCCCGCAGTGGTGCGGCAGATGTCGATGCCGCAGCCCAAGCCGCCAAAGCCGCGTTTCCGGCGTGGCGCGATATGCCCGCCGCAAAACGCAAATCAATCTTGCACGCCATCGCCGACGGCATCGAAGCCCGCGCCGAAGAAATCGCTTTGTGCGAATGCTGGGATACAGGACAGGCCCTGCGGTTCATGTCCAAGGCGGCCTTGCGCGGGGCCGCGAACTTCCGGTTCTTTGCCGACCGCGCGCCCTCGGCCCGTGATGGTCAATCCCTGCCCTCGCCCACCTTGATGAACATCACGACGCGCGTGCCCCTGGGCCCCGTTGGGATCATCACGCCGTGGAATACACCGTTCATGCTGTCCACATGGAAAATCGCGCCCGCCCTTGCCGCTGGATGCACGGTCGTTCACAAACCTGCTGAATTCAGCCCGTGGACCGCACGCATCCTTCTGGAAATCGCCGAAGAGGCCGGATTGCCGCCCGGCGTCTGGAACCTCGTCAACGGCTTGGGCGAAGAGGCCGGTAAGGCGCTGACCGAACACCCCGCGATCCGGGCCATCGCCTTTGTCGGGGAATCTGCCACAGGCTCGGCGATCATGGCGCAGGCGGCCCCGACACTTAAACGCGTGCACTTTGAGCTTGGCGGCAAGAACCCGGTGATCGTGTTTGACGACGCCAACCTGGATGCGGCCCTCGATGCGGCCATCTTCATGATCTACTCGCTGAATGGGGAACGCTGCACCTCGTCCTCACGATTGCTGGTTCAGGACAGCATCGCCGACGCCTTCGAGGCCGATCTGACTGCCCGCGCCAAAGCGATCAAAGTGGGTCACCCGCTGGATCCGGCAACCGAAATCGGCCCCCTGATCCACGAGGTGCACCGCGCCAAGGTCGAGGCCAGCTTTGACACCGCGCGCAGCGAAGGGGCGACAATCGCCGCCGGGGGCACGCGCATCGGCACGGTCGGACAATTCGTGGCACCAACCTTGTTCACCCATGCAACCAACGACATGAAAATCGCACAGGACGAGATCTTTGGGCCCGTCCTGACCTCCATTCGGTTCACCACCGAAGACGAAGCACTGCGCATCGCCAACGACACGCCCTATGGTCTGACGGGGTATGTCTGGACCTCGGATGTCACACGCGCGATGCGGTTCACTGACGGCCTTGAGGCCGGGATGATCTGGGTCAACTCGGCCAATGTACGCCACCTGCCCACCCCCTTTGGCGGCATGAAAGCCAGCGGCATTGGGCGCGATGGCGGCGACTGGTCGTTTGAATTCTACATGGATCAAAAACATATCGGCATCGCCACAGGTGATCCCAACATCCCACGGTTGGGGGCCTGATGTTTCTTTTGACCAAAAATACCACAGGGAGCTTGAGGGACAGCGTCCCTCATTCAAAAAAATAGATCGCGTGCGGCACAGCCGCGCCATTTGACAGGAACCGACCATGCCCATTCCCGCAGCCGTTCTATATCCGCCCTTCAACATTGTGCGGCTCAGTCATGTGGAATACCGCGTGCGCGACCTTGGTGCTTCTCGTGCGTTCTATGTCGACACGCTCGGGCTGCAGGTCACGCATGAGACCAGCGAAACGATATACCTGCGCGCCATGGAAGAGCGCGGGCATCACTGCATCATCCTGACCCACAGCGAGACGGCAAATGTCGCCCGCTTGGGGTTCAAGCTGTACGACCACCCTGATCTGGACGCGGCGGCGGCTTGGTTCGCGGAACAGGGCCTGCCCACCGCATGGATCGAACGCCCGTTCATGGGGCGGGTTCTGCAAACGCAGGATCCATGGGGCGTCCCGCTGGAATTCTATGTCACCATGGACCGTTTGCCCAATATCGCCCAAAAATATGCACTCTATCGTGGGGTCAAACCGCTGCGCATTGACCACTTCAACCTGTTCTCTTCCGACGTGGATGGTGCCGTCGCGTTCTATACGCGTATGGGGTTCCGCACGACGGAATACACCGAAGACGCAGAGACCGGAAAATGCTGGGCCGCGTGGATGCATCGCAAGGGCGGCGTGCACGACATCGCCTTTACCAACGGCACAGGTCCACGCCTGCATCATTCGGCCTTTTGGGTGCCAACGCCGCTGAATATCATCGATCTGCTCGACTTGATGAGCACGACAGGCTACCGTGAAAACATCGAACGCGGTCCCGGACGGCATGGCATCTCGAATGCTTTTTTCCTCTATGTTCGCGACCCCGACGGGCATCGGATCGAGATTTATTGCTCGGACTATCAAACCATCGACCCCGATCACGAGCCCATCAAATGGGATCTCAAGAATCCACAACGCCAGACCCTGTGGGGTGCAGCCGCCCCGCGCAGCTGGTTCGAAGAAGGCAGCGTCTTTGATGGTGTCGCCACCCATGAACCAAGCCTGAAGGCGCAACCGATCGTGGCCCCTTAGTCGCCAGACAGCTTCGCCCGTGCGGTGCTGTGCCCCTATTTCCAAAAGGACCTGTCATGAGCTGGGATGATTTCGCCAAACACGCCAAGGATGCTGCCGATTGGGGGGCATCCTATCACAAGACCCTGCGTGACCGCCCCGTGCGCGCGCAGACAAAGCCGGGCGATATCGCGGCGCAACTGGAGATGACAGCCCCTGAATCGGGCACCGATCTTGCGGCGATCATGGCTGATTTCGAAACAATCGTGATGCCCGGTATCACGCATTGGCAGCACCCCCGCTTTTTCGCCTATTTCAACTCGAACGCTGCCCCCGCGAGCGTCTTGGCCGAGTTCCTCGCCTCGATTATCGCGCCGCAGTGCATGCTCTGGCAGACATCGCCTGCGGCGACCGAGATGGAAACGCGGATGATGGACTGGCTGCGCCATGGCCTTGGCCTGCCAGACGTCTACCAAGGCGTCATTCAGGACAGCGCGTCATCCGCGACCCTTGCCGCTGTGCTGACGATGCGTGAGCGCGCCCTTGAATTTCGTGGCAATATCGAGGGGCTGCACAATCAGCCGCAACTGCGCATTTATTGTTCGGATCAGGTACACAGTTCGATCGACCGCGCCATCTGGGTTGCGGGCATCGGACAAGACAATCTGGTCAAAATCCGCACCACAGGCGATCTGCGCCACATGGACCCGATGGACCTGGAGGCAGCCATTGCCGAGGACAAAAGCGCGGGCCGCATCCCCGCTGGCATCATCGCAGCCACCGGTGCCACTGGCATGGGGGCCTGCGATGATCTGGAGGCAGTTGCCGCCATTGCCAAGAAACACGGACTCTACACTCACCTTGACGCGGCATGGGCGGGCACGGCCATGATTTGCCCTGAATTTCGCGCCTTGTGGACCGGCGTCGATCAGTTCGACAGCATCGTGTTCAATCCGCATAAATGGCTGGGTGCGCAATTTGACTGTGCGGCCCATTTCCTGCGTGACCCCGACCTGTTGCGCCAGACCCTCGCCATTCGCCCCGAATATCTCAAGACCCATGGGGCCGAGGACGTCACAGATTATTCCGAATGGTCGATCCCACTGGGCCGCCGCTTTCGCGCGCTCAAACTGTGGTTCCTGATGCGCCATTATGGGATGGAGGGGTTGCGTACCCGCATTCGCAATCACGTCACATGGTCACAGGCCCTGTGCGAGCGGCTGCGCGCCGAAGGCGATTTTGACATCGTGACAGAGCCGATACTGTCGCTGTGGACCTTCAAACTGGCCGACGCCACGGACGCCGAAACGCAGGCTCTGGTCGATGCCATCAACGACGATGGGCGCATTTATCTCACTCAGACGCTGGTCGATGGGGAAAAGGTCATCCGCTTCACCGCAGGGCAGTTCAACTGTGAAGAACGCGATTTCGACACTGCATTTGACACCATTACAGAGATCGCGAGACGCGCATGAAATTTGCCACATACACCACCCAAAGGGCCACATATTATGGGGCTGTCACTGACGATGGGATGATCCCCCTGTCTCCGAATTTCCCGAACTGGCCCACCCTGCGCGAAGTGATTGCCGACGATGGGTTGCACACGCTGGCGCAGGCCGCGACCGGGCGCATGGCCACACACACGGAATTTGACTATGAAATTCCCATTCCGCAGCCGGAAAAGATCATCTGCGTCGGCGTCAATTTCCCCGACCGTAACGCCGAATACAAAGACGGCCAAGACGCACCGCCCAACATGTCCCTGTTTCCCCGATTTCCGCGCAGCTTTACTGGCCATAACCGCGCCATGATCCGCCCACCCGAAAGCCCACAACTGGATTACGAGGGCGAGATTGCCATCGTCATTGGCAAAGGCGGCCGCCGCATCGCCGAGGCCGATGCCTATGACCACATCGCCGCCCTGACCCTCTGCAACGAAGGCACGATCCGTGACTGGGTGCGCCATGCCAAGTTCAATGTGACCCAAGGCAAGAACTGGGACGCTTCCGGTGCGATGGGCCCATGGCTGGTGCCCTTTACCGCCCCTGCCCAACTGGACGACGTGCGCCTGACCACCCATGTGAACGGTGAATTGCGTCAGGACGATCGCACCAGCCGCATGTTGTTTCCGATCCGCCGTCAGATTGCCTATATCTCGACCTTCACCACGCTTGTTGCGGGTGACATCATTGTGACGGGCACGCCCACGGGCGCGGGTGCCCGGTTTGATCCCCCCCGTTTTCTGACCCCCGGCGACGTGGTCGAAGTCACAGCCGAAGGTATCGGCACATTGCGCAGCGAGGTCGCCGATGACGCCTGAGCAGCACAAGGCCGCCGCCACCGCCCTGATCGAGGCGGAGCGGACGGGCCGCCAGACGGGGCTGCTGTCCGTGGCACACCCGGATATCGACATGGACGACGCCTATGCCATTCAGGGCCAGGTGGTCGCGGCAAAAGTTGCGGCCAACGATCCGGTGATCGGCTGGAAGATCGGGCTGACCAGCCGCGCCATGCAGCAGGCATTGAATATCAACATCCCCGATAGCGGTGTACTGACACGTTCAATGCAGTTTGCCACGGGTGCCACCATTCCTGCGGGTCGCTTTATCCAGCCGAGGATCGAGGCGGAAATCGCCTTTGTCATGGGGGCGGATATTGGTGGGGCGGATGTGACGCGTGACGACGTGCTGGCGGCGACAGACTATGTGGCCCCGTCGCTTGAAATCCTCGACACTCGCATTTTACGCGCGGACCCCGCGACAGGACAGGCCCGCAAGGTGTTCGACACAATTGCCGATAACGCCGCCAACGCCGGGATCGTGCTGGGCGCTGAACGCCACGCTGCTGAAAACCTGCGCTGGGTCGGGGCCATCGCCAGCGTGAATGGCACCGTCGAGGAAACGGGATTGGGCGCGGGTGTGCTGAATGATCCCGTGCAAAGCGTGGTGTGGCTGGCACGCCGCATGGCATTGTATGGCAATCGGATAAAGGCTGGGCAGGTGATCTTGTCCGGCAGTTTCATTCGGCCGATCGAGTGCCCGCCCGGCACGCAGATACATGCAGATTTTGGTGATTTCGGGTCTGTATCGCTGGATTTCGCCTAAGCGCGCTTTGCCTTAGGACGCGCCAACGGTCAGAAACCGCGCGCATCCCTGCAAGGCAGACGCGTCATCCGTCAAAAGATATGTCGGAATAGCAGCCATGCGCCCGCCAAAGCCGGTTTCATTCAGCAACGGTGCAAGCGCCAAGTCGCGGGTGTGACCCGTCAGCAGGGTTCGTGCGAGGCTGCCGTTGAAATAAATGCCCCCCTCGGGCAGGTACAAATACGCCATCTCGCGCACCAGTGCACCCAGTGCGCGCGCAGTCAGCGCCAGTGTTTCCATCCCGCCCTCGGAATCCTCGACCCCTTCGGGCGCGAGGATGTGACCCGTGCGGGCGGCATGCAGTTTGGCAAGGCCGCGGCCAGCCAGCAAATGCTCGACAGTGTCGAACACTTCGGAATCCCCAACGGCCTCGGCCACGATAGCTTCGACAGAGTGGGGCAAGCGGGCATGACCCATTTCCGCAGAGAACACGACGCCAGATGGGCGGTGCGTCAGCGCGACATTGAACCCAGTGCCAAGGCCGACGACCAAGGCCTGCGGTTCATCCGGAGTTCGCGTGCCGCTGAGGTGCGTCAATGACGCGTCGGGCAACACGCAAATCGCGTGGCCCAACGCCTCTAGATCATTCAGCAGATGCACACGCAACAAAGCCAATTCAGCCGCAAGTGCCGTGGCATCAAAATGCCAGTTGCGATTGGTCAACCGCCCCTCGCCCTTGCCCACGGGACCCGCGATTGCGATGGCCGCAGAGGACAGCGGTGGCTGATCTGCGATATAGCCACGGGCCAGCTCGGCAAAGCTGTCATAGTTGTCGTTGCGAAAGCGGCGCACAGTGTCTGCGCGCACGCCGTCCGCGTCCGCCAACGCCAAGCGGCAATTGGTGCCCCCGACGTCAGCGACAAGGTGCAGTGCATCAGATCCGTCACGCATCCTCTTTTTCACCCGGTTTCTTACCCATGATGATCATCGACAATACGTCGTCTTCGGTCACGTCCTCGACCCGTTCGGTGCTGACCAATTGGCCGTTTTTCATGACCGATACACGATCGCACAGTTCCATCATTTCGCGCGTATCGTGTGAAATCAGGAAGATGCCAAGGCCTTGCGCTTTCAGTTCCTTGATCAAGTCCGCAACCATGGCCGTTTCGTGCACCCCAAGGGCCGCCGTGGGTTCATCCATAATCAGGATACGTGCGTTGAAGTAGACGGCGCGCGCGATGGCCACCGACTGACGCTGACCACCCGACAAGGACCTAACCGGTTCAGAGAACCGTTTGAAGTTCGGGTTAAGGCGGGCCATGATCTTGCGGCTTTCAGCTTCCATCTTGGTGTCATCCACCAGACCGAATTTGGTCGTGATCTCGCGGCCCAAAAACAAGTTGGAGGCCGCATCAAGGTTATCTGACAGGGCAAGTGTCTGGTAGATCGTTTCGATGTTGTACTTGCGCGCATCCGCAGGGCTGCGGATATCGACTTTCTTGCCATCGACATAGATCTCGCCTGAGTCCTTTTTATAGGCCCCGGCGAGGATCTTGATCAGTGTGGATTTACCGGCGCCATTGTGTCCCAGCAGGCCGACCACTTCGCCGGGCATCAGGTCGATGGACACATCGTCCACCGCCTTGATACCGCCAAAGTGGATCGAGATGTTGCGCATTTCGAGCAATGGAGTGGTCATTATGCTTCTCCCGTTCTGCGACGATAGATAATATCGACCCACACCGCGAGGATCAGAACAGCCCCCACGATGATGTTCTGGAATGGCGCGTCAACGCCCACCATGCCCATGCCGGACACAAGTGACTGCATGATAAACGCGCCAAGGATCGCGCCGTAAATCGTACCGACCCCACCAGCAAGGGCGGTGCCCCCGATGACGGCTGCCGCGATCACGCGCAACTCGTCCAGCGTACCAAGGTCATTGCCCGCAGACGCCAAGCGTGCCGAGGCGACGACAGCGGCGATGCCAGCAAGGCCACCCATCAAGGCGAACACTTTGACCGTTAACAGGCGGGTGTTGATCCCCGACAGTTCTGCTGCATCAGGATTGCCACCCATCGCGAACACATAGCGCCCAAAGCGGGTCTTGCGGGCCACGATTGTCATCACGATTGCGATGGCGATCACGATCAGCACAGAGATCGGGAAACCGTAAGCTTCTGTATAACCTTCGGGCATTTCCAGACCTGCACGCTCGAACCGGCGTTGCAGGACACGAACAGGCACTTCGTAGGCGTTGATGATAGCCGTGATTCCGGCGATCGAACCGACAAGGATCGATCCCAACACCACTTCGGCCCAAACAGGTTTCACTGCGATCCCATGCGAGGCTTGTTGGCGGCGCGAACTCATCAGGAACCAGACGGTCGCCAAAGAGCCAACAATCGCCAGTGCCCAGCTTGCTGTGACACCGATGGTGCCGCTGGCACCGCCCAACATCACAAAGTTCGGATCAAGAGGCGACACCGTGGTGCCACGTGTGACCCACCATGCAGCGCCGCGCCAAATCAAAAGACCGCCCAGCGTCACAATAAATGACGGGATCATCAGATAACCGATCATCCAGCCCTGAAGGCCACCGATCAGGATACCAAGGCCGATGCCGCAGATCACAGTCACCACAACGATGACCGGGCTGCCGAAGTCGACGATTTCGGGCAACCAGAACGCTTGCACCAGCCCCATGACCATGCCGATCACACCAACAATGGACCCGATAGACAGGTCGATGTTGCGCGTCACGATCACAAAGACCATCCCCGTCGCCATAATGGCAACCGAAGCCGTCTGGAGTGTAAGATTGAAAATGTTGCGCGGGGTCAGAAATGTACCACCCGTTGCGACGTTGAAGATGACAGCGATCAGCAAGAACGCCCCAATCATCCCCAGCAGTCGCGTATCCAACTGCAATGTCTTGATAAACTTCCCAAGGCTGTCGCCCATGGTCGCTCCCCCCATTTCACCACCCTATGGGCGGATTTCAACAAAAAGGCCCCACCCCCGTATCCGAGGATGGGGCCCCTTTTTACGCTAAGCAGTCTGGCTTATTCGCAGACTGCGACGTCAGACACGCCTTGGCACAGCACGTCTTTGGGGATCCAGTTGGCATCCAGAACGAGGTTCAGGTTGTCTTTGGTGATTGGCTGTGGGGCCAACAACATGGAGCTGACATCAACACCGCCGGGGGATGTGAATGTGGCGGAGCCTTCGATTGCGTCCATGGCTGTGCCATTGGCCAATGCGACGGCGATTTCACCAGCATTGCGGCCCAGTTCACGGCTGTCTTTCCAGACAGACACAGTCTGTGTGCCCAGTGCTACGCGGTTCAGCGCGCCGTGGTCACCGTCTTGGCCGGAGACGGGGATACCGTCCATGCCTTGGGCTGTCAGGGCTGCGACAACGCCGCTTGCCATGCCGTCATTGGAAGAGATGACCGCGTCGACATTGTTGTCGTTCTGGGTCAGGATCTGTTCCATGTTACGCTGTGCGTTGGCCGGGGCCCATGCATCAGTGTAGGTTTCGCCAACGATGGTGATGTCACCGGCGTCGATGGCCGCTTGAATCACTTCTTGCTGACCGCCGCGCAGGAAGTCGGAGTTCGGATCAGTGGGCGAGCCCTTGATCATCACGTAGTTGCCTGTGGGCTGCAGGTCGAACACGGCCTGTGCCTGCATGCGGCCAACTTCGACGTTGTCGAAGGTCAGGTAGAATGCGCGTGGGTCTTCGATCAGGCGGTCATAGCCGATGACCGGAATGCCAGCCGCTTCGGCCGCATCCAGGGCTGGGCCGATGGCCGCGCCGTCTTGGGCCAGAATGATCAGCGAGTCGACGCCTTGTGTGATCAGGCTTTCGATGTCTGCCAATTGCTTGGTGGACGAGGATTGTGCGTCAGCCGACAGATATGCAGCACCCGCAGCTTCGAGCGCGCCTTTGATGGCCGCTTCGTCAGTTTTCCAGCGCTCTTCCTGGAAGTTGGACCAGCTTACGCCAACGGTTTTGGCGTGGCCGTCTGCAAAAGCAGGCGTCGTGAGCATCGTGGCAGCCGCAAGGGCGCCAAGTAGAGTACGTCGTTTCATTAAGTGTCCTCCCAAAGACATAGCCCCATCGTCATACGAATTGCGGCAGGGTGAGACATTGATACCTGTTTTAATTTGAAAAGCAAATTAAATTGGACAGCCCCATCAAAAACCGCCATCATCTGCGACAGGAGGCTGGCAGCCATGCTGCTGGCAGGGAGAAAAAAGAAAGTCTTTTCATGGCGTTCGGTCACCAGAAGGTCGAAAGCAGGCGACTGCTTTTGCGTGAGATATCTCAGCGTGGTCCCTTGCCGCGCATTGATCTGGCCGCCCGAACCGGAATCAGCCGCGCAACTGTCACGTCGATTACAGCCGAACTTTTGCGCGGCGGATTGATCGAAGAAGTGCCCCGCGAATCACGCAACGACGACGCCGCACGCGGCCGCCCCCGTATTGATCTGAAGATCGCCGGCGGGGCGCATTTGATTGCTGGACTGAAAGTATCCGAGGCTGCGATGTCGCTGGTTCTGATGGATTTTGACGGGATGGACGTCGCCCATCATGAACACAAGATTGCGCCGCATCACCACGCACCTGACGCGTTGGCCGACGAAGTGTTTGCTGGACTAACCGCACTTGCGGGGTTGGCCGGGTGCGCCGTGAGCGACATTTCTGCCGTTGGCGTTGGCCTTGCCGGTGTTGTCGATGCGGGCAACGGTGTTGTTTATTGGTCGCCGTCACTTGATCGGCGCAACGTGCCCTTTGCCGCCCTGCTGAGCGCGCGTTTGGGGATTGCCGCCTATATCGACAACGACGCCAACCTTGTTGCGACCGCTGAACTGACGTTCGGGATTGGTAAGAACCATTCGGATTTCATCGTCATCACCATCGAAAGCGGTGTGGGTATGGGCATGGTGCTGGGCGGGCAATTGTACCGGGGCACACGCGGCTGCGGCGCGGAGTTTGGCCATACCAAAGTCCATCTGGACGGAGCCTTGTGCCGCTGTGGGCAGCGCGGCTGCCTTGAGGCCTATGTCGCGGATTATGCGCTGATGCGCGAAGCCAACAGTGTGGGCAGTGTCACCGAAACCAAACCCACGTCAAAAGCCGTCACCGCTGTTCTTGCCGCCGCCAAGGCGGGTGATCCGACGGCCCGCACCGTGATCGAGCGCGCGGGCAAGATGTTTGCCATGGGCCTTGCCAATCTGGTCAACATCTTTGATCCCGAGCTGATCATTCTGGCCGGAGAGCAGATGCAGTTTGACCATCTTTATGCGGATGTGGTGATCGAGGAGATGCGCAAGAGCATCGTCGACATCGACAAGCCCGCCCCTGAGGTCGTCGTCCATAAATGGGACACGTTGATGTGGGCGCGTGGAGGTGCGGCATATGCCTTGGAGTTTGTTCAAGATACTGCGGTTGAGGCGCTGGAGGATGCGTAGGGCCCTGTTGTGCGCCATACCGCTGATAGCCCAAGCTGCATTGGCAGATGCCCCCCGGCTTGAGCCGGTTGCCGTGCCGCATCACACCTATGATGGTGGGTGGGAGCATTTTGTCGGTGGTGGATTGGCGGTGCTGGATTGCAACGGCGATACCCGTCCCGACATGGTGGCGGCGGGGGGCTCTAACGCACTGATTTTGTTACGCAATACCTCTGAAATTGGCGGGATGGTGTCATTTGAGGACGCAACCCCAGCAGCGCTGAAGCTGACCGCGACCACGGGGGCCTATCCGCTGGACTTTGACAATGATGGTCTGTTGGATCTGGTGGTGATGCGCGTCGGGCCTGATGTGTTGCTAAAAGGGTTGGGCGACTGCGATTTCACGCCTGTGCCATTCGATCTGGGCGATCATTGGACCACCGCGTTTTCCGCCACATGGGAGGCGGGGCAGTCTGCGCCGACCTTTGCTTTTGGGCACTACGTGGACCGCGCCGATCCCACAGGCCCGTTTGAGGCCTGCGACGAGAACCATCTGTGGCGCCCGGACGGCGCGCACTATGATCTCGCCGTCCTTGATCCTGGCCACTGTGCCCTGTCGATGTTGTTTACCGATTGGGCGCGCACCGGGCGTGCGGACCTGCGTGTGTCCAATGACCGCCATTACTATGTCCGCGACGGGCAGGAACAATTGTGGGCAATGGAAAATAGCCCGCGCTTGTTTACAGAAGATGAAGGATGGGCCCGCCACATGCTGTGGGGCATGGGCATTGCCGCCCGCGATCTGGATCGGGACGGACGCGACGAGGTGTATTTGAGTTCGATGGGCGATCAACGCCTGATGCGCCGCACTGGCGATGGGCCTGCCTTTGGGGATGTGCCTTTTGCCATGGGGACGGCGGCGCAGCGCCCCTATGTCGGGGATGATGGCCGCCCGTCGACCGGTTGGCACATCGCCTTTGGGGATGTCACCAATGATGGGCGCGATGATGCGTTCATTGCCAAGGGGAATGTGCAGCAGATGCCCGGAAATGCAATGGAGGACCCTAACAACCTATTGATATCGCAAGCGGATGGTCGATTTGTCGAGGCCGGTGATCGTGCCGGTGTCGCGTCAGTGCATCGTGGGCGCGGGGCCGCGTTGGTCGATTTGAACGCTGACGGCTTGCTGGACTTGGCTGTGGTGAACCGCCGCGCCCCGTTGGAAGTGTGGCAGAACGTGAGTGCCAGCACGGGCCATTGGCTGAGCGTTGATTTGCGTCAGGTTGGCGTGAACACCCAAGCCGTTGGGGCATGGATCGAGGTGGATGACGGCACCACCATACAGGCCCGCGAGATCACCGTGGGCGGAGGCCATGCCGGAGGCGTGGCTGGGCCACAGCATTTTGGACTGGGCGCGGTCCGCGATGTGCAGATACGCGTGCGCTGGCCCCATGAGCCATGGTCGGACTGGTCCGAGGTGGCCGTCGATCAGGTGCTGGTTGTTAACAAATAGAGGCTCCGGCATGCCGCGTTGCGTTTATCCCTTGTTTATATGGGTTAACGCCGCAAAAGGGCGGTGCACCGGGCGTACACGATCCGTGCACAACCTGTGCACCGCAGATGCACGGATCGTCAAAAGTTAACGCAGCGTGCGGCAGAGTCTGGGCGTTGTCGTTAGCGGTCAACAGGCAGGCCGCTGGGCACAGTTTCGGGGATGCCCAGCGCCCCACGGATGCTTTGTGGGTCAGTGAGCGCGTTGAGGAAGGCAATCAGATCGTTGATCTCTGCGTCGCTGAGAGACTGTGGGGCCAGCACGTTGGCGGCGGCGATGTTTTCGATCTCGTCCGTGTTGATCGTTATTTGCAGATCAGTCCCATCTGTATCGGGCAGTCCGGCCATGGACAGATCGTATGTCCGCAGGCTTGTGACCGGATCGAGGTGGTGGCGGATCACGCCCTCAAGCTGCGCATAGGCCCCTGTGTGTCCGTAAGGCGCGGTCTGCGCCACGTTGCGCAGGGGCGGCGTGCGAAAGGCATAGGCATCGCTGGCCTTGCCCGTGACCCGCATCCGCCCTGTGTCTCGCGCATGGGATTCAAAGCGCGCGGCCTTACCCGGTCCGATCTGTGGCATGGCGATGGCATGGAATTGATGATCGGTCTGGAAGCGTCCGGAATGGCAGCTTGCGCAGTCGGCCTTGCCATAGAACAAATCCATGCCGCGCATCGCTGCGGGTTCCATATCTGTCCCATTGCGCAGGTAGAGATCAAAGGGGCTGGCCACACCACGCCATTCAAAGTCGAGAAAGGCCGCGAGCGCATCAGAGATATCCGTGAACGCGATGGGTTCAGGCCCGATGACCGCGTCAAATCCAGCGCGGTAGGCGGGGATGTCTTCGACCCGTTTTGACAGGATATCCCATGCTCCGCCCGGCCCGGTCAGCAGACCCTGCCGCACCGCTTGGGCCACGTCGTTTTCGGCGTAGTGCCCGGCCATCTCGTCCGGTGACAACACAGGAAACATGGATTGCGCCGAAAGGGCAGAGGCAAACCCAGCCTCCATTTCCGTGCCCAGTGGCGTGCGAATCCCCGAGGGGCGGGTCGCGTCCTGTTCCAGCCGTCCGTCGTGGAAGAAAACGGTGAACTCTGCGGCCCCAAGATTGAACAACGGCGGGGCGTTGCGCGGGATGCGTTGTTCGGGCCGGTTGTCTGCGTCAACGCGCCGTTCCGGGCCAAGGCCGATGCCGCCATCCCCGAGGCCCAGCGCGATCCCGTCGCCCGTGCCAAGGCTGGGGTGATGGCATGTGGCACAAGACACCGTTTTGGACCCCGACAGGATCGGATCGTAAAACAGCAACTGACCCAGTTCGATCTGCGCACTTGGATGGTCGGTAAAGACCGGTTCGCTGTAGGGCAAATCGCCCCCCCAAACAGGGGCGGCGATCAGTGCGAGTGCGAATACCTTAGACGAAACGCGAGACATAGTTTTCCAGTATTTCCTGCCGCCCAGAGCGCGGTTGTGGTTCGATCCCATGGCCCAGTACCTGTTCGGAAATCGAGGCGAGATCGCTTTTCAGCAAGGCTTGGGCCTCTGTGCGATCCCACCCTGCGTAGCGGGCGGACAAGGCATCCTCCAGGCCGCCATCTTCGATCATGGCGGCGGCGGCCTTGAGCCCGCGCGCACAGATGTCCATCGCGCCCACGTGCGCTGCGATCAAATCTTCGGCGTCGAGGCTTTGGCGGCGCAATTTGGCATCAAAGTTCGTGCCCCCTGCCCCGAGGCCGCCAGCCTTGAGAATATGATAGTAACACATGGCCACTTCGGGCACGTTGTTGGGGAACTGATCGGTGTCCCAGCCGGATTGATAGTCGTTGCGGTTCATGTCGATGGAGCCAAGCATCCCATCGGACGCAGCCACGGCGATTTCATGTTCAAAGCTGTGCCCCGCCAAGATCGCGTGGCCCTGTTCGAGGTTCAGTTTGACCTCTTTTTCCAGCCCGTATTTGCGCAGGAACCCGATGCAGGTGGCCGCGTCATAATCGTATTGATGCTTGGAGGGTTCTTGCGGTTTGGGTTCGACCAGAATTTGCCCTTTGAAGCCGATCTTGTGTTTGTAGTCGACCACCATGTTCAGGAAGGCCCCCATATGGTCCAGCTCGCGCCCCATATCGGTATTGAGCAGGGTTTCGTACCCCTCGCGCCCGCCCCAAAGCACATAGTTTTCGCCGCCCAGCTTGTGCGTGGCATCCATGCAGGATTTCACCGTCGCGGCCGCATAGGCGAACACGTCCGGGTCCGGGTTTGTCGAGGCCCCGGACATCCAGCGCCGATGTGAAAACATGTTGGCCGTGCCCCAGAGGCAGCCGATCTTTTTGCCCTCCATTTTGGCGGCGAAATAGTCCGTAATCTCGTTCAGGCGGTCGATGCTTTCGCCGAGTGTGTCGGCTTCGGGGCGGATATCGGCGTCATGCCAGCAGAAATAGGGCACGCCCAGCCGGTCGAACATGTCAAACGCCACGTCCGCTTTCATCTTGGCCCGGCCCATGTCGTCCTGAGGATGCCACGGGCGGATCAGGGTTTGCCCGCCAAACGGATCCCCCCCTTCCCATGCGAAAGAGTGCCAGTAGGCAACGGCAAACCGCAGGTGGTCTTCCATCCGTTTGCCCATGACTTTTTCATCTGGGTTGTAGTGGCGAAAGGCCATGGGATTTGTGCTGTCTGGCCCTTCGAATTTGGCGGGTGGGACGGCGTCGAAGAAAGTGGAGGTCATGGCATGGCTTTCAATGTTGGATAGGCGGCGGCAAAACTGTGATAGGCATCGTCATAGGCCTGCACCAGATCGCGCTGCAGGGGGATGATATCCGCGATGGGCGGTTTGATCATGATGCTGGCGGGATCGGCACCTGTGACACCGCACATGGCGATACGCGCCGCACCAAGGGCTGCGCCGAACGCCCCTTCTTCGGGGCGCTCCAGCGGAATGTCGAGAGTCGTGGCCAGCATGCGGCACCAGTGATCCGATCGGCTGCCCCCGCCAATGGCAAGGGCGGTGTCCAGAACTGCACCTGTTGCCTTGAGCGCCTCAAAATTGTCGCGCAAGGCAAAGGAGACGCCGGCCATCACGGCCCGTGTAAGGTCAGCCGTATCTGTCGCAACGTCTAGCCCGGTCAACCCGCCCCGCACTTGCGCGTCATTGTGTGGTGTGCGCTCACCAGAGAGGTAGGGGTAGAACTGCACGGGGCCGGGTGCATGCACCGTATCGCCAAGGGCCGCCGACATCGCGCCCGCGCTTTGGCCCGTGATACGTGAGAGCCAGTTCAGGCTGTCGGTCGCGGCCAGCACAACGCCCATTTGATACCAGCGGTCCGGGACCGCATGGCAAAACGTATGCACCGCACTGGCAGGCAATGGGGCATAGGTATCGCGCCCTGACAAGACCACCCCGGATGTTCCGAGAGAGACAAAGCCCTGACCCTGACCCAGCGCGCCGACGCCGCACGCTGCCACGGCATTGTCTGCCCCGCCCGCGACGACCTTGCAGTCTGTTGGCAGGCCCAGGTCGCGGCGGGCCGTTTGCACCGTCCCCACGACGTCCGTCCCCTCGAGCAGGTCCGGCATTTGGGCCTGTGCCATACCGCCCAGACCCAGCAAATCGTTCGACCACGTCCGAGCGCCCACATCAAGCCACGCAGTGCCGGCAGCGTCCGACATTTCGGTGGCATAACGGCCCGTCAGCCACCAGACGACATAGTCCTTGGGCAGCATCACGCGCGCCACGCGGGCAAAGACGTCGGGTTCGCGCGCTGCGACCCATGCAAGTTTGGGGGCGGTGAAGCCGGGAAACACGATATTGCCACTGATGGCGCGGGCGCGGGGGTCTGCATCGATCGCTGCCGCTTCTGCAAAGCTGCGGGTGTCATTCCATAGTATGCAAGGGCGCAGAACGTCGCCCGCATCATCCACCATGACGGCACCGTGCATGTGACCCGACAGGGCCAACCCTTGCACAGATCCATAGGCTTTTGGGTGCGCTGACCTGAGCGCAGCCAGCGCTGCGCCCACACCGGCAATCCAGTCGGCAGGGTCCTGCTCGCTCCAGCCCGGGGCCGGGTTTGACACATCATAACTCGCATCGGCACTGCCAACGGCGTGGCCATCGCCATCCACCAGCAATACCTTGACACCCGAGGTGCCCAGATCAAGCCCCAGAAACATAAACGCCCTCCCTGACGCGCACAGTTGCCCGCATTAATTCATAAGTCAAATTAAACAAGCATTTTGGCAGTCGCCGTCTGGGTTCCGCCCATTCGCAAGCGAAACCTTTCCCCGGAAGGGTTTGCGGAAAGCTTGCGCATGGTCTGTTTCAAAAAATCCTTGCCGGAGGGCCCCTTTCCACCCTGCGGGCGGGACGTTATATCGCGCATACCTCACAGGAGCCGACCATGTTTGATCGCACACTCAAAATTGCACCTTCCATCCTTGCCGCCGATTTCGCGAATTTCGGTGCCGAATGCGCCGCCGTCGAAGATCAGGGTGCCGACTGGATACATGTGGATGTGATGGATGGGCATTTCGTGCCCAACATCACGTTTGGCCCCGCCACCTGCGCGGCCATCCGCCCTCACATCAAAGGTGTGATGGATGTGCATTTGATGATCGCGCCGGTTGATCCCTATATCGAAGCGTTCGCAGCAGCAGGTGCCGACATCCTGACCGCCCACGTCGAGGCGGGGGCCCATATTCACCGCACGCTGCAGGCCATTCGTGGCGCGGGGATGAAGGCTGGCGTCGCCTTGAACCCCGGCACTCCGGCAAGCGCCGTGGCCGAAGTTATGGATATGGTCGATCTGATTTGCGTGATGACGGTCAACCCCGGCTTTGGCGGGCAAAAGTTCATCGACATGACCGCCAAGATCAAGACGCTGCGGGACATGATCGGCGACCGGCCTGTGCACATCGAAATTGACGGTGGTGTTGATCCGACGACAGCCCCGCTTGTGGCCAAGGCCGGGGCGGACGTTCTGGTTGCGGGATCGGCCGTGTTTCGCGGCGGATCGGTCAATGATCCGGCCCCTTACGGCGAAAATATTCGCGCCATTCGGGCCGCGGCCGAAGGGGTCTGGGCCTGATCGTTTCCCGACGCGGGAAACTTTGATAAAACGGCGCGCTGTCTCGGGCGTATGGGCAGATGTTTTTGCGTCAAAAAACAGCCCGGTGTGCGCGTCGCGCTGCGGTCAGGTCAATTCATCTGCGAACGTGTCAATCAGCTTGTGTTTGAGGATCTTGCCGGTTGTCGCTGCGGGCAGCGATTTGGCGAACACATAGGCTGAGGGGCGTTTGTACCCGGCAAGACGTGTTGCCACAAACGCGCGCAACGCCGCTTCGTCCGCCACAGCGTCCTTGGTCAACTGCACAAAGGCCAGCACATGTTCGTCCCCGCCTTTGCGCTGTCCGACCACGGCGGCCTGCACCACGTCGGGGTGATCGTTTAGCGCCGCCTCGACCTCTGGCGGATAGACGTTAAAGCCGCCATGAATGATCAACTCTTTGGAGCGTCCCAAAATGTGCAGACGCCCGGCGCTGTCGATCTGGCCCAGATCACCGGTGCGCAGCCACCCATCCTGCCCCAACACCTGCGCCGTCGCATTCGGCGCGCGAAAATAGCCCGGCATGACATGCGCGCCGCGCGTCAACACCTCGCCCATTCCATCACCGCCGCCTGTGACTGCGGTGTCAATCGCGACCTCTACCCCCGGCAAGGGCGGGCCGACGGATGTATCAGAATCCCCGATCTGATTGTGGGTGGTGGCAATGCCTGCCGTGCTTTCGGTCATTCCGTACCCGTTTTGCATGGCAACGCCGTAAAACGCCTCGGCCTTGCGTTTCCATGCCGGGTCCAGTGGTGCCGCCCCTGAAGAGACAAAGCGCAAGTGCGCGGCACCCAATTGTGCCAGCCCTTCGGCCTGTGCATGTGCCATCAAAACGGCGTGCATTTGCGGCACCCCGGAAAACAGGGTGATGCCATCCCGCAGGCCACGAAACACTGCGCCGACATCAAACCGTGGGATCAGACGCACCGCTGACCCTGCATGAACCGCCGCCAGAACGATCGAACACAGGCCGAACACATGTGTCATGGGCAGCACCCCATAGATCAGATCCCGCGGGCTCATTCCTCGAAACGTGGCAGAGGTGGATGCCCCGAACCGCAGGTTGCCATGGCTCAGCATGACCCCTTTGGGTGTGCCCGTGGTTCCGGTTGTATAGAGGATCACGGCGATATCGGCATCACTTGCCACGCCATCGCAGATCGGGTGCAACAGACCCAGCGTGCCCCACGGCCCCGTTGCGTCCTGTGCGCCCAATCGCGTCGCATGCTGTGCGGCGTCGACCGACACAGAGGTCGTGAACAGCACCGCGCGTGGCTGCGCATGTGCGATCACCTTGTCTATTTCCGGCCCCGTTTGCCGGGCGTTCACGGGCACTGCGACTGCCCCGATCATCCATGTGCCGAACAAGGCCGCAACAGCCGCTGCGCAGTTTTCTGAAATCACCATAACCCGGTCGCCCGCCTGCACGCCGCTGGTCCGCAGAAGCTGCGCCAGTGCCTGCGCTGCCGTGTTGAGATCGCCGTAGGTCCATTGCGCGCCCGTCGCATCCTCGAGCGCCAATGCATCGCACCGCGTCGCAATTTGTTCGCCTAACAGGTCGTCAACGCGCAGGCTTGTCATTCCATCCCTGCCCTGTGCACGTGCGCCGTCATGATTTGACCCGTTTGTAGACACCGGTCGAGGTCGCGACGACGATGCCGTCGCTGTCGCGCACTTCACCATCGGCAAAGACAACGGACCGTCCGCCCCCGGTGATTGTGCCGGTGGCCGTGACCCGCCCAGCGCGCGCAGGTGCGAGATATTGCGTCGTCATCGACAGCGTTACAAACCGCGTTTGCCCCGCCGCGTCCCCAGTCAGCGAGGCCGCGTATCCCATCGCATTGTCCAGCATGCACGACAGGATGCCGCCATGCAGACTGCCGTGACGGTTGGTGTGTTCTGGCCCGATGTCGAGATGACAGCGCGCCGTTCCGTCGCCTGCCGTGATGTCCACGACATACCCCAGAAGCGTTTGCGCCCCGGTTTCGTCCCGGATGATCCCCGGTTCAGGCGGCGGAGAGGGCAATGAACCGCTCCAGATGGTAATCGGTATCGCCGAACCGATGGTCGGCCATGATGATCCGTTTGGCGATGTGGGCCAGTTCGTATTCCTGCGTCATGGCGATACCGCCGTGCATCTGGATCGACTCTTCGGCCACCAGCCTGCCCGCACGTCCGATCAGATTTTTCGTCGCCGAAAGGTGCAGATCACGGTCATGTGCATCAAGGTTTCCTGCCGCATTGATCACTGCGCTGCGCACCTGTTCAAGTTCGATCAGCAGATCGGACATACGGTGCGCCAGCGCCTGAAATGTCCCGATGGGTCGCCCGAACTGTTTGCGCGTCATCAGGTAGTCTTTGGTCAATGCTGTGGCAGTTTCCATTGCGCCCAGTGCCTCTGCGCTGATCGCGACGAGGGCGAGGTTGTTGACCGTTTCATAGTCCGCAAGCGTCAGGCCCAGCGGTTCAGCCGGTGTTTTGTCCAACGTGACCTCGCCCGCGCGCCCCCCGGCCAGCAAAGGATAGCCTTGGATTTCAAGGCCCGCCGCATCGCCCGCCACAAGGTAAAGGCCGATGGCGTCCCCATCGCGGGCAGAGACGATCAGGTGATCGGCCGCTTCGGCATTCATCACCACAGCCTTGCGACCGGTCAGCGTGCCCGCATTGACGGTCGTTTGTACATGATCCATGTCGTAGCGCCCGCCCGGTTCGCCATGTGCGACTGCAAGCTGGACACTGCCTGCGATAACCTCATCGACCATGTCAGAGCGCCCAGCGGCAGCGAGCAATCGCCCGCCCATCAGCGCACTGTCAAGCACGGGTTCCACGACCCCGGCCCGCCCCAATTCCTCGAACACCACGGAAATATCAAACCCAGCGCCGCCAAAGCCGCCCTGTTCTTCGGTAAACAGTGCGCCGAGCACGCCCAGTTCGGCCAATTCGGCCCAGATACCGGCGGACAGCCCGGTGTCGGACGTCAGGATACTGTTGCGTACGGATGTCGTGTATTTGTCACGCAAGTAGCGCCGCAGGGTGTCCTGCAGCATTTGCCGTTCTTCTGTCAGATCAAAGTTCATGCAAAGCCCTCTATTACGCGCCCCCGCCCATCGTCACCTTGGCGATGATGCCGCGTTGAATTTCGTTGGAGCCACCAAATATCGACAACTTGCGGTTGTTGAAATACTGCGCCGCAACCGGACCCACGCCATGTGGGTCGGGAATGGTGTCGTTCGCGCCTTCGATCGCTTCGGAGGCAAAGGGCATCGCATAGAGACCCGCCGCGCGGCGGGCCAGATCGTTGATTTCCTGACGGATGATCGACCCCTTGACCTTGAGCATGGACGCCTCGAGACCCGGCGCACCACCTGCCGCCGCTTGGGACACGATGCGCAGGTTCGATGTGGCCATGGCCCGCATGTCAATTTCCACCTGCGCGACGCGTGCTGCGAAATGCGGGTTCTGCAGCAAGGGTTTGCCATGGTGGTTTTCAAGGCGCGCCAGCCGTTTGACCGCCGCAAGTGCGGCTTGACTGGCCCCCACGCCACCCAGCCCCGTGCGTTCATGGGTCAACAGATATTTGGCATAGGTCCAGCCCTTGTTTTCCTCGCCCACGAGGTTTTCGACCGGGACGCGCACGTCGGTGAACCAGACCTCGTTCACCTCGGGGCTGCCGTCGAGCAGGATGATCGGGCGCACTTCGACGCCGGGTGTGTCCATGTCGATCAGCAAAAAGGAAATCCCTTCTTGCTGTTTTGCATCCGGGTCGGTGCGCACAAGGCAAAAGATCATGTTCGCGTGCTGGCCCAGCGTGGTCCACGTCTTTTGCCCGTTGACGACATAATGGTCGCCGTCGCGCTCGGCCTTGCATTTCAGCGACGCCAGATCAGATCCGGCACCCGGCTCGGAATAGCCCTGACACCACCAGTCCGACCCATCCAGAATGCGGGGCAGCCAGTGATCTTGTTGCGCCTTTGAGCCGAATTTTTGCAACACAGGCCCCAGCATCGACAGACCAAAGGGCACGATGCGCGGGGCACCGGCTGCGGCGGCCTCAACATCATAAATGTGGCGCTGTACGGCGCTCCATTCGGCCCCACCGAACGCCTTGGGCCAGTTTTGCGCCAGCCATCCGCGCGCATTCAGGATGCTGTGCCAGCGTTCCATATCGGCCTTGGTCAGCGCGCGCCCGGTGCGCACCTTGTCCGAGATATCGCCGGGCAGTTCATCACGCAGAAAACTGCGCAGCTCATCCTGAAACGCCAGTTCGTCGGGGGTATAGCTCAGGTCCATGTCTTAACCCTCTTTGTTCAGATCATCGAATGTGCGCCCCGTCGCCACCAGCTGTTCCAGCAAGGGGGCGGGTTGCCAGAAATAGGGGTCTGTTTCGCCATAGCGTTTGATATCAGCTAGCAGCGCATCAAGGCCCACGATATCGGCCCATTTCAGCGGCCCACCGCGATAACGCGGGAAGCCATAGCCAAACAGCAGGGTCATATCCACGTCGAGCGGGCGGCGCGCGATGCCCTCGCCCACCACCTTGGCCGCCTCATTCACCATGGACGCCATATAGCGGCGCACGATCTCTTCGTCGCTAAAGGTGCGGGGCGTGATGCCTTGGGCGGCGCGTTCGGCGTCGATCAACGGCATGACGTCAGGGTTGGGCACGCGCGCCTTTGGACCGGCGGCATAGTCATAATACCCTTTGCCGGTCTTTTGACCGAAATGCCCGCCCTCGCAGAGGGTGTCGGCATAGGACGCATCGCGGGCACGCGGATCAAGACCCTCGGCGCGTTTGCGTTTGCGCACGGCCCAGCCAATGTCGAGGCCGGCGAGATCGGCCACTGCAAAGGGCCCCATGGCGAACCCAAATGCCTCGAGGGCGGTATCAATTTGATAGGGCGAAGCCCCATCCAGAATCATATGGTCCGCGCAGGTCCGATAGGTCGACAGAATACGATTGCCGATGAACCCATCGCACACGCCCGCCCGGACCGATATTTTGCCCAGCGCTTTGCCCAGCGCAAAGCCTGTTGCCACCACGTCCGGGGCGGTCGCGTCGGCCACCACAACTTCGAGCAGCTTCATCACGTGGGCGGGCGAAAAGAAGTGCAGACCCAGCACATCGGCAGGCCGGGATGTGGTTGCCGCAATTTCGTTTATGTCCAGATAAGAGGTGTTGGAGGCCAGGATCGCCCCCGGTTTGCACACACGGTCGAGTTCGGCAAAAACCGTCTTCTTGACATCCATGTCCTCAAACACCGCCTCGATCACCAGATCGGTGTCGGACAGCGCGTCATAGTCGGTCACGATCTGCAACGCGTCGTTCAGGATGGCATCATGCTGGTCTGCGCTGATCTTGCCGCGCTTCAGGGCCCCTGAAAGATTGGCAGCAATGCGCGTCCGCGCCGCGTCGCCTGCCTGCGTCGACATCTCAAGCAGATGAACGCGCAGCCCCGCCAACAGGGCAGCGGTGGCAATGCCCGCCCCCATCGTGCCGCCACCAATCACGCCAATCTGAGCGATAGAACGCGGCTCCACGCCCTTTAGTTCGGGCAGATTACCCACCGCCCGTTCCGAGAAAAAGGCATGGATCATGCCCTTGCGCTGATCGGTCTGCATCAGATCGAAGAATATCTTGCGCTCGGCACTCAGCCCTTCGGCAAAGGGCACGCCATAGGCGGCCTGCACCGCACGCACGCACCAAGCCGGGGCAATTTGCCCCTTGGAACGGGCCAGTGTGGCGTCAAATGCTGCGTCCCAGTCAATCGGGTCGGGCATGGGCAAGGCACTGACGACCCGGCGGGGTGCGCCCGTGTCCAGCAGGTGTTGGGCATAGGCGATCCCTATGTCTTTTGGATCACCGTCCTCGATCACGTCGATGATGCCCATGTCATGGGCCTGCGCCGCCCCAATTTGACGCCCCGTGGTCATGACGTCCAATCCCGCCTCGATCCCCGTCAGGCGGGGCAGGCGCTGGGTGCCCCCTGCGCCGGGCAGCAGCCCCAAATGCACCTCGGGCAGGCCGACGCGGGCCGATGGCACCGCAATGCGATAATGACAGCCCAGTGCGACCTCAAGTCCGCCCCCCAAAGACACGCCATGCATCGAAGCGACCACCAACAGCGGCGACGCCTCGATCCGATTGATCAGATCGGGCAGGAACGGGGTCAGCGGGGTCTTGCCAAATTCCTTGATATCCGCGCCCGCAAAAAACGCGCGGCCCTCGCCGACGATGAGCACGGCGCGCACGCCTGTGTCGGCTTCGGCACGGTCCATTCCGTCCCAAAGACCTTGGCGCACCGCTTGGCTCAGCGCATTGACGGGTGGGTTCTGAACCGTGAGAACGGCGATGTCACCGTGGCGGGAATAGGCAATCTTGTCGCTCATAGGATCTCCGCAAAGGAAAATGGGCAACGAGCGCACGTGCCGTGCAATCGCTGGATGCGCAGCCTATGACACCACCGCAAAAGGGCAAGCCCCTGAACATCAGACGCCACGTCGTGTTTCTATGCGTTAATAAAGTCCACCCAGAGGGGCGGCTGGCAAAATGCGTATCCGCGCCTAGTGATCCCGCCGATAAATAAAGCAACGGCCCGGCACCGCGCCTGCGGGCAAAGGCTGTTCAACCAAATCATCAAAATACATCCGGTCCGACGCCACCATGAGTCCACCCACAGCAAGCAAGGGGGCAACGAGGGGCGATATTTTTTGTGCAAAAATATCGTTCTTGGTCGCGTCGTGCCCGCCCAGATCGGCATGGATCAACGCCGCAGTTGCGCCGAACCGTGCATGTGCCGCGGGCAGCGTGTCGAATACATCGCCCAGCAACACCATATCCTGCGGCGGCGTGCTGTCGGGATGCGAAGCGATGGCGCGTTCAAAGACAAATATGTCACGCTCTGGCATGATGTGGCGCATGTGGTGATAGGTTCGTCCGTTTCCCAGACCAAGTTCAAAGACAGGGCCCGGCAAGTGCGCAATTTCGCGCGCCGCATGGTCAAGGCAGGCACGTTGGGACACCATACGGTCCACAAACAGATCAAGGCGGCTTTGGGTCATTCGTCAAATCCTTTGGCTTTGCCCTTTGATGGGGCAGAACGTCAAAAATGTGTAGCAAGATTCGTATCATAACCTGTGTATGGACCTATGGGTCGAAATCGGGTTGACTGACGTTTGGCGAAATCGCGCAACAAAGGATGGGACATGCCCCCTCTGCTGGAAGTAAAATATCTGTCTATCGGCTTTGACGAGGCACCTCCGGTGGTGTCGGGCGTGAATTTCTCTGTGAATGCGGGTGAAACACTTGCCCTCGTCGGCGAAAGCGGGTCGGGCAAAACCTTGACCTGTCGTTCTATCCTGCGCATCTTGCCTGCTGCCGCACAAATCCGCAGTGGATCGATTGAATTTGGCACTGGGTCCTCTCGTTGCGAGCTTTTGACGCTTGGTAAACGCGAGATCAGGGCCGTGCGTGGCAACACCATTTCCATGATTTTTCAGGAGCCGATGCGTTCGTTGTCGCCGCTGCATCGAATCGGAAATCAGGTGAGCGAGGTTTTGACCTTGCATCGCAACATGACCCTTTCTGAGGCAAAGCGCGATGTATTGGCAACATTTGAACGCGTGGGTTTCGCTGACCCGGAACGTGCCTATCGTGCCTATCCGTTCGAAATGTCTGGCGGCATGCGGCAGCGCGCCATGATTGCCATGGCCATGGTCGCCAAGCCCGAATTGCTGATCGCGGACGAACCGACAACAGCGCTGGACGTGACGACGCAGGCACAGGTTCTGGGCCTGATGAAAGATCTGCAGAAAGAGACCGGGATGGCGATGATCCTGGTGACCCACGATCTGGGCGTCGTTGCCAATATGGCCGACAGCGTGGTCGTGATGAACAAGGGCCATGTGATGGAAAGTGGCAACGCGGCCGCCGTATTGGGCGCGCCCGGCCATGGCTACACCAAAAAACTGTTCGCCGCCGCCCCGATGATCCCCACGGTCGCTGCACCGTCCCCCCCTGTGGTCGAGGACGATCTGATCCTCGAACTCAAATCCGTTTCCAAGACATATGCCGTCCGCGCAGGTGGATGGCGCGAGCGCAAGCTGGTGCATGCCTGCCGCGATGTTTCTCTGAAGGTGCCGCGCGGCAAAACGCTGGCCGTTGTGGGAGAAAGCGGGTCTGGCAAGACCACCTGTGCCCGCATCGCGTTGGGTGCCGAAATCGCCGATGAAGGGTCCCAAGTCCTGTTTCGTGCGACAGCAAATGCCGACCCCATCGAAATCGGTTCCCTCAGCCGCGCCCAAAAGGTCGATTTTCAGCGCCAGGCACAGATGGTGTTTCAAGACCCCTATTCGTCGCTATCGCCCCGTATGCGGGTCCAAGAGGCCCTGACCGAACCGATGGAAATCCACGGAATTGGCAACCGCGCGGAACGGCGCGACAAGGCCGCGGAAATGCTGCGCTGGGTTGGGTTGAATCCCGATATGCTGAAACGCTATCCGCATGCCTTTTCCGGTGGCCAGCGTCAGCGTTTGTCGATTGCCCGCGCGCTGACCCTCGATCCCGTTCTTTTGGTCTGTGACGAACCGACCTCGGCATTGGATGTGTCGGTGCAGGAACAAATCCTGACCCTGCTTGAACGCATCCGTGATGGCATGGGTTTGAGTTACCTGTTCATCAGCCATGATCTTGCCGTTGTGGCGCGGATCGCGGACGAAGTGGCCGTGATGCGCCAAGGTGTCGTCGTTGAACAGGCCCCGCCGGACACGCTGTTTTACAGCCCGCGCCATCCCTATACGCAGGCTCTGATCGCGGCTCAGCCCGAGCCCGACCTCAACCGCCCCATTGATTTGACCGCCGTGTCGCGTGGGGCCGGATCATCCAGCGGATGGTCAGACGAATTCCGTTACGAGGGCCTTGATGCCCCCGACCTCATCCAGATTGAACCCGGACATAAGGTGCGTTGCCATGTTTAACCGCGTGACTGCCCTCGTTTTTGCATCCCTGCTGGCCTGGCCCGCAGCAGCCCAACCTGTCGTAACCGAAAGCGCGTTCTGGGCCGCCGAAGTGGCCAAGGGCCAGATGGACCCCGCCGTCGATCGCATTCCAGACACCCCACTGATCGTCGATCTAGAGGCGAAGGGGCGCGAATTTGGCACCCAAGGCGGCACGCTGCGCACGATGGTGACCCGATCCAAGGACGTGCGCCAGATGGTTGTCTATGGCTACGCCCGCCTTGTCGGCTATGACGAAAAATATCAGCTACGCCCCGACATCCTGCGCGATTTCGATGTAGTGGATGGGCGGATTTTCACATTGCACCTGCGCCCCGGCCACCGCTGGTCCACTGGTGCGCCGTTCACCTCTGATGATTTTCGCTATTGGTGGGAAAATGTCGCTCTGAATCCGGAACTCAGCCCGAATGGCCCACCCGAAGTGATGCGGGTCGGCGACAAGACAGGCACGATGGCATTCCCGGACGCGCACACCGTTGTTGTGTCTTTTCCTGAGGCAAACCCGAACTTTATCCAGATGCTGGCGCAAGCGGCCCCGCCATTCATTTTCCGTCCTTCAAGCTATCTGAAGCAGTTCCATGTCAATTTTAACACCATGGAAGAAATGGAGGCGATGATCGACGCCAAGCGGGTGCGCAGCTGGGCACCGTTGCACAATAAAATGGACAACATGTACCAGTTCGACAATCACGAACTGCCGACCCTGCAGCCATGGATGCCTGCCAGCACGGGTGGGTCGTCGCGCCAGTTGTTTGTCCGCAACCCGTACTTCCACCGCGTCGATGCGCGCGGCACGCAATTACCCTATATTGACGTCGTCGAAATGGGCATTGTCGGGTCCGGTCTGGTTGCCGCAAAATCCAACGCGGGCGAGACGGACTTGCAGGCCCGTGGCCTTGATTTCCGCGATGTGTCGATACTGAAAAAAGGCGAAACAGATGGTGCGCCCTATCGCACGTTCCTGTGGTCCAACGGGGCCGCCAGCCAAATCGCGATTTACCCCAACCTGAATTTTGCCGATCCGACATGGCGCAAAGTGATGCGCGACCCCCGGTTCCGCCGCGCGCTGTCGATGGGCATTGACCGGCGCATGATCAATCGCGCCCTCTATTTCGGCCTTGGCAAGGAAGGCGGGATGACCGCGCTGTCCCAAAGCCCGTTCTTTGATTCTGCCAATCTGACCAAGTGGGCGATCTACGACCCCGCTGTCGCCAACATGATGCTGGACGAAATGGGCCTGACCGAACGCACGCCAGCTGGCATCCGGTTGCTGCCGGATGGTCGCCCGATGGAGTTCGTGATCGAAACCGCAGGCGAACGCCAAGAGGTCGAGAACGCGCTGGCGATCATAACAGACACATGGCGTGATCTGGGCGTGCAGTTGATCATGCGCCCACTTGATCGTGACATTCTGCGCAACCGCGTGTTTTCCGGCGTGACCATGGCCTCTGTCTGGTTTGGTTGGGACAATGGTATTCCACAGCCGTTTACACCGCCCGATTATCTGGCCCCTACGGATCAGGTGTTTTTTGCCTGGCCAAAGTGGGGGCAGTATTATCAGACCCGTGGTGCCGCGGGCGAACCGGTGGATATCCCCGAAGCGCAGCGTCTGCTTGATCTGAAAGACGAATGGCGCACCACAAAGGACGACGAAAAACGGTCCGAGGTGTGGCGCGAGATGCTGGCCATTCACGCAGATCAGCAATTTGGGATCGGTGTGTTGTCCGAAGCGCCCCAGCCAGTTGTCGTATCTGACCGTCTGCGCAATGTGCCGGAACAGGGCAAATGGGCATGGGATCCGGGGGCACATTTTGGTGTGCACCGGGTGGACGAGTTCTTTTTCGCTGATGATGAGCAGATCGCGCAGGTCACGGAATGATGTTTCTCCGCTATGCGGTGTGGCGTCTGCTAACGATGCTGCTGACTTTGGCCGTTGTATCCGTGCTGGTGTTCATCATCATCAACCTGCCCCCCGGTGACTATTTGTCCAACCAGATCGCAGAATTGCGCGCCACCGGCCAAGCCGAGGGTGTGGCCAAGGCCGAATTCCTGCGCACGGAATACGCGCTGGATCGCCCACTGTGGCAACAATACATGATCTGGGTGGGCGCGATCCCTGGTCCACAGGGGTTTTCGGGCCTGTTGCAGGGTGATTTTGGCTGGTCGTTCGAATTTGACGCGCCCGTTGCCGATATCGTCGGCGATGCGCTGTGGTTGACTGTTCTGGTTAATCTCGCCGCTGTTTTGTTCGTGTACATGGTCGCCCTGCCCTTGGGCGTTCTGGCGGCTGCACGCTCTGCCACGTGGGTTGATTATACGACGGCTTTTGTCGGCTATATGGGCCTTGCCACACCAAACTTCTTGCTGGCTTTGATCCTGTTTTATTACGGCCACAAATATCTGGGTCTGCCGATCGGCGGGCTGATGGACCCGAGTTTCGAGGGTGAGCCGATGTCGTGGGACAAGGTAAAGTCGATCCTTGTGCACTTGATCGTCCCCACCTTTGTGATCGGCACGTCCGGGGCCGCCGGTATGATGCAGCGCCTGCGCGCCAACATGCTTGACGAGTTGAGCAAGCCATATGTCGAAACGGCCAAGGCCAAGGGTTTGGGATCGACCAAGCTGCTGACAAAGTACCCGTTGCGCATGGCGTTTAACCCCTTTGTTGCGGATATCGGCAACCTGCTGCCTGCGATGGTGTCGGGGTCAGTTCTGGTGTCGGTCGTCTTGGGCCTGCAAACCATCGGGCCTGCATTGCTCACTGCGTTGAAATCGCAGGATCAGTTTCTGGCCGCCTTTGTTTTGATGTTCGTCGCCCTTCTCACTCTGATCGGCACAATGATTTCCGACCTTTTGCTGGTGCTGCTTGATCCGCGCATCCGCTACGGCGCACGAGAAGGATAGACCAGATGAGCACCCTGCCCGATGGTCGATATATTGACGATGCCCCGTATGATCCCAATGTGGACCTGTCCGCGCTGGATCGCACGGATATGGATGCGTCCAACTTTGTGCTGGTCTGGCGCAAGTTCAAGAAACACCGGCTTGGCCTTGTGTCGGGCATATTCCTGTTTCTGGCCTATCTTGCGATCCCGTTTGCCGGGTTCTTTTCGCCCTACACGCCGAACGAGCGCAGTGCGGAATACCTGTACCACCCGCCCCAAGCCATCAAGCTGTGGCACGAAGGGGATTTTGTCGGTCCTTTTGTCTATGCAACGCAGGCGGTAGCCGATCTTGAAAATTACCGATGGACTTATACGACGGACAGGACGCACCCGATGCCGTTGCAGTTCTTTTGCAAAAAGTCCGAATATAATATTGCCGGTCTGATCCCGACGGAACGGCACCTGTTCTGCGCGCCCGAGGGGGCGACTGTGTTTATCTTTGGCTCTGACCGGCTGGGGCGCGATGTATTTTCGCGCATCTCTTATGGTGCTCAGTTGTCGCTGACTGTGGGCCTGATCGGGATCACCGTGTCCTTTATCCTCGGGATCGGGTTCGGCGCGATTGCGGGTTATTTCGGCGGCTGGATTGACTGGGTTGTGAACCGGGCGATCGAAATCCTTCGATCCTTGCCAGAACTGCCCTTGTGGCTGGCGCTATCGGCGGCGGTGCCGTCAAACTGGGGGCCTGTTTCGGTCTTTTTCATCATATCAATCATACTTGGACTTTTAGACTGGCCCGGGCTTGCTCGGGCGGTCCGAAGTAAGTTCCTCTCGCTGAGAGAGGAAGAATATGTACGCGCCGCGGAAATGATGGGGGCCAAACCGAGCCGCGTGATCCGCCGCCACCTGTTGCCCAATTTCATGAGCCACCTGATTGCGTCCGCAACATTGTCGATCCCGGCGATGATCCTTGGGGAAACAGCGCTGTCGTTCCTGGGCCTTGGGCTGCGTGCACCGGCTGTGTCGTGGGGTGTCATGCTGAATGATGCGCAAAACCTGGCATCCATCGAGATCTATCCGTGGACGGCGATCCCGATGCTGCCGATCATCATTGTGGTGCTGGCGTTCAACTTCCTTGGCGATGGTCTGCGCGACAGCTTGGACCCATACACCTGATCAGAGCGTAGGCGGGGTGAACCCCGCCTTACGAACCGCGTTTGGGCGGTTGCGCGCCACCTTGACCGCCAGCTGCGCGGCGGGCCTGATTTTTCTTGCTGTTGTATTTCGCTTTTTTAGGCGAGCCACCGGCTGGCCCACCTGATGCGCCGCCGTCATACGCCGGTTTGTGACGTGGTTTTTTCGGCGTGCTTACGCTGCCGTCTTTGACTGCTTTTTCCAAGGTGCTGGGCGGTTTGGAAAACGGCTTCTTGCCGCCCGCTTTGCCCGCCGGTTTGGCACCGGGTTTGGGTTTGCGCGGTTTGGGTGTCGACGTGTCGTTCCAATCAATCGGTGCGGCGTCATTGCGCGGCTTTGGCCGTGGCGCATCGGCGTCGTTCCAGACCTTTTTCGCGGATGGTTTGCCAGCTGGTTTGGGTGCGTCGGCAAAACCACGCGCGGGTTTGTCGCTGTAATCCCGCTTGGGTTTATCGTCGTAATCACGCTTGGGTTTATCACCAAAGTCGCGTTTTGGCTTGTCACCGTAGTCGCGCTTGGGCTTGCCACCCGGCTTGCTGTCAAATCGCGGTTTTGGCTGGCTCGCGGCATCTGGAATCCCCTGAAGCCGGGTCACTGTTGCGCCACCTTCGACTTGCATGCCGGCACCTAGGGCCGTGACAAAGTCGTCTGCGCTGGTTTGCTTGAGTTCGACATAAGAGGTGTCGTTCTGGATGCGGATGGCCCCGATGTCGTCCTTGGTGATGTCGCCCGCATTACACAGGATCGGCAGCAAGCGGCGCACTTCGACGCCCTGATCGCGTCCCCCTGTGACCGAGAACCAGACGCTGGGTCCAAAGGGCGCGCGCGCCTTTGGGGACTTTTCGCTGTTTGCGACGTCTGACAATTCTTCGGGCGAGGTGTGGCGCAGGCCGTGGATACGCAGGAACGCAGCGGCCAATTGTTCGGGTGAGAACCGTTCGGTCAGTTTGGCGACCATGTCGGCCTCGCGGTCGGTAATCGCGTCGGTCCACATGGGATCGTCCAAAAGGCGAACTTCGTCCTGTGCGCGCACGGCATCGGCAGATGGCGCATCTGTCCATTCCGCGTCCAGCTGCGCACTTTTCAGAATGCGCGTGGCCTTGCCGCGTACCTTGGCGGTGACGATCAGCGCGCTGGTGCCTTTGCGCCCGGCGCGACCTGTCCGGCCAGAACGGTGGAGCAGTGTTTCGTGATTGGACGGCAATTCAGCATGCACGACCAGATCGAGGTTGGGCAGATCGATCCCGCGCGCGGCCACATCAGTCGCCACACACACGCGGGCCCGCCCATCGCGCATCGCTTGCAATGCATTGGTCCGCTCGGATTGGGTCAATTCGCCCGACAACGCAACAACAGGGAAACCCCGGTTCGACAAGCGTGTGGTCACGCGGTTAACCATGGCGCGCGTGTTGCAGAACACGATGGCATTGGATGCCTCGTGGAACCGCAGGATGTTGATGATCGCATTTTCGGCGTCGTGGTTGGCCACCATCATGGCCTGATAGGTGATGTCAGCGTGTTGCTTTTCGCCCGTGGTGGTGGCGACGCGCACAGCGTCCTTTTGGTAGGTTTTGGCAAGACGCGCGATTTGTGCAGGCACCGTGGCCGAGAACATGAGCGTGCGGCGTGTATCCGGGCATTCACCGAGGATGAATTCAAGATCCTCGCGAAAGCCGAGGTCCAGCATTTCGTCGGCTTCGTCCAGAACAACGCCGCGAATGGCGGTCAGATCGATAGAGCCGCGCATGATGTGATCGCGCAGACGACCGGGTGTGGCCACGACGATATGTGCGCCGCGCGCAAGGGCGCGTTTTTCGTCGCGCATATCCATGCCGCCCACACAGGACGCCATTACGACCCCGGTTTCACCGTACAGCCAACCCAATTCACGTTTGACCTGCATCGCCAACTCGCGTGTCGGTGCGATCACAAGTGCCAGCGGGGCATCCGCCATCTGGAAAAGATGTTCATCCCCAAGCAGTGTCGGACCCAACGCCAGACCAAAGCCGACCGTTTTTCCCGACCCTGTTTGCGCCGAGACCAACAGATCAGCTCCGATCAAGTCGGGGTCTGTTACTGCGGTTTGAACGGGAGTAAGGTCGGTATAGCCGCGGGCGGTCAATGCGGTCTGAAGCGGTGTGATCAAGAGTTCGGTCCTAACAAATCAAGGGCGCTGACCGATGTCAGTCGCCAAGCCTGCGCGCCTATGCTCTTTGTGCCCCGTTGTCGAGGGGTTTATCTGTCGTCGTCTTTTGTACCGCCTTCGAACATCTCTTCGTCAATGGACGCTTCGGCTGCTGCGGTGATCGCTTTGCGGTCATCATCTGTCAATTGGTCGGCTTGTTTTCCATCGGCCAGCCGAACCGTGACTTCGCGGTGTGCGAACTTGATCCCGTTCTCTTCGAACAGGGCGCGGATTTCTTCATAGACCTTTTTGCGCACCAGCCACTGATCGCCCGGTTTGGTCATGAACTTGACCCGGATGATCATCGCGCTGTCTTGCATCTCAATGACGCCCTGCGATTTCAGCGGCTGGATAAAGTTGTCGCCAATCACCGGATCATCCAACAAGGCGACGCCCAAGTTCTTGATCATCTTGCGGACTTTTTCCACGTCCGTGTCATAGGTCACCCGCAGCGGCAGTTTCATAATGACCCAGTCGCGCGAATAGTTGGTCAGCACCTGAATTTCCCCAAAAGGCATCGTGTGCAGCGCACCGAGGTGGTGGCGCAGCTGGAACGAGCGCACGCTGATCTTTTCAACTGTACCCTTTACCCCGCCCACGTCGATGTATTCGCCGCGCCGGAACGCGTCATCGAACAGGAAAAATGCGCCCGAGAATATGTCGCGCACAAGGCTTTGGCTGCCAAAGCCAATGGCGACACCCAAAATACCCGCACCCGCAAACAGTGGGGCAACGTTCACGCCCATTTCCATCAGCCCGATCAGACCGATGGTCAAAATAATCAGAATCAACATGAAATTGCGGAACAACGGCAAAAGGGTCGCAAGGCGTGACGCGCTGGTCCCGCCGCCTTCGTCGCCCAATTCCCCCGGTGCCATGTCACCCTGTTCGTCCGCGATCTTGCGATCAATCCATATGCGGAAGGCGTAGTAGATGACGTAGCCCAAAAACACGATGACGACGATGTCCAGAAAACGATCTGCAAGACTGTCGTTTACAATGCCTGCACTCGGGCTCCACATGCCAATAAACGCATAGCTGCCCGCTACAAAGGCCATGATGCCCGCGACCCGGCGTGCCAGATCTTCGAATGTGTGCAGCGTGCCCGGCAGTGGGCCAGAGATGACATCATCCACATCCGTTACGGCCAAGCGTTCTGCCATCAGGCGTTTGCGCGCAAAGCTGCGTTCAATAAAAAAGTTCAGCACCCCGTAGACCACAATGATCGTGGTCAGGATCAACCACCCGCCAACCAGCAGCGGCACACCTTCGGTGTCGCCTAGTACGAGGCGCACAGTCTGTTCGCCCCATGCGAACAGGAAAAACAGGATGCTGATAGGTGCCCAGGCCCGCGACAAGGTTCGCAAAATCCAGCTGGCCGCTTCGGAACTTTTGCCTGCCAATATCGCATTGGTCACGGCACGGCGGTTGAACACCACAACCGCCACGCTTTGCAGCATCACCACAAGCGACAAAAGAGAGTACAGGAAGATATACACATCCATATTCAGCCCAAGTTCGCGAATCCAGATGCCGAACAGGATGGTGGACAAGCCCAATGTCGTCCCGACGCTAAGCCACGCAAACAAGCGCTTGGCGTCCGAATCAGACAGCAGCGGAATACGATACTGCGCAAGGAACGGGGACAGGATCATGCGCCAGATGCTGATCACGACCCGCACAAGGAAATATCCGATATTGATCAATGTGGCGGTAAATTGCAGCGCCGGGTCTTCGAGTGGGCCAAAGAAAATCGCCCCCAGCACAAAGGCAACAAGCATCGACAGCACAATGCCGATCAGCCCCATGAAAAAGCGGAACATGAGGAACGGCATTTTTTCGCTGTAGCCTACTGGATTTTCAATAATCCGCCCAATTACGAAACTTTTGACGATCCGTTTGCCGTAGATTTCCTGTTGGAACACCATCCCAACGGCCAAAAGCGCGAGGCTGAGGTACAGAACCTCAAAAAAGGCCATGATTGTGCCATCAGGGCTGGTGGCACGCAGGATATATGCAACTTCGTTAAACGAGGCAGGAAGGTTTCGAAACCCGTCCGTCACCGCAGACCGGAACGCCATTGCGTCGTCTTGCATAGACATAACAGTACTGCCCATGTGCGCCGCCTTGGCCTCTGGTGTTTCGGTACCGCCAACTTCGCTTAGCACCGTGCCGTTGCTGTCTATGACGATCACACTGACACCGTTTTCGGCAGCAGCCCGCATAACATCCTCGATCTCGGAAGATGCCTTGTCCTGCGACCCGGTCAGCAGTCCGGCAACCCCTTGGGCCTGCACGGACATAGGGAATAGAGATGTGGTCCACACCAACGCACAGATGAACAGCATCCAGATCGTGTTCATTTTCATAGCCATACGCGCCTTTTCAGAGGTGTTTTCGGACGCTACGGCAGCACAGACGCAAAGACAATTGCGCCGCGCCAGAATTTTAAGCCAGCCTTTTTGCAATATCCTTTGTTTCGTGTCATAGCGCGATTGAGACGATTGGCGATTGGCATTACGGTCTATCGGCGACGCACATTGCGGCACGTGTCCGTGGCTTGAGTAAGCCATCGGGCAACTGCCATACGAAACACAGTTTCTTTTTGTCCATCCTCGAACAGGTTGGCCAAAGAGAACGGGAATAAGAAGACGGCGATGGGCTCTTCGAAACTTGCGACACCGGCAGTGTCCGGACAGCGTCCTCGGCGGGTTGTGCTGTACAGTCATGACACTTTCGGGCTTGGTCATTTGCGGCGCAGTCGTGCACTGGCGTCTGCGCTGACGCAATCGGGCACCGTAGGATCAGCCATTATCCTCACAGGCAGCCCAGTTGCAGGGCGGTTTACATTTCCATCTGCCGTCGATCACGTGCGCCTGCCAGGCGTAAAGAAACTGGCAGACGGGTCTTATCTGAGTGAAAACTCAGGCATGGACCTGGATGCCACGACATCCCTGCGCGAGGGGCTGATCAATTCGACCATAGCCCAATATGACCCAGACCTGCTGATCGTCGACAAAGAACCCACAGGGTTTCGCGGTGAATTGTTGCCCACCCTAAAGACACTGGCGAAAGCCGGTCGGACCCGCATCGTGCTTGGCCTGCGCGATGTTCTGGATGAACCTGACGTGCTTGCCGCTGAATGGGCCCGCAAGGGTGCGCTCAGCGCGACAGAGAACTTTTATGACGAAGTGTGGGTCTACGGCCCCAAGTCCGTCTATGACCCCACACAGGGCCTGCAACTGTCAGACTCGGTGCGCGCCCGCATCCATTGGACCGGGTATTTGCGTCGCGCCATAATCGATCCGGCGGACGTGCCGGACGCGCCCTATATCCTCGTCACCCCCGGCGGGGGCGGCGACGGCGAAGCGATGGTCGATCTGGTCCTCAAGGCCTATGAACAGGATCCTGATCTGGCCCCCCAAGCGATGCTTGTCTATGGTCCGTTCCTCTCGGGTGACACGCGGGATGCATTCGAGGCCCGCGTGGCGGCCTTGAACGGGCGTGTGACTGCCACTGGCTTTGATAGTCGGATCGAGTCGTTGTTTGCCGGGGCGCAAGGTGTCATTTGCATGGGCGGGTACAACACGTTCTGCGAACTCTTGTCCTTTGACCAGCGCGCTGTGATTGTGCCGCGCACCAAACCCCGCCTTGAACAATGGATCCGCGCCCACCGTGCCGAAGAATTGGGGCTGGTGCGCAATCTTGATGAATTCCGCGACGGGCTGACGCCCACATCCATGATCGCCGCCATTCGCGGGCTGCCCCACCAGAAACGTCCTTCTGAATCGGGGGCTGACGGCCTGTTGAATGGGCTGGACCGGGTGATTGAACGCGCCCGCTGTTTGATGAGTTCCAAGCTGAGCAACGCAGCAGAATGACAACACCGCAGCCGCGCCTTGCCGTGGCCGTCAAAGGCTGGCCACGTCTATCCGAGACATTTATAGCCCAAGAACTGGTCGCGCTGGAACGCGCCGGGGTGGATTTCGCGATCTGGTCCTTGCGCCACCCAACGGACGAAAAAACCCATCCGCTGCACGATCAGTTGCGCGCGCCTGTGCACTATTTGCCGGAATACCTGCATCAGGAACCCATGCGCGTGCTGCGCAGCGTTCTGGCCGCCATCCCGCGCCGCGGGTTCTGGCGCACCTTGCGGCAATTTCTGCGCGATCTGGCCCGCGACAAGACCCGCAACCGTGTGCGCCGTTTTGGACAGGCCTGTGTGATGGCACGCGAACTGCCGGACGGCACAGAAGCAATCTATGCTCATTTTCTGCACACGCCATCTTCTGTTGCGCGCTACACCGCGATGTTGCGCGGGGTGCCTTGGGCGTTTTCAGCCCATGCCAAGGATATCTGGACCTCGCCAGAGTGGGAATTGCGTGAAAAGCTGGATGATGCAACCGATGGTGCCGCCTTTGGCGCGACCTGCACGGCCTTTGGCACCGATCACTTGAATGATCTGGCGGCGACGACCCCGGTTGATCTGGTGTATCACGGTTTGGACCTCAGCCGCTTTCCAGCACCGCCGGAGCGTGTGGAAAGAGCCCAAAGTGATCCCTTTGCCCTCTTGTCTGTGGGCCGGCTGGTCGAGAAAAAGGGGTTTGACCGCCTGATCGATGCGCTAGCGCAGCTGCCCGTCGACATCAATTGGCATTGGACGCATATCGGCGGTGGCACCTTGCGCGATGAGATGCGCGCCCGCGCCGATGCCTTGGGGATCAGTGCGCGGATCACATGGCGTGGTGCCTGCGATCAACCCGAAGTCATCGCAGCCATGCGCGCCGCTGATATCTTTGTGCTGCCCAGCCGGATCGCGGCGGATGGGGACCGAGACGGGCTGCCCAATGTGTTGATGGAGGCCGCAAGCCAAAAGTTGGCGATCCTGTCCACACCCGTCTCTGCCATTCCCGAATTTATTGACACGGGCGTGCACGGTATCCTGTGCGACGATGACCCGGCCGTTCTGGCGCGCGAAATGGCCCGCCTTGCAACCACCCCCGCGTTGGGGATCGCGTTGGCGAACGCTGCGCATGCGCGGTTGCACAGTGATTTCACGATGCAGCCGGGCATTGATCATCTGGCCCAGCGTTTGCGTGCGGTTATGGCATCATGACTGTCGCCTTTTACGCGCCGATGAAACCCCCCGGCCATCCCGTTCCATCCGGGGATCGCACGATGGCGCGCGCGCTGATCCGTGCGCTGGAACACGGCGGGCATGCGGTTACCCTTGCCTCAGAATTGCAAGTGCGTGACGGCGTTGGCGAAGCGGGGCGGCAGGACGCGTTGATGGCTGCTGCGGCGCGCGAGGTGGAGCGGATTGTTGCATCGCCGTCAGCGCAAACGTGGCGTGTTTGGCTGACCTATCATAACTATTACAAGGCCCCCGATTTGATCGGCCCCGCCGTGGCCCGCGCGTTGCGCATTCCCTATTTACAGATCGAAAGCACGCGGGCGCGCAAGCGTCTGACCGGTTCGTGGGCAAGGTTTGCCGCCGCCGCAGAAGCCGCAAGCGATGCGGCCCACACAATTTTCTATCTGACGCATCGAGATGCGGAAACCCTGCGCCGTGATGCCCCAGACGGGCAACGCCTGCGTCACTTACCGCCATTTCTGGCGCGTGATCACCTGCCAACAGCCAGCACGCTGGCAGGCCCGATGCTGAGCGTTGGGATGATGCGCGCCGGGGACAAACTGGCGTCATATACGCTGATCGCCCAAACCCTTAGCGCGCTGCCCGCAGGGTTGGATTGGCAGTTGGATATCGCAGGCGACGGCCCTGCACATGCCGAAATAGCCGCCCTGATGGCCCCGTTTGGCGCGCGGGTGCGCATGTTGGGCGCGCTGGATGCAGAAGCGCTGTCAGCGTTGTATGCGCAGGCGCGTCTGTTGTTATGGCCCGGCGTAAACGAGGCGTTTGGATTGACCTATCTTGAAGCGCAGGCCGCAGGCGTCCCGGTCGTCGCCCAAGATCGCCCCGGCGTCCGGGATGTGGTATTCTGCCCCTTATCGCGCGTCGATGATGGTGCGGCTGCGCTGGCCACGCAGATCGAAATGCTGTGCACCGATCCGGCAGCGCGACAGCGCGTCGGCATGCAAGCCCGCAATCACGTCGCGGCGCACCATCTGCTTGGCTCTGCGACCGCAGAGCTGAACATGACGTTGGAGACCCTGACATGATCCGCCTTGCTCTTTTGCGCCATGGTCACACCGCATGGAACCGCGCGGGACGTATTCAGGGGCGAACTGACATTCCACTTGATGCCGAGGCGCGCGCGCATTTGGCGGCACTTTGTCTGCCTGACGATTGGCGACAGGCCGATGTCGTTGCGAGCCCCCTGTCGCGTGCCATGGAAACCGCCGCAATTGTCACAGACCGCACAGCCCGCGCCGAACCCGCCCTTATGGAAATGGATTGGGGCACATGGGAGGGCGGGCATGGGATCGCGCTCAAGGCCGATCCGGCCTCGGGCTTTCGCGATATTGAACATTGGGGGTGGGACTATTGCCCGCCACAGGGGGAAACGCCAAATGATCTGCGTGCACGGCTGCGCCCTTGGGTCCATGGCCTGATCCGTGACACCATTGCCGTCTGCCACATCGGTGTGATGCGGGTGCTGATGGCTATGGCGACAGGCTGGGATTTTGACGGGCCTGCCCCGTTTGTCATCAAACGCGATAGGCTGTTTATACTGCACATTGATGGGCAGGACGTAACAGCCACCCCCACGCCACAACGCCTGGACAGGCGCGCGCCATGAAGGTGATGATCGTCGTCACACATCTGCTGGGCACAGGCCATCTGGCACGGGCGCTGATGCTTGGGCGTGCCTTTGGTGCGGCGGGTGATCAGGTGACGGTGGTCAGTGGCGGCACGCCCGTTCCGCATTTTGACACGCGCGGGCTGACGTTGGTGCAGCTTGCCCCGGTCTGTTCAGACGGGACTGATTTCACCACGTTGCTGGATCAGGACCGCACTGTTGCGACTGCTGACCATATGCAAGCGCGGCAAGATCAACTGAAGGCGACACTGGCGCATGTCGCACCGGATGTTCTGATCACCGAACTGTTCCCATTCGGGCGCCGCATCCTGCGTGATGAATTCCGCGCCCTGTTGCAAGACGCGCATGCAATGCCCGAACGTCCCCTCATTCTCACATCGATCCGCGACATTCTTGCCCCGCCCGGCAAACCCGCAAAGGCCGCGTTTGCCGACGAGGTGATCGCACAATTCTATGACGGGGTTCTGGTACATGCCGACCCAGAGGTGGTCACGCTGGAACGCAGTTGGCCCGTGTCAACAGAACTGGCCAAACGGCTGCATTACACTGGTTTCGTGGCCCCTTCGGCCCCTGCCCACAGCACCGAACAACATGGAACGATCTTGGTCAGTGCGGGTGGTGGCGCAGTCGGGGACGGGGTTTTCCATGCAGCACTTGAGGCGGCGCATTTGATGCCCACGGTGCGGTGGCATTTGCTGGTTGGTGGCAGTGACGCGCGCCGCGCACGTCTGGCCGCAGATGCAGCATCGAACGTACAGATCGAGCCGCCACGCGCGGACTTTCGCACGCTCTTGCAAGGGGCGGCGGCATCTGTGTCCATGTGCGGCTATAACACGGCGCTGGATATATTACAGACAGGTGTGCCCGCCGTGCTGATCCCGTTCGATGACGGGGGTGAAGTTGAACAAGGGTTGCGTGCAGAGGCGTTGAACGTCCAAGACGGCATAACCATCTTGCGCGAAACCGAGCTGAGCGGACCGGCACTGGTCGCAGCGGTGGACACCGTGCAACAAGCGCCGCGCCGCGTGCCCCGCAGTGTTGGAATGGACGGGGCGGCACAGACCGTTGGTATTGTTTGCGATCTGTGGGGGCAGCACAAACAATGAAGCTGGACTGGTCCCCATTGCATCGCGCGCTCGCTGCCTGTCGGCGGGACAACATTGCCGTGCCCTTTTGGTGGCGTGACGATGATGCGATCGCCCTGACACCAGCGTTGGATCGACTAATGACCCTGTCTGTGGACACTGGCCTGCCAGTGCACTTGGCGATCATACCAGCCTATGCCGATCCAGCCCTTGTTGGGCACATCGACACAAGCAGCATGATCCCCGTTGTCCATGGATGGGCACACACCGATCACAGCGCAGGTGTGGGTAAGAAGAATGAATTTCAGACAGCGCGCACAGATGCGGTGAGCGATGCCAACCAAGCGATGGATCGGATGCGCGCGTTATTCGGCGCATCCCTCAGACCGATGTTCGTACCCCCTTGGAACCGGATCAATGATGACGTGGTGCGTGCGTTGCCTGCCCTTGGATACAGCGCGCTGTCCACCTTCAACCCACGTTGCAACCCCATCGCGACTATCGGACTCGAGCAGATCAACACGCATATCGACCCAATCTGGTGGAAAGGGACACGCGATCTGGTGGAGCCTGATGTGCTGATCGAACAGGCAGCACAACACCTCGACGCGCGACGCACCGGACGCGAGGACAAGGACGAACCGCTGGGCCTGCTGACACACCACCTTGTGCATACAGACGCAATTTGGGACTTCACCGCAGGATTTGCGCAGGAAATGCTGGCAGGGGGCGCAACCCCTTGGGGAATGGAGAACAACTTATGAGCAGACTTGAATCCATGCGGCGGCGTCTGACGGCGCAAATCGACGGGATCAACTGGGCGGCGGATCTGATCCAGGACATCCAAGGCGACGTTCTTGAAATGGGGCTTGGGAATGGGCGGACCTATGACCACCTGCGGCAGGAAATTTCGGATCGTCGCATATGGGTGATCGACCGCATATTGAAATGCCATCCCAGTTGCATCCCACCTGCCGCCGACTTTTTGCAGGGCGAGGCAGAGGACATGCTGAGCCGCCTCGCGGACGAAGGACACAAGATGGCACTGGCCCACTACGATTTTGGGCACGGGGTGAAAGAATTAGACGTAAGCGAAGGTGCCGCACTGAGCCCATATATCGCGGCGGTCATGGCACCGGGGGGGCTTGTGCTGTCTCAACAACCACTGATTGGATTCACGCAGATCAAAGGGCCGGATACGGTCGATCCGGAACGCTATTTGTTCTATCGTTACGCATAATCCAACAGCACGGGCATCAAGATGGCGCAGCACCTGTTGTCATATCGGTATGCAGCACATTAAGCTTACTGGGATTCATGGCCACAGTAAGTGGCCAGTCCAAGGGAGTAACGGAATGAAGATGTTTAAGACGGCCGCGATGGCTGCAGCAGCAATTGTGGCGGCTGGAGCTACTTTTGCCGCGCCACTCAAACTGACACCTGCCAGTCCACAGCCGAGCGGCTTGAAAGCAGGGCTTTCGGTGGAATACGCCTATCCTCTCGATGTGAAGAACCTGAGCCAAGCGACGCGATATTTGAAAAAGGGCAAGGCCGGCACGCCGCTCAAGGGGCTAGATTACCGTGATACCGCGCCCGGCGAAAACGCGTTGACGTCCACGCAGGTTGAACATGTCGCGGCGGCGATTTCAGGCTATGTGAAATTTGATAGCCCTGGCACGTATACGATCGAGTTCCTGTCGAACGACGGGATAGACGCCCATATCGGGGGGCAACCTGTTGGCTATTTTGATGGACGTCAGACCTGTCAAGAAACGCCCGCGGTTGACGTAGAAGTACCACAAGCAGGTTGGTATCCGATCGAGATCACGTATTTTCAGCGCGTTGGAACGTCTTGCTTACTGATGCGTGCGGGACAGGGTGCACCTGACTGGATGCCCGACTCGGCTTTTGGGTATAATTGAGCCGGAAATTTCCAAGACAATGCGCGCGGGCTAAAGGTGGCTCGGGCGCATTTTAACTGAGCGGTGTTTTGTAATCCCCCCTAAAATTAGTGATGTTCGAAAGTAGAATTTTCTCGGCAATTTAACAGAGGACATCTACGAAGAAGAACGGACGATCTAGCGACGCGCAGGTGATGTCGTTCCTGAAGCAGGTAGAGCACAATGTGCTAGGTTCTGAACTCTGTCGTTAACCTGGGATGAGCAGCACCAGCTTTTAGACGTGGCGGGCCAAGTTCGGCGTCAAGGACGCTCCGTTGTTAATCCCCCCATTTTTAATGGGGTCCAGCCGTAGAATTCAGGCGGCTGTTTTCAGTTTCATAGCGGGTGTGATGCCG
>ENA-OQVM01000222-OQVM01000222.1-marine-metagenome-genome-assembly--contig:-NODE-222-length-94674-cov-30.601985_pt1 | contig 94674 bp, 83 predicted proteins | sample MGYA00237776_ERZ505498 | MGnify/ENA primary metagenome ERZ505498 (study PRJEB26159, sample SAMN06265151) | marine metagenome | isolation source: Helgoland LTER site | place: Germany:Helgoland, sampling... | reverse complement strand
CATCACTGCTAAGTACAGTGAAGTAGTTAATGTGGTAGGCACCCCAAGCGTTCAGTTTGACGTTAAGGACTCAAGTGGCACCCCAACCCTGATTACCGTCAACTATGTGTCTGGTAGTGGGTCTGATAATTTGGTGCTCCAATATGTGGCCCCACCGGTTGAAAGTGATGTTAGTTTTCCATTGACTTTTGATATGCCGACCGGATCTTTGACCCTATCTGGAGGAGAAGTTAAAGATGCTGATGGTAATTCTGCAGCAGATACTATAGACCTAGATAGTCTAACAATGGCTAATAATGCAGCCGATGGAACCGAGGGAGGTAATATTGAAGGTAGTTTAGTAAGTATTTCAGTATTGGATATGGATGGACGCGACTTGTCTGTGGGTGAAGAAGTCACAGTTATTGTTAACTACAAGGAAGCGGTCTTTGTGGAAGGCACACCGCAAGTGCAGTTTACCCTTGATAACAAGGATGATACCACCCCTGCCACCCCTGCCAATGCTGGGTATGTGAGTGGGTCTGGTACATCTACTTTGACGTTTATCCATGTTGTTACGACGAATGACAGTATTGCAACCTTGGTAACTGAAGCACCAGCTGCGCCAGCTGGAGCTGGCGGTACTACTGATCAAACAACCGGAACTAGTGTTGTTCCCACCGACTTGGTCAGTGACGTTGATATTACAACTTACACGACGATGGATGTCGATGGTAACGAAATCAATATCGCTACAGTGACCGTTAACTTTAGCGAAGCCGTAATGGTGACGGGTACACCCACCATTAAGTTGAATCTTGGCGATGAATCTTCAAGTAATGATCTCGAAGTTGAAGCAGCTTATTCAGGAGACGGAAGCTCGTCGACTGCCATGACGTTCACCCACACCGCAGTGTGGAACGGTGACCAGAACGATTTTAACCAACCCTATTATCTTATTAATCAACTAAACCTTGATGATGCTGCTAGTATTATTGATACGTCTTCGTTAGCTAACTTTGGCGCAGTGGCTACTTCTTCGGAAGGCACCATTGTAGCCACAATGTCTAGTGACGGTGCTGGCGATGAGACAACTGAAACTGAGGCTGTTACCAATGCTACCCAGTTCCCAACAATAGTCTTTGCAGGTGATGGCACCAACACAGATCAGACTAATACCTCGATTAAAACTATTAACCAGTTTATATCTGAGTTTTCCGAGGATGGAACACTTACTGGCGCACAATCTGATTATCAGTTAGTCAACAACCTTGATACTGACCTGCAGTTCCCTGATAGCGGTTTTACCATCGCTGTTGGTGATGAAAATGATTCCAACAATGATAGTCGTATTCTTTTACAAGACTTAAATGACTTTGAAGCGGGCGCCCTCACCAGCGTATCTAAGGGCGCGGGTGTTGTTCACATTTTTGAGGGCGACACGCTAAAGTTTGTTGCCACACTCAATAGTGATGGCACTGTTTTGATTGATGGGAGCGAAGGTGGCAGCGGCAAAATGCTGCTGAAAGATGTTCCACTTATGACCGATGTTTATGAAAACACGTTCTACAGCGCTCTTGAAGATAGCCTAGACTCTGAGGCAGATACGTCTCATGAAGTTAACGGCTCTTTCTTTGGAGGAGATACGTTGGTGGTGGATGAGTTAGCTCAGGCTAACTTAGTTCCACAGTGGGTCACTACTACCGATGAGAACGTTACGGTCCATACGTTGAGTGACACTGGTAGTGTGAAACGCGCTGAGTTGGAGGAAGTGCAAGAGAATGGGGGCAACCCAGTAAGTTACAAACTAACCACTTATGATACTGACGGCGCTACAGAGTTGGAAACGTATGCTATTAGTGGCGCTGAGACGCTGTCTATTACAGGATCGGCTGGCAGTGTAACAAAAGACCTTGACTCTAATGACACCTTAGAAACAACGGTAAACGAAACTAAGTTAACGGCAAGCGACTCTGTTCTGGTTGAAAACGGTATTATTACAGCGACCGTTACCTTTAGTGACGCCGTGTTGGTGACAGGTACACCTAACATAACATTGCTGATTGGTAGTGAAACAGTTGAAGCGACCTATGCAGGACACGCTAACCATACGTTTACTCAGGATAATAAGGGTGATTTTACCCAAGAAAAGCCCTATTCAGCAAACGTTACGCCGTCTGAATCCCTGACGTTCACCTACGCCATTAAAAATGATCAATTGGATACTGACGGCATTACTATTGTTCCGGGCTCGTTGGTTCAATCTTTAGGATTGATAAAAGACGCCATGGGCAATAACGTCAGCTTGGCTCATACAGTTGATATTGATAATACGGTGACTAATATTACTGTGGATGCAGTTGCGCCCACAGTAACTTCTTATGTGATGACCGCAGTTAACATGCCAGAGGTCAGTGACACTAGCCTTGGAGTTGAAAACCAAATCGTTACAGCGACCGTTACCTTTGATGAAGCCGTAATGGTGACAGGCACACCCACCATTGATTTAAAAATTGGTGAGCAAACAGTTAAGGCGGAATATTCAGGAAACGGAGCCTTGGCTGCTGTCCAAAGCTTCACCTACACCCTTTTAACCGAACAATCGGAAAGTGACGGCATTAGTGTTATTGAAGGCTCGTTGACTAACTCCCCAGCCTTAACAGGGGCAGGTGTGGCTAGTGTGCCAGCAGGCACGATTTTAGCCCAACATTCCGAAGGTGCGTCTAGTTCTAGTCTGGTTGAAAACGGTGTTATTACAACGACCGTTACCTTTGATGAAGCCGTAGTGGTGACAGGTACACCCACCATTGATTTGGTTATTGGTAGTGATTCAGCTGCAGTTAGCACTGTGAAAGCGGTCTATTCAGGAGATGGAAGCTCTTCGACTTCCATGACGTTCACCCACACCATTTTAGAGGGTCAACTGGATGCTGATGGCATTAGTGTTAGTGTAGCTGAGGGCTCGTTGGCTAACTCTGCAGCACCAGCAGGAACGATATTAGATGCCGCAGGCAATGACGCCAGTTTAAGTCTTGTTGGAGCGACTAATAACACTGCGCCTCCGATTAATGTGGATGCAGTTGCTCCCACAGTAATCTCTTATGAGATGACGCCAGAACCAATAGCCCAAGAGCTTGTCAGTGGCGTTGAAATTACAACTTACACGACGAGTGATGACGATTCTAACTTAGTCAATATCGCTACAGTGACCGTTAACTTTAGCGAAGCCGTATCAGTGACGGGTACACCCACCATTAAGTTGAATCTTGGCGATGAATATTCAAGTAATGATATCGACGTTGAAGCAACCTATTCAGGAGATGGAAGCTCGTCGACTGCCATGACGTTCACCTACACCGCAGTGCAGAACTATGACGCTAACGATTATGATTATAACCAACCTTATGAGCTTATTAATCAACTGAACGTTAATGATGCTGATAGTATTATTGATATTACTTCATTGTCTAACGTTAATAGCTCAAATATTAAGGTTGCAGGCGATGTCATTACAGCCACCGTGACCTTTGATGAAGCCGTAGTGGTGACAGGTAAACCCACCATTGCATTGGACATTGGTGGCAAACCGGTTACGGCGGAATATTCAGGAAACGGGGCCTTGGCTAAGGCCCAAACGTTCACCTACAAAATTTCCGATTTTGATTTTGATGCTGATGTTGACGGCATTAGTATTGTTGAGCACTCGTTGACTAACTCTGAAGCATTGGGTAACACACCAGCAGGCACGATCTTAGACGCAGCGGGCAACCCCGCCACTTTAGATCATTTAAACGTTGTTGATATCACTGTGCCGCCTATCAAAGTGGATGCAATTGCTCCATCGGTGGTCTCAGCATCGGACTTAGTGTTTACCCCAAGTATAAATTCTGGCGACAGCCTAGAAATGAGGGTCAACTTTAGCGAGGATGTAACATTAGCGTTGGGTCAGAATGCTGGCCTAACTCTGTTAGTTGATAATGATACCGGTGGGACTTCACAAGTTAATATGATCGCAACGGGTATGGGCGTGACCGGAAACCATTTAACCTTTACATCCGATACGCTAGTCACGGGCTTGTTTGATACTAACAATGTTCAATTGGCCGGTCATTCATTGGATTTTGCGGATAATAGTCTTGTCGACCAAGCGGGTAATTCTGTAATGAAAGATTTTGGTAATATTGAGGTGGCAAATAGTCAACCAATAGACACAAGGTCTAATAAAGAGTCAAAACAGACTGAAGGTTACGAGAGGTTCAGTGACTTGGCTGCTGCGGCAGCATTAAACGCAGATGGCCCGGACAACTTAATGCTCTCTGCTGCGGATGGAGCTATTAACTCCATTACAGGCAATAAAGAGATCATTGGTAGCGAAGGGTTCGACCAAATTTTTGGCGGTGAAACTGCGGAGCACCTGCTTGGTGGGGGAGGCAGTGACTTCCTCAAAGGTGGCGGTGGCGACGATACACTTGATGGTGGTGATGGCGATGATTTTGTTTTCGCCGATGCTGGTGATGACACAGTTAACGGTGGTGAGGGTAGTGACACCATTATGTTTGATGAGCTTACAACGGCCAGTGAATTGGTAATTGATTTGTTTAAAGACATATCTGCCCAGGCCGCTAATGACGACTTGGGAACCAACACCATATCGAGTATTGAGAACGTTATTGGAACATCATCTGTCGATCTGATTGACGGTAATGGCTATGACAATTTCATTGATGGCGCTGGTGGAGATGACGAGATTAAAGGTGGTCGAGGTGATGACGTCTTGTTTGGTGGTGATGGTGCAGACATGCTTTACGGTGGCCGTGGTGAGGACACATTAGAGGGTGGTCAAGGTCATGACACTCTTTCAGGTGGAGCTGGCAAAGACACGTTTGTGTTTACCCTAGCCGACGATGGTGAGTTTAGTCTAACGAGCGCTGATAGCGATACGTTGATTAATTTTAATCACCGTGCCGACAAAGTTGAAGTTGATGGCCTGACGGACACTCAGTCTGTCCATTTATCGTATGGTCAGTTGTTTGTTAGAGATAACAATGTCGCCGAAGCGGCGGTGTTCGATGAGGCCAATGACCTGCTGCTGGCGGATGGCTTTAACATCAACCTCACTGATGATCATCTGGACAACTTCCTGACTGAAACTAATCTGGATATAGTCTAACCATAAAATTAGTCACCTTACTCGCCACCGCCAACCTAGGCGGTGTGCGCAGATATGGAGTAGGATTATGCGTCAAATGGCGTGCATCACATTATTAACCTTCTTGGTTGGTTTGAGCCCACTGTGTGCGGCTCAGAAAATCTTGAAGGTGGATGATGAAGTCTCCGTTACGGTGAAGTTTAACCATGATGTAGTGGTTAATGGCGAACCAACGGTTAATTTAATGGTGGGTAATCAAATAGTTGAGGCTACCTATACTCAAAAGGGTTCTACGGGAAAGGCATTGAGGTTTAAGTATGTCATTCAGCAAGGTGACATGGACCTCAATGGCATTTCAATAATAGAGAATTCTCTAAAAAATGCAGTGGGTCAAGGAGCGACACCCGCCAGCACGATTAAAAGCCAAACTGGTGATGATGCCAGTTTGCTGCATGCAGGTTTGTTAAACAGTGTTGCTATGAGGGTAGACACTAAAGCCGCATCGATAAGCACAATCTCAATCAAGCTGGATACCACAAATGATTTGAATAAGGGCCATACAATTATCGCCAATGTTGAATTTGACGAACTAGTCATGGTAACGGGTGAACCCACCCTTAATTTGCGAGTCAATGGACGCATCGTTGAGGCCGTTTACACCGGAGTGGGTGACTCGGTTAATAGCCAGCAGTTTACCTACACCTCTTTTGTGAGTGACACAAAGTTTGTGGATGGCAACATTAGTGTTATTAAAGACTCACTGAAGGTTTATCCCCAAGCTTTGGATGCAAATGGTGCCACTTTAGCAGCAAGCATGATTTCAGATATGGCGGGTAATCCTGCCAATTTACTTCATGCCAAGCAGGCCTATAAAAAGCCATCAATCTTAACAAATAGTTTTGTTGCTAAGCTAGACACACTAGTTCAGCCAACGGCTATTGAGCTTGCCACTGTGATTGAGACAGTGATAGAAAATGGTTTAAAAGCTGATGCTGAGCTAGCAACTGAGGCTGAACTAGCAACTGAGGCTGAACTAGCAATTGAGACTGAACTAGCAACTGAGACTGAACTAGACACTGAGACTGAACTAGCAACTGAGGCTGAACTAGCAACTGAGGCTGAACTAGCAATTGAGACTGAACTAGCAACTGAGGCAGAGCTAGACACTGAGACTGAACTAGCAACTGAGGCAGAGCTAGCAACTGAGGCAGAGCTAGACACTGAGACTGAACTAGCAACTGAGGCAGAGCTAGACACTGAGACTGAACTAGCAACTGAGGCTGAACTAAATACTGAAACTGAGGTAATGACTGACGCTAAAATAGTTATTGATACTGAAATAGTTATTGATACTGAAATAGTTATTGATACTAAGACGGATAAAATCACAGTAACCCCAATGGCTTTGGCATCTTTAACGAAGGGTAGCCAAGTAAGTTGGGTTGAGTTAATTAAGCAGCACCCTAATGTACGTGTGCAACAAGCAGCTGTTACTCGCCAGCAATGGCGAGTTGTGGAGTTGCAGGCTGGCCGTGGGGTGGATGTTGATTTATCCACTTCGGGGCACGTGCCAATAATTGAAAACTACAGCAAGGATTTTACTCGGGTCAGTAAAAAAGAGGCGTATGTAGACTTGGAGCTGTCTGTTAAACATACCCTGTATGATTTTGGTGCTGAACAAGCCTTAGTAGACAGCGAAAGCTCTACTCTGGCGCAGCAACGTTTAGAGTATGTTTCAGCCTTTGCTGAACAAGCCCATGCCATGTGGACGTTAGGGCTAGAGTGGCAGTTGGCCATGGATAGTGTGACCCTGCTGCGTGCAGGTTTATGGCAATCTAACCAGCACAAAGACAACCTAATAAAGCGCTTTGAGGCCGGTGTAGGCACCATAAGCGAGCTGCGCACACAGCAGCTGTATAGCTTGGATATCGATAATCAAATTGCCCAATGGCTCAGTCAGCAACAACAAGTGAGCGATTCCCTAACCCAAGAATATCAACTCTCTCCCGAGGAGCTAAGTGCCATGTGGCAACCCGTTAAGGCTTTACTATCGACGCCAAGGCCGCCTCAGTCTAGCAACCTGCGCAGTGCCGTTGCTAGTCAGCATGCCCAACAAGCACTGCATAAAAAAATGAAAAACTTAAGGGCGTTGGCTAAGCCGCAGCTGAGTGGGGAAGTTAATACCACTTTGTATGATGCTACCAACGGGACGGAAAACAATGATATGGCTGGCAAGTTAATATTTTCTGCATCGGTCTTTGATAACGGCGTTACTGATGCGCAGACAGCCGGTCTTAATGAACAGGTACATTATCTGCAAGATGTGTTGCGTCAGTTGGTGTCAAAAAAAGCCCTAGAGTTTAATGATTTGCAAATTCAATCTGCACGCTTACAACAAAAGATGCGTCATAACCAGACCAAACAAATGAATATAAAAGACCAGATCGTAAAACTGGAGATCGGGCTAGGGTCTAGCCACAACAATGTAAATGGTTTGGCCCTCTTGCAACAGCAGTTGCTGCAAGAGCAGGTAGAAGCCCTGGCCCAAACCAATAAACAACAGGAGCTGTTGCTTAAACAAGTGTTCGTTACCGAACAGTTAGTTAAACAATTGCAATTGGATGGGACCTTACTCAATGAGTTCTAATTATAAAACATTACCAAGTGAGCATTGGTTTTTTGGGGCGATATTACGTAATAAGCGCTTGTATGCTCAAGTGATATTAGCCTCTGTATTTATCAACGTGTTTGCACTAGTCAGTGCTTTTTACATTATGACGGTTTACGACAAGGTGATTCCAAACGACGCCATGGAATCTTTGGTAGCCTTAACCATAGGCATTTGTATTGTTATGGCATTTGATTTTATTTTGAAAATCATACGGGGTTTGTTTACCGACCATGCGGGCGTGCAAATTGATCGCCAAGTGTCGCAGTTGTTGTTTGAGCGGCTGTCGAAAAATGACAATGTTGCAGGTCAAAAGCCAACCGGAGCTATGGCGGCCACGGTGAAGGAGTTTGATAGTGTAAAAGACTTTTTAGGCTCGGCGTCATTTGTTGTATTTGCTGATTTGCCGTTTGTGTTTTTGTTCTTATTTGTACTTTATGCGATTGGTGGCCCAGTGGCAGCAGTACCCGCTATCATCGTCATTTCTACCCTAGCAGTGGCCCTTATGGTGCAGCCAATCCTTAAGCGGTTAGCCGCCAATGCGGCTAAAGATGGCCAGTCTAAACAGGCTGTTTTGGTGGAAATGCTCAATAGTTTAGAAACCTTAAAAACGTTGCCTGGCATCAGTTTGTTGCAAACCCGCTGGATGGAGAGCGTGGCACGCCAAGGAACGGTGTCTCTTAAGTCCCGTTTTTGGAACCAGCTCACTTCTAATTTTTCTCAACTGGGCCAACAAGCGTCACAAGTTGGCATTGTGGTGTACGGTGTGGTGTTGATTAGTGCGGGTGATTTAACCATGGGCTCTTTAATCGCCTGTGTTATTTTATCGGGTCGAACTTTGGCACCTATGGCCCAACTTACAGGGTTGCTGGGCCGCTTAAACCAGTCTCTCACGTCCTACAACAACCTTAATGAACTGATGCAAGAACCGGTGCGCGAAAATAAGCGCCAAGAACAGATCCGACGTCCTGTGTTAACTGGTGATATAGACTTTCAAAATGCTTGCTTCTGTTACCCTGAGCAAAAAAAAGACACATTAACCAACATCAACGTGTCTATTAAGGCGGGTGAAAAAGTAGCGATCTTGGGCCGTATAGGTTCTGGTAAAACCTCGTTGCTAAGGCTGTTGGCAGGTATTTATGAACCCACCTCTGGGAGTGTGCAAATTGACCACACCGAAGTTAACCATTTGCACCCAGAAGACCTACGTAAAGGATTAGGCGTGGTGATGCAAACGCCTATGTTGTTTTCTGGAACGGTGAAAGAAAACCTTTTACTGGGTAACCCAAACGCCACCGATGACGAAATAGTGGCTTGTGCAGAGCACTCGGGTGCGGCTGGTTTTATTAGCCAACTGCCAGATGGTTACGAAACGATTCTTACGGAGCGGGGGCAGCAATTATCTGGTGGGCAGCGCCAAGCCTTAAGCATTGCTCGTGCTTTGGTGAGTAATCCTGCGGTGATAGTAATGGATGAGCCCACCAGTGCCATGGACAATGCTACGGAGCAAGAGCTGGTGCTGCGTTTAAAGGCCAGCTTGGCCAATAAAACTGTAATTTTAATTACCCATCGAGGCAGCTTATTGTCGTTAGTTGACCGCGTGGTGATTCTTGATAGCGGCCGTATTATGGCCGATGGTCCAAAGGAGCAGGTGCTTAACAAATTGGCCAGCAAGAAGGTGGCACAATGAATTCGGATAGCGCAATGAATAAAGTCTTCTATACAATCTTAGCTTTTGTAGTGATCGCGGTGATTTGGGCGCTTAATGCCAAGCTAGATCAGGCGATACGTGCTGAAGCTCAAGTGGAACCAATGGGTAAAGTGCAGGTGGTACAAAACCGCTACCCTGGCTCGGTGAAAAAGTTTAGCGTTGCGGTGGGTGATTTGGTAGAAAAAGGTGACGTTTTGTTTTGGTTAGAGGACGAAGAGATCCAAGCTAGCCTCATACAAAATAGGGTGGTGTATTTTTCTTCTATGGCCCAAAGCACTCGACATAACGCAGAGGCCTTTAGTACTGAGTTAATTTTTTCGCCTGAAATTCCTGAGCAGTATACGGCCTCTCAGTATTCCATTTATCAATCCAAAAAATCAGCACTAAGTGAGCAGTTGAGCATTCTTGATGCCGAGATTAACAGTAAGCTTAGCCAAATTAAACAGGCTCAGGCGGGAGTGTCTGCGGCGCACTTTAGCCTTGAGCTAACACAAGAAGAATTGGCAATTTATGAGCCACTAGTGAAGCTTGGTGCAGAACCTAAGGTGCGCTTGATTGGGTTGCGTCGTCAGTTACAAGAGGCTAACGACAATATCACACAGAAAACCATAGCCCAAGAAGGCCTTCGTATTGACATTACTGCTTTAGATCGACGTAAAGACCAAGCCTTGGTGGCTTTTAAAGTGGAGGCTAAAGAGCGCCTAGTAGAAGCACAAAATACAGCTGCCAAGGCCAAGGCCGAGTTTGACTCACTCAACGATAAATTATCTATGGCACAGGTAAAAGCGCCTGTGAGCGGCATTATTTCGTCACTCAATGTGACCACAAGAGGCTCAGTGCTAAAGGGTGGAGATACCTTGGCCGAAATCGTGCCTCAGTTTAGCACTTACCGAATTTTGGCCAAGGTGAAACCTGCTGATATTGGTTTGGTGGCTATTGGCCAGATGGTGAAGGTGAGTTTTACGGCCTACGATTTTGCTAAGTATGGGTCTATTGAAGGCAAAATAATGACCATTGCTCAAAATATTACTGAAACTCAGCGGGGAGATTTGTATTATGAAGTGTGGGTTGAAACGAAGACCCAGAATTTTTCAAAATCTTCCATTGTGCCTAACATCATACCGGGTATGGTGGCGCAAGTGGATATCTTAGGTGAGCAGAAAACGATAATGCGGTATATCCTTGCCCCCATGTATCGAACTGCAAATAGGGCTTTAACAGAGCTTTAATGCAATGTAGCTTCAGTTTTTAAGACCCTGTTATACTTCCGTTTGAAGCTGCGTAGACACTAAAATATTCTTCGGAAGCTTGCCATCGGCATACCGTTGGTAAGCCTGTTGATAGCCGTCTTCAAGGTGTTTTGTATATAGCTCAGTGTCAAATAAAGGCGTTGATAACCGATTGTCCATCAGAGTTTCTCTAATCTGCGCAAGACGCTCAGGGTGAGTGGCCAAATGGAGTATCAATGCCTCGTAATCCTGCTCAGTTTCGGTGATTAACTCGGGCAGACCGATCGCTGTCAATAAACTTCCAGCAACACGAGCAGCAAAACTGTCGCCAAGCATAGTTACCAACGGCAGACCTGCCCAGAGGGCTTCGGATGCAGTGGTATGGGCGTTATAGGCAAAGGTATCAATAAAAAGATCGGCCAGTTTTTGTCGTGCCAAATGCTCCTCCAACGGGGCCCGCTCCGCAAAAACTAGTCTGGACGGCTCAACACCGCGGGTTTCTGCCTGCTTACGCAAATTGTTTTCAGACAATGCATTCGAATTTCGCAGCCAAAGCACACTACCCTCAACCTTAAGAAGGACCCGCATCCACAGATCAAACTCACGGGGAGAAATTTTATAATTGTTGTTAAAACAGCAAAACACAAAGCCGATTTCGGGCAGACCCATGTCGGAGCGGGTCATTAGACGTGTGGATATTGGCCGGGTATTGTCGGTGGGCATAAAGGAATTGGGTAATCTTAGTATGCGTTCACTGTAATACTGCTCATAGCCACTTGGAATGAGAACTGGGTCGGCGATTATATAGTTCATAAAATCGGCCCCCATGGTGACCGAATACCCGAGGTAACTAATCTGAACTGGGGCGGCGCGATAAGCAAAAATACCCGCCCGATGATTTGCTGTGTACCCAGTTAAATCAATTGCTATGTCGATCTTATCTTGCCGAGCTAACAAGGCAACCTCTTTATCGCTCATACCTTGGACATCAATAAAAACATCAAACGCCTTGCTCAAACGCTGACGCATATCGCTGCCTTTGGCAGGCCCGATGGAATAGCCGTAAACGTCAAAACGCCTGCGGTCATGTGTTTCAAGGACTTTGGCTATTAAATAGGCAACAGCGTGTTCACGAAAATCTGCAGAAAAATAACCAATGCGCAGCCGTTGAGATTTCTGGGGTAACTGGGGTTTCGGAGGTAACAGCGTTTTATGTTCATCAAATTTCTTTGAGAAGGCTTCTGAACGCATTTTATGTCTCTCTGGCGAGTCTTCCAATGACAGCATGCTAAAGGGACTGACTGCTTGAGTGTGTATGCCTAGTTTTGGAATTAATGCCAGATCTTTCTCAATGGCATCCCAATCACAAATCTGTGCTTGCTGATGCAGCTTTTGGGCGCGAGCTTTTGCATAGTCAGGTTTAATGTGTAAAGCCTGTCTATAGTTCTCTATAGCGGCCTTTTTATCACCTATACTGTTGAGGGCGGTACCAAGATTGTAATAAGCCTCAGCATAATCAGGCTTAATGGTCACGGCCTGTTTATAACTTTCTATAGCTGCCTCTAGATTGTCGTTACCCTGCAGGGCAATGCCCAGATTATAATACGCATGTGCATAGTTAGGGTTGATTTGTGTCGCCTGTTTGTAATTTTTTATAGCGGCCACTAAATCACCCTGATCTTTTAGGGCATTGCCAATATTATTAAAGGCTTCGGCATAGCCAGGGTTGATCTGTATAGCCTGCTTGTAACTGTGTATAGCCGACTCTAGATCACCTTTATCTTTTAGGGCATTACCCATATTACTGCAGGCCTCGGCATAGTTGGGCTTAATATTCAGGGCCTGCTGGTAGCTGTGTATAGCGGCCTCTAGATCACCCTTATCTTTTAGGGCGATACCCATATTGTTATAGGCGTGAGCGTAGTCAGGTCTGATTTTAAGGGACTGCTTGTAGCTGTGTATCGCCACCTCTAAATCCCCTTTATCTTTATGAGCAATGCCCATATTGTTATAGGCCTCAGCATAGTTGGGCTTAATATTCAGGGCCTTCTTGTAGCTGTTTATAGCCGTCTCTAGATTACCAGTAGCCTGCAGGGCGACCCCCATATTGTTATAAACCTCAGCATAATTAGGTCTGATTTTAAGGGCCTTTCTGTAGCTGTTTATAGCGGCCTCTAGATCACCTTTATCCTTGAGGGCATTGCCAATATTACTATAGGCATCAGCATTGTTTGGCTGAATCTTCAAGGCCTGCTTATAGCTGTTTATAGCCGCCCCCAGGTCACCTTTATCGTTCAGGGTGGCACCCATATTAATATAGACCTCAGCGTAGTCGGGGTTAATCTTAAGCGCTTGTTTGAAGCTGTTTATAGCGGCCTCTAGGTCACCCTTACCCTTCAAGGCCATACCCATATTGTTATAGGCATCAGCATAGTCAGATTTAATTACCAGTGCCCGTTTATAGCTATCTATAGCGGCATCGTATTGCATTAACCCTGCATTACACGCTCCGGAAATATTGTACAGAACAACTGAATTTGGAAATCTCTCCAATTTTCGACTGCACTCAGACAACGCTTGCTGAAGCTGCCCTTGAGTATAAAGGTTGATGATCGACCGTAACTGATCTGAGGGAGGGTCTTTTGGCACTGTTGTTGTGCCTTTAGTTAATGACTGGAGAGCGATGAGCGCTTCTTTATTCTTTGAATACTTTTGGAGAATATCTTGGTAAATATGTTGTGCTTCTTCGAGTTGACCATCTTTAGATTTACGCTTAGCAACCCGCAGGGCTTTATCCAGTTTCATGGTGTCAAGGATATTGGGCTTAGAGGCATTTGAGCCCTCTATTTCCATGTTATTGGTGTCACCTTGGCTTCGTTCCATAATTCAGTCCATGATCCATATATTTATTCCTAGGCTATTATATGAACATATTTACCAGACTACCGCATCTAGCCCGCCGTAATTAGCTAAAAGCGTATGATCTAATTATCATGCGGGTGTCGATAGTCGCTTGCAAAGGTGTCGCAAATCTTCGCAAACCTGTTTATGGCCTGCACAAGGCAAATGGTATAGTGCTCCTTGTTGAATAATGTAACCATTAATCGCCTCAACTTCTGTTGGTCTGCCTGCTTGGCAGTCTTGCAACATGGATGATTTATTGAGGGCAGTTTGCTGCAACACGCGCAATGCCGAGTTGAGCAAGCCTTGCCCCAAGGGTTCGATGCCTACACGGGACATCACGTCTTGGGTTTCTATACACAACTGCTGCAACCTTGGTCGACCCTGAGGATGATTAATGAGTTCTCCATTCGCACATTGATAGATGGCAGTGAGCGCATTAATCACACTATTAATGGCTAGTTTGTGCCACATGGGCGCACGAATGTCGGCATGCCACGCAATATTTAGCAGCGGTGGTTGGTCTTGTTGGTTTTCATTATTCGGCTTAATGGTAAGCAAGTTGACAATAAAGTTGGGTATTTCAGCAGCCAACAAATGGTCACTAAAGCTGCCAATGAGGGTTTCACCCTTACCCGCACGAACCACGTCAAATGGTCCTTTACGCCAAGCCCCGTCAGTGCTGGTTGCACAATAAATGTTAGCCTTTGGCAGGGCTCTTTGTAACGCTTGGGCGCTGCCCATGCCATTTTGTAGTAACACAATTTGGGCGTCATCTGCCAAGTGCTGACGCCATGGCAAGATAGCTTCTATAGTGGCGTAGGATTTACAACAAACTAACAGGTGTTGAATTTTAGTATCAAGGCGGTTGCTGGGCACCAAAGCTTCAGCTTTTACAAAGCTTAGATATTCACCTTCGGTCACCCGCACGCCACCAAATTTTTGGTATTGCGCCAGTTGAGCCGCGTCTTTTAATAGCAAAGTGACGTGGAACCCTCGGTGGGTCAAGGCACTGGCCCAAAGGCTGCCAATGGCTCCGACACCACAAATGTGCCAAGGGTAGGATGGAGGACGCGTCATGGGTTACAATATTACCATTAAGAGTTGTACTGTATTTTAACAAAGGAATTTACTAATGCCATCATTTGATGTGGTTTCCGAACTCGACAGCCATGAAGTGTCTAATGCTTTAGATCAAGCCAACCGTGAAGTCATCACACGCTATGACTTCAAAGGCACCAATGCGCGCTTTGAACAAGGTGAAGATCTGGTGACTATGCACGCGGACGTAGAGTTCCAACTGCAACAGATGTTACCTATATTACATGAAAAGCTCATCAAACGTGGTGTCGACATTCGTTGTTTAGAGGTTAAAGACCCAGAAACCACGAACATGAAAAGCCGTCAGGTAGTTTTGATGCGCACAGGTTTAGATAAAGAACTGGCTAAGAAAGTAGTGAAGTTCTTAAAAGAGAAAAAACTCAAAGTGCAGAGCCAAGTTCAGGGTGAGCAGGTCAGGGTAACGGGCAAAAAACGTGATGATTTGCAAGAAGCGATTGCCAGCTTGCGTGAAGGTGAGTTTGATTTACCACTGCAGTTTAATAACTTCAGAGATTAATAATGATGTTGAGTGCCCACAACCCAAACCTTGTTGTTAGATGGGAATTAAAAATTAATGTCTAAGCCCGTAAAGCTGTTGAGTTTGGTGGTTGTTTGCGCCTGTACCTTGTTGGCGATCAACTTTGGTATGCGCGCATCATTTGGTTTTTTTATGACCCCTATATCCAACGAATTTGGTTATGGGCGTGAGATTTTTGCATTCTCTTTAGCCCTACAAAACCTTTGTTGGGGTTTATTCCAACCTATTTCAGGGGCCATAGCCGATCGTTATGGCGCTGTTAAGTCTATTTATATGGGTTCAATAGCCTATGGCTTAGGTCTTTATGTGACTGCCACAGCGGACAGCTTTTGGGATCTGCATATAGGTGCTGGCATTCTGGTCGGTATGGGAATCGCAGGCACCGGTATGGGCGTGGTGTTGCCTGCTTTAGCTCGTATGGTGAGTGAAGAAAAACGAGGGCTGGCCTTAGGTCTAGGCACAGCAGCAGCCTCTTTTGGTCAACTACTAGTGATTCCTGTAGCGCAAGAATTTATTGCGGCCTATGGTTGGCAAATTACTTTGATGATTTTGGCAGGTGGCTCAATGTGCATGCTGCTATTGTCTGGCCCTTTTCACAATGATAGCCAACGTGCTGCAGCCTCAAGTTTAGAGCAAGATCAAAGCTTGTCTGAAGCCCTTAAAGAGGCAGGCGCACACGTTCACTATTGGTTACTTATCGCAGGTTTTTTTGTCTGTGGCTTTCAATTAGCGTTTATCACCGTGCATATGCCAGCTTATTTATCTGACAATGGCTTTGAAGCCAGTGTGGCCGTTGTTAGTTTGTCATTAATTGGTTTGTTTAACATTTTTGGTTGCTTATTATTTGGCTCATTATCAGGCAAATATTCTAAGAAAAATCTGTTAGGCCTTATCTACCTATTGCGTGCCGTGGCCATTGCAGCCTTTATGATCATCCCTATGAGCACCAATTCTATTTACCTCTTTTCTATTGTCACTGGCTTTTTGTGGCTCGCCACAGTACCACCTACTTCGGGTATCGTGGCGCAAATGTTTGGTTTAAAACATATGGGTAGCCTTTATGGCATCGTCTTTTTAAACCATCAATTAGGCTCATTTTTAGGGGTCTGGTTGGGTGGTTATTTTTATGACACAACGGGCAATTATGACAATGTTTGGTGGGCTGCTGCCGCCATTGCCTTGGTCACTGCCGCCATTCATATTTTTATTGATGAACGGCCTGTAAGCCGGCTTAGAATGGCAACAGCCTAGACATCAAGTTGCCCAGGGCAGCAATTAGTTATCCCGCTGGGCCTGTTTTTCTTGGGCTTTAGCCTTGCGCCGCAAAGCAATAGTCTCCACCGCGTCTGCACCTAAGTGACCTTCGCCACGCTCTTGGGCAAGCTGCATTTGATGCTGGCGTTCTTCAAAACGTTGACGCTGCTCAGGCGTGTGTTTGTCAAAGCAATGAGGGCAGCTGATGCCTTCTAGGTATTTATCGCTGCTTTGTTCTTGCTTTGTAATGGGCAAGCGACAGGCATGACATTGGTCGTAATGACCCTTTTCCAGTTGGTGGTTTACGGTCACTCGGTTATCAAAGACAAAGCACTCACCTTGCCACATCGTCTCTGCTTCTGGCACTTCTTCTAGGTATTTTAAAATGCCACCTTGAAGGTGATAGACCTCATCAAAACCTTGTTCTTTTAGGTAGGCGGTGGACTTTTCACAACGAATACCACCGGTACAAAACATGGCCACTTTTTTATTAGTTTTGGGGTCAAGGTTGTTACTCACATAAGTTGGAAATTCACGAAAAGAAGTGGTGTTTGGGTTCAATGCACCCTCAAAGGTGCCCACCTTTACCTCGTAGTCATTGCGTGTATCCACCACTACAACGTCTGGATCTGCAATTAAAGCATTCCAATCTTTGGGCTTAACATAAGTGCCAACCACTTGTTTAGGGTCGATACCCTCCACCCCCATGGTGACGATTTCTTTTTTCAGTTTTACTTTCGTGCGATAGAACGGATTACTGACTTCAAAAGACTCTTTGATGACCATATTACTAAGGCGTGCATCCTTCTCAAACCAAGCCAGTAATACATCAATGCCTTTGCGATGACCGGCTACGGTGCCATTGATGCCTTCAGATGCGAGTAACAAGGTGCCACGAATATTGTTGTACTCCATGACCTTAAGCAGCGGTTGCCGCAGGTCTTGGAACCTTTCTAGGGTGACAAATTTATACAGGGCACAGACAACAATGTGAGACTGACCAGGGGTCATGATAGGTTCCTTAGCGAGCCGAAACGTAAATCCGGAGCTTAGACGACGGGGGCATCATTAGCGCGCAACGTCTGTTGTTTTAAAAACAAGCTGTATTTTACTTGATAAATTTTACTTGATATATAGCCAAGCATTCAAATGTTAATGGCTTGCCTTTATTTTGCGTACAGTCTTTCTAGGTTGCACTAGCACTAAGCCTGATAACATGCACCCAAGGGCCAGCCATATGAGGGAACTGTGACTTTCTCCCAATATGATAATGCCTAACAAGACCCCAGATAATGTGACTACGTAGGCCACCTGACTGGCGAACACGGCGCCACTCAGACCCACGATCCAAATGTAGCCAGCGTAGGCGATCACATGCAATACACTATTTGCTAAAATACCCCATTCAACAGAGGTCCATGCCTGACTCAGATCTACCCACGAACCCGTTGCCAAAGTTAGGGGCGTACAAATGACTAAGCCCATAACAGACGCGCCATACAATATATTCAGTGGGTCCATATTAGGTGGTGTTTTAAGGGCAAGGTAATTACCTTCAATCGCATAAAAGAAGGGAGCTATAAGAGCCACTAACATAAATAGGCCGATGCCTTGCCTGCTAAAATCGGCTTCTGGACCAAGAATTAATAGGATCGCCAAGGCGCCCAGCAAAATACCCAACATACGCAGGCTATCGAAACGTTCACTTTTAATGACTAAAGCAATTAATAGTGAAAACATAGGCACAGTGGCAATGCCTATGGCCAATAAACCAGCGGGGATATAGGCAGCAACCATATAAGTGAACGTATTTGGGATCACAGTGCCTACCAAAGCCACAATGGTATAAAAGCGCAAATGGACCCAACTTGTAGGCAAAGAGGTGCCTTGAACGCGAGCCATAATACTGAGCAATAAAGCCCCAAATGCCAGTTGCCAAAAAATTAAGCCCAAAGGTTCATGGCCAGTGGAAACAATGTGTTTAGTAATGATAATGGTACTACCCCAAACACTGCCTAGTAACAGTAACCAAGCTAAGGGTAAGAGATTGGTTGGGTTCAGCTTTAGAGGTATTTTATACACGTAAATTTTTCCCTGATTCTTATTCAGTAAGTTTTAAAACCCTTAAGTTATTGGGCTGCTGGTTAGGGTTGCCATTGATAGACTTTCATCAGTACTTTGTGGTTTTTTAACCGTATGCCTTCTTGTTCCAGTTTTTCACACTGGCGCAAAAATTTTTCTGTGGTCGGGGGAAAGGCGAGTTTGCCGCTGGACGTGATGACCCGGTGCCAAGGTAATCTTGAATCGTGAGGCAAATGCCGCAAACACCAACCGACCCACCGAGCAGCTCCTGTTTGTCCAGCAAGGTTAGCGAGTTGACCATAGCTGGCGACCTTGCCATAGGGGATGGCCGCAATTGTTTGGTACAGCTGCTGGCGCTTTATAACAGGTTGCGCCTCATGCTGTTGCTGGTGTCGTTTTAGGTCTTTCATTTTTATAGTTTGGCCGCATATAATAATCGAAGTTCATTTAACTAAGACTACATGATTATGCGTTTTATTTTTGCCTTATTTATTGCGATTCCTATTCTTGAAATGGTGGTGCTGATTCAAGTGGGCCAACAAATTGGAGCTTTGTGGACCATTGTTTTAGTATTACTCACTGCTTTTATAGGCATCAACCTGCTTCGCTACCAAGGACTATCCACGTTAAGCCGAGCCACTTGGCGTATGCAATCTGGACAAATTCCGGCCCAAGAAATGCTAGAAGGTATTTTGCTCGCGGTGGGTGGAGCTTTGCTGTTAACGCCTGGGTTCGTGACCGACACCATCGGATTTTTGCTGTTAGTGCCCTTGACGCGACAAATTTTTGCTAGCCGTTTGATGGGACGCTTTAAGTCTTTTGCCAGTGCTAATGTGACTGGAGGTGGTTTTAGTGCTGGGGGTTTCTCAAAAGGTGGCTTTAATACTGACATGAACAGCGACCAAAGTATCATAGATGGTGAGTTTGAAGTGCCTAAAAAACCCCTATCAGAAGACAAGCTTGAATAAAGTCTATTTATCTAAACTTTATTTTAGTTTTGCTATTGAAAACCACACTTCACCCCATATCTAATGGATCACTATAAACAACAATTCCAGCGTTGCTGGAGATAAATACACTTTAGGAGTGCAAGCATAATGAGCATCCGTCCTTTACACGATCGCGTTGTAATTCGTCGTCAGGAAGAAGAAGCAACGAGTGCTGGTGGCATCGTGCTACCAGGTAGTGCGGCAGAAAAGCCAAACCAAGGCGAAGTTTTGGCCGTCGGCCCAGGTCGTATTACGACCAATGGCGAACAACAGGCAATGAGCGTTAAGGTTGGCGATACTGTATTGTTTGGCCCTTATGCTGGTAACAGCACTGCTAAGATCAACGGTGATGAGGTCCTCATCGTTAGTGAAAGTGAAATTTACGGCGTACTTGAAGCTTAACTTAACCCTATTTTTGATGAAGGAATTTTTGACATGGCAGCTAAAGAAGTAAAATTTGGTGATTCGGCTCGCAGCCGCATGGTTAATGGCGTAAATATTCTAGCCGATGCCGTACGTGTAACCTTGGGACCAAAAGGTCGCAATGTAGTTTTAGATAAGGCCTTTGGCTCACCGACCATCACCAAAGATGGTGTGTCAGTAGCAAAAGAAATTGAATTAGCAGATAAATTTGAGAACATGGGCGCTCAAATGGTGAAGGAAGTTGCTTCCCAAGCCAACGATGTGGCTGGAGACGGCACCACAACAGCGACTGTTTTGGCTCAAGCTATTCTAAACGAAGGCCTCAAAGCCGTTGCTGCAGGCATGAACCCAATGGATCTGAAGCGTGGCATCGACAAGGCCTCTGCGGCTGTTGTGGCACAAATTGAAGCCATGGCGACACCTTGCGCAGATACGAATGCGATCGCTCAAGTAGGCACTATTTCCGCTAACTCTGACGGTACTGTGGGCATGATTATCGCTGAAGCGATGGAAAAAGTGGGCAAGGAAGGCGTCATTACTGTTGAAGAAGGCACTTCTTTGCAGGATGAGCTTGACGTGGTTGAAGGTATGCAGTTTGACCGTGGTTACTTGTCGCCTTACTTTGTAAACAATCAAGACAACATGACGGCTGAATTAGAAACTCCCTTCCTATTATTGGTAGACAAAAAGATTTCTAACATCCGTGACTTACTGCCAATTTTAGAAGCGGTAGCCAAGGCTGGTCGTCCATTGTTAATCGTTGCTGAAGACGTTGAAGGCGAAGCCCTGGCAACTTTGGTCGTCAACAACATGCGCGGCATTGTGAAAGTTTGTGCAGTTAAAGCACCAGGTTTCGGTGATCGTCGCAAGGCCATGTTGGAAGACATTGCTATTCTGACTGGCGGTACTGTGATTTCTGAAGAAATTGGTTTGTCTCTAGAAACTGCAACCTTAGAACAGTTAGGTCAAGCTAAGCGTGTGACTATGTCTAAAGAAAACACCATCATTATTGACGGCATAGGCGAAGCAGCTTCAATCGAAGGTCGTGTTTCAGCGATTCGTGCGCAAATTGCTGATACTTCTTCAGACTACGATCGCGAGAAGCTCCAAGAGCGAGTGGCTAAGCTTGCTGGTGGCGTTGCTGTGATTAAGGTGGGTGCTGCAACTGAAGTAGAAATGAAAGAGAAGAAAGCCCGCGTTGAAGATGCTTTACACTCAACCCGTGCGGCTGTTGAAGAAGGGGTTGTGCCAGGAGGCGGTGTTGCTCTAATTCGTGCCCTACAGGGTATTCAAGACCTAGAAGGTGCTAACCCAGACCAAACAGTTGGTATTAAAGTTGCTCTTAAGGCAATGGAATCACCCATGCGTCAAATTGCGACTAACTCAGGTGATGAAGCCTCTGTTGTGGTTGACAAGGTTAAGTCGGGCTCTGGTAACTATGGCTACAATGCGAGCACTGGTGACTATGGCGATATGATTGACATGGGTATCCTTGACCCTGCCAAAGTAACTCGTACTGCACTCCAAGCTGCAGCTTCTGTTGCGGGCATGATGCTAACCACTGAGTGTATGATTGCTGATGCCCCTGCAGATGATGCAGGCGCAGGTGGTGGTATGCCAGACATGGGTGGCATGGGTGGCATGGGTGGTATGGGCGGTATGATGTAAGTACCCCTCAAGCTATCTAAGCTTATTAAAAAACCGGCTCTATAGCCGGTTTTTTATGGGCTAAAATAAGTTACTATAGGGTATCGAGATTTACTCCATCGCATCCTTTCAGGATATTGAAAAAAATGATAGAAATCAATAATCTAGGCAAGCAGTATGCCAATGGCTTTGTGGCCCTGGATAACATCACGCTAAATGTTAAAAAAGGCGAAATTCTGGCGCTACTGGGCCCTAATGGAGCGGGTAAGACGACCCTCATATCAACCATTTGTGGCATTGTTAACCCCACTTCGGGCCATGTGACGGTAGGTGGTTTTGACATTATTAAGAATTATCGGCAAACACGCAGCCTCATTGGCTTAGTGCCTCAAGAACTCACAACCGATGCGTTCGAAACCCCCTGGAATAACCTCACTTTTTCACGGGGTTTATTTGGTTTACCAAAAAATCCGCAAATTGTAGAAAGGGTGCTTAAAGATTTGTCTTTATGGGATAAAAAAGATGCCCGTATTATGACCTTATCGGGGGGTATGAAACGCCGCTTATTAATTGCTAAAGCCCTAGTGCATGAACCTCAGGTGTTGTTCTTAGATGAGCCTACAGCAGGCGTAGATGTGGGCTTGCGTCAAGACATGTGGCGCATGGTGGATCAACTGCGTAACCAAGGCGTGACCATTGTTTTGACCACTCATTACATTGAAGAAGCAGAAGCCATTGCTGACCGCATTGGGGTCATCAGTGGTGGTAAATTATTATTAGTAGAAGACAAACAATCCCTCATGGCGCGCATGGGTCAAAAACAACTCAAAGTTGAACTGATGGAAAGCCTTGATAGCATTCCTGCAGTGCTGTCAGAACAAGGATTTTTACTGTCTGAAGATCACCTTAGTATCATTTATCATTATGATAAGGACGCACCAGAGGTGGATATTGCTGGCTTATTACAATCAGTTTCCATTGCTGGCTTAGGCGTAAAAGACATTCATACGCAACAAAGTAGTCTAGAAGAAATATTCGTTGATCTAGTGGAGGACGCAGTATGAATTTAAGAGGCATGTGGGCTATCTATACCTTTGAAATGTCCCGTACTAAACGCACAATTACCCAAAGCATTGTGTCCCCTGTATTATCAACAGTGCTTTATTTTGTGGTGTTTGGTGGGGCGATCGGTTCACGCATAGAATCTGTTGATGGCATTAGCTACGGCGCCTTTATTGTGCCTGGTCTGATCATGTTGTCTGTCATGACCCAAAGTCTTTCAAATGCGTCTTTTGGTATCTATTTTCCGCGTTTTTCGGGCACTATTTATGAAGTATTGTCTTCTCCTATGTCATTTTGGGAGGCGACCGCAGGCTACGTGGGCGCAGCTGCGACTAAATCTTTGCTGATTGGTTTAATTACCTTAGGCACAGCAGGATTTTTTGTACCCATTGAAATTGCCCATCCATTCTGGATGTTAGGATTTTTAGTTCTCACGACCATTACCTTTAGCCTGTTTGGTTTTCTTATAGGTATATGGGCTGATGGCTTTGAAAAACTACAATTAATACCTCTTCTTGTCATTACGCCTATGGTTTTTCTCGGTGGCGCATTTTACTCCATAGATATGTTGCCAAGTGCGTGGCAGAAAGTCACCATGTTCAACCCTGTGGTGTATCTAATCAGTGGTTTTCGTTGGAGTTTTTATGAGATTTCTGATGTGAGAGTAGGGGTGAGCTTAGCCATGATCATGCTGTTTATGGGCATTTGCTTAGCATTAATTGCTTGGATATTTAAAACCGGTTACCGGTTGAAGCAATAAACGACCCTCACATCAGCCTAGTTTAAGCTGCTAAACTGAGGCCTCAGCTTTAACTGAGTCTAACAACACGCCACAGATTTCAAAATTGAAGCGCCTATAAAGGCCACGGTGTGGCCTAGCCTGGTTACTTTGGTCATCCTTAATAGCTGGCTCAATTGCTTAACGGCAAAGTCAAAAGGCCAATGGTTGAGTTGAGAAGTTGATTAATTATTGGAGCCACCCACGTTGAATAGCCGCGCAAATAACCGTAAAGCCATCGTGTTTACGCTGGTATCAATGGCCGCGTTTAGTATAGAAGATGCGTTTATTAAACACCTTTCAAGCACTCACTCTATTGCTCAAATCTTAATTGTTATTGGCCTAGCCAGTGCTATTTTTTTCGCCATACTAGCGCTTAAAAATGGCCGCATTATATGGGCCTCTGGGCTATGGACACGTCTGACTTTCACTAGAATGTTGGCTGAAGCTTTTGCTGGTGTGGCCTTTGTGACGTCGTTGTCTTTGGTGCCCCTATCCACCGTGGCGGCAGTGTTTCAAATTTTGCCATTAACTGTGACTATGGGATCGGCCTTGTGTCTAGGTGAACGCGTTGGCTGGCGCGGATGGGCGGCTATTTTTGTTGGTTTTGTGGGGGTGTTGCTAATTATAAAGCCAGGCTTTGAGGCCTTCAACCCGTCTGTGTTGTTGGTGCTAGTTGCTGTTCTTGGGATCGCCGTGAGAGACTTGGTAACCCGAGTTATTCCTGATAGCGTAGGATCTTCAATTATTTCTTTTCAAGCCTTTTCATCGGTGGTGGTGGCCGGCCTATTTTTACAGCTTACGACACTGCCGTATTAATTACACTAAGGAGAAAAAAGTGCGTTTAGAGTGGTTACACACCTTCATCGATGTCAGCGAAACGAGGAATTTTAATCGTACGGCTGAGCGTCTTCAAATTACCCAATCTACCGTCAGTTCACGTATTAGAGCATTAGAAGAAGAGCTAGATATTAATCTTTTTATACGCGGTCGCGGAGGGGCAACACTAACGCCAGAGGGCATTCGGTTACTCAGTTATGCGAAAAGTATCCGTATGACTTGGAACTTAGCCCTCGGGGAATTGAAAGGCCCTAAGAACTATCGTGGGTCGGTTAAAATAGCAGCGCAGATTAGTATATGGGAACAGCTTGTAAGTGAATGGCTCACTGGTGTCCGCAAGGCTTTACCCAAAATAGCGATTAACATGGAGGCTTATTACTCTAATCATATGATGGAGGAGTTACGACTAGGTAATTTGGATATAGGCGTTTTGTACGCCCCGGAGTATCAATCCAACATAGAAGTAGAACATTTATTCAATGAAAAATTTGTAATGATAGCCACCCAACCAATGAAGATTAGCCAAGTAAACCAAGAGAATTATATTTTCTTAGGTTTAACTAATTATTTCAAAGAAAGACACAGTGAACTGCTACCGCATTTACAATCAGCAGCGGTAAGCATGGGTTTAAGTGTCATGAGTTTAGAGTATTTGAAAGCAAACGGAGGCGCGTCATATTTTTCACAAAGACAGGCACAAAAGATGATAAACAAAAAAGAAATTTTTATCGTTGAAGGTGCTCCCATCATCGAACAACCGGTATTTGTAACCTATTTATCCAAGCATAGGCATTCATTAGTGGTCACTGAAATCCTCAATGTATTACGAACGCTGATGTAAATTCAATCGGGTTATCCGATTGATAAACACCTTTTACTGCGTTGTTCCTCCGATAAATCATCTCTATACTTTTTTCATCGCATTATCTAGAGTGATTGGGGAGATACCTGATCATCCGCAAAATAGTGACGCTGTCATAAACCCCTTGGTTATGTGTTTTATATTTTATAGCGGTTCCTGAGAATTAAGCCAGGGCTGCAGCATAACTTTATTGCTTGGGCGCTGCGCATCTAAGTTGCTATACGATAGGCCATTAAACAGAAAAGCTTGAGTACTCAGGGCTTAATCCCCTCATTACTCAAGTGCCTTAAAAAGGTGGAAGCAGTAAATAGTCATCTGAACCAACTCCATAAGAGCGTTCTGGTTTATGAAAACAGCTTATACCGCGTTTGAATTTATTAGGATAAACGAACACTTTGCTTAATAAAACCGGCTCACCTGGATATTTTCAACGAGGCCAACACCTGTTTAATGGAGAATGAATATGCTGACTAATACTTTATGTGAACATCCAGATATGGCGTTAAATCTGATAGATCTTAAACGCTATCCAATTGAATGTTTGGACCATGGCGAAGGAGCTGTCTTCTTAGCACAATGCCAACAACAAATTATAGATAACGGCTGGTGCAGTTTCGAAGAGTTTCTTCATCCAGATGCTGTTACTGCTTTGACCAATGAAGCCACCCATTTATTACCCACAGCAGATACATTAACTATAAAACGAACTATTTATAATGCTGAACCTGATCCTTTAGCCCCAACTGATGATCCTAAAAGCAAGCAGCTTGTGCACAAAGCAGTACAGTTAGCGAATGATCAAATCCCGATGTCTACGATGGTTCAGCAATTGTACCAATCCAAAATACTCACTGAATTTGTTCGTCGTGTGCAAAATAAACAACAGCTATACCGCTGTGCTGATGAATTTCAGGCATTAAACATTGTAGCCCTACAACCTGATAACTGGCACGCTTGGCATTACGACACTGTTGAATGCACTGTGACGCTACTATTACAAGCGGCACAATCAGGCGGTGAGTTTGCTTTTTTACCAAACTCTAGAACAGATGATACAGAGGACAGAGAGTTAGTTGATCAGGTAATTGCAGGTGATTTATCACAGGCGCAATCATTTTCTCGCGGAGCCGGTACTTTCACCCTTTTTCGAGGTGGTTACTCACTACATGGTGTTACCAAAGTAGAGGGTAGCATACCTAGAGTTACAGCGATCTTCACTTACGATGAACAGCCTGACAGGGTGCTCAGTGATGAAGTTAATGTGCAAATTTACGGCCCACGTGTACAAAAAATTCTATCGGAACGAAAATTAGCTCAATGAAATTGAATATCTGACAAAGACTAAAAATAGGATATAACGATGAAAACAGCCCTTTTAGTAATTGATGTACAAATGGCGTTTGTTCAAGACGATGCAAATGGTGCATCGCGCTCTAATCCAAGTGCGAGTGATAACATCGCGACCTTACTTTCAGAATTTCGCCAACGCGGTGATAAAGTAATACATATTCATCACCATGGGCAAGATCCAAGTGATCCTTTCAATCCTAATGCGCCAGGCTCAGCAGTACAGGCTTTTGCAGCTCCACTTGAAAGTGAAGATCTGGTTATTAAACTTGGGGGAAGTGGTTTTGTCGGCACATCATTAGAGAGTATTTTGCGTGAAGCTAAGATCGAGCGTTTAGTGGTTTGCGGTGCGACAGCGAATCATTGTGCAGAATCAACTACTCGATCAGCCAGCGATTTAGGTTTTGATACTTATTATGTTGCAGATGGAGTTTGGGCTTATAGTGTGACAGGCCCCGATGGGATTGAGCATAGCGCTGACCAAGTACACTCCGTCACGTTAAGTACGCTTCATGGAGAGTTTGCAACGGTAATCTCTACCTTAGAAGTATTAGCAATTTAAGGACACTCCTATGGCTTTCGGTGAGTTGAAAACACGTTACGATTATATTATTGCGGGTGCCGGGTCTGCTGGTTGTGTTTTGGCTCGCCGCTTGTCAGATGCAGGGCATCAAGTGCTTTTACTGGAAGTGGGTGGCTCTGATAAATCTTGGATCATACAAATGCCTGCAGGCTTACGCTCAGCCTTTAAGCCTACTTCAAAATATAATTGGTGGTTTTACACACAACCACAAAAACATCTCAATAACCGAAAAATCCAACAGCCTAGAGGTAGAGTTCTAGGAGGATCCTCATCCATAAACGGTATGACTTGGCTGCGCGGGCATCCATTGGACTATGATCGTTGGCAGCAAGAAGGTGCCCAAGGTTGGAGCTGGGAAAATTGTTTGCCCTACTTTAAAAAAATAGAAAACAGCACTTTAGCCAGTGACTATCGCGGCCTTGATGGCCCGATAGGTGTGCAGCGCCAAGAGCAACTTAGCCCATTAAATGCCGCGTTCCTTGAAGCTGGGCAGCAAGCGGGCTGGCCGCTAACAGAGGATGTAAATGGTTACCAACAAGAAGGCGTATCTCGTTTTGAAATGAGCGTTAAAAACGGCATTCGTAACAGCGCAGCATTCGGCTACTTACATAAGCGTATCAAAACAGACAACCTAACCATTTGGATCGATTGCCAAATTCTCAAAATCAATATACAAAACAGTACCGCTAGTGGCTGCCAAGTGAGCTATAAGGGCAAGATACTAGATGTCTTTGCCGATAAAGAAACATTGTTATGTGCAGGAGTATTTGGCTCTCCCCAGCTATTGATGCTTTCTGGTGTTGGAGCTGCTGAGCAGCTTGCAGAGCATGCAATTGAATGCAAAGTAGATCTGCCAGGTGTTGGAGAAAACTTACAAGACCACCTTGAGTGTCATATTCAGATAGAAACAAAGCAGCCCGTTTCTTTAAATCGTGAACTGCAACCACACAGAATGCTTTGGGCTGGCATGCAATGGTTCGGATTTAAAAAGGGTGTTGCTGCTATAAACCAATGTCATGTAGGTGCCTTTTTAAATAGTGCTACGCACACATCTCACCCCGATATTCAATTTCATTTCTTTCCGGTGTTTTTCGATAAAGACTGGATCCCTGTGTCAACCACTTATGGCTATCGAATTGGAGTGGGTCCGATGCGACCAACCAGTCGAGGAAGCGTACGATTAGCGAGCAATAAAGTGACAGATCCCTTGCTCATCGATCCTAATTACATGTCGACACAAGAAGATTTTCGCGTGATGCGCGAAGCCATTCGTTTAGGTCTTGAAGCTGCAGAGCAACCTGCTTTTAAGCCTTTTCATTATCGTGAAGACACTCCAGGTGTGCAGATTTGCAGCACCAAGGAGATCGATGATTTTATTCGCGATGATGCCGCCAGCGCTTACCATCCTTGCGGGACTTGCAAAATGGGCGCAGATACTGACGATATGGCAGTGCTTGATAGCGAACTTCGTGTGCGCGGCGTACAAAAATTAAGAGTGATTGATGCATCATCCATGCCCTCTCTACCTAGCGCTAACATCAATGCTGCGACGATCATGCTAGCGGAAAAAGCCAGTGATATTTTATTAGATAAAGTGCCATTACAGCCTGAAAATCTCAGCTTTTTAAGCCGCTAATCATTGACTAATGAGTCTCGATAAAAAAGCAATAAAAGGACGCACCATGAAAAAAAATATGATTGAACGATATACCGCCAGCGTTGAACAACAGTCAGCTTGCCAAAGTTGGGAGTTGTGGGAAAGTGGCGATATAAGTGAGTTTTCTTATGATTATGATCAAGATGTAGAGTTTATTGTTCAACAAGGAACAGCTGTTATCCACAGCCAGTTCAAAGACAGTGTGATTATCTCAGAAGGTGATCGAGTCATTATACGTGCTGGTGTGTCTGGGCGTTGGGATATTCAGAGCGCGATCATAAATCGTTACGCCTACTTAAAATAAAAGTAACACTAAATCACTAAAAAGCTGAAGAAAAAATGACAGCCTAAACTTTAAACTTTCATCAACACACCCATGACTGAAAAGAGCTTATTTATGAATGCGACACAATTATATATAGACGGGCAATACTGCGATGCTACCTCAAATGAGGCTTTTGCTGATTACAATCCAGCAACTGGCGAGTTACTAGCCCACATCCAAACCGCTTCTTTAAACGATGTTGATAAGGCTGTTGCCGCGGCTAAGCGCGGCTTTGCTGTTTGGTCAGCGATGACCGGCACTGAACGTGGCCGTATTTTACAAAAAGCGGTCGCTATTTTGCGTGAACGCAATGATGAACTGGCAATGATAGAAGTATTAGATACCGGCAAGCCGATTCAAGAAGCGGATTGTGTTGATATAGCCACTGGCGCCGATGTTATCGAATACTATGCGGGTCTTGCCGCCACTATTAGCGGTCAGCAGCAAGATTTAGGGGGGACTAATTTTTATTATACACGCCGTGAGCCGTTAGGTGTTTGCGCAGGTATCGGCGCTTGGAATTACCCCATTCAAATTGCCATGTGGAAATCAGGGCCTGCCCTGGCAGCCGGTAACGCGATGATCTTCAAACCATCTGAAGAAACACCGTTAGGTGCTCTTAAACTGGCAGAAATTTATACACAAGCAGGTCTTCCTGATGGGGTATTTAATGTAGTGCAAGGTGATGGCGAAATTGGCCAGGCGCTTTCTCGCCACCCTGAAATTGCCAAAGTATCCTTTACAGGTGAATGCGGCACCGGAAAAAAAGTCATGGCTGATGCTGCGAGTACATTAAAAGAAGTCACCATGGAGTTAGGTGGTAAATCTGCTTTCATTGCCTTTGAAGATGCGGATATCGAAAACGCTGTTTCTGGGGCTTTGTTGGCTAATTTTTATACTCAAGGTGAAGTATGTACTAACGGTACTCGCGTATTTGTACACGCGAGCATTTATGATCAATTTATTGAAAAAATCAAAGCGCGTACCGAGAAAATTATCATTGGAGATCCAACTCATGCTGATACTCAAGTGGGCGCGCTTATCTCTAAAGATCATATGCAAAAAGTACTTGGCTATATTGAAGCGGCAAAGGCTGCGGGTGCCACGCTTGTTTGCGGTGGCGAACAAGTGACTGAAAATGGCTTAGACCGTGGTAACTTTGTGCAACCCACAGTCTTTGCAGATTGCACTGATGACATGCCTAACACGATAGATGAAATATTTGGCCCTGTGATGTCTATCTTAAAGTTTGATACAGAAGAAGAAGTTATCGAGCGTGCTAACAATACCGAGTTTGGCCTAGCAAACGGTATTTTCACCACTAATATATCTCGTGCACACCGGGTTATTGCCAAATTAGAAGCGGGAATTTGCTTCATCAATACTTGGGGGGCATCTCCTGCGCAAATGCCAGTAGGAGGTTATAAACAATCAGGTATTGGCCGTGAAAACGGTATCGATACTCTTAATCAATACACCCAAGTTAAAAGTGTCTTTATCGAGCTTGGCGACGTTGAATGCCCTTATTAAAAACGTTCATGTACGTAAATATTCGGATGTAAGAACTAAAGATGAGTCAACTATTTCGGCACCTCGACGTTTCGAGTGGGTTAGCCATTGTTTAGTACCACGCTCGCTGGGCTGGCAATCATATAAATCATCGTGATGAAATTCTTGTTTGTTCGATAGCCACGGGCTCGTGCCCTTGCTGCTTGGAACAAACTGTTTAACCCTTCCATACGAGCGTTTTTGTAGGTTGAAGTCCAGCGCCATACAACTCGTTCAGCATGCCGCTCTAGGGTGGCCACAGCCTTTCTCATGGGCTCAAATATATCGCCTACATCCATGAGACTTCGAGCGTAACGAATGAAATTGGTAATGCGCCATCGTGCTGCTTGGTGTCTTTGCTAGCCTAATCCAGGACAGCTTTTCTTTCACCATCCAAGCCACAGATGTGTGCGTGTCGCCATGAATTAGCTCAAGCAACGCCGTGTGTTGGGGTACTAGGGATTTTCCGTCCAAAAACGACAAAAAACGCTGAAGCCCTCACCCCTCAAAGCCTTCAAGAGGGTATTACTTTTCCTGAAGTCCATTCTTGTACACTTTTTGGTTAAGATGTAGAACGAGATGGCTGATATTAGGAGTTTAATGAGGCTTGGTGCGTGTTCAATGCGGCATCCATCCTCTTCTGGAGAATAGAGGGCAGGCACTCTTCAATTGACAATATACCATTAGCCGAGACCGTGAATTAGTTTCTGTATTTGCTCATCATCAACCCCTGCGAGGGATAAGCACCTTGGCCATGTTTTTATGCTTTAACAAAATCATGGGGGTTATTAGTGCCAACAATATTTGTTGCTGGTGAGCCCACAAGTAATGACCCCCATTGCTTTAGAGCAATGGGTTTATTTTGGTTTTACCATTGTGTTTAGTGTTTCGGGTTACTATGCCATTGTATTGGCGATGCGTTTGGGTGCGGCTTCAATTGTGGCGCCCTTTCGGTATTCACGGTTATTATTTTCCCTTATGATTGGTGTGTTTATTTTTAAGGAACAGCCTGATGCTTTAACACTTATAGGATGTGGAATTATTATAGTGACAGGATTCTACACCTATCTAAGGGAGCAACGAGGGCTTACTAAGCGTGGTAAAAATACTACCGTGGCATGATAGCGCAGGTCTAAATTTTGCCATGTTAGCGTCCATAGAGGGCCTACTCAGGCATTAGTAGTTCATGCCCAACCACCTCATCCATTATGCCGTAGGGCACTTTAAAGGTTTTACCCTCCAGCTTTATTAAGGCGTAATCCTTGCACATTTTAATGACTGTGCAGTTGATAATATGGCCGCGGCTATTAACCCTAACAATGTTGTGATTATGCAGTGATAAAGCCATCACACTAGGTATCCTTTAAGGTCGCTAATTTAGTGGCGATGTCGCTTGGAATGGCGCAGCTTTTCAGTGCTATGTAATCATAATACACGCCCACTCCTTTGCCCTTAGCGACCAGACGGTTTTGTTTCGTACTCCATAGTTTGTGTTCTAGCTCGACCTTTTTAGGGCCAGTCTGTATGGCGGTGCTAAACACGATTAATGTGTCTGGATAAGTCACAGGGGCCAGATAATCGCATTGCACAGAGGCCAATATTGGCACTATATTTTGACTATTTAAATGACTGCTCAAACCTAGTTTTTCAAATAAATCAATGCGGCTATCTTCAATGTAGCGGATGTAAACGGTGTTATTAAGATGTTGAAAGGCATCCATTTCGCCCCATTTAACCTTAATCTCTATACTCACCGGATATTGCTTTTTTAAGGTGGTTAAATCCATAGTAGGTTTGCCTAATTAACTTCAAATCCGTGGGCGTAAGGGTCCCGTGGATCAACAATAATCGTGTTGTACCCTGTCACTTGAGCCCAACCCTGAACGCTGGGCATAATGCCATGGTGGGGGCCAATTTGAATGGTCGATTCAACTCGCCCCACAAATTGGCTACCAATAATACTTTCGTGAATAAATTCTTCACCTTCTTTGAGTAAACCTTTGGCATGCAGTTGAGCCATGCGTGCGCTGGTGCCAGTGCCACATGGAGATCGATCGATAGCACCGCTGCCATAAAACACTGCGTTGGCGGCACTGGAATCTTGTCGGCTAGGTTTTCCAGTCCACATGACATGACTAATGCCATTCACACTTGCATCTTCTGGGTGCACGCAAGTGGCGACTTTATTGATGGCCTCTCTCACTAAGGGGCTGTAGCGCAACACCTGAGCGGCAGAAAACTGTTCCAGTCCTGCAAAGTTGGCTTGGGGTTCAATAATGGCGTAATAATTGCCCCCATAGGCTACATCAATGACGAGTTGGCCCAATTCTGGGCAGTCTATGACCAGACCTTGATGAGCCAAATAGCTCGCCACATTAAAGATACGAACGGCATCAATGCGGCCATTTTTATTTTGCTGGTACTCAATGCGAATGACTCCTGCTGGCACCTCTAAGGTGAGTTGCCCCGCAATTTTCGGCGTCCACAAGCCTTCCTGCAATGCTGTGGTCACTGTGCCTATGGTGCCATGTCCACACATGGGCAGACAGCCGCTGGTTTCAATGAATAAAATAGCGCCATCGTGCTGCGGATCATTAGGCGGGTAGAGTATCGATCCCGACATCATTGCATGGCCGCGGGGTTCAAACATTAATGCTGTGCGCACCCAGTCATGGTTGGCTAAGAAATCTTGCCGCTTGGCACTCATGCTGTCACCCTGGAGTTGGGGGCCACCTTTGGCGACTAAGCGAACAGGGTTGCCACAGGTGTGGGCATCAATACAGCTAAATTTATGTACAGTCATAAGGCATAGAAAGTGAGAAGTCCATATTACTGCATGGTACAATAATTGGGCTTAATTAGCCTAATATTGTATGCGTTTGGTTTTAACTGTTATACAACCTGAGCGCAAAAGGAACTGCTATACATGAAATTACTTGTCGATTTTTTACCGATCGTTATCTTTTTTGTGGTTTATAAAATGACTAATGATTTGATTCTTGCTACGGCGATATTAATCCCTGCAACCATGTTACAAATGGGCTACACCTGGTTAACCACCAAGAAGATAGAAAAAATGCAGCTGGTGACCCTGATAATGGTCGTGGTGTTAGGTGGTCTTACGGTAGCTTTGCAAGATGGGCAGTTTATTAAGTGGAAACCGACCATTGTTAACTGGTTATTTGGATTGGCATTTTTAGGCAGCCAATTTATTGGCAAAAAGCCAGTCGTGCAGCGTTTGATGGAGAAGGGGATACAGTTACCTGGCCGCATTTGGCGGCAGCTTAATTTCGCTTGGTTTGTATTTTTTGCTGTCATGGGTAGCCTAAATTTATACGTGGCTTTTAATTACAGTGAAGCCACTTGGGTAGATTTCAAACTTTTTGGTATGTTGGGTCTGACCTTTGTATTTATTTTAGCTCAAGGTATTTATATGTCTCGTTTTATGCCCAAAGACAATGAAGTAGAGGATTAAATATGTTATTTGCCATTTTTGCTCAAGATGTAGAGAATAGTCTCGCTGCGCGCATAGAGGCTCGCCCAGCGCACGTAGAAAGGCTCAAGCAATTAGATTCGCAGAGTCGTCTAACGCTGGCTGGTCCTCACCCTCATGAGTCTGAAGAAGGTTTTACAGGCAGTTTGATAGTGGCAGAGTTCTCTGACCTTGCTGCAGCACAAACATGGGTCGCTGAAGACCCTTATGTTGCGGCAGGTGTATACGCCCAAGTGACAGTTAAACCATTTAATAACGCATTTTCAGCCTACAAGGTGAACTCATGAAAAAACTTTTAACCGCTCTATTGGCATTCACTGTTAGTTTTACTGCATGGGCAGAAAATCCTCAGGTTGAATTAACCACCATTCATGGCAGTATTATCATCGAACTTGATGCCCAAGCGGCACCGATAAGCGTCGAAAATTTTTTATACTACGCAAAATCTGATTATTACAATGACACTATATTCCACCGGGTGATCCCTGGATTTATGATTCAAGGAGGGGGCTTTAGTCCTAACGGTATACTCAAACCAGGCACTGTCGATGCCATTGTTAATGAAGCCGACAATGGCTTGTCTAATTTACGAGGGACCATTGCCATGGCTCGGACAAGTGATCCTGATAGTGCTACGGCTCAATTTTTCATTAATCATCAAGATAACCCATTTTTAGATAAAAGCACCTCAAGTGCCGGTTATGCAGTGTTTGGTAAGGTCATTAAAGGCATGGACATTGTTGATCTGATTGCAAAATTTCCTACGACCACTAAGGGTATGTTTCGAGATTGGCCCATCGAACCCGTCTCAGTTTACAAAGCTTACCACCTAGTCCAATAATCACGGGGTATGAAAAGTAGTTCGGTTGAAAAAGCATTTGCTGACCCTCAGAGTCTGGCTGTAACCGCCAAAGTTGCAGCTGGACTTAAAGATCAACTTCAAAAAACACCGTTGCAAGTAGAGCAACGACAGCAGCAACTTAAGCGGGTCTTGGTTGACAGTGATTTATTCGCTAATAACAGTGCTCGAACAACGGTACCTCTAAGCTCAATTTCAGGCTCAATTTCAGGCTCAATTTCAGCCTCAGCCTCAACTTTAGCGCCAAAAAATAATGACGGCAGCCCCGTGCATTCTGTGGTGCAAGTGTTTGATCATAATTTTGGTGCTGGCTTAGACTTTCTACTTACTTGGACGCTTTGGCTGCAAGCCAAGGAAGACCATCAACCACTTCAGGGTCTCAACTATGTGGCTTTGTGTGAACAGCCTCTATGCCTCACTGACCTTCAGCAGTTACATCAAAACTGGCCCCAATTAGAAACGCTAAGCCTGCAACTCCAAGTTCAATACCCTCCAGCAATTAAGGGTTTTCATCAACTTGATTTTGGTCAGGTTAGATTAACCATAGTACAAGCTGAGTCTACCTTGGCCCTTGAACAAATTAAAAGTCAGTTTGATGTGTTTCTTGGTGGCCCAGAGTCAAAACCGCATAAGGCATATACACCTCCATGGCAGAGGTCATCTATGGGTGCTACTGCTGCAGGCAAAGTGGCTATTATTGGTGCTGGTATCAGCGGTGTCGCTTCGGCGTATAGCCTATCTCGTCGGGGGTTTGATGTCACACTTATAGAACAGGGTCCTGCCCTTGCTAGTGCGGCTTCAGGTAATCGACAAGGTATGCTTTATGCCAAGTTACCAGATAACGCCACTATTGCTGGTCAGTTTCATCAACAGGGTTTACAGCACACTATGGCGTTGTTAAAACGCAGCTTAAATGCCGAGCATTGGCAAGCCTGTGGCTTGTTACAGTTAGCGACTAGCGCAAAACAAGAGGCGCAGATGCAAGGGGTGATGGCACGTGAGTATCCATCTTCTTGGCTACAATGGTTAAATCAGGCACAAGCAGAAAAGCTGGCTAAACAGCCTCTCAGTGCGGGTGGTTTGTATTTTCCCAGGAGTGGCTGGGTGTCACCTACACACTGGTGTGAGGCTTTGTACAGCCAAAGTAACGCCCGTTTATGGCTCAATACAAAGGTGGGCTCCATGGTGCAAATAAAACCACAAACTGCACATCATGGCTGGCAACTCCGACTCAGTGGCAAGCATGCAGGCGATCATACATTTGATGCCATTGTTATTGCCAATGCTAATGGGGCTAATCAGCTATTACCAGACCAACCCCTTCCACTTAAATCGATCCGTGGCCAAGTCAGTTATGTAGCAGCTGAAGCCAGTCCTGCTCTGGTGGTATGTGGCGAGGGTTATGTGACGCCGGCTCAGCAAGGTGTGTTCGCTGTGGGTGCCAGCTATAATTTACACACCGATAATGACCACTTATCGGGGCAAGATGATCTGGATAACTTGGCTCGTTTGACGGAAGTCTTGCCGCATCATAAAGAACTTGGACTCGACTCTGTGATGGGTGGTAGAGTAGGTTTTAGAGCAGTGACTCCAGATTATTTGCCCATGGTTGGTCAATTAGCTGATGAGGCTAAAATACTAGATCGGTTTGCAAAGTTGCGCCAAGATGCCAATTATAAGTTTGCCGACAATATGCCTTTTTTAGCGGGTCTGTATATTAATGCTGGCCATGGCTCCAAGGGTTTGATTAGTGCCCCTTTGAGTGCTGAGATTTTGGCTAGCCAAATGGCCAATCAGAGTCTTCCTGTGGCACAATGTGTGGCTTGGGGTTTAGACCCAAACCGCTTTATAATTCGCGACTTAATTCGCCGTAAACGTTAACTGAGATATATTCCGTGAACCCGACTAAGATTAAACTTCATAAAAGCAGCAACACTTTAGAACTTAGCTTTCCAGAAGATACAGGTGAAGTGAGCTACACCTTAAGTGCAGAATACCTTCGAGTTTCATCACCAAGCGCAGAGGTGCGGGGTCATAGCCCAGACCAAGCCATACTGCAGGTTGGCAAGAGCAAAGTGAAGCTAGTGGGTATCGAGGGCGTGGGCTACTATGCAGTTAAACTGGAATTTGATGATGGTCATGATTCTGGCTTATACACTTGGACTTACTTGCATGACCTGAGTGTCAATCAAGCTCAACACTGGGCTGAATATTTAGACCAGTTAAACCAAACTAAACAAAGTCGAGACCCCCATACCAGTATTGTTCAGTTTGTTTAACTTGCAGACCATCAAATATCCATGGGTTAGCTCACTCACGATAGATGACCCAATGATTGGGCATTTCGCCTTGGTCGTGAGTAGAGGGCCTTGCTCGGCCAAAAGTTTACCACAGGCACTGATTGCAACATTGAGCCCAGCCTCAGTGTTGTTTGCCTTTATCTGAACCAGTAACTGCTGGAGAATTTCGTCCCACGCCCCATCTGCGACCAAGTGATTGATGCGCGATCAGCCAGAACTTTCTAATAACGGGGGTCATGGTTAAATTTGCAAGTACAACGGACAATTAATTTAGTTAGGGTGTAACCCAGTAATACGACCAGCAGAGGCGTCGCCTTGGTATAAACTGAAACAGCCAGTTTTTCTTTCTTTACTATGACGCAGGAGCATGGTTTTAATTGCTGGGTAGGACAATTGCTCGAAAGGTAATGTGTGTTCGGTAAACCACTTTACAGCCGAAGATTCAGAGCCCATCTCTTGAGTTTTTTGCACAAACTGGGCTCGGTAAATGATGTAAACTTGGTGCATATGCTGGACATTAAATACGGAGTAAAGCTCACATATTTCTACCGCCATACCGGTCTCTTCCAAGGCCTCCCTTTGGGCAGCAAGTTCTGTGCTTTCACCAAATTCTAGGTAGCCTGCAGGAATGGTCCACGTGTTTTTTTGTGGCTCGATCGCGCGCAAACATAAAGCGACTTTGTCATCTTGTTCTATAATACAGCCGCAAATGATAGTGGGGTTACGGTAGTGAACCTGCGCGCATTGGCCACACACAATGCGCGTATGGGTATCTTCCTTAGGTTGTTTTTTATGCAACTGACTAGAGCCGCAATGGCTACAATAATTCATTTTCAGTTTGTCTTATTCTTTTTAGGGCGATAGTACCAGCAGCGTGAACGTGAGCTACACAGGCTTTTCTAGCCGCTTCACCATCACGCTTGGTAATCGCATGCATAATGGCCTGCATTTCTTTGAGACTATCTTTCCACCTGCCGGGTTGGGCGATGGTACCCGCTCGCAAGACCATAATGCGGGCTAAAAGACGATTAAGGCTAGCATCAAGTTCGCTATTACAACTGCCTTCAAGTAATAGCTTATAAAAGTCTTTGGTGCATGCCAAAATTTTATCCATGCTGGCAAGGTCAAAGGCTTCTTTTAATGCGTCTGTGGTGGCTTGCAGTAAATTAATTTGATGGTCACTAGCACGTTCACAAAATAGTTCGCCTGCCAAACCTTCCAGAGCAGCACGTAATTCATAAATATTTTTAATATCTTGCTGACTTAATACGCTGACACTGGGGCCACGTTGACCCACGTATTGCACCAAGCCTTCTGATTCCAAGTGACGTAAAGCCTCTCGCACAGAGGTCCGACTCACATCTAATGCCTGACATAGTTCTCTTTCCACCAAGCGTTGACCAGGCTTAAGCTGACTACTGATGATGGCATCCCGCAGCTTATCTAATACGATTTGGCGCAAGGTAATGATATTACGAGTGACCTTAAGATCTGCAAGCTCAGCGATCATTTGTCTGACTCTGAGGCGATGTCTGCCAATACTTCTCGAGCACAACGAAACGCGTCAATAGAGGCCGGCACGCCACAATAAATGGCACTTTGCAAAAGCACCTCCCGTATTTCATTTTGGGTGCAGCCATTATTAAACGCCCCTCTGATGTGAAGCTTGAGTTCATGGGGTCGATTGAGTGCTGTTAGCATACCTAAATTAATCAAACTTCGGGTTTTTCGGGGCAGCCCATCACGGTTCCAAATACTGTCCCAACAATACTCGGTCACTAGTTCCTGTAGGGGCCACGTAAAATCGTCTGCTGCAGCAATGGAAGCATCTACGTAAGCATCACCTAAAACAGCTTTGCGGGTTTTTAGCCCCGCTTCAAACTTGTCTGATCTTGGTTTTTTTTCTGACATTAAAGTGTCCTCCTTTATTGACTGGTTGTGGTCACAAACCACCCATCAACATGTATTTGATTTCTAAAAAGTCTTCAATGCCATAGTGTGAACCTTCTCGGCCAATACCGGATTGCTTTACGCCACCAAATGGTGCCACTTCGGTAGAAATAATACCTTCGTTAATGCCCACAATGCCATACTCTAGGGCCTCACCAACACGCCATACCCGGCCTATGTCACGAGTGTAAAAGTAAGCGGCTAAGCCAAATTCGGTGTCGTTAGCCATAGCAATGGCTTGCTCTTCTTCTTTAAATTTAAAAATAGGCGCTAAAGGCCCAAACGTTTCTTCTGTTGCTATTTTCATGTCAGTAGAAGCATTACCGATAATAGTAGGTGTAAAAAAGGTACCACCTAAGGGGTGACTTTCACCACCACATATCAGTTCTCCACCCTTACTAAGTGCATCTGCAATATGGCCTTTAACTTTATCAATAGCCGCCTGATTGATCATAGGACCTTGAGTGACTCCGTCATCCATACCGTTACCCACTCGGAGCAGGGCGACTTGCTCGGCGAACTTGGCAATAAAGGCATCGTACACACCTTCTTGCACCATAAAGCGGTTAACACACACGCAGGTTTGGCCGGCGTTGCGGTATTTGCCAGCCATGGCTCCAGCCACAGCTGCATCAATATCAGCATCGTCGAAAACGATAAACGGTGCATTACCGCCGAGTTCTAAAGATACTTTCTTTAGGGTGGGTGCGCACTGTTGCATCAAAAGCTTACCCACTGGAGTGGATCCAGTAAATGTCAGTTTGCGCACCGTGGGGTTGCTGGTGAGTTCGGCACCAATGGGACGAGCTTGCCCAGTAATGACATTAAATACGCCCGCAGGAATGCCTGCTTCTTCTGCTAATACGGCTAGGGCTAAGGCAGAAAAAGGCGTCTGTTCTGCTGGGCGAACTACAAAGCCGCAACCCGCAGCAAGAGCAGGTCCGCACTTGCGGGTAATCATGGCTGATGGGAAGTTCCAAGGTGTGATGGCTGCCACCACACCAATTGGTTCCTTAGTAACAACAATGCGAGCATCCGCTTTATGGGTAGGAATAATATCGCCATAGGTGCGTTTACCTTCTTCGGCAAACCACTCGATAAAACTGGCGGCGTATGCTATTTCACCTTTGGCTTCGTTTAAGGGTTTACCTTGCTCTAAGGTCATGATTCTACCAAGGTCATCTTGATTGGCCATAATCAGGTCAAACCAGCGGCGCAGAATGACCGCACGTTGTTTGGCCGTTTGTTTGCGCCAACTAATCATAGCGACGCGTGCCGCTTCAATGGCCCAAGCAGTTTCCACACCCGTCATATCAGGAATGGAGCCGATGACTTCTCCATTGGCAGGGTTAGTCACTTCGATAGTGGCATTGGTATCAGCCGCTAACCAGATGCCATTAATATAAGCTTGCTGGCGAAAGAGTGAGGAGTTGGCTAGTTGCATGATTGAGTTCCTATAAGAGTTAGAGTAACAGTTGTTGGGTTTTAGGTTTTGTATTCTATATCAAAACCCGGCATGATTTAGTCCTTTCAACGGCCGAATTTAAACTGCCGATGTCAGCCATCGCTTTGATTAGTAAACGACTAAGCGTGGTGGTTTAGCGCATCACAAAGGGATCAGCCATGGGTTCACTAGAGGTATTAATCCATACTGTTTTTAGCTGAGTGTAGTCTTTGACCCCATCGATACCACTTTCACGGCCATAGCCACTGGCTTTATAGCCACCAATCGCTCCCATAGGTGAAACTGCCCGGTAAGTATTAACCCAAATAATGCCAGCTTGCACCGCTTTACTCATGCGATGCACACGCGCATTATCTTGAGTCCAAATGCCGGCGGCTAAACCAAATTCAGTATCGTTTGCTAAGGCTAGGGCTTCTGCTTCGTCTTTAAAACGCATAATGCTGGCCACGGGGCCAAAGACTTCCTTTTGCATAATACTACATTGATTATCATCAACTGCTAAAATTGTAGGTTCAAAGTACCAGCCATCTCCAGCTACGGCGGCTCGTTTGCCACCATGAATGAGCTCAGCACCCTGGGCTAGTGCTGTTGCCACCATGCGTTCGACCAAAGTCAGTTGTGTTTGTGTGGCCATAGGGCCCATTTCAGAAGTGGGATCCAAAGGGTCACCAATAATAATACGTGCTGCGCGAGTTTTGAGCGCGGTTAAGAATTCGTCATAGACAGTGTCCTGCACCAGCAAACGGCTACCAGCAACACAGCTTTGGCCACTGGCAGCAAAGATCCCCGCAATTACACCGTTGACCGCACTTCCAATATCGGCGTCTTCAAATATAATATTAGGAGATTTGCCCCCGAGTTCTAGGCTCACTTGGGCGAGGTTCTCAGCACTGTTTTTAATCACAGATTTAGCCCCTTCACCCCCACCTGTAAAGGCGATACGACGCACCAAAGGATGCTTAGTTAGGGCGGAACCTGTGTCCACTCCTAAACCAGTCACTACATTCACTACACCGTCTGGAAAACCCGCTTCTTGGACTAAATGCATCAGTTCCAGAATCGTTGCTGAGGCATGCTCTGATGGTTTGAGGACCACAGTATTGCCTGCAGCTAGTGCTGGAGCAAGCTTAACTGCCGTTAAGTACATGGGCGAATTCCAAGGAATAATAGCCGCCACCACTCCCAATGGCTCATGGGTGGTATAGGCAAACATATCAGTTTTATCTAGGGGTAAAGTTTGGCCTTCAAGTTTATCAGCTTGGCCGGCATAGTAATAAAAGAATTCGGGCATGTAACCGATTTGACCCTTGGTTTCACGAATGAGTTTACCGTTGTCGTTGGTCTCCAGTTGGGCCAATTGGGTTTGCTTGGTGGCAATTAAATCCCCCAGTTTACGTAACAATTTACCCCTTGCTGTGGCATGTAAATTACGCCACGCAGGATTTTCAAAAGCCTTTTGAGCGGCCTCAACTGCGGCATTCACATCAGCTTCTTGAGCGTGGGGGAAACTCGCCCAAGGTTCACCATTGGCAGGGTTTAGACTGTCAAAACGGGCACCATTTTGGGCATCAACCCATAGGCCGTTGATAAACATCTTATATTCGCTGAGGGCCATGAGTGCTCCTTTTTATGGTAACCGAATTAACGGCAATTGCTTGTGTCACTGATGTATTTAAACAACTAACGTGAGTTAGCCGCCACAAAATTATGCAATAATGCGCTAACTTCGCAGGCGTGTTCAACCGGCATCATGTGCCTAGCATCAGGTAAAATAATAGCTGTTGCTGAACTTATTTTTTCCGCTAATGCATAACTCATAGCAGGGGTAGAACCCGGGTCTAACTCCCCAGTAGTGACCAATGTAGGGCAAGTAATAAGGCTTAACTGCTCATGCATGGCATTGTCACCTTCACCAAACAAACGATAACAGCGGCTGTAACTTGTTTTATTATTAGCTAAAACTTGGGCCCTTAATTGGTTTATGTAGTCACTATGTGTTTGAGTATATAGGTTGCTAAACCAGCGGGTTAGAGCCTGTTCTAAATTAGCGCTAGGACCATGCGCTTCAACCTCAGTGACGCGCTTTAAAATGATTGCGCGCAACGCATCACTGCGATTAAATACTGAACTCATAAGCGTTAAACTTTGCAGTTTGTGATGAAATTGGATGGCAAAAATGCGAGCCACCAAGCCCCCTAACGAAAACCCTATTAAATGCACCTTTTTAAGTTTCAGGTGCTCTAGTAAGGCGTTAAGCTGATGGGTTAAGCCCCCTAGTTCCAAATCAGATGGTGCCTTGGGACTTAGTCCATGGCCTATTAGGTCATAGGTGATAATTTGGTATTTAGCTTGCAAGTTTGCGACTTGGTTTCGCCATATAGTTAAATCTAAACCGACACCATGAATAAAGACTAAGGTGTCATGCGGGTTTTCAGATGGGTGTTTTTGGTCAGTTCTTAGGGGACTAAAAACTTGGTAGTGGGTTCCGTTAGGGCAAAATAAAGTCATTAATTTTGGACTTTATTTGCAGCTTCTTCGGCTGCAATTTCTTCCATATCCAAATAACGGTTACCGATGCGGGGGTGTGCGCGGCCTCCGTCTGAACCACCCAGCACAACAATGATTTCATCAGCGGCAGGGGCATCTTCAATGTGCATTTCTAACGTAATATAGTGGGACCGAAAACCAGCATCATCCTTGTGCATCATAGGTATTTGAATAGATGTTCCAGCAGGGCCTCGTTTATTGGTAAAACTTAAAAAACTTTTTGCATTAACCGCGTCTCGGTAATGGTTACCGAACCGAAGGGTATGGATAATACCAGAAGCGTGCTCAATTTCACCATCTAAGCCGATGACAGCGGCTTTACCATAGGCCTCAATGGCGTCACCACTTGGAAAGTGAGCGAGCACCTTAGCGACCATTTGTTCACCCAATTCAGAACAACCTGCGGTAATCTCAGGGCGCAGATTTTCAACAAACCCTTGGCCTGCCCATGGATTTTTAATGACATAGGCCACTCCCACCATGGTAATAGGCACGGCTGCTGGTTTACCACCTTCAATGCGAAGTTCTTCTATGGTGGTAACAACTTTTCGTACTTCAAAATGCATAATGTATTCCTAATTAAAGCCGGCTGCAGTGGTTAGTTGAAGTTGGGCATGACTTTGTCTATAAATAACTGGAGGGATTTTTTCTTTTCTGCATGGGGTAAACCGTTATCACTCCAAAAACTAAATTGAGTCACACCCAATGATTCATAGTGCTTAATGCGTTTTGTCACTTGTGCGGGAGTGCCAATGAGCAGGTTATCGTGTAGTTCGTCTAAACCAAAGCCTGGTAGTTCGTCCATTTGTGCGTCAGTTAAAGGCTTAATAAAACCTTCTTTGGGGGTTTGTTCATTTTTAAACCATGCGTAAAAATAGGCATACCAATCGCGCAGGGCTTGAGCACCTCTTTGCCAATCTTCAGTTTCTTCATGCACCCATGTGTGACGTAAAGCGAGTAATTGTGGTGTGGGTTTGTCTGGGTGATTTGTGCAGGCCTGTTTAAAGCGTTGGCAGGCCATTTCAATGCTGGCATCGCCTGCAATAAGCGGCGTAACCATGACGTTACAATCATTTTCAACCGCATAGTCATGAGACTCTTGTTCGCGGGCAGCCACCCACATCGGTGGAAACGGCTTTTGGGTCGCACGAGGAACCGCTGTTGAGGTTGGAAAAGAATAGTGCTCACCGTCATGAGCGTAGTCGCCAGTCCAAAGTTTTTGTAAGGCAGGAATCATCTCACGGAGAGGCCCACCGCCTTCTTTGGCAGTCATTTGGTCTGTCATCCGATCAAATTCAGACTGGTAGGCACCTCGAGCTATACCAAAATCGAGACGGCCATCACTCATCATATCGACTAAAGCAGCTTCACTAGCTAGGCGCACAGGATTCCAAAAAGGAGCAACAATTGTGCCTAATCCTAAACGAATGGTCTTGGTAATGGGCGCAAGATAGGCCATAAAATTGAGTGGGTTAGGGCAGATCGTGAATTCCATCATGTGATGTTCACCAATCCATACGGTCTCAAAACCGGCTTTTTCAACCATGAGAGTGAGTTCCACTAATTCGTCAAACAACTCTTTATGGGGTTTTTTAGGATCAGAGCGTTCCATGTGAACAAATAAAGAAAATTTCATCGACGCAACTCCTTATTATTAACAGACTCACTAATCAAGCAAATGGGTCATTAACTTAGATTGTCTTATGGTATACCATCAGATTAATTGTTATATTCCCATCGAGCTAATCTTTTGTCAAGCCCTTGTATGACTAGCTATTGTCGTCACAATTGTCTAATCTTAGCTCATTACTTGTATTCACTTTAAAAGGTTTTACGGACGGCTTTTATGTTTCAATGTTTTTTTCCTAACCCCCGATGGTTTTTTATCTCACTAGTAGGTTGGGCCAGTTTATGTATTGCAGTTTGGTATGGCTGGGGAGATCAATTAGGAACCGCTTTAGGTTTTGAACTTCCAGCTGAAGATGCGGAACCTGTATTAGGATTGGGTCATTTTATTAGTCCTGATTTCATTTGGTTTTACCTCTACTTTTTCACAACATTAATGATGTTTGGTCTAGTTTGGATGCGTCTTTCACCTCATGAGTGGCAGTTATGGTCGATTTATGGCTCTGCCTTGATCTTGTTTAGTACTTACTTTTCGGTGCAGGTGTCGGTAGCAATCAACACCTGGCGCCGGCCGTTTTTTGATAACATTCAGGCGGCACTCGCAGAGCCTGGTAGTATTACAGCCAAAGAGCTGTACGATTTGATCATTATCTTTGGTGAAATAGCATTTTTAGCAGTTATGGTCTTTGTTTTAACCCGTTTCTTTGTGAGCCACTACATTTTCCGCTGGCGTATGGCTATGAACGAGTTTTATGCCTCTAGATGGACTCAACTCAGACAGGTAGAAGGCGCAGCGCAACGGGTCCAAGAGGACACCATGCGGTTTGCGAGCATCATGGAAGGTTTAGGGGTGTCGTTGGTTGATGCCTTTATGACCTTAGTGGCATTTTTACCTGTACTTTGGTCCCTGTCTCAATATGTGACAGAGTTACCTATTGTCGGTTCTATTGCTTCTCCCTTATTTTATGCAGCAATTTTTTGGTCTATATTTGGTACCATGTTGATGGCATTTGTAGGCATAAAGCTGCCTGGTTTAGAGTTTCGTAATCAGCGAGTGGAAGCGGCTTATCGAAAAGAGTTAGTGTACGGAGAAGATCATGAAGACCGAGCTCAGCCGTTAACCTTATCGCAATTGTTTGGTAACGTGCGTAAGAACTACTTCCGTTTATATTTCCACTATATGTACTTCAATGTGGCACGGAGTTTTTTCTTGCAGGCAGATAATCTGTTTGCCTATATTATCCTCATTCCAACCATCGTAGCTGGAACCATCACCTTTGGTATTTTACAGCAAATATTGACTGCTTTTGGGCAGGTGAGTAATTCGTTTCAGTATTTAATTAATTCCTGGCCTACGATTGTTGAGTTACTTTCTGTTTACAAGCGTTTGCAATCGTTTGAACGAGTGCTACATGAGAAGCCACAAGTGGACATTGATCAGCAGTTCTTGGAAGAGGGCGAAGGCAGTTAAGGTAGCTGATTTAGCCTGAGCCACAGGCTATTTAATGGATACCACAGCCTTTGAGTATGATGTGTTTAATAGAGCTAGCTGCGTCTAAAAAGGCTTGCTCTGTTAACTGCTCAGTATCGTTGGCAATAATAATCTGTGGCTCAAAATCAGCGTAGTATTGGGTGCTAGCCCAAATCATAAAGATGACATGGGCAGGGTCGATGTCATCCATTTTTCCCTGCGCTACCCAGCTTTCAAAGACACTCATGCGCTGTTTAAACCACTGGCGGTAATCTTGCTGCAAGTAAGCACTCAAATGAGGTGCTCCACTAATCATCTCCTTTGCAAACAAACGCGATGCTGTGGGGTGGGTCCGAGAAAAGTCGATTTTTGCATCAATATAACGACTCAATACATAAGCGGGTTCGTCATGGCTAGATAGCTCATTAAATACGTTATCCCAGAGGTTAAGGGTGTTTTCAAGCACCGCTCCATAGAGGCCAAGTTTACTCGTAAAGTAATAATGAATATTAGCTTTGGGAACCTGGGCAGATTCAGCAATACGCTGCATGGTGGCACCACGAAAACCATGACAGGCAAACTCTGCTTGGGCGGCTTGCAAAATTAAGTCGCGGCTTTGTTCTCTGATGCGTCCAGGTTTGTATGGGCCTCTAATGATGCTCTTGGTCATGTGTGGTGCCATTAAGTACGAAAACGGGAGTGCTTTAACACTGTGATAATGGCCACTGTAACATAAATGAAAAGTTGACTAAAAAGACAGGTATTGAGAAGATGTGTCTCTAATTGATAAGAGTAACTAATATGCACCTGTTATTAAATCAAACTAACATTGAGATAGTGGATCCAGCAGCAGACACCACTTTATTACATTGGCTAAGAGAAACACAATACTTAACGGCAACTAAAGAAGGTTGCGCCGTGGGTGATTGTGGGGCTTGCACGGTGATCGTGGGCCAACTGATTCAAGGTCAGATAGCTTATCGCAGTGTGAACGCCTGCATTGCTTTATTAGGCAGTCTCCATGCATGCCACATTATTACTTTAGACGCATTACAAGGCCCTGAACTCCATCCTGTGCAGCAAGCGATGGTGGATTTTCACTCGAGCCAGTGTGGCTTTTGTAGCCCTGGGTTTGTCATGTCCCTTATTGTCTGGTGGCTCAATACCCCAGCCAACTCGTTGGCTACGCCTGAAGATTTTGCTAACCATCGACATGGTGTAGAACTGGCCCTGTCTGGCAACTTATGCCGGTGTACCGGTTATCATCCTATCCTTTTGGCGGCTGATCATTTAGCGCCTATGGATAGAGCCACCGACCCTTTGTTTAATCAGTTAGGTGGCTTAGACCGATGCCATGTGCAGTTAAAAAATATGGTCCTTGCGGGTCAACAGATCCCTAACCCAGCTTATACGAGTCCATCTGACCTGGCTGCCTTGGCTTTGGCCTATGAGGCCGCACCTAACGCCAAGTTAGTGGCTGGTTCGACGGACTTAGCCTTAGACATTACTCAGGGTCTTCAGTCTTTTAAGTGCCTTATTGACGTTACTGGCGTAGAGGAATTGCAAGGGATAGACGAGCGAGATAAAAAACTTCATATTGGCGCTGGTGTAAGTCTGAGTGAGGTGGAGTTTTTCTGTCAAACTAAGTTACCCCAAATGAGTGACCTGTTAGCTAGTTTTGCTTCACGGCAAGTGCGCAATCGTGCCACCTTGGTGGGTAATATCGCCAACAGTTCGCCGATTGCTGATATTCCCCCATTGCTACTGGTGATGGATGCTGAACTAGTTTTACAGCAAGGTTTAAAGCAGCGCACCATAGCTTTAAAAGGGTTTAATTTGGGTTATAAGCAAACCGCCTTAGCCACGGGCGAATTTATTCATAGTGTAATCTTACCCCTTCCATCAAATGGCCAGCGAGTGTGGATAGAGAAAGTGAGTAAACGCACAGAAGATGATATCTCTGCCACGTGCGTGGCCATGAGCTTAACCTTAGATCACGATACCATCGTTCAGATTAATATTGCCTGTGGTGGTATGGCGGCGACTCCTAAAATGGCTAATATGTCGCAAAGTCAATTATTAGGGCAACCCCTCACACCCCAGCTTATTGCTCAAGTACCTGTGTGGTTGGCACAGGATTATCAACCCATTGATGACATGAGAGCGAGCGCCGCTTATCGTCAGCAGGTGACCTCCAATATTGTTACAGGATTTTTACGGGCGGCCATAGCATGAGAAAATTACCTAAATTATCGCCGCAAAACTCCGCGTCTGTTGGACCTACGAATGGTGATGCTGCTCAAAATTTAAACACCACCACTACGACCATAGGTAAACCATCGCCCCACGAAAGTGCAAAGTTACACCTCACGGGTAAGGCGCTGTACATTGATGATATTCCTACACCAGTAGGCTGCCTGCATGCCTACGTGGGTATGGCGAATGTGGCCTGTGGCTTGCTAAAAAGTCAAAACTTGAGCAGCGTCGCCAGTGCATTAGGCGTGGTCGATGTCATTACTGCCAAAGATGTACCGGGTCATATAGACATTGGCCCTGTATTTGGTGGTGACCCTTTGCTGGTAGAAGGACAAATTAATTACTTCGGACAGCCTCTATTTGCGGTGGCGGCTATTAGTCGTGATGCAGCCCGCAAAGCCGCTTTGTTAGGGCACGCAGTCATTGACTCAACACCACCACTGTTAAGCTTAGAACAAGCTCAAATGAATAATAAAAAAGTGCGCCCAAGTCACAGCTTAGTTAAAGGTGATAGTGTGGTGGCCCTGCAGAAATCGATGCGTCGTCTCACTATTGATCAGCAAGTTGGTGGGCAAGAACACTATTACCTTGAGGGCCAGGTTTGCCTCGCTATACCCCAAGATAACGGTGGCGTTTTGGTACACAGTTCTAGTCAACATCCCAGTGAAGTGCAAAAGCTGGTGGCTGAAGTATTGGCCTTAGCCATGCACAAAGTGGTGGTAGACACAAGACGCATGGGCGGTGGTTTTGGTGGCAAAGAAACTCAAGCTGCACAATGGGCATGTCTGGCTGCACTGCTAGCTGTGCGCAACCAAAAGGCTGTAAAACTGCGCTTGGCACGCAGTGATGACATGGCCCTGACAGGTAAACGCCATCCCTTTGTAAACCAAGCTCAGGTGGGTTTTGATGACGCCGGACGAATTACAGCGGTCTGTGCTGAACTCAATGGATTGTGTGGTTCTAGTGCAGATCTGTCAGATGCTATAGTTGATCGTGCTATGTTCCATACAGATAATGCGTACTATCTTCCGGCAGCGACAATTACGGGCCATCGGTGGTTTCAAAATACAGTTTCAAACACCGCTTTTAGAGGCTTTGGTGGCCCCCAAGGTATGATGTTAGCTGAACAGATGATGGATGATGTGGCCCGCGCTCTGGGCAAAGACCCTTTATTAATAAGACAAACTAACTTATACGGTCAACACGAACGCAACCTCACGCCCTACCATCAGATCGTAAAGGGTGTAGATCTAGAGCGCATTATCGATGAGCTGGTGGAATCCAGTGAGTATTGGGCTCGGCGACAAGCCATTCGCAGCTTCAATAAAAATGCCTTAAAACATGGGGGGCGATATCTTAAAGGCTTGGCTCTAACACCGGTAAAATTTGGTATTTCTTTTACCGCAATGTTCCTCAATCAAGCAGGAGCACTGGTGCATATTTATACCGACGGCACAGTCCAAGTGAGTCATGGTGGCACAGAAATGGGGCAGGGTTTGTATACTAAAATTGCTCAGGTTGTTGCTGCTGAGTTGGGTCTGCCACTGGAGTCTATTGAGGTGACTTCAACACGCACAGATAAGGTGCCCAATACATCACCTACAGCCGCATCAAGTGGCACTGACTTGAATGGTCAAGCCGCCCGTAATGCGGTCCTTACGATTAAGCAGCGCTTAATAGATCACTTAGTGGCGACTTACCAAGCCGAAGCTGAGGCGATTATCTTTAATGATGGCCTAGTATCATGGCCAAGCCACAGTCTTGCCTTTGCAGAACTTGCACAGGAGGCTTACATGGCTCGCATTTCCATGTCTGCTACAGGTTATTATCGTACCCCAAAAATCCACTATGACCGCCAAAAGGCTAAGGGCAATCCGTTCTTTTATTTTTCCTGTGGAGCTTCTGTGAGTGAGGTAGAAGTGGACACCTTCACTGGCACTTACACGGTGGCTAGAGTTGATATTTTACATGATGTGGGTGAAAGTATTAATCCAGCGATTGATGTGGGTCAAATAGAGGGGGGCTTTATTCAGGGCATGGGATGGCTAACCACTGAGGAATTAGTGTGGGGCCAAGATGGTCGATTGCAAACGAATGGGGGCGCGAGTTACAAAATACCTGCTGTCGGTGACACTCCTAAACAGTTTAATGTGGCTTTACTAAAAAATAGTAAAAACCATGAGGCCACCATATATCATTCCAAGGCGGTAGGCGAACCGCCTTTAATGCATGGTATTTCTGTGTGGTCCGCTTTACGGGATGCCATTTGGGCGGCGGGTGACGAGCAAACAAATCCTCAACTTAATACGCCAGCGACTCCAGAGCGTGTATTGTGGGCATTAGAAGCGGTCAAAGCTTCAATTGTGGAGAGTGTGTGATGAAGGTATGGCTTGAGGCTCAGTGGCAGTGTGAACAGCACAATCAATCCTATGTACTGGTAAGTATTGTGGCTTTGCAGGGCTCATCACCCCGGGGTGTGGGCAGTAAGCTTTTAGTCACTGAAGACCAACAGTTTGACTCCATCGGCGGTGGACATCTCGAGTACAAAGCAATTGCCCAAGCCCGTCTGATGATGACACAAGAGCACCTAACAGCAATAATTGATTACCCGCTTGGTGCCAGTTTGGGCCAGTGCTGTGGGGGTAAGGTGAGTCTGATGTTTGAAGTTTTCAAAGCCACCAAAATGCCCGTAGTCGTCTTTGGCGCTGGTCATGTTGGACGAGCGTTAGTGCCTCTGTTAGCGCAATTACCCGTGCAAGTCACATGGGTGGATAGCCGTTACGATATGTTACCTAAAGAACTACCACACGGGGTAGTGGGCATGCAGGAGGAACATCCTCAAGATTACATCACAGACTGTGTAGCGAATAGCTGTTACTTAGTCATGACGCATCATCATGGGGTTGATTTGGCGCTCACTGAAGCCATACTCAAACGGGGTGATGCTTATTATCTGGGGGTCATTGGTTCAGTCACTAAAGGCCGTAAGTTCCGCCAAAGGTTGGCTGCTAAGGATTACTCTGTAAATTCCATCAGTCACTTAAATTGCCCTATGGGAAAAGCTGGAATCAGTGGCAAGCAACCCATGGAAGTCGCCATCGCCATTGCTGCTCAAGTGATGGATTTGTATCAAAACTTTGATTTGAAACACCAAAAATGCCTTGCTAAGGCAAACCCAGTGCCGCTAAATAACGAGAGCTTAGAATATGTCTGAACGTTTAATGCGTGGCCCTCTATTACACTGTTTGGCAGAACCTGATAAGGACGCAGCAGCAGTTGACTATCGGCCTGATGCGCTACTGTGGCTGCAACATGGCAAGGTCTATAAAATGGGTGATTATGAGTCTCTTGTGCATGAATTAATGCCTGCACAATTGTCTCAGGTCGAAGATTGTAGTGAATATTTAATGGTGCCAGGATTTGTAGATTGTCATATTCATTATCCACAAACTGAAATGATTGCAGCTTATGGCACCCAGTTATTAGATTGGTTAAACACCTACACCTTTCCCGTTGAGGCTCACTTTAAAGACCCACTAAAAGCCGCTGCGGTGGCTGAGGTATTTATTGATCAATTATTGACCAATGGTACCACTACGGCCTTAGTGTTTTGCTCTGTTCATCCAGCCTCTGTGGATGCTTTGTTTAAGGAGGCACAAAAGCACCATATGCGGCTCATTGCTGGTAAGGTTATGATGGACCGCAACGCGCCATCTGAGGTGCTCGATACGGCATCTACAAGTTACCTACAAAGCAAGCAGCTTATTGAGCGATGGCATGGGGTAGATCGTTTGCAATATGCCGTCACTCCTCGTTTTGCCCCCACATCAACTGCAGAACAATTAGCTGCTGCAGGGCGCTTGTTGGCTGAACATAAGGGGGTATACCTGCATACCCACCTAGCCGAAAATATAGATGAAATTAAGTGGGTGAAGACCCTTTTTCCAGAGGCAAAAGATTACTTAGATGTCTATGATCAAGCCGGTTTGTTGGGCAAGCGTAGTGTGTTTGCGCATGGTATTCACTTGTGTGACAGGGAATGTGAACGCTTAGCTACCTCAGATTCTGCGATTGCTCACTGCCCAACTTCAAATTTATTTATTGGCTCTGGACTATTTCCCATGGCGCGTTTGCAAAACCACGGCATTAAAATTGGTGTGGGCACAGACGTCGGTGGGGGTACCAGTTTTAACATGCTTCAAACCTTAGCTGATAGTTATAAAATGCAACAGTTGCAAGGCCATAATTTGAGCCCAGAACAAAGCTTCTATCTTGCCACTTTAGGAGGTGCAACCGCCCTTGATCTGGATGATAAAATAGGTAACTTTGCCATCGGTAAAGAAGCTGATTTTTTGCTCTTAGATCCTAATGCCACTGACTTATTGAAGTTTCGTACGGGCCATTGTAAAGACTGGCGTGACTTAATTTTTGTATTGCAGACATTGGGAGATGATCGGGTGATTGCGCAAACAAACATCATGGGGATTGCGCAGTGATAGCGGCTTAGGAAAGTCATCCTTGGCGCTATAAATGAGTGTTAAACCATGTTACTAACTGCTATAACACAGGTTGTTTTAGAGATGTCCATAGATAGGAATTAATTCCATGCCACAAAGCACGCGTTTGCTAGCCAATCGACTCGTATCAGCAGTGAGTTTAGGTTGTATGAGTTTGTCCCATGGTTATGGTGAAAAGAGTAGCCGTAAGCACAGTGAAAAATTCCTCCACCAAGCGCTCGACTTAGGCTATACCATGCTGGACACTGCGGCTGTTTATGGCCATGGTCATAACGAGTCTTTGATCGGACATTTCATTAGCCAAAGACGCAGTGAATTCTTCCTGGCGAGCAAGTGTGGTTTTGGTCAACAGCCTGATAGTCAGCCTAGTATTAATGGCAGACCTGAATATATTAAAGCCACTTGTGAGGCCAGTTTAAAGCGTTTACAAACGGATCACATCGACCTTTATTATTTGCACCGGCGTGACATGAATGTGCCTCTAGAGGATAGTATTGGGGCGTTGGCTGATTTATGCCAAGAGGGCAAAATTGGGGCAGTGGGGGTTTCAGAAATAAGCGCCGCAGATTTGCATAAGGCCCACGCTGAGCACCCCATCAGTGCTATTCAGTCAGAATACTCCTTATGGACTCGTAATGTTGAAATTGAAGTCCTAGAGGCGAGTCAGAAAATTGGCGCAGCCTTCGTCGCTTTTAGTCCCCTAGCACGTGGTTTTTTGACCAATAAACTACACGACACCTCACAACTTGTAGAGCATGACTTACGTCACACTATGCCGCGCTTTAATGCGCAACATTACCCAGCAAATCTGGCACTATTGCCTGCTTACATTAGCCTAGCAGAACGCCAAGGCTGCACGCCCGCTCAGCTTGCTTTAGCTTGGGTTTTAACTCAAGGTGATCATATTATAGCCATTCCTGGTACCCAGAATCTGGCGCACTTGAAGCAAAATATTGTCGCCAACGATTTAGAGTTGGAAGCCCATGTTGTTGTCGAACTCAACGACCTAATCAATCAACACACGGTGCAAGGGGCAAGATACAGCGATAAAGCTCAAGCGACGGTCACCACAGAACGTTTTAGCAAAAAAGACTAAAGCCTCAGGAGCCAATCATTGGTCTATTAAGGCTTAGGGTTTGGCATCAGCAATAATCATTGCTGATGCCTTCTCTCCAATCATAACGCAGGCTGCGTTGGTGTTGCCACTAATTAGTGTTGGCATAATGGATGCGTCAGCAACTCGCAAACCCTCAATACCATAAACGCGTAAAGCAGCATCCACCACAGCTAATTCACCTTGTCCCATGGCGCAAGTCCCTACAGGATGGTACTCCGTCTCTGCTGTGGCTTTGATAAAATCACTAACTTGTTGATCTGAATATACATCAGTGCCAGGTGAGTGTTCATGGCTAATGAGGTCTGCAAAGGGTCCACTGGACAAAATGTTTCTGCATAAATAAATGCTTTCTCGCATGCGCTCAATATTGCCTTGGGTCTGTAAAAAACGCTGATCAATGACCGGTGCATGATGGGGTTGGGCGCTAGCTAGGGTGATTTCCCCCGTGTCGGTAGGGCGCAAGTTGCACGCATGAATCGTCACGCCATGGGCTTTTAACTCGGGCACAGGCGTGGGAAATATCATTAAAGGTATGAAGTGGAGCTGTATATCGGGCCGCGTGGGACTGTATTTTGAGCTCACAAAGGCACCACTTTCAGCTGCATTAGTGGCACCTGGGCCTGATTTATTCCAAAAATAACGTAGGCCGGTGGTGAGTGCACCAATGCCTTTATTGGCGCCCAATAGGCTATTCGCCTCTTTAGTGCAGGCCAGCACTGACACGTTGAGGTGGTCTTGTAGATTTTTACCGACACCAGGCAGATTAACCTGCATTTTAATATGGTGTTTCACCAGTTCTGGTTCAGGGCCAATGCCAGAAAGCATCAATAAGTGGGGTGACCCAATGGCGCCAGCACTGAGAATTATTTCTTTGTTAGCAAACGCTGTACTGACTTTGTGGCCAACCTGATAGCTAACGCCCAGGGCTCTTCTTGCTTCAATAATAATGCGCCTAACGTGGGCTCCAGTAATAACGGTTAGATTGGGGCGGTCTGCAATAGGGTGTAGATAAGCCGTTGCTGTGCTGCAGCGTTTGGACTCTTTTTGTGTCACTTGGTAGCGTCCAGCTCCTGCTTGCTGGTGGCCATTAAAGTCAGAGTTGTGAGTGATGCCCATAGCCACTGCAGACTCTACAAATTGGTCACTCAAAGGATGGGTATAAGCACGGTCACTGATCGTTAATGGTCCCTTAGTGCCATGATAACCAAGGTCAAGATGAGTTCCTAAATTAGTTTCAGATTGACGAAAAAAGGGTAGCACGTCGTTATATCCCCAACCCTCATTGCCTAAGCGACACCATTCATCGTAATCCTGTTGTTGGCCTCGTATATGCACCATGGCATTAATAGCGCTAGTACCACCTAAGGTTTTACCTCTGGGAATTGGGATTTGGCGCTGGTGCATCGCCGTTTGTGGAGCTGATTGGTAACGCCAGTTAAGGGTTTTGTGATCGAGTAAAAATGCAATGCCTGCAGGCATATGAATCAGTGGATTACGATCACGTGGTCCGGCTTCGAGCAGCAGCACCTCACAATTGAGGTCAGCACTTAAACGGTTGGCTAATACGCAGCCTGCAGAACCTGCGCCGATAACAATGTAGTCGTAATGATGATGTGCCATGACGGGACCTTTATTTTTATTATATCCATACGGGGGTCGTTTGCATCGACTCAGGAATCGCAATGCCCATGCGCTGCAAAATACTGGGCGCAATAGCCGTTTGACTAATTACATAGTCTGGTGGCGGGCCCTGAATCACATGGTTAGGGTTAGCAAAGTAGTAAATAGGAATATCGCGCATAATGGCTTCAGTGCCGCCATGGTGACCACGAGCACTTTGGCCGTGATCTGCCGTGATGATGACATCATAACCTTGTGCTTGCCATCGAGGGATAAAATCGCCAAGCGCTGCATCGATGGTGTAACAATTTTTGTCGATTTGAATGGAATCAAATCCATAATTATGGCCTAAGCTGTCCAACGTACAGGAATGGAATAAAAAATAATCTGGCTGGTGTCGTTCAATCAGTAAGCTCATTTGCCAAAAAAGGTCAATGTCTGAGGGCGTTGCAGGCTGGGCTTTATTGGCGCCAGCCATGGTATAAAAACGGGCGTGTTGAATAGGTCGATGGATGTCATCCACTTCCATATCGCGCATGGGATCAAAAGGGCTGGCTTGGAAATAATCTGAAAAAAATGAATGGGCGATCGCTGCAGTAGTGCCACCTGCGGCTCTGACAGCACTAAAAATATCGGCATCTTCTAACTTGCCTTCATGGTAGTTAGAGGTCACACCATGGTCTTGAGGTGTGAGCCCTGTATGGATGCTGGCGTAACATGGGCCAGACACCGATGGCAACACGGCGTGGCCTTGCCATACTCTTGCTTCTCCTGCTTCTACCCAACCTTCTAAGTTGCCCATAAGCTGGCGCGCATAGGAATAACCGAGTCCGTCTAAAATTAACAAAATAACTCTATTTTTCATAACTTTGAAGCCTATATTATTAGTATTATTGAATTCTTGTGGTACTCTTATGCAAGGGCTTGCAGTGTGGCATTCTCGCCACGCAAAATGCAACCCTAGTGAGCACAAGACTTTAGTTATTAAGAGGCGCATATCGACCCTGTATCAGACACTAGTATTACCCAACTGCTCATTGGCTTAGCGGGCGGGGTAGCCTTGCTTATTTGGGGCTTAAAGCGGGTGCAACAGGGAATGAAACGAGCTTTTGGTGGGCGCCTTACTTATTTGATTCGTGATCGTTTTGCCGGTGTCTGGTCTGCTTTAGGTTTAGGTGTATTCCTTACTCTCATTTTGCAAAGTAGTACGGCATCTGCATTACTTGCAGCATCTTTAGGTGTGCAAGGTGAAGCAGGTCTAGCCTTATTACTCGGTGCTGATGTAGGTACCACTCTTGTTGCGCTGGTGCTTAGTTTTGACCTTAGTGCTTTTAGCCCTTTGTTGCTAGCCGTTGGGATCTTTATGGAACTGCGTGCCAAAGACAAGCGGCAGCGTGGCATTGGCGAAGGACTTATGGGTTTAGGTCTGATGCTATTGGCACTTGGGCTATTGCGTCAACAAGCAGTCCCGCTGGAGGGCTCTGAACTCTTTAGCGACATGCTGCAAAGTCTCATTGCGGAGCCTTGGTTAGCTATTCTATTTGCTGCCGTACTCACCTTTTTACTCCACTCTAGTCTTGTGATGGTACTTTTATTGGCGGGCCTTGTGGGGGCTGGCGTCATTGGTGTCGAGTCTGGCATGATGCTCATCCTTGGGGTTAATATTGGCAGTGCGGGTATTCCTGTGTACTTGTCACGCAAGTCGAGCAATGCCAAACGGGTGGCACCCCTAGGCAACTTAATATTACGCACCATCGGTGCTATGGCTTTTGCACCATGGGTAACGGAAGTCCATATGGGGCTCAACTACGTGAGTATGGACCCAGCCTGGCAGGTTGTATTAATGCACTGCTTGTTTAACGTGACTGTCGCTGCTTTTGGTATGTTAATTGTGAGTAAGTTGGCAGGTTGGATTGATACGCGTCTGCCGCGTGAAACCTTAGCCCCTTTACCAAGTCCTAAATACCTCAAAGATGTGCAAGAAACGGCACCGTCAGCGGCGTTGGCTAACGTTGTACGAGACACCCTCACCATGGGTGAGTTGCTCGAAGATATGCTGCGTGAGGTGCATCTAGGCATGACCGAGCGCTATGATGCGCTGGAGAAAAAAATCCATCAAAGTGATGACATTATTGATGATTTCCACCAACAAATTAATGCTTATTTATTAGAGCTGGGTGGTCAGGACTTAACTGAAGATGAACGTTATCGCTGCCAAGATTTGCTCCTATTCATCACTAATATAGAGCATGCAGGTGATACCTTAGAGCGCAGCATGACCCTTTTATTAAAGAAGAAAAACAATTTACACATTGATTTTACTGATTATGAAAATGAAGCCTTAGATTCGAGCATGAAGGCTATTTTTAAAGTCATGCCCATGTCGTTCCAAGTGATGATGAGTGAAGATGTGAGCAGCGCTCGGGGCCTGATTCAGGCTAAACATGAATTTAACATCAATCATCAAAAGTTTCTAGATGGTCAGCAGCACAGAACCATGCAAGCTGAAAAAGCGAACCCCGTAGCCCATTCTTTGTTCACAGATTTAATGCGAGACGTTAAACGTTTGCATTCTCATTTCACGGCCATAGCGTATCCTGTCCTTAATCGCGAGGGTGAACTTAGAACGAGTCGGTGGAGAGGGTATAACGAGCCAAAGTCTGCTCAATCTATGCCTGATCAACTAAATGATGCCCCAGCGCCTGATGTTTTGGTGAATGACAAAACTGATGTTGCCCAAAGTGATGCAGATCAGGCAGCAGAAGTGATGGCGCAAGTAGGGCAAATTGGGGAACAACCGGAAGTCTCTGAAACAGCCGAAGTGTTGCCAGTTCAAGCTGGGGTTAAACCTTTGTGATCCGAGCTAAGCGCCCATTTGATGCAAGCAAGATCAAAGGTATTGTTTTTGATAAAGATGGAACCCTGCTCGATTTTCATGGCACCTGGATGCCAAAGTTGCGAGCTGCAGTATCTGAGTTAGCCAATGGCGACGCAAATGTGGCTTTAACTATGTTGGAAATAGTAGGTTTTGATAGTCATCAAAACCGAGTGTTGGGTGGATCTGTGTTAGCAGCAGGAGATAATCGAGATATTAGCCTCATTTGGGCACCCCTGGTGAATCAATCCGTTGATCGGGTTGAGGCTTTATTGAATAAGATGTTTGCAGACTCTACTTATGGGGACAGCGTCGCTGTGAAAGAGCTTACACCAAGCCTCAATCAGCTGGCTCATTTAGGTTTAGTCCTTGGGGTAGCGACTATGGATAGTGAGGCAGGAATCAAAGCCACTTTAAGTGACTTTGGGTGTTTGCACCTGTTTGACTATGCCGTGGGTTATGACTCTGGCTTTGGCAGTAAACCGGGGCCAGGGATGGTGTTAGGCTTTTGCCAACACACCGGTTTAAAACCTGAAGAAGTTATGGTGGTGGGTGACAATACTCATGATTTACACATGGGCCAAAGTGCTGGTGTGGGTTTTAATGTTGGCGTACTCACAGGCACAAGCACTCGATCTGAATTAATCACTGATGCTGATTTAGTATTAGATTCGATTGCTGATCTTAGGGCCCTTTGGGCTTAATTTATAAGGCCTTCATTTTGTTAATTTTTAGGCTATTCTAGTGTGGTCATTAATAGCCATGGCCTGCTATGATGCAACGCGTTATTCGATTCAATTAAAGGTGTATCTCCCATGGCAAAGACCATTATCTCAACCAACAAAGCCCCCGCAGCAATTGGCACCTACTCGCAGGCTGTGAAGGTTGGCAATATCGTTTACATTTCTGGTCAAATTCCGTTAGATCCAGACACTATGGAAGTGTGTAGTCAGGACTTTGCGACTCAAGCCAAGCAGGTGTTTGAAAATTTAAAGGCGGTTGCAGAAGCCAGTGGCGGTACCTTGGCTGATGCGGTTAAGTTGAATATATCCATGACCGACTTGTCTAATTTTCCCACGATTAATGAAATTATGGCCACTTACATAGAACAGCCATATCCTGCGCGAGCTGCCGTAGGCGTTGCCGCGCTTCCTAAAGCGGTGCAAGTAGAGATTGAAGCTATTCTTCATTTAGACTCTTGAAAAGTAATGTCCAAAAAGGCTATGGCCAGGACCAAGTTAAGGAATTAAAAGAGCTTGAGTTAATGGCTCTTTTAAAATCCTTGTGGCCCTACCTTATGATTCATAAGGCTCGGGTGATTATTGCGATGGCCTTGTTGGTAAGTGCCAAAGGAGTGGCCTTAGTCATTCCTTGGGTCTTCAAACATATAGTTGATGCCTTAGATGGTGGTAGTCCAGAGCAACTACTTGTTATCCCCTTGGGTTTTGTCCTGCTGTACGGAGGCATGCGCTTTGGTGCTGTATTCTTAGGTGAACTGCGTGATGCGGTGTTTAGCCGAGTCACCGAAAGTGCCATGAGTAAAGTGGGCTTAGAAGTGTTTGCGCACTTGCATCAGTTGGAGCTCGATTTTCACCTGGGTCGCCAAACAGGCGGTATATCTCGTGACATAGACCGTGGTACCAACGGCATCAACTTTATGATGCGCTTTATGGTGTTTAACATCTTACCCACCATTATTGAACTCATTGTCGTGATGCTGATCTTGTTATTTGCCTTTGATGTTTGGTTTTCAGCTGTGACTTTGGTGTGTGTAGTGGCTTATGTGGCGTTTAGTATTAAGACCACAGAATGGCGCACTCGATTTGTAAAAGAGGCCAATCGTTTAGACAGTAAGTCGAGTACCCGTGCTGTAGATAGCTTGCTCAATTTTGAAACTGTGAAATATTTTAATAATGAGGCTTTTGAAGCCAAACAATACAACACTAATTTACGAGCCTGGGAACAGGCGCGGGTCGATAATCGATTATCTTTAGCGTTGCTAAACTCTGGGCAAGCATTAATTATTGGTTTAGGGGTGACGGCCCTGATGTACTTAGCTGCGAAGGGTGTGGCCGAAGAAACCATGACTATTGGTGACTTAGTCATGGTCAACTTATATCTTTTACAGTTGTTTGTGCCCTTGAACGCCTTAGGTTTTATTTACCGTGAGATCCGCAGAGCTTTGTCTGACATAGAGAATATGTTTGGTCTACTCAGGCGCCAATCCACAGTACAGGATAAAGCGCAAGCCACCGTGTTGAAGGTTGAACAGGCAGCTATTGAATTTGAAGCGGTCGATTTTAGCTATCAGAGCCAACGCCAAATTCTGAAACAGCTGAGTTTTAGCGTCGCCCCTGGTGAAAAAGTAGCCATTGTAGGACCCAGTGGTTCTGGCAAATCAACGATTGGACGCTTATTATTTCGCTTCTATGACATCAGCGCGGGTGCTATTCGGGTTGATGGTCAAGATGTGCGAGACGTGCAACAACTCAGTTTAAGGCAGGCCATTGGTGTGGTGCCTCAAGATACAGTTCTATTCAATGACACCATTTGGAATAATGTTGCCTATGGCTTTCCTGAGGCCAGCGATGAAGCGATCTGGAAAGCCATTGATATGGCTTCATTAAGGGGTTTTGTCGAGTCCATTCCAGATGGTGTAGCCACCGTTGTAGGTGAGCGTGGCTTAAAGGTTTCTGGTGGTGAAAAGCAACGCATCGCCATTGCCAGAGTGTTGCTAAAGAATCCAGCGATCTTATTATTTGATGAAGCGACTTCGGCCCTAGATTCAGAATCTGAACGTAGTATTCTTAAAGCCATGGTAGACATATCAGCCAACAAAACTACCCTAGTCATTGCCCACAGATTATCTACTGTGGTTGATGCAGACCGAATTTTGGTGGTTGACGGTGGAGAAATTGTAGAGCAAGGCAGTCATCAAGAGTTACTCACCCAAGATGGCCAGTACGCTCGATTGTGGCATATGCAACAAACCACTAACGGTTAAAGAACTGGCTTAAGCGCTTGCAGGCTTGCTGTAAAATAGACAGATCTGTGGCATAAGAAAGACGAAAGTGTTGTGGTAGGCCAAAAGCGCTGCCCGGCACTAACGCCACTCCAGTGTGAGCCAATATATCCTCGACTAGTTGCAAGTCGTGAGCATAGTTAAGTTGGAGCATCGCCACACTGCAATCGACAAAGGTGTAAAAAGTACCTTGGCTCGGCAAGGCGTCTAGCCCAGATATTTGATTAAGCTGATGGATAACGTAATCATGTCGGTGTTGATAGGCTTGCACCATAGGCTGCAACAGGTCTTGTGGGCCATCTAAGGCAGCTAAAGCTGCCACTTGGCTGATGCTGCTGGCACAGGAACTGGATTCAGTCTGAGCATTGATCATGGCACCAATTATGGCTTCTGGACCCACGGCATATCCAATCCGCCAACCGGTCATCGCATAGGCTTTAGACACCCCGTTGACTAACACACAACGCTCAGCCAGATCAGGACACACGTTTAGCAAATTGATTAAAGGCTCTGAACCCCAGTAAATGTGTTCGTATATATCATCACTTAAAATAATGACTTGTGGGTGCAACCGCAGTACTGCCCCAATATCGATCAACTCACTACGACTGTAGGTTTGTCCACTTGGATTGCACGGGCTGTTAAACATTAATAGTTTCGTTTTATCCGTAATGGCAGTTGATAATTGTGCCGCAGTGAGTTTAAACGCCTGTGATGCTGGGCAAGGTAGAACAATAGACTGAGCGCTCGCCATCGCCACCATAGCATCATAGGATACCCAGTAAGGTGCTGGAATAATAACTTCATCGCCTGCTTCTAGGATAGCCACCGTTAGGTTGTAGATACTCTGTTTAGCACCGTTGCTGACTAATACTTGGTTAGTGCAGTAACTCAATTGGTTGTCACGCTGGTATTTATCACAGATGGCTTGGCGCAAGGCCAGGGTACCTGCGACATGGGTGTAGCGCGTTTGTCCTGTTTTCATTGCCACAATCGCAGCTTGAATCACGTGGTTGGGGGTATCGAAGTCGGGTTCACCAACGGCTAAATTGATAACGTCTGCACCATCAGCTTTCATTTGTGAGGCTAAATTACTAATACGCACAGTAGCAGATGGCTTAAAAGATTGGATTCGTTGCGAAAGAGGCCACGTCACGGGCATAACTCCGTTATAATGTTGGGTTGCTGCATTAGGGTATCACGCTGGGCCCTAGATAATGAATCCAAAATGACGTAAATAATGAATCCTCAATTTGAATTAAAGTCAAAGTTTGAACCTGCAGGCGACCAGCCTACAGCCATTAAAGAGCTAGTAGAGGGCATAGGGGCAGGCTTAGCCGCGCAAACCTTACTTGGTGTGACAGGCTCAGGCAAGACCTATACCATTGCCCAAGTGATCAATCAAATCCAGCGGCCCACCATAGTGATGGCCCATAATAAAACCTTGGCGGCTCAGTTGTATGGTGAATTTAAGGAATTTTTTCCTAACAACTCCGTAGAATATTTTGTATCTTATTACGATTACTATCAACCTGAAGCCTATGTCCCTGCTTCTGATACCTTTATTGATAAAGATTCATCGATAAATGAACACATTGAACAAATGCGGCTGTCGGCCACCAAGGCCCTGTTAGAGCGCTCTGATACTATTATTGTAGCCACGGTGTCTGCTATTTATGGTTTGGGGGACCCAGAGTTGTACCATAAAATGGTTTTACACCTAAATCGTGGTGACAAGTGGGACCAGCGAGACCTTGTGAGGCGTCTTGCTGAGCTGCAATACACGCGTAACGACGTGGACTTCCATCGCGCCACTTATCGAGTGCGAGGGGATGTAATTGATATTTTTCCTGCTGAGTCAGACGAAGAAGCGGTGCGCATTGAGCTATTTGACGATGAGATTGAACGTCTCAGCTACTTTGATCCCCTCACAGGGCAGATATTGCGCAAGGTTCCAAGGTTAACTGTATATCCTAAAACGCATTATGTAACGCCAAGAGAAACCTTGTTGGCGGCCATTGATGAAATTGAGCTGGAACTCAAAGATCGTTTGCAATACTTCCGTGACCACAACAAACTTGTCGAAGAACAGCGCTTAGAGCAGCGCACTCGCTACGATATTGAAATGATCCGAGAACTAGGTTTTTGTTCAGGCATAGAAAATTACTCTCATTACTTGTCTGGTCGAAAACCAGGCGAACCCCCACCGACTTTATTCGATTACCTACCCTCTGATGCGTTGCTCATTATGGATGAATCCCATGTTAGTGTGCCACAACTGGGAGCCATGTATAAAGGTGACCGGTCTCGAAAAGAAACCTTAGTGCAATATGGCTTCAGATTGCCTACCGCCCTTGATAATCGGCCTATGAAATTTGAGGAATGGGAAGATATATCACCACAAAAGATTTTTGTTTCAGCGACCCCCAGTGTGTATGAACAAGATCATACAGACAGAGTCGTTGAGCAGGTGGTGAGACCGACTGGTTTAGTTGATCCACAAATTGAAATTCGCCCAGCCACCAGTCAAGTAGATGACTTGATGTCTGAAATTAGTATTACGGCGGCTAAAAATGAGCGAGTGTTGGCTATTGTATTAACTAAACGTATGGCAGAAGATCTGACAGATTACCTGCACGAACATGGCATCCGAGTGCGCTATTTACACTCCGATATTGATACCGTAGAACGGGTGGAAATTATCCGTGATTTGCGTTTAGGTGAATTTGATGTCTTGGTGGGCATAAACCTTCTCAGAGAAGGTTTAGACATGCCAGAAGTTTCCCTAGTGGCTATCTTAGATGCGGACAAGGAAGGCTTCTTGCGTTCAGAACGTTCTCTCATTCAAACCATTGGTCGTGCTGCAAGAAACTTGAATGGCAGGGCCATACTATATGCTGAGCGTATTACGGGATCGATGCAAAGGGCCATGGACGAAACTGAGCGCCGTAGGAATAAACAAATAGAGCACAACAGGGTTAATAACATTGTACCCGAAGGTGTCATTAAGTCAGTGCAAGATATTATGGAAGGGGCTTACACTCCCGGTGCTGGGAAAAACAAAGGTGGGAAAAATGGCAAACAAGTGGCGGAAAATCAGCTCGATTACACCACCGATAGCGCGTCTTTAAATAGTAAGCAGTTGTCTAAACTGATTAGCAAAACAGAAGATGCGATGTATGAAGCCTCAAAGGATCTGAAGTTTGAACAAGCGGGTCGTTATCGTGATCAACTGCATCAGCTCAAGAGCCAATTGATGAGTCGTTAAAAGGCTGCAGCCTAAAGGTTACTTAAGAGTAAACCCAAAACCAACCACCTGGGCCTAAGGGATTATAATATTAGTCTTTAGGAACTGTTAGTTGGGTGCAGACGAAGCTCTGCTTCAGCACCTAAAGCGATGGTTGCGGTCACCAGACGCTCTTTGTATTGTGCCAGGTCTTTTAAGCTATGCTTAGCTGTTGACGTCGCGATGGATATAGCCCCAATGACTTGCTTACGTGATGTTAAAATAGGGGATGCAATGCTGATGATACCGTTTTCATGCTCTTCTCTATCATAGGCAACACCATCAGATCTAATGTGGACTAACTCTGCTAGCAATGCCTGTTTGTTGGTAATAGTGGTTTCAGTAAATTTAATAAAGGTTTGCCTTTGTAAGGCATACTCTTGTCTTTCTGGTGATAAGTAAGCCAGCATTACTTTGCCAACGCCCGTACAGTGAGCCGGCACAATGCGTCCTGCTTGAGCTAATGTTTCAAAGCGTTCTGATTTATGTCGTTTATCAATAAATAATACCTGACCATTTTCAATTTGTGCCAAGTGCACTGTTTCTCTGACCTGACGTGATAACTGGTCCAAATGTGGGGCAGCAATAGGACCAAGAGAGGCTTGTTTCCAAGCATTGTGGGCTAGGCGTACTAAACGCAGGCCAAGGGAATACTTCTGACTCTCATTATTATAGCTGAGCATGCCTTGATTGGTCATGGTTTGTAATAAGCGATAGGTGGTAGCTTTTGGAAAGGGACTGAGCTCCAGAATGTGATTAAAACGCATTGAGTGACCTGCATCTGCAACGATATCGAGCATAATGAGAGCTTTACCCACTGTTCCATCCTGTAAGACTTGGTCCATAACTTAATTGATTCCTTAGATTAGGCAAAAAATTGAAACCTAATTCCACTTTGATATAGTGAAGCCGCCGATATTATCAGGTCTTCTAAAGTCTAACAATTAGTGAATTAGTTAAACTTACAAGCAAAAGCCAAAGTGGCTTGGAGACACCCATAATGCTGTGATAAAAGTCATTCCTTGCAGCTTTAGCTAAAGCTGATGACTGCCTGAACACACCTTTATAGGAGGCATAGGGTATGTTAACGAATACGCAGGTTAGTTTGGGCATCAAATATCATAACATCCGCTACATCTAAGGCTAGATTGATGGTTTCTACGCCACGTTCTAGTGCACTGCCACGCTGCTCTATAATGAGCTTTTCTCCTGTAGCAGTGTGCAAGTGTACATATGAAACACCGCCTAAATGCTCAATTATATCTACTTTAAATGGGTTTTCTTGGTCGCTTTGAACAAAGTGCTGGGGACGAATGCCAACCACTAATTCAGTGCCGTTTGCAGGCAAGGTGGCTTTAAAAGGTACGGTGATGTTATTTAAACCGGGCACCTTTAAAACACCCTGTTCTACTACAGCATTCAAGAAGTTCATGCCAGGAGAGCCAATAAAACCTGCTACAAATTTATTGACTGGATTATTATATAACTCTAATGGCGAGCCAACCTGCTCAATTCTGCCTGCTCTAAGTACTACAATTTTGTCAGCCATGGTCATGGCTTCTACCTGGTCGTGAGTCACGTATATCATGGTGGCGCCCAACTCTTTGTGTAGGTGGGCAAGCTCAACCCGCATCTCTACTCTTAATTCAGCATCTAAATTGGATAGTGGTTCGTCAAATAAGAACACTTCTGGGCCGCGCACGATAGCTCGGCCAATGGCCACACGTTGACGCTGTCCACCAGACAAAGCTCTAGGTTTGCGATCAAGATAAGGCGTGAGTTGTAATATGTTGGATGCATGATCCACTTTTTTGATAATTTCTAGCTTAGGAACTTTGTTCATTTTTAGTCCAAAGCTCATATTTTCACGCACGGTCATGTGTGGGTATAAAGCATAAGTCTGAAATACCATGGCTACACCACGATCAGAGGAGTCTGCTTTCGTGACATCGCGTGCACCAATTTTGATGCTGCCAACAGTAGTTTCTTCTAAACCAGCAATCATGCGTAAAAGAGTAGACTTGCCACAACCAGAAGGGCCGACAAACACACAAAAGTCTCCTGCTTCAATATGTAAATCCACGCCATGGATAACCCGAATGTCGTCATAATTTTTAGTGGCATTGGTTAAAGAAACGCTGGACATGGTGATCATCCTTTTATTGATACGTAACTAGAGATCTAGTGAACTATTCTACTCTTTCTTAGTTTAGAAAGTGCTTGACAAATAGAGGTTCTCATACTTATTATTTCATTGCAATAAGTGAAAACAGATTCCATTATATGGAACTTAATAAAAACGGAGAACCACAATGTTGCATAATAAAAAAACTTTAGCTGCCCTGTTTGCTGCAGCTTCTATGATGTCTGCAAATGCCTTTTCTGGCGAATTAGTGATTAATACTGATACATCTGACCCAGCACCAAAAGCCGCTTTTGAAGCACTAATTGCGGGCTTTGAAGCTGAAAACCCTGATGTAACTGTAACTTGGAACTTATTTGACCATGAGGGTTATAAAACTTCCATTCGTAACTTCCTTACTGCAGATGCGCCAGACTTGGCGAACTGGTATGCCGGAAACCGTATGTTGCCATACGTAAATGCGGGTTTATTTGAGCCGGTAGATGATGTTTGGGAAGCCAATGGATTAAATGATTCTTTGGCTTCTGCCGCAGCGTCTATGACTATTGATGGTAAGAAGTGGGGTGTTCCTTACACTTATTACAACTGGGGTGTTTACTATCGACAGGACATCTTTGCGGCAAACAACATTGAAGTGCCCACAGATTGGGCTGGCTTCATGGCTGCTGGTGAAACCCTTAACGCTGCTGGCATCACGCCAATTACCATTGGCACTAAGTACTTATGGACTGCAGCAGGTGTATTTGATTACCTAAACTTGCGTACCAACGGGTATGACTTCCACATGGCTTTAACTAAGGGTGAAGTCTCTTGGACTGATGATCGTGTAAGAGCCACTATGACCAACTGGAAAGAATTGGTAGATGCAGGCTTCTTCCTTGAAAATCATGCTGCTTATTCTTGGCAGGAAGCTTTAGCGCCTATGATTCAAGGAAAAGCCGCCATGTATGTTATGGGTAATTTTGCTGTAGCGCCGCTGCGTGATGGAGGTTTGACTGATGACCAGCTAGGCTTCTTCCAGTTCCCTATGATCGATTCAAGTATACCGATGGCTGAAGAAGCGCCTACTGACACTATGCACATTCCTGCTAACGCAAAAAATAAGGTAGACGCGAAGCGTTTCTTGGCATACTTGGCTCGTGCTGACGTGCAGACCGAAATGAACAGTACTTTAGGTCAGTTGCCAATCAACAGTGGTTCTAGTGTGTCGGATGACAAGTTCCTACAAGCTGGTTACGAAATGTTGTCCACTACCGATGGCGGTATTGCTCAATTCTTTGACCGTGATGCGCCTGCTGAAATGGCATCAGCTGACGGATGTTCATTTTGTTTAGTTGGACACTCAGAAAGAAGAGATTTTTTTAATGAGGATAATGAGTTAATAGGTAAAAAAATTCATAGTGTTTTGCAGCATAATTTCAAAGCAATTTTATGTATTGGCGAAACTTTAGAAGAACACAAATTAGGTAAAACTAAAGAAAAATTAAAATCTCAGATTACAGACTCAATTTCAAAATTGAATATAGATGAAAAACTAATTATCGCCTATGAGCCCATCTGGGCAATTGGTTCTGGTAAAACACCTGATCCAAAAGAAGTAAATTCAATTCACGAATTTATAAAAGATGTTGTACAATCCGCAACTGCAAATAATTTTGAACCAAAAGTTCTATACGGCGGAAGTGTCAATGATCACAATGCTGCTGAATTTTTTAATAAAGAATATATTGATGGAGCTTTGGTTGGCGGAGCATCACTTGATGCAGATATTTTTGCAAATATTGTAAATACTTATAGAAGGCTTAAAAAAATATGATAGTTTTAATTAAAATAATATGTATAGTTCTAGCAATTGCAATTATTGCATTGGTATTACTGCAGCAAGGAAAAGGTTCAGATTTAGGCTCTGCATTTGGCGGTGGCTCATCCAATTCTATGTTTGGTGCATTGGGACCATCAGATTTTTTAGGAAAATTAACATATGCATTAGTAGCATTATGGCTAGTATTAACTCTTGCTCTTGCATACATATATAAGTCTGCAAATACAAAAGTAATTTTTGATACACCGTTAATTGAAGAAGTCATGGAAGAAATTCCAGTCGACGAAGTACCAGTAGAATAGTAAAAAAAACTGGTGCCGAAAGCGGGACTTGAACCCGCACGAGCTTTCGCTCACTAGCCCCTCAAGCTAGCGTGTCTACCAATTCCACCACTTCGGCATAAAGTTTGAGGATTATAGCAAGTAATTATTTGAAATATAAAAAAATAATATACTTGACCAAACGTACCTAACTTCATTAAACTTCACACTCGCTGCGTTGCGGGGTGGAGCAGTCTGGTAGCTCGTCGGGCTCATAACCCGAAGGTCGTTGGTTCAAATCCAGCCCCCGCTACCACAGTTACATAATTTTTTGTGGGGCATTTGCCCTTTTTTTGTATAAAAAAAATGATAAAAGAAGAAATTGAAAAGATAGTTGAGCCAGTTATTGAAAGACACGATTGTTTTTTATGGGGGCTAGAGATTCTAAGAGGAAGAAAAAGACCCACGCTTAGAATTTATATTGAGTCTGATTCTGGAGCAAATATTGAAGATTGCGAGAATATTTCTAAAGATTTGAATTATGAAATAGATCTTGATTCGTCTTTTGGTGATGATTATGTTCTAGAGGTTTCTACACCAGGAATAAGTAGGAAGTTTTTTAAACAAAATCAGCTTAATGAATATATTGGAGAAGAATTAAAAATTAAATTAAGAGAGCCATTAGAAGGCATAAAAAATATAGAAGGAGTCCTTGTTGATTGTAATAAAGATTTTTTTCTTATAGAGTCTTTAAAGCTTGAATATAAATTAAATTTTGACGACATAGAGACTTGTCGTTTAGAACCAGATTTTGGTAAATTAATGAAGGAAAATAGTTATGCAGAGTAATGAAATTTTAGCAGTAGTAGATTCAGTATCTACTGAGAAAGGTTTAGACAAAGATATTATCTTTTCAGCCATTGAAATAGCAATTGCTTCGGCATCACAAAGACATTTTCATGAAGATGCTGACTTATTTGTTCAAATAGATAGGAACACTGGCGAATATTCAACTCATAGAAATTGGATAGTATTTGATGAGGCTGATGAAGAGTTTCATATAGAAACGCATATATCAGCAAGTGATTCAGATCTTAATCTTGGCGACTTGTATACAAAGCAACAAGAGAATGTGCCTTTTGGAAGAATAGAAACTCAAGCAGCAAGACAAGTCATGTTGCAAAAAGTAAGAGAAGCTGAAAGAGAAAAAGTAGTTTCGCAATTTAAAAGCCAAAATAATCAACTAGTTAATGGAACTGTAAAAAGGGTAACAAGAGACAATATTATTGTTGATATTTCTTATGATGCAGAAGCTATTCTGCCTCGAGACAGGTTAATGCCTGGAGAAATTTATAAAATTAATGACAGAATAAGAGCTATTCTTCAAATTCAAGAGGTTGAAGGTCGAGGACCTCAACTCATGTTAAATAGATCTTGTCCTGAAATGGTTACAGAATTATTTAGTATCGAAGTACCTGAAATAAATGAAGATATAATTGAAATCAGAGGTGTAGCGAGAGATGCTGGCTCAAGGTCTAAAATAGCAGTCAAAACAAATGATGGTAGGATTGATCCTGTTGGTGCATGTGTTGGAATGAGAGGGTCTAGAGTCCAAGCTGTTTCAGCAGAACTGGGCAATGAAAGGATAGACATAATTATTTATGATGATAACCCTGCTCAATTAGTTATAAATGCCTTAGTACCAGCAAAAGTTGAATCTATAGTCATGGATGAGGATTCAAGATCTATGGATATTGCAGTCAACCAAGAAAATCTTGCGCTTGCAATTGGTTCCAGAGGACAAAATATCAGACTTGCATCTAAGCTTGTTGGATGGGATTTGAACATTATTAGTAGCGAAGAAGCTGAAGCAAAAGTTAAAGTCGATGAAACAGAGTTTTTGGCTAATCTGATCAGCACTCTTGAGGTATCTGAAGAAGTTGCGGAAAAAATAGCTTTAACTGGGTTAGCAAGTTTTGATGACATTGCTTATGCAGACGATAGTATTTTTAAATCATTTGTAGAAGATGAGAGTGAGATTGTAAGAATAAAAGGTGCTGCAGAAGATGCTGCACTACTAGAGGCAATGGGAGCTATCACAGAAGAAGAGGACAATGTTGAGTCTCTGACTGACCTTAACTTAGAAGATGAAGATATTCAAAAGCTATCAAATAAAGGAATTAAGAACAAAGATGATTTAGCTGAATTAGCTATAGATGAATTACAAGAGATTATTGAGATTTCTTCTGATGATGCTTCTAAGATGATTATGAAAGCAAGAGAACATTGGTTTAATTAATATAAAAAAAGGAAAAATATTTTGACTTTAACTGTTAAAGATTTTGCAAAGACTTTAAAAATATCAGATTCTGCTTTGCTTGAACGTATGCAGAATGCTGGCTTAAGTCACTCTAAAAGTTCAGATGAAATAACTGCTGCAGATAAGCAGGCACTTTTAAAATCTTTAAAAGGAGCAAAAGCTACATCACCAAGATCTGTAACATCTGGGTCTGGAGTTACAGTAACTTCAAAAGGAAAAATTTCTAAAGAATCAGAGGGAACTAGAAGTTACTCTGACAATATCGAAGCAAAACGTGCTGCAGCTTCAGAACAGCTTAAGGAACAACAAAAAAAGAGAGAAGACCAGCTTAAAGAAGCTGCAAGATTAAAACAAGAAGAGATAAAGAAAAGAGATAAATTTAAAAAAGTTGAATCTGAAAAGCCTGCAATAAAAGTTAATGTTAAAGATCAGCTTTCAAGTGCTGTAAATGCTTATAAAAGAAGAGAGGCAGCATTCCCTAAAGATAGCGAACATAAGTTTGAAGCACCAACTGAATTCATTAAAAAAGATATAGAAGTACCATCTTCAATCCAAGTGGGTGAATTAGCTAAGCTAATGGCAGTAAAAGGAAATATTGTAGTAAAAAATCTTATGGGTCTAGGGGTGGTTGCAAACATCAATGATATTATTGATCAAGAAACAGCTATATTGGTAGTTGAGGAAATTGGCCATAATGGAATTGCACTTAAAGAAGAAAATTTTGAAGAAGATCTAGCAAATCTAATTAATTATGCTGATGAAGCAACATCTAGATCTCCTGTAGTTACTGTTATGGGACATGTTGATCACGGAAAAACAACCCTACTTGATTTTATAAGAAAGACAAAAGTCGTTGATGGCGAGGCTGGAGGCATAACGCAACATATTGGTGCTTATGAAGTCGAGACATCTAAAGGTAAAATAACATTCATTGACACTCCTGGTCATGCTGCCTTCTCATCAATGAGAGCTAGAGGAGCTAATACCACAGATATTGTCATTCTTGTTGTTGCGGCAAATGATGGCATAAAACCTCAAACAGAAGAAGCTATAAATCACGCAAAAGCAGCAGGGGTTTCAATAGTTGTAGCTATTAATAAAATTGATTTAGATGGAGCTGATATAGATAAAGTAAAAGGTGATTTAGCTGCAAAAGATTTAGCGCCTGAGGACTGGGGTGGCACAACTCAAATGGTACCAGTATCAGCGCTTAAAGGAACTGGTGTTGATAAGTTGCTTGAAAGCGTTTCACTGGAAGCTGAATTGTTAGAATTAAGAGCTCATCATAAAGGACAGGCTCAAGGGGTTGTTATTGAGTCAGAGTTAGATAAGTTTAGAGGATCTGTTGCTACTTTTTTAATTCAAAATGGAACTCTTAAGGTTGGTGACTTAGTTGCATCAGGCAATTCAATTGGGAAAATTAAAAGTATTGTAAATAGCGATGGTACAAAAATAAAAAATGCAGGTCCATCTGCAGCTGTTGAAGTTCTTGGATTAAACAATGTACCCAATGCCGGAGACCCTTTTCAGGTAGTAGAGAATGAGAAGCAGGCTAGAGAGATAGCTGAGTATAGAATTTCAAAAGAGAAAGAAAAAAAATTATTAAAACAAAAAGATGATAGCGCTGGAGATTTATTTGAATCATTAGGTCAAGAATCTAAAAAAGTACTGAATGTGATAGTTAAAACAGATGTTGGTGGAACTTGTGAAGCCATAGCAGCATCTCTGAATGACTTAAGCAATGACTTAGCAAAAGTAAAAATAGTATCAAGTGGAGTTGGGGGTATAACAGAGTCAGATGCTAACCTAGCACTTGCTGTTGATTCAATTATTTTAGGTTTTAATGTAAGAGCGGATAACTCTGCTAAAAAGATCATAGAAGATGAATCAATTCCATTAAGTTACCACAGCATCATCTACGAATTATTAGATGATGTTAAAGCAAGAATGAGTGGCCTGCTAGACCCAATAATTAAAGAAGAAATTGTTGGCACTGCCGAAGTTTTAGAGGTATTTAATTCACCTAAGTTTGGGCAAATTGCAGGATGTAATGTTATTGAAGGAACTGTTTTTAAAAATAAGCCAGTTCGTGTTCTAAGAGATGAGATAGTTATTTTTGAAGGAGAATTAGACTCTCTTAGAAGATTTAAGGAAGATGTTAATGAAGTTAAGAATGGCACGGAATGTGGCATGGGTATCAAAAATTATAAAGATATCAAACCTGGAGATAAAATCGAGGTTTATGATAGGAAAGAAGAAGCTCAATCAATGTAGCTTTAGTTTTTAATGCCTTCATTAAGATCAGAAAAAATTGCAGACGAACTCAGAAAAGAAATATCTTTAATAATAAATAAAGAAACCAAGGATCCAAGGCTTCAAAATATCAATATTACAGCAGTAAAAGTATCTGATGATATTGGCATTGCTACAGTCTTCTATACTATTATTGGCGAATCTGTAATCAAAAATCAAAGCAGTATTGATCAAAAAGTTTTAAAAAAATTTTCAGGCATGGTCAGATCTAAACTTTCACGAACAATGCAAATAAGAAGAGTCCCTGTAATAAACTTTAGATTTGATGAAAGTATTGAGTACTCTGATAATATTGAAAACTTACTCAATAATCTTAAGTAGTAATGGATGGTTTTTTACTCATTGATAAAGAAAAAGGCATATCTTCCAATCAACTTGTACAAAAAGTAAAAAATACTCTATCCCTAAAAAAAGTTGGGCATTTAGGAACTTTAGATCCGATGGCAACTGGATTAATGATTCTTGCTATTAATAGGGCCACTAAATTTTCAAACTATTTTTTGGAATCTGATAAGTCTTATGATGCTTCAGTTCAACTTGGCTCTTCGACTGATACAGATGATGCCATGGGAAATATTATTAGTTCCTCCGACATTATTCCTGATGAAAAAAATATAAATGAATCACTAGCATCTTTTGTTGGAAGATCTATGCAGGTAGCTCCTTTTTTTTCAGCATTAAAATATAAAGGCAAACCTCTTTATAAATATGCGCGAGAGGGAGAATTTATATCAAAACCCCCAAGGGAGATTAATATATTTTCCATTAAAGATATTAAGTGTAATCTTAATAAGTGCTCATTTATAATTCATTGTTCAAAAGGTACATACATCAGATCAATTGCAAGAGATCTGGGTGATAAGCTGAATTGCGGCGGCCATCTATCCGCACTTAGAAGATTATCTCAAGGAAGTTTTAATATAGAAAATGCAATGACTATTGAAAATATTGAACTTAATAAATTAATTACTATCGAGAAGGCATTTTCAGAACTTTCTGAAATTAAATTAAACTTTAATCAAACAAAAGTTTTCATGAATGGAGGTAAGATACAAGAAATAAATTTTAAAGATGATATCTATAAAATTTATGATTCTTCAGAAAAATTTGTTGGTTTAGGATTGATCTCAAACTCTGTTTTAGCCCTTAAACGACTTGTTTAATAACTAGATTAGTTATAAGATTCGCACGCTTACTTTAGTTGTACGAGGTTTGCATTAATTAATGAATGTACATCGAGGAATATAAATATGGCACTTTTAGCTAAAGAAAAAGAAAAAATTGTAGGAAAATTTCAAAGAACTGACAATGATACAGGGTCCCCCGAAGTTCAAATAGCATTGTTAACAGAAAATATTAATAAATTACAAAATCATTTCAAAGAACACAAAAAAGACCATCATTCTAGAACTGGTTTAATAAGAATGGTTAATCTAAGAAGAAAACTTTTAGCTTATCTAAAAAGAAAAAATTCCGATAGCTACAAAGAAGTTGTAAAACAACTTAAGCTTAGAGGGTAAAAATAAAAATAATAAAAGGAAAATCGTGGAAAATAATAAATTAGAATCTACATCGGTAGAGTTTCAGTATGGAAATCAAACAGTAAAATTAGAAACAAATAAAGTCGCAAGACAAGCAACTGCAGCTGTGGTCGTTACTATTGGCGACTTGGTAGTATTAACAACAGTAGTTGCAAAAAAAGAGGCAGATCCTAAAAAGGATTTCTTCCCATTAGCAGTATTTTATCAAGAGAAATTTTATTCAACAGGAGTTATTCCTGGAGGGTTTTTTAAAAGAGAAGCTAGACCAACTGAAAGAGAAACATTAACCTCAAGGCTTATTGATAGGCCAATCAGACCTCTCTTCCCAGAAGGATTTAAAAATGAAGTTCAAATATTTTGCACAGTCATGTCTTCTGGAAAAGATCAGAACCCCGATATAGCAGCCATGATAGGATCTTCTGCTGCTTTATGTGTTGCAGGAGTACCTTTCGATGGACCTATGGGTGCTGCAAGGGTTGGCTTTATTGATGGAAATTATGTTTTGAATCCATCTTTCGAGCAGCTAGAAACCTCATATTTGGATATGGTTGTTGCAGGAACAGAAAAAGCAGTTCTTATGGTTGAATCAGAAGCTAATGAGCTCAATGAAGATTTAATGTTAGGTGCTGTTTTGTATGGACATCAAGAAATGCAAGCAGTGATTAATGCATGTAAAGAGCTTAAAGACAAAGCTGGTAAAGAGGATTGGGTAATAAGTAACGATGAAGAATCTCCGGTCTACTATTCTGAACTAACAGAAAAGTATACAAATAAAATAACTGAAGCTTTTACTATAAAAGATAAATCAGAACGAACAACCGCTATAGGCTCTATTAAAGAAGATATAGTTAATTCCTATCCAGATGCCGATGAGATTCAGCTTGGCAAAATTTTAGGCGCATTTAAAAATCTTGAAAAAGATATAGTTAGAAGAAACATATTAAGCAATCAACCAAGAATTGATGGAAGAGATACAGATACCGTCAGACCAATTTTTATAGAAACTGATGTTCTGCCTAGTGCTCATGGTTCTTCATTATTTACTAGAGGCGAAACTCAGGCAATAGTGGTTGCTACTTTGGGATCCTCAAGAGATGCTCAAAGAATTGAAGCAATCGAAGGTCAAGGAACAGATAACTTTATGCTTCATTATAATTTTCCAGCATATAGTGTTGGTGAGATTGGGATGCCTATGGGACCCAAAAGAAGAGAAATCGGGCATGGTAATTTGGCTAAAAGAGCAATTAAAGCAGTGCTTCCTGATGTAACTGATTTTGGCTATACAATGAGAGTGGTTTCAGAAATTACAGAATCTAATGGTTCAAGTTCAATGGCTTCGGTTTGTGGTACTTCATTATCACTAATGGATGCAGGAGTTCCAATATCAAGCCCGGTGGCAGGTATAGCAATGGGCTTAATTAAAGAGGGCGATGATTTTGCTGTATTAACAGATATTTTAGGTGATGAAGATCATTTAGGAGATATGGATTTTAAAGTTGCTGGAACCGAAAATGGTATAACAGCTCTTCAGATGGATATTAAAATCCAAGGTATTACAGCAGATATTATGGAGTCAGCTTTAACAAAAGCTAAGACCGCAATACATCATATATTGGGTATTATGAACGAAGCTATAGCTTCACCTAAGGAGCTTTCTGAGAATGCTCCAGCTATGAAAACGTTTATGGTTGATAAAGATAAGATTAAAGAGATTATTGGTAAAGGCGGGGCAGTTATCAAGGGCATGCAGGAGAAAACAGGTGCAACTGTTGATGTTGAAGATGATGGAACGGTATCAGTATTCGGACAAAATCAATCATCAATGCAGGAGTGTTTAGAAATCATCGAGGGTATTTTAGAAGAACCTGAATTAGATAAAGTATATAAAGGTACTGTTGTTAAAATTGTCGATTTTGGAGCTTTTGTAAATATTCTTCCCGGTAAGGATGGTCTTTTGCATATATCAGAAATTGCCCATGAAAGAACAGAAGATGTAAGTGCTGTTCTATCCGAAGGGCAAGAAATAGAAGTAAAATTAATTGGTTTTGATAGAGGTAAGATGAAATTATCTGTAAAGGCCTTAATTGCCAAAGAAGAACCTAAGCAAGAAGAATCCGAAGAAGAAACACCTCAAGAATAAGTAAAATATACATATATTTTAAAAAACCTGAAAAGTCAAATTTTTAGGTTTTTTTTATTCACAAAATTTGCTCCAATTAGTTTTTTATGGTCTCATAGGTATTGCAAAACATAAAAAACCTAATAGGGGGGAACATTATGGATAATGCATGGAGAATGATAGGCGACTTAGTTAGTAATTTAACTAGCGTTATAATTGGAATCTTAGGACTTGGTATCGTTGGAAGCTTAGCTTTCGGAGATATGCTAGGACTAGACGTGATTGGTAACATAACTTCACTTGTTGAAAGTTTAGCTACTAATGGCGTTGTTGGACTTCTTGTTCTAGCAGTTCTAATGAGCCTTGTTAAGTAATTGCTTAACCTCTTGCTAAGAAGGGCTTAGGCTCTTCTTAGCTTTATTTAAAATTATATGAACTTTAAAGTTACACTTGCTAGCCTAACCACCTTTCTTAATAAAGTAACAAAATTACTGATACCTTTAGTTATTGTATCTTTGCTTTTAGGAATAATTCTTGGGCCCGACACTCCATTTGTTGGAGATGTCTATAATAATGTTTCGAATATACTAAATATGCTTGGAGAAGATAGTCTTCTAGTTTTAGTATCTTTGATTATTATTTTAAGCTTTCTGAAAAAAGACTAAGTATATAACTTAGCTACAATAAGAAAGATTCCCTTTCTTATTTTTAAACTTTACTATGATTACTTAGATTTAGTATTAATGGTGGCTATGGGTGGAATTGAACCACCGACCCCAGCGTTATGAGTGCTGTGCTCTAACCATCTGAGCTACATAGCCAATCGTTGAATGATAAGTCCTATATTTTAAGAGTCAATATTTTTTTGAATTTACTTTAAACATTAAATTTAAAGTGGATTACATCACCATCTTTTACAATATATTCTTTGCCTTCCAATCTCAACTTTCCTTTTTCTTTAGAGCCCAATTCACCATCACAAGAAATATAATCATTAAAACTTATCACTTCAGCTTTAATAAATCCTCGTTCAAAATCTGTATGTATAACACCCGCAGCATTTGGTGCTGAGGCATTATTTTTAATTGTCCAAGCTCTTATTTCTTGGGGACCAGCTGTGAAATAAGTTTGAAGCCCTAGGATCTCGTAACCTTTAAAAATAATTTTATTTAATACAGGTTCATCCATCCCCATTAGTTCCAAATATTCTTTTCTTTCTTCGTCTTCTAATAATGCTATCTCTTGTTCTATTTTTATAGATGTTGGTATTACTGTATTACCAGTCTGAGAGGCAAAAGCTTCTAAATTACTTAATGCATTTGTAGATGAGCCATCATCTGAAATATTTGCGATATAAAATGTAGGTTTAGAGCTTAATAGCTGAAAACTTTTAATTATTATTTTTTCTTCATCATTAAAAGAATCTAGATTTATTAATCTGCCCTGATCTAAATCATTCTTAATTCTTAAAAGTATTTCATGTTCAATTTTATTTTTCTTATCATTCGTTTTAACTAGCTTTTCACATTTATGAAGTCTCTTAGATACCGTTTCTAAATCAGACATGATTAGCTCAAGATTAATGATCTCAGCATCTCTAACAGGATCGATTGAGCCATCTACATGAGTTATATTTTCATCATCAAAACATCTAACAACATGAGCAAGCGCATTCATTTCCCTAATATTTGATAAGAAAGCATTACCAAGACCTTCGCCTTGAGATGCCCCTTTAACAAGACCTGCAATATCTACAAGGTCCAAACTGGCAGGTATTATTTTTTTTGAATTAACAATATCGTTTAATTGTTTTAATCTAGGATCAGGCAGGGGCACTTTTCCAACATTTGGTTCTATAGTACAAAAAGGAAAATTTTCAGCAGGTATAGAAGATTTTGTTAATGCATTAAATAGAGTGGATTTACCTACATTGGGAAGACCAACTATTCCACATTTAAATCCCATATTACTTTGTATGAAGAGCTTTTTGAGCTTGTGAAAATTTTTGATCACATATTAGATTAAAGTTTGATGCAAACAAATCAAAAGCCTTATTCAAGTATTTTTTATCAGTAGGATTAAATTTATTTAATACCCAATTAGATACAAGATCTTTGTTGCCAGGATGGCCAACACCTATTCTGATTCTAATATAATCATTAGAGCCTGTTTTTTCAAAAATATCTCTTAATCCATTATGACCGCCATGACCTCCACCTTCTTTTAACCTTACTTCTCCTGGATTAAGATCTAGATCGTCATGAAGAATAATCATTTTATTTTTTGGCAGATTTATGTTTTTGATTATTTTTGAAATTGTTTTACCGCTATTATTTACAAAATTATCTGGAATCACCCAAAGAATTTCATCTGATCTAGAGTGAGTTATTTCAGCTTCGAGCTTAGTTTTTTTAATAAACTTATCGCAGTAAGTTTCACTTATTTTGATTAACCAATCTTTACCAATATTGTGTCGAGTACTGTCATATTTAGATCCTGGATTGCCAAGACCAATAAAACAAAGCTTATGCACTGTTTCTAGCTCTCTTCAGACCCTTTGCTTTCAGCTTCTTCTGAATTAGCTTCCTCATCAGAGCTTTCACCTTCTTCAGCAGTACCTTCTTCACTCTCCATACCTTCTTCAAGAATTGGCTCTTCTTCCTCAACTGCTTTTGGAGCATTAACAGAGACTACCATTTGATCAGTTTCTTCAGTTAATCCTGAAATCTCCGATCCTTCTGGAAGAGATATTTCTGTTAGCCTTATTGATGCTCCTAGCTCAAGGTTTGTTACATCAATGTCTATTGATTCTGGTATATTTCCTGCCAAGCACATAATTTCGACTTCTCTTATAGCTTTTGTTATAAGACCGCCGTCATTCTTAACTCCAACGCATTCTTCCTCATTAATAAAGTTCATTGGGATAATAACCTTAAGTTTAGTTTTTCCTGAGACTCTCAGAAAATCAGCATGCAGAAATTTTCCTTTAGCAGGGTCTCTTTGTAATTCTTTGAGGACAACTTTTTCTTCAACATCGCCGTTTTTGATTAGTAAAACCTGCGTATAAAAAAGCTCATTTTGAGAGGCCTTGGTAAGTTCATTAAGATGTAATTTAAGATTTAAAGACTCTTTTTTATCTCCATATACTATAGCTGGAACCATTCCATCAACTTTCCTAATAACTCTAGCTTTATTAGAACCAGTTCTTTCTCTTGTTTCAGCATTTAAAACTATTTGATCACTCATAATATCCTCTTATATAAACATCTCACTTAGAGACTCTTCATTACTTAGTCTTTTGATACATTCAGCAATTGTTGCACCTAAAGAAATGACGCGTATTTTACTGCATTTTTTGCCTTCATGTGACAATGGTATTGAATTTGTTACAACAAGTTCATCTATTTCTGAGTTATTTATTCTTTCAATAGCAGGGCCAGATAGAACAGGGTGTGTTATGTAGGCTTTAACACCAGCAGCACCATGATCTTTTAAAGCTTTTGCAGCATTGCAAAGAGTTCCAGCGGTATCAATAATATCATCCGGAACAATACAGACTTTTCCTTCTATATCACCAATAATATTCATGACCTCTGATTGATTTGCAGCAGCTCTTCTTTTATCAATAATTGCTAAATCAGCCTCATTTAATTGTTTGGCTAAAGCTCTTGAGCGAACAACACCACCAACATCAGGTGAGACAACAACAATATTATTATCTGGATTATTTTTTTTAATATCATCAACCATTAGTTTTGTTGCATACACGTTATCTGCAGGCATATCAAAAAAACCTTGTATTGTTTCTGAATGAAGGTCTACAGTAAGAACTCTATCAATTCCAACTGAATAAAACATATCAGCGACTACTTTTGCACTTATTGGAACTCTAGCAGATCTAACTCTTCTATCCTGTCTTGCATAACCATAATAAGGAACTATTGCAGTTATTCTGGATGCAGAAGATCTTTTAAGTGCGTCAGCTAGAAGCATTAGTTCCATTAAATTTTTGTTTGATGGAGCGCATGTAGATTGCAAAATAAATGTATCATGACCTCTAACATTAGATTCAATCTGAACTTTTATTTCGCCATCAGAAAAGTAACCAACGTCAGCTTTAGATATATTTATACCCAATATTTTAGACACTTCACTGGCTAATTCTGGATTTGCCGTTCCGGTGAATAGGTCTAGAACTTGTTTTGTCATTTACTTCTCCTCTCAAGAATGGCTGGGGTGGTAGGATTCGAACCTACGCATGACGGGATCAAAACCCGTTGCCTTACCGCTTGGCTACACCCCAATATCACACAAACTCCAATAATGGCGAATATTGTAATGGTTTAGCTTCAAAGAATCTCCAATTAGTAGGAATTATTTTTAATATTTTTTCTTTTTCTGTATCACAATTATATTTTATAAACATTGCTGAGCCACTACCAGACAAGCAGATTTCATATTTTTTTATATTTTCTTTGTAAAAATTTTTAACTTGTTTATTAGCATCAAGAAAAATATTCCAAAATGAATTTTGTTGATATGTATTATTACTATCATAAGAATTGTTAATAGAATATTCTGCAAACATAGCTTTTGTAGAGTTAAAAATTAATGGATCTATCACAATATAATTTGACATATCAGAGTCTACTTCTTTAATTATATCTCCAACTCCAAAAGCATGAGCATTTTTACCATTTAGAAAAAATGGAACATCAGCTCCAACCCTTCTTCCAATATCAAGCATCTGTTCTGAGCTTAAATTCATCTCCCATAATCTATTTAGCATTATAATTGTTGAGGCTGCATCTGAACTGCCTCCACCAAGACCAGCTCCTGATGGAATAACTTTTTTTATGTCAATATCAATACCGCCACCATTATTGAGTTCTTGCATGAGAATTGCAGTTTTATAGACAATATTATCCTTCTCTTTAATAGATGGGTCTGAGCATTTCACTGAAATATTTCTAGATTTAGTGCTTAAGAAAGACAAATCATCATATATATCTATTAATTGGAATCTTGTATCAAGCTCATGATAGTTATTTGACAATTTAGAAATTATCTTTAAATAAAGATTAAGCTTAGCAGGTGATTTTATTAAAATTTTATTCATTTATCTTTTTGTAAAAGAATAACTGTAATTTCATTTAAATTAATGTTAATTCTGATTCTTGACTCACCATTTTCATTAGAACAATAAAATGAGAAATTTTCCTTAGATATATTTAGATTATTTTTATTTATAACACATTGATTAAGCCATTCATTAGCATTTCCTCCATAGTCATCCAAAAATTTATCGAGATAAGAGTTTATTTCTCTTGGATAAATTTCAGCCGGCTTATTTTTGTAAATGTTAATATTCATAACATTACCAATAAAAGGCTTTGTAATCTGTATAATAGAACGATTCTTATAAATAATAATATTACTGTTATATGAGACTGTTTGGTTTTGGGAAGATTTTATTAATATCTTTCCACTGTAATTATCATATGAGCCTGGAGATGCATCATTAATGGCACATGAATACAAAAAACCACATAAAAGTATTAAATAAAACCTATTATCAAAGATGGAATTACAGTTATTTGGCATAAATCATAAAACGTCTAATGTTTCTGAAAGAGAGCAATTCATTATAAATGAGTCTAACCAGATTTTATTAGATAGTTTCTTAAAAAGAAAATTTAAAGACAAAATTGATTCTTTTTTTGGCATTTCTACATGTAATAGAACCGAAGTGTATTTATTAGCTAAGCCTGGTCTAGCAAAGGTTATTCTTGATGAAACTATTAGTTTTTTAGGTATAAAAAAAATACCAATTGAGAATTTTTATTTCCTATCTAATCAGGATGCCTTAATACACATGTGTAAGGTAGCCTCCGGAATTGACTCTCAAGTGCTTGGAGAACAAGAAATATTAGGACAATTTAAAAAAGCTATAAGAATAGCTAAAAATAATAAAATTGCTAAACCAAAACTTTTAACTTACACAAAAAAAGTTATAGAGATTGTTAAAAAAGTTAGAACAAAGACCCGCATTGGACTTAACCCATTGTCCGTTAGTGGACTATCTTTAAACTTAGTTAAAAGTATTTTTGAAGACCCTCAAAGTCAAAATATTCTCATTCTTGGAGCCGGGTCATTAGCTCACGCTATTATTGATGAGCTTATAAAGAAGGGCATTACCAATATTCGTGCTGTTAATAGAAGTGAAAAAAAAATAAGTATTACAGATGAGTTTGAGATCATTCCATTCTCACTTGATGAGTTGCATAGTGAGCTAGAAAAAGCTGATATTGTAATAGCGTCTGCAACAACTGACTTACCTTTAATTGGCAAAGGTTCTATAGAAAATGCTTTAAAAGTTAGGAGAAATAAGCCAATGCTTTTAATTGATTTGTCTGTACCAAGAAATATTGAAGAGGAAATAAAAAATATTGAACAAGCTTATCTTTTTTCAATTGACGATATAGAAAAAATTACTCAAGATAATTATGGTCAAAGAGCTATTGAAGCTGAAAAAGCATTAAATATTATTGTTCTTGAATCTCAAAAGGCACTAATTTCTATCCAAGAAAAGAATTTCAAAGATGTTATTCAATATAAGTTAGAACTTTTTCTAAATCAGTTATCAGAAGAAGAGATTGAAAGGTTTAAATCGGCTGAAGATTTAAAACAAATGATCATGAATATAGCAATAATAAAATCTGAAGATAAGAATATGATTGAAGCACCCGATGTTTCAGATATCGATAAGCATATAATTGAATCCATGTTTAAGAGGTATATTAAAAATGCATGATTCAATGTTGGCTAAGCTAAAAAAGCTTAAAGAAAGACTTGTTGAGATAGAAGGATTGCTGATTGATTCTGAAACAATTAAAGATATGGAAAACTATACTTTATTGAATAAAGAGTTTGCAGATTTAAAACCAATCGTTGAAAAATACCAAGAATACAATTCAGTATTGGAAGCTATAAGTGATGCTAATGAAATTCTTGAATCTGGTGATGAGGATTTAAAAGGATTAGCTGAAGATGAATTGAAAGAATCGTCTGGTAAGCCAGATAAATTAGAACAAGAATTAAAATTAATGTTATTGCCTAAGGATTCGGCAGATGATGGTTCAGCATTTCTAGAAATAAGAGCAGGCGCAGGAGGAGATGAGGCTGGTATTTTCGCAGGCGATCTTTTTAGAATGTACTCAAGACTTGCTGAAAGAGAGGGATGGAGTGTTGACGTTATTGATATAAAACAAGCTGAACAGGGTGGAATTAGAGAAGTTGTTGCACAATTAAATGGAAAAAGTGTCTTCAAAGTTTTAAAGTTTGAATCAGGTGTTCATAGAGTGCAGAGAGTTCCAGAAACTGAATCACAAGGCAGAATTCATACTTCAACTTGTACTGTAGCAATATTACCTGAAGTTGAAGAAGTTCAAGACATTGCAATAGACAAAAATGATCTAAGGGTAGATACCTTTAGAGCTTCTGGAGCTGGAGGTCAGCATGTTAACAAAACTGACTCTGCAGTAAGATTGACACATATTCCATCTGGATTAGTTGTTGAGTGTCAGGACGGGAGATCTCAACATAAAAATAAGGAAAAGGCTTTATCACTCTTAGCTTCAAAATTAAAACAACAAGAAATTGAAAGCCAACAAGAAAGTATTGCAAGTGAGAGAAAAATTTTAGTTGGAACAGGTGATAGAAGTGAAAAAATAAGAACCTATAATTTTCCTCAAGGAAGAATGACAGATCATAGAATTAAATTAACTCAGCATAATTTAGATCAAATTATGGATGGCGATATAAAAACCATATGCGATGCTTTATTAGCTGAAAATCAATTGGCAATGTTATCTCAACTTGAATCTGAATAATTGACTAAAAGCATTAAGTTTTACATAAACCAAATTAAAGAAATATTTCCTAATGAAAGCAATATTTCTAATGAGCTAATTTTCTTTTTAACAGAACAACTTGGTTTAAATCATGCATCTATCTTTGTTGATGAATACCTACTAAATACCTCAGAAGAGAATGCTATTAAAGATTTTATAACCAAAAAAAAAGATGGAGTGCCTTTGGATTACATTATTCAAAAATCTTCTTTTTATAAAGATGATTTTTACGTAGATGCAAGGGTTTTGGTACCGAGACCAGAGACAGAAATATTAGTAGACTATATAAACAATTTAAACTTAGAGCCAAGAACAAAAATTCTTGATGCAGGTGTCGGATCCGGTTGTATTGGCATATCGATAGCTAAATATAATCCTGATATTTTAGTTTTTGGTATTGATTATTCATTTGGTGCACTTGAGGTTGCAAAAATTAATAGTAATAATCAAAAGTTAGACAATTTTTATTTAATTAATGCAGATTGGCTAGATTGTATAAATAACAAAACATTTAATATTATTGTTAGCAATCCTCCCTATATTGCCCCTTCAGATCCTCATCTTGAAAAGCTTACACATGAACCGTCTAGTGCTTTAATAGCTTATGAGAATGGACTTAAGGATATTAAATTTATATCAAATCAGGCATCGAAGATTTTAGTAGATGATGGTTTATTGGCATTTGAACATGGATTTGACCAATCAGATTCAGTCGAAAAAATTTTAACAGAATCAGGTTTAACTAAAATTAGCTTGCTCAAAGATTACCAATCTCATCCAAGATTTACTATTGCAAAAAAATAAAATTTTTTAATTGCTCTAATTAATTTTTAGGAATATTATTTTTCTATAAGTCATTTTTTTAAGGGTTAAAAATGGATTTAGAAATGAATAGAAACTCTTTGAGGATTCTTAAAAACAAAGAAATTAAATATGATCTTCCATATTTATGGATAAGAGATAATTGTCCTTGCCAAGACTGTAGGGTTCAAGAAACTAAAGAAAAAAGATTTATGCTTAGTAATGTTCCTGTTGATTTAAAGCCTAGCAAAGTCAAATTAAATAAAAATTCTATTAATATTTTTTGGCCCGATCATCATAAAACAGAGCTTGATATAGAAAATATAGCCCTCTTAAGCATACCTAGAAAGCCAAAAAAAGAATTATGGACTAATAATTTTGTGCCTAAGTATTTTGATTGGATTGAATTTTTACAAAATAAGAATATAGCCATAGATGCTTTTTCAAATTTTATAACACATGGCGCAATCTGTATCAAAAATGCTCCATGTGTTCCAAATACTCTGGAAGATCTAGCAAAAAGACTAGGCCCAATAAGAGAGGTGTTATTTGAAAGGATTCATAATGTTTCCGTAGATGGACATGTATATAATATCGCGCACACATCTCTTGAAGTTCCTCCGCATAATGATTTTGCAAGTTATTCATGGCCTCCAAGTGTTCAAGCATTACATATGTTAGTAAATGAATGCGAAGGTGGGGAGTCAATGATAATAGATGGTTTTTCAGTTCTTGAAGATTATAAAATTGATTGCCCTAATTTTTTTAATATTTTATGTAATTTTTCAGTACCTTTTAGAGAGTTTGATGATGAAAATGAAACCTTTGCAAATGAGCCAATGATTAGGCTGGATAAAAAAAATCAGATAACTGGATTTAGGTTTTCAAATCAGTTAATGCAAATGATTGACCCAAATATTGATGGCCTGGGTTTATTTTATGAAGCATATCATGAGCTTTGCAAAAGAATTAATAGTGAAAAATATAAATCAATATTTCGTCTTGAAGGAGGGCATATACTTCTGGTTTCTGCCCATAGAGTTTTACATGGTCGAAGAGAATTTAAACAAAATGGAAAACGCCATTTACAAGACGCATATTTTGAAATGGATAATGTAGAAAATAATTTAGTACTATATAAGAATCAGGAGAGTAGCTAGTTTGTCAAAAAAAGTTAATTTCATATCAATGGATCATGGCACCAAAAATGATTATGATCTTATAGCTATTCATGATTCTGAGAATGAAAGGAATCTTATTTTTAGAGTTATAGAGTGGCTTAAAATGATGGATGGTGAATCACCATATCAGATAAGCAGATTGCAACACTCACTTCAAACCGCCACCAGGGCCGAGGAAGATGGCGCAGACACTGAGACCATAGTTTGTGCTTTGTTGCATGATATTGGTGATGTAATATCACCATCAAATCATTCACAAGTTTCAGCGGCTCTCTTAAGGCCTTATATAGGTGATAAAAATTATTGGATAGTTTTGAATCACGGACTTTTTCAAGGTTATTATTGGATGCATCACTATGATGAAGATAGAAATACAAGAGATAAGTTCAAAGATCATGAATATTATCAAGATTGTATAGATTTTTGTTCAAACTGGGATCAGTTATCATTTGATCCGGATTACAAAACAAAACCTTTGGAATATTTCATACCAATGGTTGAAGAGATATTCTCTAGAAAGCCTTTTTCGTTTCTTTAATTCCTGTAGTTAATAATTAAATTCATGTTCCACAGAATGTTCTATACGGAATGTCAGATTCAGGGGCCGGCTCCGCAAATGATTCATGTCCATTAATTTCTTTATATGGGTTCTGTAGAACAGAATACAGCTTTTCAAAAGGCTTCATATTATTTTCAAATACAGCAGCTTTAAGAGCTTCTTCAACCTTATAATTTCTAGGAATATACAGAGGATTCACTTTATCCATTGATGCAGCAATTTTCTCTTCGGTAATACCTTCTTGAGATATTCTTTCTTTCCAAATCATCATCCAGCCATCAAACCTTCTTGAGTTATTAAATAATGCTCTAACTGTTTGACTATCTCCAATCAAGGATTTTGAAAGAAATCGAAAGCTTAGTGTAAAATCAGTTTTTTCTTCTTCCATTATTTCAAGCAAATTTGCAATTAGCTCAATATCACTCTTCTCTTCTTTTGATAAACCTATTTTAGATCTCATCATTGATAACCAATAATTTGTATAGACTGGCTTTATTAACTGAAGAACTTCAGTAAGAAGTTTGATGGATTCATCTTTATCCTTATTAATTAAAGGTATTAATGTTTCTGCCAATCTTGTTAAATTCCAGGTTAATATTGCAGGTTGATTTGAATATGCATATCTCCCATTAACATCAATAGAGCTAAACACTGTTGAGGGATTATAAGCATCCATAAAAGCACATGGTCCATAGTCTATTGTTTCTCCAGATATAGTCATATTGTCTGTATTCATTACTCCATGTATAAACCCAACTGTCATCCAGCTTGCAATTAAAGAAGCTTGCTGATTACAAACGGCCGCAAAGAAGGCTAAGTATGAATTATCTACAGAAGCTATTTCAGGATAATGCCTTGAAATTGAATAGTCTGCTAAATCTTTAACCATTGATATATCTTTGTTTTTATAAGCATACTCAAAGCTACCAATTCTCAAATGACTTGAAGCTACTCTTGTCATTATTCCTCCAAATGACTCTTCTTCTCTAAAAACTTTTTCACCCGTATGAATTGCAGCCAATGAACGAGTCGTTGGTATGCCAAGAACATGCATACTTTCACTTATTAAGTATTCTCTTAGTACTGGACCTAAAGCTGATTTGCCATCACCTCTTCTTGAGAAAGGTGTTCTTCCAGAGCCCTTTAACTGTATATCTTTGAGATTACCCTCTTTATCAATTATTTCTCCTAAAAGATGAGCTCTACCATCTCCTAGCTGAGGATTAAAGCGCCCAAATTGATGGCCAGAATATGCCATTGCCATTGGTCTTGAACCTTTATAGATTTTATTTCCAGATAGGAGGTCAAGGCATTCATTCGAGTTTTGAGTTAAATACTCCAAACCCATATCTTTAGCAAGGCTCTCATTAAACATTAGCATTTTAGGAGAAAGAGCGGGCGATGGATTGCATTCTTGACATAAAGCATGAAGCTTATCTATAAATGTATGTTTCAAATCCATCTCAGGCATAAAATAGCTTATTTAAGAAAAGAGACAAATTTATTAATATCTTCTCTTGAGGTTCTGTATTGATTAATAGGATCATTATCATTTGGATAACCTAAAGCAACACCACACCATACAACTTCATTATCAGGATGCTTAATAACATCTTTAACAGTTTTGGGATAAATCGACCAAGATTCTTGAAGACATGTTCCCAATCCACTATCAATTGAAGCTAAACATAAATTTTGAAGATACATACCCACATGACCCCATCCATTCTGCGCAAATGATTTATCAATTGTTATTATCATCCCAACCGGAGCACCAAAAAATCTAAAATTCTCTCTTACTTGCTTTAGTCTTGATTCAATATCATCTTTCTCAATAGAAAGGGCTTTATACATATCTGCAGCGCATTGCGATCTCCTTCTCTTATACTCATCATCTAATGGGTTTGGATAAATTTCATATGCTATTTCTTCTTGAGCACCATTATCAAAATTTTGAAGTGCTTTTCTAGTTAGCTTATCTTTCGAATTACCGGTAACAACATATACCCTCCAAGGTTGTATATTTCCACCAGAGGGAGCAGAACTTGCAATATCTAGAATCTCTTTAACTTTTTCAATGCTTACCATTTCATCGGTAAAGCTTCTCACGGAATATCTAGATTTTATTAATTCTTTAAGGGTCATAATTAGTTTATATTTTTTTTAACAATTCATTGTTCCTTCTTATATAATTTATAGCAACTATTATAGAGGGGAAATTATATGATCGGTGACATGCAAAATTGGACTCCAAACGTAGCTAGCATTATTGAGCATGCAAGAAACATTTATCCAAAACAAGAAGTTATTAGCAGAATGGTATCTGGTGAAGTACATAGAACAAATTATGATGAAGTATGTATTAGGTCAAGAAAACTTGCATCTGCATTAGAAAAAGATGGGTATAAAAAAGGAGATGTTTTAGCAACTCTGGCATTAAATACATATCGTCATTTAGAGATGTATTACGGTATATCAGGAATGGGTGCAATTTGTCATACTTTAAATTTTAGACTTCATCCTGAACAAGCTGTTTATATTATTAATCATGCAGAAGATAAGATAATTTTTGTAGAGGCTCCTTTTGTTCCTATGATGGAGGCATTAAAAGATCAACTAAGTTGTGTTGAAAAGTATATTATCCTTTGTGATCAATCAGAGATGCCAGAAACGGGCTTAAAAAATGCAATATCTTATGAAGAATATATTGAATCTGGTGACGAAGACTATAAATGGCCTGCAATGGAAGATGATGCTGCATGTGGCCTATGCTATACATCAGGAACTACAGGTAACCCAAAGGGTGTTTTATATTCTCATAAATCAAACATACTTCATTCTCAAGCTGCACTAACAGGACTAACAATTAGTCCTGATGAGGCTATATTAATGGTTGTTCCTTTGTTTCATGTTTTAGCTTGGGGAATTCCTTATTTTGCTCCAATGTTTGGATTAAAAATAGTAATGCCTGGAATGCAAATGGAAGGAGAGCCTCTTTATGATTTAATTGAACGAGAGGATGTTACTTTGGCATTTGGCGTGCCAACTATTTGGATGGGGCTATTAGCCTATTGTAGAGATAATAATAAAATCTTAAAAACAGTAAGAAATACTGTGATAGGTGGTTCAGCATTATCACTAGCAATATTAAAAGAGTTTGATGAAGTTCATGACGTGAATGTAATTCAGGGCTGGGGAATGACCGAAATGAGTCCGCTTGGAACATCTAATTTCATGACCCCTGAAATGGAAAAAATGAACAAAGAAGATAGATATGCTGTTCAGCTAAAGCAGGGTAGGCCAATGTATGGGATTGAACTTAAAGTTGTTGATGATTCGGGAAATGAACTACCTAAAGATGGAGAGTCACAAGGACATTTGATGGTAAGAGGTCCATGGGTTCTTCAAAAGTACTTTAAAGCCGAAAAAGATGCTGTAGATAAAGATGGCTGGTTTGATACAGGCGATATTTCAGTTTTAGATCAAGATGGTTACATGACCATTAAAGATAGAGCTAAAGATGTTATTAAGTCTGGTGGAGAATGGATAAGTTCTATTGATTTAGAAAATGCTGCTGTCGGTCATCCTGAGGTTGCTGAAGCGTGTGTTGTTGGGATACCTCATCCTAAATGGGATGAAAGACCAATGCTTTTCATCGTTAGTAATAATGGGGAGCCTGTAGATAAACAAAGTATCTTAGATTTCTTGGCGTCTAAAGTAGCAAAATGGTGGCTTCCAGATGAAATAATATTTTTACAAGAACTTCCCCATGGCGCAACTGGAAAACTACAGAAATTTGAATTAAGAGAAGAATATAATAATTACTATATGGAGAATGAAGATGCTTAAAATTATCAAACCATCAGAAATAGAATCAGTTATTGGAACGGAAGTTGGTCTTTCAGACTGGATAAAAATTGATCAGGAACAAATAAATAAGTTTGCTGAAGCAACACTTGATAATCAATTTATTCATGTTGATCCAGAGCAGGCAGAGCCCATATTTGGTTCAACTATTGCTCATGGTTTCCTTTCTCTATCTCTTTGTGCTGGAATTCCTTTCTCTCAGGGGATGGGTTTAGTAATTGATGGAATGAAGATGGGATTAAACTATGGTTTAGATAAAGTAAGATTCCTAAGTCCTGTTCCAGTTAATTCTGAAGTGAGGATTAGAATGGAATGCTTGGATATTACTGAAAAAAATCCTGGACAATTTTTATCTAAAACTAAAGTTACTATGGAAATAAAAGGCGTTGAGAAACCAGCATATATTGCAGAAACTCTTAGTATGTTTATAGTATAGCTTGCTAGCCTAAAAGTTTTCTTAGAATCTCATTTACACTTTGGGGATTTGCTTTACCCTGAGTTTCTTTCATTACTTGACCAACAAAAAAACCAAAAAGTTTATCTTTACCACTTTTATAGGCTTCAACTTGGGAAGGGTTATTTTCAATTATTTTTAAAGCAATTTCTTCAAGTAATGATTCATCTTGAATCTGAACCAAGCCTTTGTTTTCAATAATTTCATCTACATTCCTACCAGATTCCCAGACTTCTTCTAAAACTGATTTAGCAATCTTCCCAGATATTGTTTTGTCTGAAATTCTTTCTATTAATACAGCAAAATTACTAGATGTTAACTTTGATTCTTCTAAATCTATATTATCTTTATTAAGAAGAGCACTGATATCACCAACAAGCCAATTAGCAATAAGTTTGGCGTCATCCGTTTTATCACAAGCCTCTTCAAACATATTTGCCATAGTTTTTGATGATGCAATGATCTTAGCTTCAGAAACATCTAAATTAGATTCTTCAATAAATCGTCTTTCTTTTTCATCTGGCAATTCAGGTAAATTGTTTTTAATTTCATCTAACTCATCATCTGAAATAACTACTGGAAGAAGATCGGGACAAGGGAAATATCGATAATCATTCGCTTCCTCTTTGGATCTCATAGATCTTGTCTCGTTTTTAATACTGTCATATAAACGAGTTTCCTGAACTACTGACTCTCCAGATTCTAGAATTCTAGCCTGCCTTTCAATTTCATAATTAATGGCTTTTTCAATAAATTTAAAAGAATTTATATTTTTTATTTCTGCTCTTGTGCCTAACTTATCCTCATCTGACTTTTTAAGTGAAACATTAACATCACATCGCATAGAACCTTGAGCCATATTTCCATCACATATATCAAGGAAAGTAACTATTTGTCGAATGGCTTTAAAGTAGGCTACTGCCTCTTTTGCATTAGATATTTCAGGTTCAGAAACAATCTCTAATAAAGGTGTGCCAGCTCTATTAAGATCAACCCCTGTTTCACCATCAAATAAATCATGAATAGATTTACCGGCATCTTCTTCAAGATGAGCCCTTGTAATATTAACTATTTTTTCCTCACCATCTACTTCAATTTTTATTGAACCTTTTCCAACAACAGGCAAAGCCATTTGTGTTATTTGATAACCTTTTGGAAGATCAGGATAAAAATAATTTTTTCTATCAAATGTTGATGTTTGATTGATCTCTGCATTTGTAGCAAGTCCAAAACGAATTGCCTTGTAAAAAGCTTCTCTATTTGCAACAGGAAGAACACCTGGTAGACCTAAATCTATTAGATCAACATGCGTATTTGGCTCTGCACCAAAACCAGTTGAACCGCCTGAAAAGAGCTTAGATTCGGTAGAAAGCTGAACGTGTATTTCTAATCCTATTACTGTTTCCCAGCTCATGATTGAACATCTCCATTTGGTGTTCTTTTATGCCAATCAGTAGAAATTTGAAAATTATGAGCAACTTGAAGTAATTTACTTTCCTCTAGGAAATTACCAATTAACTGCAAACCTATAGGTTTGTTATCAACGATGCCATTCGGAATTGATAGGGCTGGTAAGCCAGCTAAATTTGCTGGTATTGTAAATAAATCTTCTAAATACATTTGTATAGGATCATCACCTTTTGATCCTTCTTCAAATGCCCCACCTCTTGTAGTTGGAGACATGATGACATCAACCTGCTTAAAAGCACTGTCGAAATCATTTTTAATAAGTCTTCTTACTTGTTGAGCTTTTTTATAATAAGCATCATAAAACCCAGCTGATAATACGTAAGAACCAATTAAAATCCTTCGCTTAACCTCATCTCCAAAACCCTCTGATCTAGTTTTAATATATAACTCTTCAAGATCTTTTGGATCGTCACATCTTTTCCCAAACTTTACTCCATCAAACCTTGATAAGTTAGAAGAACATTCAGCAGGTGCAACAACATAGTAAGTTGGAACAGATAGAGATATATTAGGTAAAGAAATATCTATAAATTCAGCACCCAATGACTCATATTGCTTTTTGGATTCCTCAAAAACTTTTACAACTTCATTATCTAATTTCGATAAATCAAACTCTTTAACAAGACCAATCTTTAAGCATTTAATTGGCAAATTTAGATCTTTAGTAAAGTCTGGGATAGCCTCATCAAGCGATGTTGTATCTTTGTGGTCATGAGAACACATCTCATTTAAGAGCAGGGCACAGTCTTCAGCTGTTCTTGCCACTGGCCCAGCTTGATCAAGACTAGATGCAAACGCAATCATTCCCCATCTAGATATTCTTCCATATGTAGG